>Ga0335074_10004810_pt1 | contig 18624 bp, 19 predicted proteins | sample Lox_Sample_23_FD_206715 | JGI IMG/M metagenome (GOLD analysis project Ga0335074, IMG submission 206715) | Soil microbial communities from Loxahatchee National Wildlife Refuge, Florida, United States - Lox_Sample_2.3 | ecosystem: Environmental > Terrestrial > Soil > Wetlands | place: USA... | reverse complement strand
CATAACTTCGAGAGCCTTGATTCTTCTGGTCGTCGGACTAGCGGCGGGCTGTGCCACGACGAGCACCGGCTCGGGTTCTGCAGTGTCCGGCACAAACCCGGTGAAACTCAGCTGGACTGCCTCCGGGAATGTCTCCGGCTCCATGACGGCAACGTTCGCGAACGGACAGACGTTCACGGGTCAATTCTTTCAGATTACGAGCAGGTTGACCGATGAGCTCGGTCCACAGGGCCCGATATGGCATCAGGAGGGCCAGTATGACGTGGGTCCGGAGCTCCAGCAGGTCGCGCATTACACGGGGCGCGTAGTGGCTAACCTCAGCCGATCGGACGGCGCACAAATGCGCTGCACCTTCACGCTGATGAGACCGCTGGATGGCATGGCTGGTGGGGCGCGCGGTGAGTGTCACGCGCCCGATGGTCTGAGTGTCGATGCTCAGTTCCCTGGGGTCTGAGGACCGAAGCGACTCGTTGCGCACGACATTAGCCGAGCGCCGCCTTGACCTTGGAGGGCGTGAACGGCACCGACCGCAGCCGCACGCCGGTCGCATCGAACACCGCGTTCGCGATCGCCGATGGCACCACCGCCGCTGTGGGTTCACCGCCGCCCCAAGGCACTTCGTTGGGTCGATCGATGAGATCCATGACCACTTCGGGCACTTCGGGGAACGTGAGGATGGGATAGCTCGCCCAATCCAGGCTCGTCACCATGGAACGGTCGAACTTCACCTCCTCCTTGAGGACGCGGCTGACGGTCTGGATCACATTGCCTTCGATCTGGTTGCGCAGCCCGTCCGGGTTGATGATCTGACCGCAGTCATGCGCTATATGAAAGCGCTTGGCCGCGATTTCGCCGGATTGCGTATTGACTTGCACTTCTGCCACCACACCCACGTAGGTGCGCACCAGCTCGTATTTGACGTACGCGAGGCCTCGGCCCGTTACAACCTCACCTTGCCGATCGGATTTCGACCGTTGGCGCCAGTTGCTAAGCGCCGCCAGCCGCTCGAGCAGTTCCTCGCCGCGAGGATCGTGCAGATACTGCAACCTCAGCTCGAGCGGGTCGACGCCGATGGCTGCCGCAATCTCGTCGAGAAAACACTCGTTGGCGAAGGTGTTCTGCATGCGTCCGGGAGAACGGATCCAGGCGGGCTTGAACGGCGTCGATTCGAGCCGATGGGCCGTGGTCTTCACATTGGGGATAGCGTAGGGAATCGCCAGATCGTTGATAACGCCCCCGGGACTGAGCTGCCCCAGGCTGTTGAGTCCGGCATGATCGGCTCCGACCAGTGCCACGAAGCCGGCCATTCCGTTGGGAATGAACAGTTCCGATTCCCACGCGCTGATCTTTCCACCCGCTTCCAGCCCGGCGCGCATATCAAGCAGGGTCGGAGGTCCCTTCGGATCCCAGCCATGCTCGTCGGCGCGCATCCACTGAACCCGGACCGGCCGTCCTACGGCTCGTGCCAGCAGGGCGGCATCCCCCGCCGCGTCTTCATGGCCGTTGCGCCCATAGCAACCGGCCCCCTCGACATAGATACAGCGGACGCTCTCGTCGGCGACGGAGAGCATCGCAGCCAGCTGCTTGCGCAGGTTATGCGTCGCCTGCGAAGCGGTCCAGCAGGTCAGTTTGCCGTCGGCGAACTCGGCGACCGCGCAAGACGGACCGATGGACCCGTGGGTGTGGATCGCAAAGTCGTAGGTCGCAGCGAGCTTGCGTGGCGCCGTTGCCAAGGCGGATTGCGAATCCCCCTGGTTGCTCGTGATGTCGTCCTTGACAATTTTCGTCTGGCGCACATGCTCCCAGATCCGAGATTGCTCCGGCAGGCCGCTCCAGGCCGACCACTTTACCGATAGCTGGCGCGCCGCCTTGATGGCGCTCCATTCGCTCTTGGCGACGACGCCGAGAAAGTTTTCGATGCGTACAACCTTCACGATACCCGCGATGGCGCTGATCGAGCTCTCGTCGTAGCTGACAAGCGTTGCGCCAAGCGCCGGCGGCAGGATGACCCGTCCATGCAGCATACCCGGCCGTTTGAAGTCCTGCATGAACGTAAAACGACCCGTCACCTTGTCCGGAATGTCGAGGCGGCGGACGGGTTTCCCGACCAGCTTGAAGTCGGCAGGCGACTTCAACGGTGCGTCTTGGTCGAGCTTGAGGGACAGAACTCGGCCCCCGACCAGGCTACCGAACGCCAGCTCCCGGCCGTTTTCACCGACGATCACACCGTCGCGAATCGCGAGCGTCGACGCAGAGGTCTTGAATTTCACCGCGGCCCTCTCGAGCAATGCCCGCCGCGCGGTCGCAGCGGCTCGACGCAGCTGCGCGCCGCCATTCTGGATGGACAGGCTCCCGAAACTGGGACCCTGATCCGGGGTAAGCAACGTGTCGCCCTGAATGAGAGTCACGTGGCCGAGGGGCACGTCGAGCTCCTCGGCGACGATCTGCGTGAGCGCGGTGTACAACCCCGTGCCGAGATCGACCTTGCCGGAGTAGACCGTGACTCGCCCGTCTGCGCCGATCGCGAGATAGCTATCGACCAAGTCCGGTGCGACGGGCTTCGCCGCGCTGGAAGCGTTGGCGAACATGAAGCGCGGCGCGAGACTAAACGCCACCACCAGCAGCCCAGACGCTTCAAGCACTGACCTGCGACTCACCGATGAGCTCATCAGCGCTCTCCCTCAGGTCGCGGCCGCGCGCATTACCGCGCGGAGGATGCGCAGGTGCGTTCCGCACCGGCACAGATTGGCCGCGAGCTCCTGCCGGACCTGATCCTCGGTGGGTTTGGGAGTACGTGCCAGGAGTGCGGCTGACTGCATGATCATGCCGTTGATGCAGTAGCCGCACTGCACTGCTTGTTCCTCGATGAAGGCGCGCTGCAGGAGATGCGGTCTCGCTTCTGAGCCGAGCCCTTCGAGAGTTGTCACCTTGCCCTTGACCGCGGACAACGGCATCACGCACGAACGCACGGCAACCCCGTCGATATGGACTGTGCAGGCTCCGCATTGCGCGAGCCCGCATCCGAAGCGTGGGCCGCGCAGCCCAAGATCATCTCGAAGGACGTAAAGCAACGGCACATCGGGGTCATCCACAAAAACCGAAACCGATTTCCCATTCACATTGAGCTGAGTTCCCGGCATATCGGACCCCGCGGTTCGTGCTGCGTCGGACTGGAATCATGTTCGCGCGGCGAGCTTCGGTCAACTGCCTGCCTCGGAGCTGAGAATACAATTGAAATGCAGGGGCATATGCACCTCCTGCGGCTTGAGGATGCGTGTGACCGCATTCATGTCTCACTTTCCTTTCGCGTGCTCTGCTCAGCTTTCAGCCGGCAAGGCGTTCTCAGCCGGCCCACCGAGACTGGCGGAGATCCCTCCAGGGACCGCCGTCCACATAACGCGCGGGATACAGCGCTTTCGAACGCGGGTCTTCCGCCGTGTCAAGTTGTAGGACCATCCACTTCGGATAGGGAATACCGGGATCAGACGCCGCGTCCAGAAGCCGAACTTCTTCGTCCGAGAGTCGCAGGTCTACCGCACCGATGTTATCTTCCAGTTGTTCAATCCTCCGGGCGGCGACGATCACGCTGCTGACGGCCGGCCGCCCTAGCACCCATGACAACGCTGTCCGGGCCGGGCTTGCACCATGCCGCCCGGCCACTTCCTTCAGCGCCTCGACGACGCGATAGCCCATTTCCTTGTCGAAGGGCACGAAGGAGCCGGCCTCCGCGAAGCGCGTGCCGGCGGGGGCAGGGTTGGTACGGCTGTACTTGCCGGACAGGAAACCGCCGGCAAGGGGACTCCAAACCAGGATACCGATGTTGTGGTATTCGGCGAACGACTGGAACTCGTATTCGAGTCCCCGGCCGACGAGGCTGTAATACATTTGAGCCGTCACGTATTTTTCCAACCCCAGCCGCTCCTGCAGCATGACCGCGGTCGCCGCCTGCCATGACATGAGGTTGGAGAGCCCGATATAGCGGACCTTCCCCTCGCGCACAACATCGTCGAGTGTCCGCAACGTCTCCTCGAGAGGCGTGATGCTGTCCCATCCATGAACCTGGTAAAGATCGATGTAATCGGTCTGCAGCCGTTGCAGACTGTCCTCCACTTCGCGCAGGATATTTACGCGGGTCGCGCCGCTCCGATTGAGATTCTCGCTCATGGGGAGCCGAACCTTGGTGGCCAGAACGACTTCTTGCCGCACGCCCCGCAAGGCATTACCCACCAGAGTTTCACTCTCCCCGAGGCTGTATACGTCTGCGGTATCAATGAAGTTGATGCCCCTATCCAGGGCAAGGCGCACCATTCGCGTCGTCTCCTCCTGACCGAGGTTACCCATGTTCATTTTGCCGCCGAACTGCATGGTGCCGAGCGCGACTTCGCTCACGATGAGTCCCGTATTCCCGAGTTTCCGATACTTCACTTTCTACGCTCCTTTCGCCATCTCACCTCAGATGCTCGCGTGGGCGCATTTCCGCGGCATTACGTCCCGAAGCATCTCCATTACTGATGAAACCCGAGCCCAACGGTAACAGCGCCATTTTCTTGGATCTGAATCAAGCATGGCGCATGTTCGGAATTGCGCGCTAATTAACTAGCCCGATTTTTTTAGAAGAGCCGCAAAGCGCGGATCGGACTGCACGTTCTTTAGAAGAGGATCCGCATGCGCGCGCAATATCCCGGGATCCCGCAACCGGTAGGCCCGACCAAGCCAGCTGAAGGCCTCGTCGAGTTGCCCCCGGTTAGCGTAAACACGGGCAATTCCGTAGGCACCGTCCTCCGCGTGGTATTTTTTCAGGTAGGTCAGCGCTGCATCAGCTTCTTCCCTGCGGCCCAGCGCATCGTACGCAAGCACGCGACAACTCCATCCGAGACGGACTTTCTCATCGGGTTCGCGGTTCATCTCCGCCAACGCAGACGAAGGGTCGCTCTGCCCGAGCAAGATCTGCGCAGGGAACAAATGCTTATTGCGGCCTACCGGATTGAGATCGAGCCCTCTGTAATATGTTTTCAATGCTTCGGAGTACTTTCCTGCATAGAAATAACTCGCGTGATTCGGAAATATAACTGCTGGAATTATCGAATTGTCACGCGATCTTGTTCGACGGTGTTCGCCGTTGAGGTCTTTTGATATAGTATAAGCGTAGTAATTCCTCTAGTATGGGAACTAATGCTGTTTAACTGTACCTGCAAACCCTATGTCGATCGTCGAAAGTAGGGCACGCCTCGCCGCCGTGCTTCGCAAGTCCGGGGACTTCCTCACCGTCACTGACGCCCGTCAGGCGCTGGGAGTCGATCGCGTCGCCGCCGCAAAGGTACTCGCTCGCTGGCACCAACAAGGCTGGATTACTCGGGTGCGCCGCGGGCTATACGTACCCGTGGCGCCGAGTTCGTTACCGTCAGATCAAGTGATGGAGGACCCATGGGCGCTCGTGCCTCAGTTGTTCTCGGATGCCTACATTGGCGGTGCAACAGCCGCACATCACTGGGACCTGACCGAGCAGCTATTTAGATCCGTATTTGTATACACCACTCAACAGATACGACGGTCTCATCAGACCGTGCACGGGACCGCATTCGTTGTCCGGCACATCAATAAAGCCAAACTCTTTGGCACACGAGCGGTATGGCGTGGACAAATCAAGATTCAGGTCTCTGACGTGCACCGGACGGTCATCGACATTCTGAACTCTCCAGCTGATGGTGGCGGGATCCGTCATGTTGCGGATTGTCTGCGCGCTTACTTCGCCCGTGCCGATTGTGACACGGCCACCCTCCTCGGCTATGCGGGCCGACTGGACAATGGCGCCATTTATAAGCGGCTAGGCTTTCTCGCCGAGACCCTAGGCGCAGCGCCCGAACTCGTCGAAGCCTGTGCTGCTCACCTCACCGAAGGCATCGTAAAACTTGATCCCGCCGTCGCCTCCCCTCGTCTAATCAGGCGTTGGCGCCTCTGGTTACCGGAGAAGTGGAAACTCGGGAGGACCAAAGTTGATTGATCGTGGGGAGATTTTGGCGGTAGCCACCGATCTCGGGTTGTCTCCAGAGATTGTCGAGAAGGACTACGTACTGGGCTGGCTGCTCAAGGGCATCTACAATCATCCAGCATTATCATCGGCTTGGATATTCAAAGGCGGAACGTGCCTCAAGAAATGCTATTTCGAAACCTACCGTTTTTCGGAAGACCTGGATTTCACCCTGAACGATGTCGCGCACCTGGATGAGGGGTTCCTAAAGCGCGCGTTTTCCGAGGTCGGGGCCAAACTTTACGAAGACATCGGCCTGCAAATTCCTTCGGAGCAGCTCCGATTTGATGTCTACCGCAATTCCCGAGGTGGTCTAAGTTGCGAGGGTCGCCTGTATTACGAAGGCCCGCTGAGGCGCGCCCGAAGCACGCCCCGAATAAAACTCGATTTGACCGTCGACGAATTGCTGGTTCTACCGGCTGTCGATCGTCCCGTGGGACATCCTTACAGTGACCTGCCCGCAGGCGGGATCTCCGCTCGGTGCTACGCATATGAGGAAGTATTCGGTGAAAAGGTCCGCGCGCTCGCGGAGCGGACACGGCCGCGAGATCTTTATGACGTCGTAAATTTGTTTCGCCATGACGAATTCCGCCCTGACGCCGTCACCGTGCTAGGAGTATTGCGTGAAAAGTGCGCTTTCAAGGGCATCAACGTGCCGACGTTTGAGACCATCGGCGGAGTAATGGACGAACTGGTCGCCGACTGGGCCAACATGCTCGGTCATCAATTACCGAAGCTGCCGCCCTTCGAAAGCTTTTGGTCCGTCATGCCCGCGTTCTTTTCCTGGCTCACGAGTGGCGTCACCGCAAGACCGGCACCTCCTGCGCCGATGGAATCGGATGAGCAACTCCTCAGACCTGCGATTGGTCTGCTACGCCGCGCGGGCGCGGTCGGTTCATCATCGCTAGAGGCGATCCGCTTCGCTGCGGCAAACAGGCTTTGCATCGATCTACACTACCAGGGAAGCGTACGGCGCATTGAGCCGTACTCGCTACGCAGAACGCGTGCCGGCGTGATCCTACTATTCGCCATTCGGACACAAAATGGCGAATCGCGAAGCTATCGGCTCGATCGGATAGAGGGAGCCGTCATAACCGATGAGACATTTACCCCAAAATTTGCGATCGAGCTGACGCCCGGTGAGTCGCTTTGGATTCCCCCTGTCGTTCAACCACCGAGAAGAGGTCGGACGGGGCGCCGATAAAATGGGCGGAAACCCTCCTGCCTCAGCCGGATGAGGTTGGTCGCCAAGATTGCCACTTCATTCTTGACATCGATCGTGCCGCGCCCGTAGAAAAAGCCATCTTTCTCGGTAAGCACGAAGGGCTCAACTGATCAGGTCTCTCGGATCGCCCCGACTACGTCGAGATGGGCGTATTGCTCCGGGGCCTGCGCGACTGTGCCTGTCGCGCCGCTTGCGGGAGTCGCGGACCCAGTGCTCAAGAACGCTACGAATATGAGAAGCGGGCGTGCTGGTATTCGGGCATGGTCGATCACTCCGAAGCTACGGTATCACGTTGAGCCGCAGGACGAAGCCCCTTAGGGCCTGGAAATCGTTGATTAAATAGTGGCATGTCTTTATCAAAGGATGTAATGTTATGTCATAACCCGTGATGGATATTACTTCCAGGATCGACTGGATTTGGATAGGGAGCCACGCCAGCGGATGTCAGCAATTTTGCGGCGTTGAATAAGTAAGCACAATTTGTGATGCGTCGAATTAGCCAAGTATGGCCTTTGTTGCTCCTCGCGATTTTCTGGTTCGCGCAGCTGCAGGGGACCGTGCACGCGATCAGCCACCTTCACGGGGCCAGCGGCGTTTCCGCTCACACCCTTGTTGCCCCGGAGGGCTTCTGCGCCGAATGTGCGGCTCTTGCCCAGGCAGGCGCAGCGCCTCTCCCGTCGTTCCCCACCTCGTTGCCGGCGTCCCCGCCGCAGGGTGTCTTGGCAGCGGTCGCAGTGCTTTCCTTTGCCGCCGCCCCCGCCACTTTCTATCGTTCACGAGCTCCGCCTCCGTCTCCGATCTGATCGCGACTGATCCGACCGCGGCATGACCGCGGCTTTGTTTCATCTGCCTTCTATCGGAGTACCTCATGCCTCGTTTATCCGCCTCGGTGGCGGTGGGCGCGATGATTGTCGCGTCCTCCGCCTATATTCCATCCTTCGCCGCAACACCCGCCCTGTCTGTGCCGTTGCAGAGCGAGGTCAAGGATTCGCTGGGTCACCCGTGGAAACACCGCGATGTTCGCCTGTTGTCGAGCGACGGCAAGGAGGTCAGCACGACGACCACCGACGCCAACGGCATCGCGCGGTTCCAGCATGTCGCGCCGGGAAAATACGTCATCGAGATTCCAGGTGTGAACGGCGCCCTAACACGCAAGGACGTCCTCGTCACGAGCCAGGGCAACCCCACGGTATCGCTCGTCACCGACGTGAAGCCGGAGAAGGTCGCGTCGACGCCGAAGAGCGCTCTCGAGCAGATAACCGTCACGGGCGTCAGGGCGACTGAGCCGGGCGCTCTGCGCGGCGACATCGTGATGACCGAGTCGGTCGACAGCCAGGAAATGGCAAAAACCGGCGCAACGAGCCTGATTGATGCCTTGACCCATCGCCCGGGCATCGACATCCAGGTCGAATGCTCGGTGTGCAACGTCCGCAGCATCACGCTCGACAATCTGCCCGGGCGCTTTACGACGCTCACCCTCGATGGCGTGCCGATCTTCGGTCCGGCGTCGAACGCGTACGGGTTGGACATGCTCGGCGTGAACGGCCTCGAGCGCATCGATGTGTCCCGCGGTGCCGGCAGCAGCCTGACGACCCCGGAGTCGCTCGCGGGAACGATTACGCTCGTGACCAAGGTTCCAACGAAAGATACTGCGGAAATTGATGCCGACGCCGGTAACTTCGGTTACCGACACGAGACGGCGTACGGCGCGAAGGTATTCGACTGGGGTGCCGTCTCGGTCAACGCCACCAATCAGTCACACTACAGCGTGGATGGCGTCGGCTACGGCATCTCGCAGTTCACGGGCTACCACCGGGAACTGGCAGGGATCAGCCTGTTCGCCAACGATCTGGACGGATTCAGGATCAAGACCCGCTACGATCACATCGAAGAAAAGCGCGGGGGCGGCCCGCTGGGCAACGATTACTCCGCCATCCTCGCCAATACGACGGGCAACCCGTTCAATTGGAGTGCCGGTCCGAACGGCTCCCCCTATTCCAACACCTGGATCGAACCGTCCACCGGCCAGCCGGTAGAACCGCCGTATGACGGAGGGGAAGCCGGGATAGCCCAGATCATCTTCACGGTGCGCAATCAGTTTGTCTCCACGGCCGACCGAGACTTCGACGACGGCACCAAACTGCACTTGGCCTTCGGCTACGCGCACCACGAGCAGTCCTCCTGGTACGGCATGGATTCCGACTACTGGGACAACCAGCATCAGATCTACCTGGATGCCAACCTGCAAAGACTGCTCGGCGGTGCACTCTTCACGGTCGGCGCGAATTATAAGTCTGACCAGCTGAGCAGCCAGTCAATCAGCACGACCACAGGCACCCCGTACTACGGGATCCTGCGTTACGATGTCGATGCCTATCAATACCGCACCCCGGGCATTTATGTGCAGGGGTACGAAGCCTTTTTCGATGAGCGTCTCGAGATCAACGCGAGCGTTCGCGAGGACGACAACAACGAGTTTGGCTCGGTCACGACGCCACGCTTGAACGCACTGTGGCATCACTCCGACACCCTATCGAGCCGCCTCGCGATCGGAACCGGTTATCGACTGCCGACATCATTCTTCGAGCAGGACCATGGCATTCTCAGTGCCTTTAGCGTCGATCGCAGCGGCGCGAAGCCGGAGCGGTCGAAAAATGCGTCCTACTCGCTCAACTACGCCGACGATCGCTTCGCCGTTACCACGTCGTTGAACTACACGCGCATCACTGATATGGCGCTGTTTGTCAACAATGCGGCGAACAACTTCGTGCTCGAGCCGGCGCAGCAACCGTTCACCGTAGCCAACGCCGACATCGACGGTACCTGGCAGGCAACACCGAGCGATGCGTTCACCGTTGGCCTCGAGGGCTACCATTACCAGTTTAATCCGTACGACGCGTACAACGCAGCCCTGTTTTCACGCCCGGAGTATCGGGTGCACTTGAGCTACGATCACGATTCCGGACCGTGGGACTTCAACATCCGCAGCACGTTCACCGGACCCCAGAACCTTGCGAAGTGGTACGATTATGCAGACAATCCGATCTACAATCTGAATGGCACGCCGAAGCCCGACTGGAGCCCGACGTTCTGGGTTGTCGACATGCATACGAGCTACCAGTTCAACCAGTGGGTCTCCGGTGAGCTTGGAATCACCAACCTGACCAACTACCAGCAGGCGAAGCACGACAGCTACCTATTCCAAGACCCGTACGGCAATCTCAACGTGACCTACATCTGGGGTCCGAACATTGGCCGCGCGGCCGTTGCCGGCGTGAAGGTCAAGTTCTGATGGTCGAGGCTACCGTGCACAACCGCATCAGCAGCATCGCAGCGTTCGCGCTGGCGGGGGCGTTCCTCGCCAGCGCATTTGCGCCGACGCCTGTGTTCGCGGCGGAGCGCATGGAATTCCAACTCGCCACGCTGAACGGCACCGCCTTCGTCAAGCTCGACGATTTCGTCAATCGCGCGATACTGATCAACGTATGGGGCACGGAGTGCCCGCCCTGCGTCAAGGAGACGCCGCTGTTGAACGCGCAATCGCAGATCTATACCAACGTGCAGTTCCTCGGAATCGGCACCGACGATCGCATGTCGTCATTGCGCTTCGCCAACAGGTTCCAGGTCCACTATCCGCAGCTGCAGGCGCCGAAGGATCCCAGTGGACTGCTGCGACGTTTGGGCGATTTGCACGGCGCACTGCCATTTACCGTGGTGCTCGATACCGAGCATCGAATGTGCGCCAGTCGGCTGGGCGAGGTCAATGCGGAATGGATCGCAGCCGCCGTGAAAAAGTGCTCTGCCGATTAGGGGTGATTCAAGGTGATTCAAGGTGATTCAAGAAGCTAATCTTGACGTACGCAAAGGCCGCGATGTGGCGATGGTCGATGGCGCTCACGCCTTTGTTCCCACCCCACCGGGGACTGCGGGGCGGAATTTCGTCTGCGCTAAACCCCAGGGGTCCTTGGTCTTGTGGTCCCCGGAGACAGCGCATCAATGATGCGGCAATCGGCAATTCGCCCATTGCCCGGACATCGCCTGGCGATACGACGCAGCTCGTCGGCCAGCCGGCGAAGGTCGGCGACTTTTGTCTCAATGGCTGAAAGATGCTCTGCCGTGATCCGATCGATGTCCGTACAGGCGTGATCCTCTCGGGAGGATAGGCGCAGCAAGTCGCGGACTTGGCCGAGCGTAAATCCCAGTTCGCGGCAGCGCCGAATGAAGCGCAGCCTTGCCAGATGTCCGTGACCATAGGAGCGGTAGTTGCTCGCGGTGCGCGGCGGCGCAGATAGCAGGCCGGCGTTCTCGTAATAACGAATGGTCACGGCCTTCGTGCCGGTGGCCTTTGCCAGATCACCGATCGTCAGGTTTTCTTGCCTTCTCACGGCTTGACCCTATAGTCACTATAAGGTGCATTCTACCCCTTATCCGTAGGCCCAAGATAGGGATTTTCCCATGAGTTGCTGCGCAGGTGTTCATTGTAGCGGCCCGGAGGTTAAGCCACTGGGCGGCCGCTATCGCCGTGTGCTGTGGATTGCACTGGTTATTAACGCGACGTTGTTTATTGTCGAGATCGCAGCGGGAATTACGGCGGCCTCAGTCTCTTTGCAAGCCGACGCGCTCGATTTTTTGGCTGACACCGCCAACTATGGAATCAGTCTATTCGTCATCGGCATGGCTCTGCGCTATCGCGCGATAGCCGCTCTCGCCAAGGGCACGACCATGGGCATCTTTGGCCTCTGGGTCACAGGTACGACGCTATGGCATGCGTGGCATGAGACGCTACCACAAGCCACCGTCATGGGTGTGATTGGCATCGTCGCGCTCGGAGCCAACGGGATCTGCTTCGCCTTGCTTTGGAGTCACCGCAATGGCGACAGCAATATGCGCGCCGTTTGGGTCTGCTCCCGCAATGACGTGATGGGCAACGTGGCCGTGTTGCTCGCCGCCCTCGGCGTATTTGGAACCGGCGGCCGTTGGCCGGATGTGCTTGTCGCTGCGATCATGGCATGCCTCGCGCTGCAAGGTGCGTGGCAGGTGATCCGGATCACCCTGACCGAGTTGGAGAATGACCGGCACTCAAGGGCCAAGCCCGAGACCATCGCGGCGCGAATCCGCCGACTCTTGACGCATCCGGGGCCGGCTGAATATTGATGCTCCGGCACAACGACGTACGAATGCCGGCTGAATTGCTGACCGCCCAGCTACTTTTCCGCGGAATCGCATTCGGACAAAACGAATGACCCGAATCCGCTGCGGTGCTTGAATTGGGCGGTGCCGGTGAGCAGAGCCTCAAGGGCGGCGGCGCAAATTTTGGCCCCACGATTGCCGTCGAAGTTACCCCGATCGAGAATCGGCCCGAACTGGAGGGCGGCGTGACGCCTTTGTATGATCATGGCAAAACAGAATGGGACACTGATCTACTTTTCAAGAAACCGTGGACATTAGGGTCGGCTGGTATCTCGAGCCAAGTTATAGCTACGATTTTGGCAGAGGGCACGAGCAGTCAATCGGAATAAGCGCTGGCCTGCTTATTGCGATCCCCAGCCGCAAGCGGTAGGCGTGGGCGGTACCGCCCCACCGCGCAAGTCCCGTATAGCCGCCATGTAATGCTATAGCATAGCACTGACTCGGTGCTGAGGCCTCGAGATTGACCGCCCAAACGCATATGCACGCGATGTCGGTGGCTCAGCCTCATGTTGAGCCGAGACGCTTCACAGTTGCGGCTATCGTGGGAGTCATCGGAATACACACAATCGCTCAGCGCTACCGGCTTTCTCGGACCATAAAACGCAGGTGCTATCCCCTCACCCGCCTGGTGCTTGGCGGCATGCTAGCGGTGTCCGCCTGCATGGCGATGAGCGGTTGCTATTTGTTGGAGAGCGCCTACGGTCAGTTGTCCTTGTTATCGAAACGCGAGCCTATCGAGCGCGTGATTGCTCGCCCGTCGACTCCAGAGGCAGTGCGCCTCAAGCTTGAGGAAGTTGCTGACATTCGGCGCTTCGCTAGTCACGATTTAGGATTGCCGGAGGATGGCAGTTACCGCAGCTATGCCCGCATCAGCCGGAACTATGTGGTGTGGGCCGTGGTTGCTGCGCCTGAGTTTTCCATCGATCCGCGACTTTGGTGCTATCCGATTGTGGGCTGTGTCGCTTATCGGGGATACTTTGTCGAGCGCAAAGCACGTGCATTTGCGGCCCATTGGAGCAAGAAGGGCTTCGATGTGACCATCGACGGAGTTGCGGCCTACTCAACTCTCGGCCATTTCGATGATCCCATCATCAGCACGATGATTAACTGGTCGGATACAGATTTGGCGGCGGTAATCTTCCATGAGCTGACCCACCAAATGCTCTATGTGGCGAACGACGCCGATTTCGATGAGGCGCTCGCGATGACCGTCCAAGAGGAAGGAGTGCGCCGCTGGCTGACCCTCCAAGGACGCGAATCGGAACTAGCCGCTCGGGAAGTGGATGAGGATCACCAACGCCAAGCCGTCGAATTGCTCCGGCACACGCGGGATCAACTTCGCATACTTTACGCATCGGGTGGTACCCTGCGAACGATGCGGGAGGAGAAGCGCGCCACCCTGGCGGCCTTACAGGTTTCTTACGAGGTCCTGAAAAAGCAATGGGGTGGAGCAGGACCCTTCGACTCTTGGTTCGACGATGGGATCAACAACGCGAAGCTCGCCTCCATCGCCACCTACTACGATTGCATTCCGGGGCTTCAGCGAGAATTGGCGGCAGTGAATGGGGACCTCGCTGCCTTCTACCGGCGCGCCTTTGAGCTCTCGAAGCTTTCGCGGTCAGGTCGTCATGCAGTGCTTTGCGAAACCACCAACGACCGTGTCCAGCAACCGGGCATGTGACCTATATGTCCCTCGCGGCGGAGAACCATATGCTCCTGGGCACGTGCACTGTTACCCCAAAGCTGGCTCCAATACACTGGGTTCAGCACACCGCTGGGAGCGGCGCGGTAAATGCAGGGAGCTCAACCGGCGCCCGGCGACTCTTGAAATCTAAGGCCTCGGCGAAATTCTTCGCGTGACGATCCCGCAATGACATGGGTTCAAGCCCCCAGCGCCACTCGATCATTTTGAGGATTGAGCAGTGCTCGTAAGGACCTGCCGACTCGATCTTGGATGGTGCAAAGGGGCCCATGGCGATTGCTGGAACACGAAATCCCAGTCGCTTCAAATTCGGATGTGGACCGGGCCCCGGCTGGACCGTGTCGTCCTGGCACGCCGGAGGCGGGACATGATCGAAGAAACCACCGTGCTCGTCAAAGTTGAGCACGAACACCATCCGATCCCACTGCGGACACTGCGCGAGTGTGTTGTGCACTCGCGCAACAAATTGCTCCGCGACCAACACGCTGCCCTTCGGGTGATAGTCGTTCGACGTCCCATCGTCCTCCGCAGCATCCGTGTAGTTCGGGTCGACGAACACGATGTTCGCCAGCGCGCCGTGGTGCGCATCGACCCAAAACTGATCGATGGGGTATGAAAGGCCATCGTAGCGCTTGCTTTTGAAAAGCCCGGTCATGGGCTCGCCGTGATAGTAGTAGGCAGCGCGAAGGCCGGCGGCGGCCGCCCGATCGAAGATGGTTGTCGAGATTGTGCAAGGCCGATCCGCGTCCGTCTGAGGAAAACCGTCGGGCATGTCGACCTGAGTGGTCCCTGAGAGCTGGTAGAGCCTGTTCTCCCAGGTCGGCCCCTGCATCGAGCAGAAATAATTGTCAAAGGTCGTGTAGCCCGTGGCCAGGGCGCTCAAGATTGGCAGGTCCTTCTGACCGTAATAGCCGATCGGAAATCGGTCACCCGGGGGAGCAGTCTGCAAAAAGCCGTTGCAGCGCCCGTTGGCATACTGTGTCGCGGTCCCTTGCCACGAGTGATCGGGATCGCTGAAGCGGCAACCCTGCCACTCCGGTGCCAAAGGCCAGGTTTCATGCGCGATTCCGGTCTTATCCGTGTAGAGGAGGCCCCGTTGTTTGCCGTTGGCACCCGGAAGCCAGCCCAGGACGTGGTCGAACGAGCGATTCTCCATCATCAGTACGACGACGATATTGAATGGGGCATCCCTAGGATTTCCGAGTGCCTTTGCCGTGACACCGGCGGCTGATCCCTGCGCGGGAATACTGGCGGCTGCGGGGCCGTATATTGGTTCTAACATGGCAGCACCCGCCGCCAATGCCAGAAAATCACGCCGCGTGAGATTTGAGGTCATGCTGCAACTCGCCGATCAAGCGTTTGAGTCCAACACCAAAGCGTTCTGCGCCAATCCTATCGCGACCCAGATCCTTCGTCCGTGCAATTCTGTGTGTCTGGCTCCCGCCGCCCCTCCCGACCGTGAACAGCTCGGGCCTGCGAAACATTGCTCGTGCATTTTCTCTGCGCGACATTCAGGTTGCAATCGGAGGCAGCGGATGGATTATTGCTGATTTTCTGGCGTTCCCGATGGCCCCGGCGGGAGCACGCGCACGCGAATGCGGCCCGGCTCAACGACTGAAAAATGGCCGACCCCAATCGTCGCGTGTCATCAGAACTTCGGCGATGACTTTGCCTGCACCCGCCGGACCGAGCGCCGGTAGTCGGAACAGTACGATACCGCAGCGCGCCGGCAGACCGAAGCGCCACGCCAGCTCGCCGAAATCCTTGTCGAAAGTCAGGAGTACGCGGGCATCGTCTAAACTCCGCGCAAGTACATCTTCATTCTTCATCGGTGATACCCGGCGCGTCCGTCCGAATCCATAGAACGTCGTGTCCCGCCGCACGAAGCGCAGTGACTGCATCGCCAGGAAAGTTCTCATCCGCAAGAAATCGCATCGTCAGGCGATTGCCGCGGGATACACCTTTTCAGACTGCAATATCTCACTGGCGTACTGCAGGCATGCAGCAATGTCGTCGTGTGTAATACCGGGGTAGTTCCGCAAAATGTCGGCTTCAGTCCAGCCCTGACCCAGCAAGCCCACTATGAAATCCACAGCCAGCCGGCTGCCACGGACAACCGGCTTTCCTGCCAGCACCGTCGCATCAAGGGTTATGCGGTCTCTCCAGTTCATTTTATGAGTCTATCAGCGATTTAGGCCGAATCAGTAGAACCGAAATCCCGGACGACTGCTAATGAACTGAATTGGATCTTGGTTGGTAGCGGGTGAAGCTACTAGAGATAAAATATTATTATCAATCAGTCAGTTACGCGCTGATTGGTAGCGGGGGCATGATTCGGAATTATAACCACCGGAATTTTCACGAGATTTTCTTTGGTCACTGCGGCAAGTCGTTCCCGAGTATGGCCGACTGACAGGCTATAGCCTGTAATCCTCAGCTAATTGACAGGGTATAACTACTCATTTAGAGTGTTATTGAATAGTCATAGCTACTCGTAAAATGCCATGCTACGTTCCTTGCCCTTACAGCAGCTAGATAAGACGCTCACCCCTTGGCGCTCCCTGCCACGCTCCCGGCCGAGCGGCGGCTGGCTTCGCGCGGTACGACAGGCATTGGGCATGACTACGCGCCAGCTGGCCAAGGCCGTGGGGGTGACCCAAGCCGCAGTCGTGGACGCTGAGCGGACCGAAGCCAAAGGCGATATCACTCTCACGACATTGCAACGATACGCCGCGGCGCTCGGTTGCGAATTGACCTATGCGCTGGTACCCAAACGTCCGCTTCAGGAAGTAGTGGAGGCGCGGGCTGAGCGAATCGCGCGCGACGAGGTTTCGCGCGTGAAACATTCCATGGCACTGGAAGATCAGTCAACCGGTCGGGAGCACTTAGAGCGCGAAATTGCGGAGCTGCGCAGGAATCTCATGGAAGGCAAACGTTCCCGGCTGTGGCAATGAGATTTGAGCATGCGCCCGGTGCCACGCCCATCGATCCGGACGAGGCCAAAGGACTTATCCCCGCTCATCTCACATTGCAGCGTGAGCTCAACGAGTACGAGGAGTCAAACATTCTCGAGGCGACAGCTTGGTTGTTCGCGCGCCGGCGCGGCGACCCACTGGATCAGCGCTTTATTCATGTCGTGCACGGTCGCATGTTCAATCAGACCTGGAAATGGGCGGGAAAGTCGCGCCGCACGGATAAGAACATAGGCGTGTCCTGGTTCGAAATTCCGGTGCGGCTGCGCCAAATGCTCGACGACGTTCGCGCTCAGATTGAGCGTCAAGCCTACTCGCCTGTAGAGATTGCTGCCCGCTACCATCATCGTCTCGTCGCGATTCATGTATTCCCGAACGGCAACGGACGACACGCCCGCCTTATGGCGGATTTGCTCCTCACTGAGCTCGCAGGACGGCGGTTCGAATGGGGCCGCGGCTCGCTGGTAGATGCAAATGAGCTGCGCGCGCGCTACATCGCGGCACTCCAGGCGGCAGATGCTGGCGACTGTCAGGCCCTTCTAGATTTCTTGGATAACGCGTGACTTCCCACACAAACGGAGAACGCGAGCAGCGCGCTGCTGACGCGCCATTGCGGAAACGATTCCTCACGCTCGCGACATTATCCAGGTTCCGCAACATTCTCGCGCATGGCTTTGCGGAGTTGGTTCGACATAACGTGAAGGAGATGACTTTCGAGCCCTTGCGTCCGTGAAGACTGTTCCAATCGACCTTAGCGGCCAACGCCGGATACGTCGACGCCTAGCACGACGATCCCGCCGATCAAGATCAAGAGGCTCACCAGCCGCGCGCGCCGGCGCGCCTTGTCGTCTTCAGGCGTGATTGCGCGCGCAGCCCGCCAGTAGAGCCACGCGCCCATCACAACGAGCAGCAGTTCCATGCCTGCCGCAGTCCATGGATAGCGCCAGAGACCGATCCCGAACCGAAACTGATTCGAGTCATGACTAGGGAACAGCGGCATGTCTGCGCGATGCACCAACAAGTCGAGCACCCAGTGGGAGAAGGCCACCAGTCCCAGCACGATCGCCGTACGTGACCCGGATCTCCATCCGAAGGCGAGGCCGAAAACGACCGACAAGGCGATGGCCCCGATGAGGGAATGGGTATAGTCGGCGTGAATGATCCCTGCTCCGTAGCCGCCTGGTCGACCCACAAAGGCAATGGTCTCCACGCCTGCAACGAACAGCGGCACAAACACGATATCGAGCCACACCGTTGCAAGCATCAATGCCCACAGGGGCGCCTGACGTTCCCGCGACTTCACCAACGCTGCAAAACCGAAATGTCCGGCGATCATGGCGCGCCCTTTTTCGGTCGCGGCCACGGCAGCCGGGCATCGAACACTCCGATGACGACCACGAAGAAAATCACACCGATAATGAACTGCATCAGAGCACCTCTAAGGACTGTACGGATCCTAAGCCCGCACGTTATAAACACCAATTGCCTAATAATGCACACTTTCCAT
>Ga0335074_10004809_pt1 | contig 18631 bp, 14 predicted proteins | sample Lox_Sample_23_FD_206715 | JGI IMG/M metagenome (GOLD analysis project Ga0335074, IMG submission 206715) | Soil microbial communities from Loxahatchee National Wildlife Refuge, Florida, United States - Lox_Sample_2.3 | ecosystem: Environmental > Terrestrial > Soil > Wetlands | place: USA... | reverse complement strand
GGTAGAACCCTACTTCTTGTGACGGTGAATAGTGCGCCAGGTGCGTATCGAAGCTCGCCAGAAACAGATGATCGATACGATAGCCCGGCCCCTGCAGCAGTTGATGCCGGAAGCCCTCCACCAGAGCCGCGGAAATCGCCAGCAGAACCAGCGACAAGGCGACTTGTCCGGCCACGATGGTGTGCCGTCCCCACAGCCGGCGCTTACCGCCGCTATCCGCATCGGCGGCCTTCAAAGCCGGCACCAAATCGGGACGGGTGGCGCCCAGCGCGGGGGCCAGACCGAAAAGCAGCGTGCTGACCAGCGAGACCACCAGCGTACAGAGGAGCACTCGATGATCGACCCCGACCTCGAAAACAATCGGCAATTCACTGGGGACCGGTATCCGGCGAAGGAACTCGGCAACCAAATCGGCTACCCACAGGCTGGCCAGTCCACCGGCCGCGGCTATTATCAGATTCTCCAACAGAAGCTGCCGGACAAGCGCGGCTCGTCCCGCGCCGATGGCCAGCCTTACGGCGATTTCGCGGGCGCGTCCGCGGGCCCGGCTAAGCAGCAGGCCGGCGACGTTGGCGCAAGCCACCATCAGCACGCAGATGGCAAGTAACGCGAGCATGACCAGCATGCCCGTCTGAGTGGGCAACTGCGCCGTGCGCAGCTCCAGTTCCGTTTCCACGCGCAGGCGCAGATCCCGCGTGGTGACCTGGTGGAGCCTTTCGAGTTGCGCGGAGAGGGCTGCGACATCCGCCTGGGCCTGCTCCAGGGTCACGCCGGGTTTCAGCCGGCCTTTGATGAATAACCATCCGTGATTGCGATCGTGGAGATAGTTGCGCTCCTCGGTACGCGGCGACATCGCGATGGGAACAAAGATCTGCGGGCGCATGACTGTATCAATGCCGGTAAATTGCGCGGGGGCCACGCCGATCACCGTAAACTCGATGCCATTGAGCCGGATGTGGGAGCCGACTACCGAGCGCCGTGCGCCGAATTGGCCCACCCAAAAATCGTGGCCCAGCACGGCCACGGCGTCGCGGCCTTCGACGCGGTCTTCCTCGGAGCGGAATCCGCGCCCCAAAGCCGGCTCGACACCTAATACGCGGAAAAAATTGCCGGAGACAATCAAGCCGGATTTCACGCGCGGCAGAGTCGTGTTATTCGGACTAAAACCGAAACTGGTATAGGAGGCGGCCACCAGCCCGTCGAAACTGGTGTTGCGATCGCGCAGGTCTACATAATCCGGGTATGAAATAGGTGGATTCTGGCCGAAGGGCGCGGAAACCGCGGTATTGATGGTGACGATGCGGCTCGGCTCGCGGACCGGCAGCGGCCGCAGCAGCATGCTGTCGGCGAAGGAGAATATCGCCGTAGTGGCGCCGATGCCGAGCGCCAGCGAAACAATCGCTACGACGGTAAAGCTGGCATCTCTGCGCAGGATGCGAAAAGCGTGGCGGATGGAGGGGAACATGGTTCGATACCACGCGGGCAAAGGCAATTTCCATGCCGCCGGGCGCGTGTTTCGCCGCCCTGAATTATAACAGATATTGGGGTCTTATTATTTTGGGCTGTTCGGTTCCGGGACTGACCGTCCCAATGCAGCTAACCCCGCGCAGTCGCCCCTTACTCGTGAAATTCAAAGGGGACTTCCACCTGAGTGACCACTTCCACTGGCTGGCCGTTCAGCAATGTCGGCTTGTAAACCCACTGCTTCACGGCTTCCAAAGCAGCCGGAACCAGCAGTGGATGGCCGCTTTCTACAGTCATGTTTTCGACCGTGCCGTCCTTTCCGACAATGACATTCAGCCGCACTACGCCCGAGATGCGCGCTTGGTTCGCTAGAGGAGGATAAACCGGGTCGACCTTTTGGGTCAGCTTGGCCGCCTGCACCTTGCCGCCCACCCGGATGCGTTGCGGTACAGGCGTGTCGGCCAGCGGCGGAACGGCCTCCGCTCGCGGCTTCGCCTGTTCGGCCCGCTGGATTGTCTGTTCGAGCTGCGTCTCCGGGATGGTCAAAGTCAGATTCGTGACATTCCCGTCGACGGTCACGTTCATGCTTTGCAGCAGCGCCGCGATCGCGGTAGCTTGCTGATCCGTGGGCTGCTTCGCAAATGCCACACCCGCCATTTTCATCATCATGGCGAGCGCGGCGGCGTCCTGCTCCGTGGCCGAAGTGGTTTCCGCGGTCACCACAATGTTCGCGCCGAATTTCACTCCGCCGCTGACTTGTAGCACTTTGGCATACGCCGCAGAGTTATCGCCGGTTTGTCCGCCCGTAAATTGCGACAAAGGCGCCACGGAAGCAACCCAGGCATCCTCCGATGCGCTAAGCTTCTCGGCCAGCGCCAGCAGAGCGGGGTTGATCGTCGCCGGAGCCGTCAGCCGGTCGATGGCCGCCTTTATCTGGAGCGCATCGCCGAAAATTGCCAGCGTCGAATTCGGAAAGGCGATGGATTGCTGGTTATGTTGGTAGACGATAGAGACGCCCTTATACGCATCGATCGTGCCACCATCGGCTTGGAGTACTTCGAGCAGCTTGGGAACATCGAATGTGCCCCGCCCCAGCACAATGCCATCGGTGTTCTTATTGGCGCCCGTTTTTAACGAGACCAGGACTTCCTGCAAGTCCCGGCGCGGATCGAAACCGGTCATATCGACGAGCGATTCGAGTGGCGAGGCGGACAACCCCATCCGCATCAGCACGAACTGCCCGAGCGGCGATTGCAGCACGGGCTGGACATTCGCTCCGGCCATGATTTGAGAATCCGGCATGGCCAAGCCAAGAAGTTGAGGATCGGCTGCCTGGAGAGAGCCGACGGAGAGCAGGGCAACGGCGAGCGCGAGTTGACGCATGGTGTGCCTTTCTTGTCTCCTTATGTTAACGCGGCCAATCGGCGATAAGTTCCAGTTCCTCACGAGAAGATTCGCTTGTATGATAACTATATGACGATGACCGCCACGGAAACTGTCGCCAGATTGCTGGAAGAAAAGATCGCTTCACGCCGGGCGCGCGTGGGCATTGTCGGCTTGGGATATGTGGGGCTGCCTCTGGCTGTGGAGTTCAGCAAGGCAGGCTTTGAAGTAACTGGCATCGACCTGGATGCCGCCAAAACTTCGCGCGTAAATGCCGGCGAATCGTATGTAGGCGATATTTCCAGCGCCGCTTTGTCGAAGCTGGTCGAAGCGGGGAAGTTGCGCGCCACTACGGATTTCGCCGCCGTGCGGGATCTGGATACGATCAACATCTGCGTGCCCACTCCTTTGCGCAAAACCAAGGATCCGGACATGAGTTACATCGTGTCCGCCTGCGAGGAGGTACTGAAATACTTTCACTCCGGCATGCTGATTATCCTGGAATCGACCACTTACCCAGGCACCACCGACGAGTTACTGCGGCCGATGTTTGAAAGATCCGGTCTGCGCGTGGGTCAGGATTTCTTTCTCTGCTTTTCGCCCGAGCGCGTCGATCCCGGCAATCAAAAATATCAGACCGCCAATATTCCCAAAGTCGTGGGAGGTACGACGCCCGCCTGCACCGAGATGGGGCGGCTGTTCTATTCGCAAGCACTCTCGACGGTCGTGCCGGTCAGTTCCACCCAGGTCGCCGAGATGGTGAAGTTGCTCGAAAACACCTTCCGCATGATTAACATCGGCTTGGTGAACGAGATGGCGCTGATGTGCGATCGCATTGGCATCAACGTCTGGGAAGTAATCGAGGCGGCCGCTACCAAGCCTTTCGGCTTCATGCCGTTCTATCCCGGTCCCGGCTTGGGCGGCCACTGCATTCCGATCGATCCGTTTTACCTTTCGTGGAAGACCAAGCAGGCCGGCATCGAAGCCCGGTTCATCGAACTGGCCGGATACATCAACGGCCAAATGCCGCATTTCGTGGTGGATAAGATTCAGAATGCGCTCAACGAGGCCGCCAAGCCGGTGAAAGGATCGCATGTGCACATCATGGGAGTGGCGTACAAAAAGGACATCGAGGACCTGCGCGAGTCCCCCGCCCTGGACGTCATGCTGCTGCTGAAGCGGCGCGGCGCGCGGATCAGCTACAGCGACCCGTATGTGCCGCAGCTTCAATTAGATGGGGAATGTTTGCAGGCCCAGCCGGAGACTATCGCCGGGGAAGCGGATTGCGCGGCGATCATAACGAATCATTCGTCGTTTGATTATCAAGGCTTGGTTCGCCGCGCGCGCCTCATTGTGGACACCCGAAATGCTCTGAAAGGTGTGAATTCCCTTAACATCGTGCGCTTGTAGGTGGGAGAGACCTGGAGAGACCATCGTTTTGTGGTCTGTCATTTCACGTTTTGCGCGATTTTTACCGATAAGTAACGGGAGCCTATTGACAAACGTCGAACTTTGCGCAGATGCTTTATTAAGGACTGGTTAAGGAGTTTGGTATGCGACCGGTATGCGGATTGGCTCTTGGCATCTTGGCTCTGGCAGCGGGCAGTACGGCCGCCATGGCCCAGTCGGCGGTGATTTCGGCCCGTTCCGGCCTGATCCACTATGTGGAGGGGCAAGTTTACGTGGGCGATCAACTGGTGGAAACCAAGTACGGCACCTTCCCGGAGGTGAAGGAGAACCAAACTCTCCGCACCGCTGAGGGCCGCGCGGAAGTGCTCTTGACACCGGGTGTTTTCCTGCGCCTGGGTGAAAACAGCTCTTTCCGTATGATCACCAACCGCCTGATCGATACGCGTCTGGAGTTCCTTAAGGGATCGGCGGTCGTGGAGGCCGAAGAGATCGGCAAGGATAACTCCGTCACCGTGGTTTATGAAGACGCCACAGTGCATCCCACCAAGAAAGGCGTCTACCGGCTCGACGCCGAGTCGAGCGAGTTGCACGTTTACGATGGCTTGGCGGAAGTGGCCTCGGGCGACAAGAACATTGAAGTAAAGGAAGGCCAGGAGATTTCGCTCCTGACCCTGGCGCTGAAGAAATTCGATAAGAACGAAACGGATGCGCTGAACCGCTGGAGCGAGCGCCGCGCCGAGTACGACTCGATGGCCAACATCGGCGCCGCGAATTCCATGCGGGCCTCCCTCTATGACGGCTATAGCGGCGATCCGTCTGTGATTCCCGGCGGGTGGTATTGGAATTCGATGCTTGGCATGTATGGTTTCGTGCCTGGGATGGGCGGTATGTTCTACGGCGCTTATGGATATCCTTACTTCAGCCCGTTCGATGTGGATCTTGCTTTCATGCCCGGCTTCTTTTATTATCCCGGGTTCTTTGGTTATCCCTACTACGGTGGCTATGGTGGCTACAATTATGGCTACCCAGGGTACGCCTCCAATGGCGGCGCCACCGGTATCTATAACTCGATCATCTACCGGAGCGTTCCCGTTCCCAACCCGGGACATGCCGGCCTGGGCCGCGGCTCATCCGGTTCACTCGCCGGTTCCCAAGGCGGTTACGGTGGTTTTGGCGGTTACGGCAGCCGTTCGGGCGGGTACGCGCCACCTGCCTCCGTCGGAGTCGGACGTTCCGCCGGCGGTTTCGGCGGCGGCGTTAGCGGCGGCGGCGGAGCGCATAAGTAACCCGATGTTCAAGCAACACCAGCTTTGAGTCCAAGACCTTCGTATCCATAAGTTCGAGGTGCGGCTTCCGTCAGATTCCCCAGGCGGTTTTGAATCGTCGCGTCTTTCTGCGAGAAATCCCGCCCCTCGCGGCCACCACTCCTGGTGATACCGACCGCTCCCGCCGACACCCAAGCCGTCATCGAGCGGTTCCTCAAAGCTTCGCGACGGCCGGCTCTGCTCGAACCGGGTGAACCGCTGTTGCCGCTCGCAGCGGACAATTACGATCTGCAAATGCGCAGCTCCCGCCTCACCCTCCAGGCGTGGGACCAAACCCGCAACCTGGTACGTCGCGTCACCGGCGTGGCGCATGAATCGCGCGGACGGCTGGAACTGATCGTCGAGCGCTTCGCGCGCAAGGAGGGCCGTCTGTTCCTGCTGGATCTGGCGCGCCCCTCTAGCCAGGATTTCGAGCGCCGGAGCGAGCGGCTGGTCTTTCGCGAGCGCTTCCGCCAGTTCCTCACGCGCCAGTTCGCCGATTGGACTCTGGCGGAGATCAGCGCGGAGCCGAATCTGGAAGCCAGCCTGTCGCCGAGCTATCCGCGCGGGTTTCTGCGCCGTGGAAAGGAAGGATGGGCGGCTATCGCCGCATCCCCTGAAAGCGATGCCGCGGGATTGCTCACCTTCGGCCTGATTTGGCTCGATCATCTACGCCGCCGCGAGAAGCGCGTCGCCCTGGAGGGGCTGGCGCTGTATGTGCCGCGCGGGCAGGAACAGCAGACCAGCCTGCGCCTCGCCTGGTTGAACGAAGAAGCCGCGCGTTACGCATTGTTCGCTTATGACGAACACGATTTCTCCGCGCACATCGATCCGCGCGATTTCGGCAACGTGGATACGCACGTCCAGATCTGCCGGCAGCCCGCGCCGTTGGGCGCTTTCGAACACCTGCTCGATTCTCCCGAAGTGGAGCGCGTGGCGCGTCACGATGGCGCCGTCAGCCTGCGCGTGCGCGGGGTGGAATTTGCCCAGATCTCCGAAAGCGGCGCGCTCTTCGGGCTCGCCCAACGCGCGCCGGCCCGCCCCCATCACTTGCCCGAAATCGAGCGGTTGGCGCGCGATCTGGCAGAGCGGCGCGCGCCCGCCGCCGAGGATCGCGAGCATCCGCTGTACCGGCGCAATCCGGAAGCCTGGCTGGAATCCATGGTGCGCGCGCAGATCGAGCGGGTCTATGCTCCGCTGCTGCCGACGCCGGTGTACGATCAAGTCCCCGCGTTCGCGGGCGGCGATCGCGGCGTGCTCGATCTGTTGGCGGTGGAGCGGTCGGGACGTTTGGCCGTGCTCGAGCTCAAGGCTACCGCCGATCTGCAGCTTCCCATGCAGGCGCTCGATTACTGGATGCGCGTGAAGTGGCACCTGGATCGCGATGAGTTCACGCCCAACGGATATTTTCCCGGCATCCAGCTGCGACCCGAGCCGCCGCGACTGTTTCTGGTATCCCCATCGCTTGAGTTTCATCCGGCCAGCGAAACCGTTCTGAGCTTTTTCTCACCTGCCATCGATGTGGAGCGCGTGGGTGTGGGAGTAGAATGGCGTAAGGGGCTTGAAGTGATGTTCCGCCTGCGCGGTGCAGAGCGCCCCTAGAGCGCAAAGGGGCGCGTCTTTCCGCGCCGCCATAAGAAAGGAACTCCGCTGATAAAAGGTGGCGCGGGGTGCTCAGTTCTGCGCGATTTAGTGAGGAGTTCGCGGGTCACTCAATGCTCAGATATCTCAAGCAAGCCAAGGCGGCGTTTTCCTTGTTGAATCCCGATGAAGTGCGCAAGCTGGCCGGCCGCCAACTGGTGGTCGGACTAGTGGCGGAAAACAGCGCCGCGTACGCGGATATGGAAGACTTCCTGATGCCGCCGGAAGTCTCCCACGATAAGCGCGTGCAGGTGATGCAATCGGTGCATCGCGCTTCCGATCGCGATATTCCAAAAAAATACGACCTGGTGCTGTACGAACAGGGATTGCCTTGTCCCGCGACGGCCTTCACTTTCTTCCGCGACGATCCCGGCCGCACCATCGACGAGATTCTGAAATCCCGCGACGATCTGGGATTGCCGCTGGCGCGCAGCTTCTATCCATTCCGGAGGCCGGTGGTGGATGACGTGATTACGTCCGTAGCCCGCGAGAACGCCATCTTCGCGGTGGCTTCCGCGCTGCCCAACGTAGTGCCGAGCTTCTTCGAACTGCCTTGGGCTGTAGGTGAATTCGCTTCGGATACGGCCTTCATCACCATGAACCAGGTGCGCATGGCGTTCATGGTCGCCGCGGGAAGCGATCAGCAGGTCGGGTACACCAATCAGCTTGCCGAAATCGCGGCCATCGCCGCGGGCGCGTTCGGCTGGCGGGCGCTGGCGCGCGAGTTGGTGGGATTCATTCCGTTGGGCGGCGGGCTGGTTCCCAAGGGCGCCATCGCGTTTGCCGCGACTTACGTTCTAGGCAAAGGCCTGGAACATTTTCACGGAGTCGGCTACGGCTACACGCGCGCGCAGCGGCACGATGCGTACCAAGTGGCTTATGAGCGGGGCAAAGACTTAGTCGGGGCAGTGTTGCGGAAGGAGGAAGCATGAGCCGAGCCGCGCGATTGTGCTTGCCGCTGCTGGCGGCTTGCTGCGCCGCCTCGCAAACCACCGCGCAAAACAATGTCAGTCCGGGACGGGTCGAAGCTCTGCTGCGCCGTGCGGTCGTGCTCGACCTGCACGACGACACTACCCAGATGATGCTCGATGAGAATTACGATCTCATGCAGCGTCACGCGTATGGGCAGGTAGACGTTCCGCGCATGCGCGAGGGCGGCGCGACCGGTGTTTTTCTTTCGATTTGGACCGATGCCGTGAAATATACGCCCGCCGAATCGATCCGCCGCGCGCTCGATCAGATCGATGCCGTGCGGCGGGAAGTGGCGCGATATCCGAAAGATCTGGCGCTCTGCACCACGGCGGATCAGGTGGTAGCGGCCAAAAAACGCGGACAGATCGCCCTTCTGATGGGCGTGGAAGGCGGCCACATGATCGATTCCGACCTGGCCGTGCTGCGCACTTACTTCGATTTAGGCGTGCGCTACATGACTCTTACGCATACCGAGCATACGCCTTGGGCGGATACTTCGAGTCATCCGCCCGTGCACAACGGACTTACCGATTTCGGTCGGCAAGTGGTGCGCGAGATGAACCGGCTGGGCATGATGGTGGATATCTCGCACGTCTCCGACAAGACGTTCTATGACGCCATCGCCACATCCAGCGCGCCGGTGATTGCCTCGCATTCCTCGATGCGCGCGCTGGCCGATGTGCCGCGCAACATGACCGACGACATGCTGCGCGCGCTGGCCAAGAACGGCGGCGTGGTGCACATCAACTTTTTCGAAGGCTTTCTGGATCGCGGCTTCAGCGACCGTCTGGACGCGCAGAAAGAAGCGCAAGCGCAGCAGGACGCGCTCGAGGCCGCGGCGCCGAAATTCGGCGATCGCAGCCAGCTTGGTCCGGCCGAGCGCGCTATCAACGCGCGGCGCATCGCCCAGTTGGGACGCGTGCCGCTCAGCCGGCTGCTCGATCATTTCGACCACGCGATCAAGGTGGCGGGCATCGACCATGTGGGGCTGGGATCGGATTTCGACGGCGCCGACGATGAGTTCCCCGCAGGCATGGAAGACATTTCGAGGATCCCCAATCTGGTGCGCGGGCTGATGGAGCGCGGCTACTCCGATGAGGATATCCTGAAGATCCTCGGCGGAAATACTTTGCGGGTAATGCGCGAGGTCGAGCGGGTCAGGCCGAACGAACCAATAACCCCGCCCTGACAGGCGGAGCTGAAACTGACGGCTACTTTTGCGTCTTCGCGGTGGGCGCGATGCGCCGCATCACGTCTTTCACCTTCTGCGCATATCCCGCATTGGTGTTATAGGTTTTCAGAATCCCATCCACGTCTTTCCGGCGATACAGCGTGGATTGCGCCAGGTACGACGCCACCTCGCGAATGCCGGCGGCCGCGGAAGAAAATGCCGCACGGCCCGAATCCCATCCGAAAAGATTGTTGTTTTTGGCGGCTTTTCCGCCGGATGTTTCCACAAACGAAAGGCTGGGAAGCAGGCGCCAATCTAAAGCGTACATGTCGGCGGCTTCCAGAAAAATAGGTGCGAGTTCCCCGGCCGGACAATTGCCTTGCCTGAAGAAATCCCGCAAGAAGGCTAGCCGGGAATCCTTGGGTTCGGTGCGATGTTCCGCGGCGGTTGGCTTTGCGGAATCCGCGTGGGTTCCCGCAACCGGCAGGGACACCACGCCGGCAAAAACAGCCAAACCGTTCGAAAGCATTTTCCGCATATCGAAATTACCTCGTTCTCAGAATTTGATCTTGCTAAAAATGACCGGCCCTAAAACGAGCGGCCGAGGACATACAGGGTTGAGGGCGCGAAAGCCCGAATCAGCGGTGTGAGTCTCGAACAAGCATAAACGTGGATTATAACATCATTTGTGCCGGGTACCGCTTATGTGCGGAATTGTACAACATGATCGCAATCGGGAGCGCGCGAGCCGGCAGGGTAGACCTTCACATCCGTCTCAAGTATGATGGACAAAATGAGTATTGACGATTCCCTCACCGGCGAGATCGTGCGGCGCATCTTAGGGGTGGCGAGTCCGGATAGGATTATCCTCTTCGGATCGGCGGCCACCGAGGAAATGACACCCGATAGCGACATCGCCCTACTCATCGGCGAACCGGCACGAAGAAAAGCGTAAAGATTCGCAGCGCGATTGGCGATATTCCCTTTCCCGTGGATGTCGTGGTCATAAACACCGATCGTTTCGAAGCGACCAAGAACCTGATAGGCGGGATTGCCTATCCGGCGCATAAGCACGGCCGGGTCTTGTATGAGGCCGCGTGAATCCGGAGCTTCTGCATCTGCTGCGCGATTAGCTGGGCAAGGCGGATCTGGATTGCGATGTGGCGGTCCGGTTGGCTTCCGAGGGAGATCGTTTCCGCGAGACCGTCGCCTTTCACGCGCAGCAGGCGGTTGAGAAATACCTGAAGGCCGTCCTGGTCTATTATCAGGTGGAGTTTCGAAAGACGCATGACATCGAGCAGCTTCTGTATATGGTGCGCGAAGTGGCACCGTCGCTTGCTGAGGAGCTTATGGAAGCCAGGTGGCTGACGCCGTTTGGAGTGGACATTCGCTACCCCCGGCAATTTCCCCAAGTGCTTCCCGGGGACGTAGCACGCGCGGTTAGGTTGGCGCAGACGGCTAGGCAGGCGGTGATGTCGCTGTTAGGGCCAATTCTGCCGGCTGACACTCCGTCCGATTCTGCAGGGCTCGGCGAAGTGTAACTATTTAGTTGTATTCGGCAGAACCATCACTCCCTGGTTCCCATCCGGCTCAACCAAATCCGGAACACCCGCACTCGGCTTTTGGCCGTGAAGATTGGCCACGAACAAGTCCGCTGGCGCCCATCCGAGACCGATGTAAAACGGGCTCTCGTACTTTGCGTTTCCCTTGCCTACGTAGACCACCACCGTATCCAAGCCCTGGATCAACACGTCGGGAATCCCGTCGCCGCTTACGTCCGCCACAACGACCCATCCCGGCGCCAGATCCCCGACCATGCCCCCCAAGCTCGGTCCCGGAGTAAAGGCGCCCGTTCCATCCCCCAGGTACAGATCCGCCCCATCGCCGGTCACGCCCGAGAGAACCAGATCCAGGTTTCCATCACCATTCACATCCACCAGGATCGGTTGTTGGGTCCCCACGCTTGACGGTACGGTGGTCTGAGTGAAGCCGCCCTGTTGATCGTTCATCAACACGTAAGCATTAATCCCCGAATCTACTTCACTATTCGTCAGCACCAGGTCCGCCCAGCCGTCGTTGTTGATATCCCCTGCCGCGATCCCGGAAAACCCGCTGGAGGGAGGATCCGAAACGAATGGCGCCGGAGTCTGAAAAGTCCCATCGCCGTTACCCAACGCCAACAGGTTGCCGGAAGTTGCGAAATCCAATATGCCATCGTTATTGAAATCGGCTAAGACCACCCAGCCGCCGGAATTCGGAGTGGGCGTGGTGCACCAGATCCGGGATGCCATCTCCGTTCGTATCTGCGACCTGTACAAATTCACTGTTGAGGCCAGGGTAATCGTGCCGGGCCAGAAAAGTTGGGGTAACGGGGCTAGCTGAGCTAGCTGCGTTCGCGCTCGCTACTATCGCGAGCAAGAGGGGAATGAGTACCGGCTCCATCGTTCAAGCGTGATGCGGGAATTTATCGGGGAAGCAGGCGGCACGACACACCTCCTGGCCTTTCATTGTACGGCAATCGGGAAAGTAACTTCGACAGGGGTCTGGTTGCGCATCCGCAGGTGGAGCACCCGTCGCGCCTGATATTTGCCCCTCCATGTTGCTCGCTCCCGGAAGGGGACGTCCCTACGCTTTCAGAAGCGCAGCGTGGCCTTCAGCCGCACCGGATCGAGCAACAGATCGAGCGCATTGGCCGCGCCCACGATAAACAGATCCGCGTGCAGCATGGCGTCCAGGGCGCAGCCCTCGCCATTATCCACGGCGATGGCCACTCCGCCGCCGTCCTTCACGGCTTTGAGCATCAGCCGGTCGTTGTTGCCATTGCCGAACGCGGCCACGGTGGCGAGATCGAACCGGCGCACATATTCCTGCTTCTCGACATCGTGCCGCGCGGTCCGCAGCAAGTACGGAGTGACAATCCCAGCCAGTTCGCGCTCCGAGGTGCCGAAGGAGTCCGCCGTCACAATATGCAGGTCCACCAGGGCTGTTAATTCTTTCAACCTGCGCTTCACGTCGGGCGGAATGGTTCCACCGAAGGCATGCGTTCCGGTATAATCGCTGACAGCAGTCAGGATACGGCGCTGCCCGAAGCCGGGTATATCGATAGTAATGCCGGGCTTATTCATTCCGGTGAGCGGCTCTGATCGACACTTAGCATGAAGCTTGCGTTTATCGGCACGGGAAACATGGGGGCGCCCATGGCGCGCAACTTGCTGCGCGCCGGACATCGGGTCATCGTGTACAATCGCACGCGCGCGCACGCCGAGCCTTTGCTGCAGGAAGGCGCGGCATGGGCCGATTCGCCGGCGGAAGCCGCGCGGGACGTGGAAGCGGTTCTTACCATGCTTGCCGACGATCGCGCGGTAGAGGAGATGGCGCAGGGCATTCTGGAAACGCTCCCGCCGGGCGCCATCCACATGGGCGCCAGCACCATCAGCGTGGCATGTTCCAAGCGTTTGGCGGAACGGCACGCCGCGCGCGGGCAGGCGTATGTCGCCGCGCCCGTATTCGGGCGGCCCGCAGCGGCAACCGCGGCCAAACTGTGGATCGTGGCGGCAGGCGCCAAAGAAGCCGTGGAGCGCTGCCAGCCGGTATTCGATGCGCTGGGGCGCGGTTCGTCGGTGGTTGGCGCCGATCCATGGCTCGCCAATGCGGTGAAGCTGGCCGGCAATTTCCTGATTGCCGCGGCGCTCGAATCGATGGGCGAAGCTTTCGCCCTGGTGCGCAAATCCGGCGTGGATGCCGGACAGTTTCTGGAGATTATCAACAGCGCCCTGTTCAATTCCCCGCTTTATGCCAATTATGGCGGCGCGGTGGCAAACGAACAGTTCGCGCCCGCGGGATTCCGGTTGCAGTTAGGCTTCAAAGATCTGCGCCTGGTGCAGGAAGCCGCGGAATCCGCCGCCGTCCCGATGCCTCTCACGGGCATTCTGCGCGACCGCTTTTTGGCGGCACTGGCGCGCGCGGAAGGCGATCTGGATTGGGCGGCCATCGCCCGCATCGCCGCTGTGCAGGCCGGATTGTAAGCTCTCGCTACTCAAGCTCCCCGAATATCTGCCGATAAGAAGATCAGCGCCGCCTGTGGGGCGGGCAATCCTGCCCTGGGTCCCCTTTTGGGGACGCCTTTCCGGGCGGCTCTTGCGATCCCGATTCCGCCCGAGGAGCCGGCTAAAAGCCGGCTGCGGGGAAGATTGCCCGCCCCGCTGCGCGCTGTGCGCGTTTTTATGGAATTGCGCGCGCCGCGGGCGGAAACAAGGAGCCGAAGAATGCTGCGACTGTTACTGGTCGAAGACAACGAGTTGAACCGCGATATGCTCGGCCGGCGGCTACGCCATCGCGGCTACGAGGTCGTCACGGCGGTGAACGGCCGCGAGGGGATCGAAATGGCGCGCGGCGAGAAACCCGACGTCATTCTTATGGATCTGAGCCTGCCGGAGATGGATGGCTGGCAAGCCGCACGAATTCTGAAGAACGATCCGGATACGGATGGTATTCCCATTGTGGCGCTTACGGCGCATGCCATGAACGGGGATCGCGAGCGGGCGCTCGCCGCCGGCTGTGACGAATATGCCACCAAACCGGTCGATATGCCGCTGCTGATGGACATCCTCGCGCGGCTGAACGCCCAGCCTGGTTTAAAGTCCCTCGCTCCGCAGCCGATAGATTCCGTATGATGTGGGTGAAACGAAAGCCATTCTATCCGGCCGCCGCAGCCGCGATCGTGGTACTTTGGGGAGGCGCAGCCGATGCGCAGCCTGCGCCAGCCGACGGCCAACGCGCTCTTTCGCTGGAACAATGCCTCCAAACAGCCCTGGCAAACAATCATCGCCGTCCGTTATCGAAATTCGCCATCGCTTTAGCGGAAGCCCAACACCGGCAAGCATTATCCGGCTACTGGCCGCAAATCAATGGCAAAGCTGGTTATGAGCGCCTGTCCGACCCGGTGAATTTCCTCTTCCCGGCCGAGACCATGCAGATCCCGGCACAGTCCGTCAGCGTTCCCGGCGGCACCATGATCGTCACCATTCCGGCCAACGCTTTCGCTCCTGGTTTTCCGCCCGGCAGCATCCAGATGCCGGTCAACTTTCCTGGCCAAACCTACAAAACCGCGGCCCAAGCGTTTGCCATACCCGAGCAAAACGTGAAGGTGCTCGACCAGGATCTGGCCAGCGGCGCGGTGGATTTCGACTGGCTGTTGTGGGACGGCGGCATGCGCAAGGGCATGCGAGACCAATCCGCCGCCAACGTGGATATGATGCGCGAAGAGGCACGGCGCACGGATCTGGAGGTCGCCGATAGCGTGACGCAGATGTATTGGGGAGCGGTGCTGGCGCATCAAGTTCTGCAGCTCGGGCAGGATACGTTGGCGCGTTTGCAGGCCACGCTGCGCATGACGGAAACCGTATACAAGGAAGGCGCGGGCAAAGTTACGCGCTCCGACTATCTGGATAATGCGGTGATGGTGCACACGATCGAGTCGCTGGTGGCGGGGCTCGAAAAGAACGAAGCTATGGCTCGCGCCGGCCTGGCCAATACCATGGGTCTCGAGTGGAATGTGAGTGTCGAGCCATCCGCTCAGGAGATCCCGTTTGCGCCGGCGCAACAGAATCTCGACGGTTTGGTGGCGGCTTCCTATCAATTCAATCCCGATTGGGGCAAGCTTCAGGATGCTTTGCGCGCCTTGCAGGGGGCGGTCAGGACGGCCAAGAGCGGTTACTATCCCAAGCTGGCGCTGACTGGAGAATTGCATCGCTGGTGGAACGGCAATTACGACACCGGCTTGGCCACCAACCAGAATCGCCAGGGTTGGACGGCCGGCGCCGGCTTGGAGATTCCCATTTTCAATGGCTTCCTGACCGGCGGGCGGGTAGACGAAGCCATAGCCCGGGTCGCGCAACTGAAACAGACGCAGTTTCTTCTGCGTGATGGGATCGCGCTCAAAATCAAGGATCTGGTATTAAGCCTGGATGCCGCGGCTAAGTCCGGCCAAGCCAGTCTGGAAGCCATGAAGTTGGCGCAAGAGAATCGCGAACTGAATGAACGCGCTTATCAGGACGAGCTGGTGGAAACCGAGAAAGTGATGCGGGCGCAACTCATGGAGGCCATCATGTCAGCGCAGCACTTCAAGGCGCGCTATGACTATGCCGTGATTCTCTCCGAGCTGAGTCTGGCAGTGGGCAGGGAAATCGGCGACAGGCTGGCGCCGGCGCGATGATGCGGCCAGGTTACTTTGGATGGGCCGTCGTCTGGCTGGCAGGGTGGGCGTGGTGCTGCTGGCCGCCGGTTACGGCCAAAGCCGGTTCCGCGGAAGCACAGCCGTTGCTGCGCATGGCCATTTCCGAGGATATCGCAGAAGAGGTCAACGGCAATGATCTACGCGCGGCGGTTAAGGCTTGGGCCGAGGCACTCGCCCATGAGGCGGGGATCAGAATCGAGCCTGAAGTCTGCAACACCGCGCAACTGCTGCAGAAGGTCCGTAACCATGAGGTGGATTCGTTTTCGGTCAACATTTTCGAATTCGAGCGTCTGGCGAGCTATGCGGGCCGTGACTTGGTGATCGATGAATCCGAGGCGCCCGCGGGCCAGGAATATGTGTTACTCGTCCACCAGTCGAGCCCTATCCGGAGTGTGGCTGATTTGCGCGGCAAGAGTCTGATCGTTTACCGGAACACGCGTACCTGCATGGCCAACATATGGCTTGATGAGTTGCTCGCCGCGGCGCGTCTGGGTTCGGCGGAAGCCACCTTCAGCCGCCTTGAGAGCAATAATAAATTGCCCCGCGTGGTCCTGCCGGTCTTCTTCAAGCAGGCCGATGCCTGCCTGGTGAACCGGCATGGGTTCAACACCATGGCCGAACTGAATCCGCAGATCGGCCAGCAATTGCGTATCCTGGCCGTCTCCCCGAAGCTTTTGACTACGTTTCTGGCGTTTCGAAAGGAGGCCGCGCCGGAAACCAAGCAGCGGTTTTTGTCGGCGGTCCTGAACCTCTACAAGAGTGTGCCCGGACGCCAGGCCATGCTGCTGTTCGGCAGCACCCGGCTTTACCAAGCCGATGTTTCGGTGCTGCGCACCACCTTCGATTTGCTGCGCAGGTACGAACGCCTGAAGCCCGCTACGCCTGGCACAGGGCAGTGACGCGGGCGGCAGAAAGGACGCATCGGTGAAAACACGGCAGGCGGAGGGCGGGACGCGGCGGAAACTCTTCGCGTTCGCCGCCTTGCGCGGCGTGACCGCGCGCATTTCCGTGCTGTCGTGGATTATCGCGCTGCTCAGTCTGCTGCTTTTCGTAGCCGGCAGCATACCGGAACAGCGGCGCGAGATGGAGGATCAATTACAGTCCAAGGCGCGCGGCATCGCCGCTTCGCTGCAGGAGCCGCTGGCCACGGCGGCGGCCACCGAAGACTATAGCGGACTTGTCGATCAGTGCCAACAGGTCTTGGCTGGCGACGATTCTATCAAATTCCTGGTGATCGTCAAGAATGACGGCTTCGGCTTGATTGTGGAGCGGGGTGGATGGCGTACGGCGCGCCTGGACGGCATGTGGAGACCGGCCCAGCGCGTGGCATCCGGCGCCATCGAGCTTGTGCCGCTGTTCCGGCGCGCCTTTCGCTTCGCCACGCCCTATAGCTACTATGCGATTCCCTGGGGATGGGTGCATGTGGGGCTTTCGGTGGATGCTTACGACCGCAGCGTCGCCCGCTTGTACCGGCGCATGGCGGCGCTGGCCGTCGGGTGCGTAGCCGGCAGCCTGTTGGCGTCGGTAGTGTTTGCAAAACGCCTGGTGCGTCCCATCTGGCGCCTGCAAGCCATGGCGGGCCGCATCACCGAAGGCGATCTGTCGGCTCGCGTGGCCGTCCGCGGCGCCGAAGAGATCGAACGACTGGCGCAATCCTTTAACACCATGGCGGACTCTTTGCTCCAGCGCGACGAGATTTTGGAGAGCGTGCGCTTCGCCGCCCAGCGGTTTCTGAGCGCCGCGGCCTGGCAAACCGTGATCCTCGAAGTATTGGCGAAGATCGGCAGTGCCGCCCAGGTCAGCCGCGTCTATCTGCTCAAGAATTCGCAAGGGCAATGTGATGGCCTGGCTGGCAGGATCTTGTATGCCTGGTCGAAACCGGGCGGGGAGTTCCGGGACGGCTTTTCGCCGCGGATGGAAATCTTTTGGCGCGGAGATGAGTGGTCGCGGAGAGCCGAGGCACTCGCACGAGGGGCCTTGGTTTCGATTCGCTTCGGCGATTCCGAGGCGCGGCCTCTCCGCGGAATCGATCCCGCGCCCCGGTCTTCGATTCTGGTGCCCATCGAGGTCGGCGGAGCCTGGTTTGGCGTCCTGGGCTTCGATGATTGTCTCGGCGCGCGAGTCTGGCGCGATGCCGACCGGGACAGCTTTCGTTCCGCGGCCGGCATGCTCGGCGCGGCCATCACCCGTCAACAGGCGCAAGAATACGTGGATAACATTCTGCGGTCTCTGGGCGAGTCGCTGTTGGTGCTGGATCCGCAGCTTCGTATCGAGCGCGTCAACCCCAGCGCCTTGCTGCTGTTGGGATACACCGAGCCACAATTGATTGGGCAACCGGTCAGCCGGATCTTGGAAGGGGATTTCCCAAGCAACCACATCGCCGTCGAGCGGACCTACCGCACTCGGGCAGGAAACCGGATTCCCGTACTGTTCTCGTCCGCCGAACTGCGGAGCGGTCCGGGATCGCTGGTGGGCCATGTTTGTCTGGCGCAGGAATTGACCGAGCTCAAGCGCACGCAAGCCGAACTGGAGCGCGCGCGGGACGCGGCCGAGCAGGCTAATCGCGCGAAAAGTGTATTCCTGGCGAACATGAGTCACGAATTGCGCACGCCGCTGAACGCCATCATCGGCTACAGCCAGATGCTGCGGGAGGACACCCTCGGTCCGGATCAGCCCGAAGTTTTGTCCGATCTGGAGAAGATCGAGCGCTCCGGCCAGTTGCTGCTAGGCATTATCAACGACATTCTGGATCTTTCCAAGATCGAAGCGGGACGGGTGACTGTCGAAGCGCAATCGTTCGATGTAGTGGCGGTGCTCAAAGACGTGTCGACTGCCTTGCAGCCGCTCGCCCAGCAGCAGGCCGATACGCTGGAATTCGACTGCCCGGAAGAAGCGCGGATGGCCTATGCCGACATCGCGAAATTCCGCCAGAGCGTGTTGAACCTGGTAAACAATGCCTTGAAGTTTACCCAAAGAGGACGGGTGTGGGTAAAGGTGAACAAGGTCGCCGACCAGGACCGCGAGTGGACCGATGTGCATGTTTCCGATACC
>Ga0335074_10004808_pt1 | contig 18634 bp, 18 predicted proteins | sample Lox_Sample_23_FD_206715 | JGI IMG/M metagenome (GOLD analysis project Ga0335074, IMG submission 206715) | Soil microbial communities from Loxahatchee National Wildlife Refuge, Florida, United States - Lox_Sample_2.3 | ecosystem: Environmental > Terrestrial > Soil > Wetlands | place: USA... | reverse complement strand
TCGCCGCGCCAGAAACACTGCTCTTCCCGTTCCTGTACGACCCGGCGCCCGCGCTGCTCGACCGCCATCGCCAGCACGGCACCGCGCACGCCGGCCTTATCGCCGGCATCCTCACCGTGCTGGCCGGCCAGGAGCCTGGCTCGCAGCCGTCAGGACCGCGGCACTTGCGCGAGCCGCTCAGCAGCGCCGAGGCCCGCGTGCTGCGCTACCTGCCCACCAAGCTCTCCGCACCGGAGATCGCCGACGAGATGTACCTGTCGGTGAACACGGTCAAGACCCACATGCGTCACCTGTACGACAAGCTCGGCGCGCACCGCCGCCACGAGGCGGTGGAACAGGCGCGCGCGCTCGGCCTGCTGGCGCCCTCCCCGCGACGACCCTGACCAAGCGGGGCCGTGCCCGCCACCGTGGCCGCCGATGGCAATCACCCGGCCGGGTGACGCCTGCTCACCCGCTGCCGCCAGAGGCTTGGCCGGTCAGAAAAGCCAACACCAGGAGGCGTGACATGACCGCCACTCAGCTTGCGGCACAGCCCAGCGCAGTCGTCAGCACAGGCCGCGGCGACCGGGCGGCCACCCCGGTTGTCGCCTTTATCGGCACCGGGCGGATGGGCGGCCCGATGGCCGCCAACTTGGCTCGCGGCGGCTTCGACCTGCGGGTATGGGACCGTACCGTCACTCACTCGGAGCCCCTGGCGGCCGACGGCGCGGTCGTGGCGACCAGCCCGGCGGAAGCGGCCACGGGGGCCGCGATCGTCATCACGATGCTGGCCGACGGGGCCGCCACCGAACAGGCCGCCACCGGTCCCGGCGGCTTGCTGGACGCTGGCCCCGGGATCATCTGGGTGCAGATGGGCACCGTCGGCGTCGAGTGGACGACCAGGCTCGCCGGCATCGCCGCCGACCGCGGCGCGGTGTTCGTCGATGCCCCGGTCTCCGGCAGCGAAGGCCCGGCCAGGGCCGGACAGCTGGTCATCCTGGCCAGCGGCCCCGCGCAGGTCCGGGACGTCCTGGCGCCGGTGTTCGGCGTGCTCGGGCGCGACACCGTCTGGCTGGGCCCGGCGGGCAACGGCACCAAGACCAAGCTCGTGCTGAACAACTGGCTCGCCGACCTCGCCGAGATGACCGCGGAAACCCTGTCTTTCGCCCGGCGGCTCGGCCTGGACCCGGCCGAAGTCGTGGACCTGCTGCAGTCGAACCCGCTGGGCGCGCCGTACGCGGTGCAAAAGGCCCGCGTCATGCTGGCCGGTGACTTCAGCCCCGCGTTCGCGCTCAAGCACGCGCTCAAGGACGCCGAGCTCGCGGCCCAGGCCGCGCAGGCGAGCGGGGCCACGCTCACGCTGACCAGCGCGCTGCTCCCGCGCTGGCGGGACACCGCGGCGAGCGGGCATGGCGATGAGGACGTCGCCGCCGTATACCTCACGGCCTGAGGAGGCCGCCCCGGCGTCGCCGCGCGGGAATCACGCCGGATGCTGAGCTGTTCGAGCCCCAAGGGACGTCAACCCAAGGGGAGCGGGATGCAGGCGGCTGTCTTGCTGGCGATCGCGGCGAGCTTCTGCACGGCCACGGCGTCGCTGGCGCAGCGCCAGGGGGCGAAGCGCGTGCAGACGACGGGCGGATTCGACACAAGGCTGCTGCTCCGCCTGGCTCGCCAGCCGGTCTGGCTGCTCGGCATCGTCAGCATGATCGGCGGGTTCGTCTTCCAGCTGACGGCGCTGCGGTACGGGCCGCTGGCCCTGGTCCAGCCCATCTTGTCGCTCGAGCTGCTGCTGGTATTCGGGTTCCTGGCCTTCGCCGGGCGGCGCCAGACGCGGATCAAGCCCCGCGACTGGCTCGGGGCGGCCGCCATGTCGGCGGGAGTGGCCGTTTTCCTCCGGCTGGCTTCGGCGTCCGGCGGGCGGCTGCACGCGGCGGGCTCCTCGTGGCTGCTAGCCGGGCTGGTCACGCTCGGCGTGGTGCTTGCCGCCGTCGCCGTGGCTTTCGGGATGGGGAACCGCCGTGGCGCGGCCCCGTCCCGGCGGGCGGCGATCCTCGGCTCCGCCACCGGCGTCGCCTGGGGGTTCGTCGCCGCGGTCATCAAGGAGCTCAGTTCCCATCTCGGGGGCGGCCTCGGCGCCGTCTTCTCCACCTGGTCGCTGTACGTGCTCCTTGTCGTGGGCGCGGCGACGATGCTGCTGGCCTCACACGCGCTGGCGGCCGGGCCGCTCGCGGCGTCACAGCCTGGGTTCACTATCCTCGACCCGCTCGCGGCCAGCCTGCTCGGCATCTTCCTGTTCGGTGAGCGGATCCAGACCGGACCCTGGGACCTGGCGGGCGAGGTGCTGGCCCTCGCGCTCGTCGTCGCTGGCGCCGCGACCATTAGCCATAGCTGCTTTATCCGCGGCGAGCTGGGCGATCCGTCCTGCCTGCCAGCCGGCATCCGGACGCGGGCCGCCTCCCGTCAGCGCGAGGCGCGCACCGTACAGCGCTGATAAGCCGCGGGAGCCTGTTCCTGTCCCGGCGATGCCGTCCGCCTTGACGATGTGCCGGGGCGCCGGCCGGCCGATGCTCGGCCTATGACCGGAACAGCCGAGCCTGAGCTGCCGGACACCGGTGGCGTAGCCGTGGTGCTGGCGCACGCCGCCTGGGCCGACGGGTCGAGCTGGAACAAGGTGATCGCCGGCCTGCGATCGGAAGGGGTCAAGGCGGTCGCCGTCCCGCTGCCCCTGACAACGCTGGCGGACGACGTGGCGGCGCTCGATCGGACGCTGGAGCGTGTCGAAGGTCCCGTCGTGGTGGCCGGGCACGCCTACGCCGGAGCGGTGATCGCGTCGACGCGCGATGAGAAGGTGGCGTCGCTGGTCTACGTCACCGCGCTGGCCCCTGACGAGGGCGAGACGGTGGGTGACGTCTACTACTGGGCGGAACATCATCCGCAGGCCCCCGCGCTCGGTCCCGACCGGCATGGCCTGATCTGGCTGCCCGAGGAGGCGTTCAGCAGAGCCTTCGCCCAGCACGCCACGCCGCTTGAGCAGGCGCTGCTGGCCGCCACGCAGCGGCCGATGGCGGCGGCCTGCATCATCGTTCCCGTGCCGCGGCCGCTGTGGAAGGACCGGCCTAGCTGGTTCTTCGTGGCCGAAGAGGACCGCATGATCCCCGCGGAGACCCAGCGCTTCATGGCGGAGCGGATGAAGGCGCGGGTGCGCACGGCGGCCGCCGACCACGTGCCCATGATCACCAAAGCCTCGGCCATCGTCGACATCCTGCTGGAAGCGGTGCGTGCGGTCGAACCGAGCCGGAAGAAGGAGAACTCACATGGCTGACATCACCTACCGCACGGCGGACGTCGCTGGCCTGACGGTGTTCTACCGGGAGGCTGGAGCAGCTGACGCGCCGGCCCTGCTGCTCCTGCACGGCTACCCGTCCGCGAGTCACCAGTTCCGCGAGCTGATCCCGCTGCTCGCCGGCCGGTTCCACGTCATCGCCCCGGACCTGCCCGGCTTCGGCAAGACGGACATGCCGCCGCGGGGTGACTTCGACTACACGTTCGACCACCTCGCGGACGTCATCGATCGCTGGACGGAGGTGCTCGGCCTCGATAGCTTCGCGCTCTACGTGTTCGACTACGGCGCGCCGGTGGGATTCCGCATCGCGACCCGGCACCCCGAGCGCATCACCGCGATCATTTCCCAGAACGGCAACGCGTACGAAGAGGGCCTGAGCGACGGCTGGAACCCGATCCAGGCCTACTGGAAGGACCCGTCGCCGGCCAACAGGGAAGCGATCCGCACGATGCTCCAGCCGCAGACCACGATCTGGCAGTACACGCACGGCGTCCCCAACACAGCGAGGGTCGGCCCGGACGGCTATGGCCTCGACAACTACTACCTTGCCCGCCCGGGCAACGATGAGATCCAGCTCGACCTGTTCCTCGACTACGCCAGCAACGTGGCGCTGTACCCGGCGTGGCAGGACTACTTCCGCACCAGCAGGCCGCCGCTCCTCGCGGTGTGGGGCAGGAACGACCCGTTCTTCCTGCCGGCTGGCGCTGAAGCCTTCAAGCGCGACATCCCCGACGCGGACGTCCGCTTTTTCGACACCGGCCACTTCGCCCTGGAGACCCACGTCGAGGAGATCGCGACCGCGATCGGCGAGTTCCTCGCCCGGTAGGAGCCCTGCTAAGCGCCGGCCGTGCCGCCCGCATCGTCAGGATCGCTCATCGCGCCAGGCCACTCTCCGACGAACACGGTCTTCCCGCGTGATCATCGACACGTCCGCCCTCGTCGCGATCCAGCGCGCCGAACCGGACGCCGGCGACATGGCCCACGCCATGAAAGGGCGCAGCACAGGCGGATCTCCGCCGTGAACTGGATGGAGACCGCGGTCGTGATCGACGGCAGCAGGGACCCGGTCGCCAGCCGCCGCTTTGACGAACTCGTGCAGATCGCGGAACTGCAGGTCGAACCGGTCACGCACGACCAGGCCCGCATCGCCCATGACGCCTACCGCGATTTCGGCAAGGCCAGCGGCCACAAAGCCGGCTAGAACTTCGGCCACACCGACATTACCCCCGCGCTGCCTGTCGCCCCGGACGCCAGCCCCAAGGCGTGACCGGGCCGGGTCAGCTGGCGAACTGGCAGGGGAGGCGCTTGATGCCGTTGATGAAGCTGGACAGCAGGCGGTCCGGTTCGCCGCCGGTGATGTCGGGGACCCGGGTGAGCAGTTCGCGCAGCATGACGGTGATCTCGTGGCGGGCGAGGTGCGCGCCCAGGCAGAAGTGCGGTCCCGGTGCGCCGAAGCCGACGTGGGGATTCGGCGCGCGGGTGATGTCGAACCGCTCGGGGTCGGTGAACACGGCCTCGTCGCGGTTCGCCGAGTAGTAGAACAGGACCGCCTTGTCGCCCTCGCGGTAGTCCTGGCCGTTCATCGTGTAGTCCCTGGTGAGGGTGCGCCGCATGAACAGCACTGGGGACGCGTGGCGCACGATTTCCTCGACTGCGCCGCCGATCCGGCCGTCGAGGTCATCCAGCAGCAGCGCGCGCTGCTCGGGGAACTCGGTGAGCAGCATCAGCGCGTGCGACAGCGCGGTGCGGGTCGTCTCGTTGCCGGCCACCACCAGCAGGATGAAAAACGAGGCGAGCTCGGCGCTCGTCAGCTGCTCCCCGTCGATGTTCGCCGTCACCAGGGCGGAGACCACGTCGTCGGCGGGTGCCTGGGCACGGGCGGCCGCCAGGCCGGTGACCAGGTTCGCGAGGTCCTGCCCGGCGCCGAGCAGCTGGATGACAACCTCGTCAGAATCAGCGCTGATGAACTCGGGGTCGAACCCGGACAAGATGATGTTCGTCTTGGCGAGGACCATCTCGTACTGGTCATCGGGAACGCCCATCATGTCGCAGATGACCTTCAACGGCAGCCTGGCCGCCACGTGCGACACGAAATCGCACGGTCCGGCGGCCAGCAGGTCGTCGACGATCGCGGTGGCCGCCCGGCGCACGTCGGTCTCGAACCTGGCGATCATCCGCGGGGTGAACGCGCGCGAGACGATCCGGCGCAGCCGGGCGTGCCTGGGGTCATCCATGTTGATCATCGAGCCGAAGTACTCGTTGAACTCGACGGGCAGGTCGGCGATGTTCGTCGCGCCCCGGCTGGAGCTGAACACCTGCGGGTTCCTGCTCGCCTCGACGATGTCGGCGTGCCGCACCACGGCGTAGTATCCCGCGCCCTGCTGGGCGAATGGCGTGTCAGGCTCGGCGAAGAACACCGGACGCTGCTGGGCCCGCAGCAGGGCGAACGAGGCCGCGCGCTCGGCGAGCGGCAGGCCCCAGAATTCATTGGCCGACAGGTCTATTCCGGCAACAGTCATCAACCCACTTCATCACGGCCGCGGGCCGGTGGCTACCGCCAGGCCGTAACGTGAGATCTCATGATCACGATCCTCGATCACCTCGCCATCGGCACGCCGGCGCTCGCCGATGGCTGGGAGCTGTTCGGCGGCGTCCTCGGCGGAACCTGGGTGTACGGCGGTGACCCGCCGGGGTTCTGGTGGGGCCAGCTGGAGTTCGCCGCGGGCCCGAAAATCGAGCTGCTGACGCCCGCCGGGGGTCCCGACGCGGCCTTCCTCGAGCGCTTCCTGGCCGCCAGGGGCGCTGGCCCGCACCACTTCAACTTCCTCGTCGCCGACATCGAGGACACGCTGGCCCGGATCAAGGCGTTCGGCATCGAGCCCGTCGGGGTCAACCTGACCGATCCGGCCTGGAAGGAAGCATTCCTGCATCCGCGTGACGCTCACGGCATCGTCATCCAGGTCGCTCAGGAAGATAGTGCCCCGCCGTACCCGCCGCCGCGGGAGCTGCCCGAGCCGGGCCCGCCGGCTCGCTTCGACCTGATCGAGCATCACGTCGGTGACCTTGACGGCGCGGTGCGGCTGTTCAGCGAGATCCTGGATGGCCAGGTGGAAGCGGTCGGCGACGGGACCGCCGAGCTGTCCTGGCCCGGGGGCAAGCGAATCAGGCTGGTGCGCGAGGACGGCCTGCCGCTGGGCGGCGCACTGCATCACGTCCGCTTCTCCCGCGCGGCAGGCACGTTCACCGCCCGGGACCGCGAGCGCGCGGCTCGGCTGGCCAGCCGCCTCGGCCTGACGGTCGAACTGGCCGCTAGGGACTAGAGTCTTGACCCCGGAGATACTGAACCCCTTGCCGCGGCCGACTGCGCGCGATCACGATAGACGAGGGGCGACCACGCCGGCCGCTCCCAGGCGCATGCGCCGGACAAGGAGGACCAGCGATGCCCGCTAAGCCGATCGTGGCCGCAACGGATGGTTCCGAGCACTCATTGCAGGCGGTCGAATGGGCGGCCGCGGAGGCGGTGCTCCACGGCGCCCCGCTGCGGATCGTGTCCGCGGCGGAGACGCTGCCACGGATGTCCGCTGGTCCCTCCGGGGAAGACGTCGAAAACGTGACCGATGTGCTGCACGACAACCGCGACCGGGGTCTCGAGTCCGCGGCCGCCAGGGCCGCCGCCGCGGCGCCCGGCCTGCTGGTAGACACCTTGGTGCTCAGAGGCGCCCCCGCTGATGCGGTGGCCGACAGCGGGTCCGGCGCGCTCATGCTTGTCGTGGGCTCCCGCGGCGCGGGCGCGTTTACCGCGCTGGTCTTCGGCTCGGTCAGCCGGTACGCCTCCAGCCACGCGCCCTGTCCGGTCGTGGTCGTTCGCGACGCGCCGCCGTCTGCGCAGCAGCACGTGGCTGTTGGTGTCGGCGACCTGGACACCTGCGCCGACGCGCTCACGTTCGCGTTCCAGGAGGCCGCCCTGCGGAAGGCCAGCCTGACGGTCATCCATGCCTGGGGAGGCCCTCCGGGCGGCTCATCGCGAGCGGGAGAGGAAGCCGCCAAGCAGCTCGGGGGACTCCTCGACAGCTGGCGAAGCAACTACCCGGACGTCACGGTCAGCCAGGATGTCGTGCACGGCCACCCGGCCCGGGCGCTGGTCGGCCTGTCCGCCCGTGCCGATCTCGTCGTGATCGGACGGCACGCGGCGCACGCCGGACGGCCGGGACCCGGTGCCGTGCGGCACGCGGTCCTGAACCACGCCCACGGTCCGGTCGTCACCGTCCCCTCCGCCTGATCGCAGTCAGGCGGAGGCGGCGAGCGTCCTGCCGATGCCCCGCGCCGCGGCGGCGAGGACGGCGGTCACCGCCTTGCCGCCGGAGGTGACGGGGACGATCGCCGACAGCGCCGCCACCACGACTGGCTTGCCGTCCCTGGCCGGGACCGTGACCGGCACCGCGATGCCGAGGGCGTCTTCGTGCACGTGGCCGGGGCAGAAAGCGAAGCCCTGACGGCGGATCTCGGCCAGCACGGCACGCAGCCGGGCAGGGGAGGAGATCGTGTTCGCCGTGTAGCTGACCAGCGGCCCGGCGAGTATCCGTTCCTGGAGGTCACGGGGACCGTGCGCGAGCAGGACCAGGCCGGATGACGATACGTGCAGCGGCAGGCGGCCCGCGATGCGGCTGTAATTGATCACGGCACCGGGCGCCGACAGGCGCTCGGCGAAAATCACCTGGTCGCCGTCGAGCAAGCCGAGTTGCACGTGATGCCCGATGACGGCGTGCGCGTCCTCCATGAACGGCATGGCGGTGTCCCGCAGCCCGCGGGTGGGGGACGCCCGCAGCGCCAGCTCCCACATCCGGACGCCGATCCTGACCCGGCGGTCCTCGTCGCGGGCCAGCAGCCCGTGCGCCGTCAGCTCCGCGACCAGCCGGGACGCGGTCGCCAGATGCAGGCCGGACCGCCGCGCGATCTCCGAGACGCTCAGCACGGTCTCGTCCGGGGAGAACGCCTCGAAGATGCGCACCGCCCGCGACAGCACGGACTCTCCCGATCCTGACCGGGCCATCCCCGGAACGTAACACGCGGTGCGCGGACCGACCCGGAAGTTGCCTTCTCATTGAATGAGAGTCCTGTCGCGCCGTCAGCGATCCCGGCCGCAGACTACGGGCAGTTGCGATTCCCTGCGGGAAGGAGGCGGCGATGGCGCCGCGAGTTTCCAGTGACCTGCTCCTGGTGGGGAGCCTCCCAGCCGAGTCGACCGAGAGCGCGCTGCGCGCGGCGGGCGAGCTGTTCGGCGACCTCGTCTTCGCGCTGCCCGACGGGGAGACCGGCCCGCGGGGCGGCTGGGTCAGCTACGAGCGCGAGCGGCTGGTCCGCCCCAACCCCGGCGTCGTCACCGTCCAGGACACCCCGTCCCCGACGGGCCTGCCCAGGCACGCCTACGAGACACCGATCTTCGGGATCCGGCCCGGCGTCACCGAACTGCACTGGGACACCTGGCCCCGCATCGACGACGCCATCGAGTCCTACCAGGTCTTCAGGAAGCTGCGCGCGGACGGCGCGATCCCCGCCGGGCTGCGGTTCCAGATCGGGCTGCCGTTCCCGTCCAGCGCGCTCAACGGCTTCAAGGCGGACTTCGCCGCCGATTACCCGGTCGCGGACCGGGCCTTCGAGGACCTCGTGGCCCGCGAGCTGACCCGGCTGACCGCGGCGATCCCGCCAGCAGACCTCGCGATCCAGTGGGACGTCTGCTACGAGGTGCTCGACTTGGAGGGCGTCTTGGCCTGGACCGCCCCCGGCGCCTGGGAGCGGTTCGCCGAGCCGGTCGGCAGGCTCACCCGGCTGATCCCCGAGGATGTCCTGGTCGGCTACCACCTGTGCTACGGCACCTTCCCCGAATGGCCCATGTACGAGGCTCGCGACATGGGACCGCTCGTCCGGATGGCCAACTACGCCGTCGCGAACTCCGGTCGCGCCGTGGACTGGCTGCACCTGGCCGGGCCTCGCTACCTGCGCAGCGAGGACGACAGGTTCTTCCAGCCCCTCGACGAGCTGGAGCCTGGCGACGCCCGCGTCTACCTGGGCATCATCCTGCCCGTCGACGGGGTCCCCGGCCTGCGGCGGCGCAAGGCCACCGCGTCCCGTCACCTGGCCGGCTTCGGCGTCGCGATGTACTGCGGCTTCGGCCGCCAGCCGGGCAGGGACGGCATGCAGACCATGCGCGACCACCGGCAGGCCGCCCTCGCCGCGCGCGAGTAACGCCGGACGGGCCTCAGCCGCTGCCCGCCCGCAGCTCGGCGCTGACCGAGCGGACCGCGGCGATCGCCGCGGCCATCCGCGGGGACAGGTGCTCGCCGTCGCGGACGATCAGCACGCTGTGCCGGATCGTGTCGACGCCCGCGATCGGCAGCCGGACGACGGGCACCGCCGTTCCTGCTGGCGTCATCTCCGGGGCTATCGTGATGCCCCAGCCGACGCCGACCAGGCTGATCGCGGTGCCGACGTCGTTCACCGTCGCGGCGACCCTCGGCTGGAAGCCCGCCGCGATGCACATGCTCCGTACCAGGCGGCCCAGCACGGTGTCCGGGCACATGACCCATGGCTCGCCGGCGAGCCGGGCCATGGTGCAGCCGGGAGCGCCGGCCAGCGGGTGATCCGCGGGGACGCAGAGCCGGAGCGGGTCGTGCTCCAGAACCCATTCACGCAACCCCGTGGCCGCGGGCGTCCCCTGCGCGCTGCCGTAGCGCGACACGATGGCCATGTCGAGCTGGTCGCGGTGGACGGCGCTAGGGCCGTCCTCGTCGGTGGTCGCGGACAGCCGGATCTCCATGTCGGGGAACCGCCGCCGCACCTCGGTGAGCGCGCGGCTCATGATGTGCGGCCCCTCGCGGAACGGGATCCCCACCCGCAGCAGCCCGGTGATCCGCGTCCTGGCGCCGGCCAGCGTCGCCTCGGCCGACCGCAGCTCCACGAGGATCCGCTCGGCGTGCTCCACCAGCGCGCGGCCTGCCGGGGTGAGCGTGATGTGGTTGCCCGTCCGGTCGATGAGCGCGGTGCCCGCCTCGGCCTCGAGCGCGGACAGCTGCTGGGAGACCGCCGACCGGGTGTACTGGAGGCGGCGGGCGGCCGCGGCGATGGATCCCTCCGCCATGACGGCCTCGAGCATGATCAGCTTGCGAACATCCAGCACTGAAACGTCACATCCATTAACGCTGCATGTCGTGGATAGTAACTCCAGATTACTTGTCTGGCCGGATGGCCGTTGCTGTAGTGATGCCATGCCAGTGACCCTCACCGAGGTCCAGCGGATTCCCACCTCGGGCGCGCGAGCCGTCGAGCCCGTCCGGGTGGGCGGCCGTGACCTTCTCGCCATACCGCAGCTCGCCACGGACATCCCGGGCGCACCGCCGGGGATGAACGGCGGTGACAGCGACGCCGGCCTGCTGCTGCTGACCCTGGCCGGGGGCCGCTTCGAGCCCTGGGCCACGCTGCCGGCGCCGGGCGGCGAGGACGCGGAGTTCTTCCGCGTCGGCGACCGGTCGTTCCTGGCGGTCGCGAGCATCAGGACCGGCGTCGGCCCCTACGAGTTCGCGGCCACGTCGACGATCTTCGAGTGGCGGGACGGCGGGTTCGAGCCCTTCCAGGAAGTGCCGACGTTCGCCGCTAAGCAGTGGAAGCACTGGCGGATCGGCGAGCGGCACTTCCTCGGGCTGGCCCAGGGAGTGATCCGCGCCGGACAGCACAACCAGGATTCGGTCGTCTACGAGTGGACCGGCGAGTCGTTCGCCGAGTTCCAGCGGATCCCCTCGCGCTGGGCCTACAACTGGCACGCCTTCGCGGCCGGCGGCGAGTTCTTCGTCGCGCACGCCGAGCACGCCGGCCCCAGCGTCCTGTACCACTGGGACGGCACGCGGCTACGGCCGCGGCAGCCCCTGGCGGATGAGTCGGGCCGCGCGTTCGCCACCTTCAGCGACGGCGGCGAGACCTACCTCGCCGTCGCCTGCATCGCGGCCCCGACCAGGGTGCTGCGCCTGGCGGACGGCCAGTTCACGGACGTGCAGGTCCTCGACGGGCTCGGTGCCAGGGAACTGGCGGTGACGCGCTGCGGCGGCCGGACGCTGCTCATCAGGGTCAACTTCATCCTCGGTACCCCGGCCGATCCCCAGCCGGAACTCGACTCCCAGGTCTACGAATGGGACGGCGGCAAGCTGCACGAGGTCGCGACGTTCCCCACGTGCGGCGGCACCGACGTCGCCGTCCTGAACCGGGGCGACGTGGCCGAACTGATCGTGACGAACTCCCTGACGCCGGAGCTGCGCTTCGCTGCCGAGACGGTCCGCTACGAGTTCAGTGCGGAAGCCCGCTGATGCGGCCGGCCACCTTCGAGAGCCCCGAGCTCGTGGACCTGTTCACCACCTACACCGCCAGTCCGGACAGCATCGGCGCGCACCTGGCACAGGCGACAGCCAGGGAAACGGAGCACGACCCGCTGCTCGTCGTCACCGGCACCGACCTGGCGCTGTACCCCGGCGGCGATGCCGGGCCGGTCATCGAGCCCTACCGGCTCGCCAGCCGGGGCTTCAAGGAACTGGCCGGGATATCCCACCTCGGCCCCGCGCTCGCCACCCTCGCGAGGCTGCGCGAGCTGGCCGCCCGCGATGGAAGGGAGAGCAGCGGGGACGACGGCTGGCGGGCCGACGCGGCCCGCCTGCTCGCCGCCGCCAAAGCGGCCCGCGCGGCCAGCTCAGCACCGCTGTGGCGCGACCAGATCGCCGTCCGCGCGTTCGCGGGCCGCGAGGAACGCATCGCCGCGATGATCGACTACTCGTGCCTGCTGACCGAGCGGTTCCTCCAGCGGGCCCTCGACGACCCGGACTACCTCACGATGGCCGCCGTGCGCCGCGACTACCTGGAAGGCCCGGCCAGCCACGGCGACCTCCCGGTCCCGTTCAACAAGGTCATGATCGCGACGTTCTACCTCACCGGCATGGACATCGCGCACCGGGTCATCGCCTGGCTCGACGCGGCCGGCGTCGACTGGGCACGGGCGATGGTGATCTTCGCGGGCCAGTCCGGACGGCCGACCGCCGGCGTCACCCAGGAGTCGCACAGCATCGCGGGCGTCGTCCGCGCCGTCTCCCGAGGCCGGCTGGCCCCCGAGCGGGTGTTCATCGCACCGCACGCTCCCGTCTTCCCGCCCTACGACCCGGTGACGAAGGACAGCTCCGCGGCCAGGGCCCTGGAGGCCGGCTACCGCGGGCTATGGGCCGGGCTGCGCGCCACCTCCGGCCTGGCCGCCGGCATGTTCGAGGGCTACCCGCGCTTCGCCGCCCCGCCCGCCGAACCGGTCCTCATCGGCCCCGGTACGACCAGCGTCCACGCCAAGCCGGCCCTAAAAGGCCCCGGCGACTGGCTCGCCCTCGTCACCCGGCTGCGCGTGGTGATGGAAGACCCCACGCAGCTGCTGTCCGGCGCGGTCACCGACTACGCGAGCAGCGAGCTCGTCGCCCACGCCAACGACCCGTCCGCCGTCACCGTCCCCGGGCTCGACGGCGAACCGTATCCACGCCTCATCCAGTAAGAAAGCGGTCCCCATGAACAGACAAAGACGCCTCCGTCCGCTCAGACTCCCCGTTCTCGCCGCCGGCCCAGTATTCGCCGTCACCACAGCGCTCGCCGTCACCACGGTGGCGGCCTGCGGTTCGGCCGGCTCCTCAGGATCAGCAGCCGGGCAGGCCTCGTCGGGCCCAATCACCATCGGCATGTCGCTGCCGATGACCGGCCCGGTCGCCGACGTCTCGAAGTCCGGTTACCAGGGCTACGAGCTGTGGGCCGAGCAGGTCAACGCCGACGGCGGCCTGCTGGGCCGCAAGGTCAAGCTCGACATGCTCGACGACGGCTTCGATCCCAACCAGACCGCGGCCGACTACACGAGGCTGATCAGCCAGGACCACGTCAACTTGCTGCTCGGCACCTTCTCGAGCCTGCTCAACGCGCCCGCCTCGGCGATCGCCGCGCGGCAGGGCATGCTGTACGTCGAGCCGTCTGGCGGCGCCGCCACGCTGTTCACCCGCGGCTTCACCGACCTCTTCTTCGCGCAGCCCGGCACCACGACGAGCCTGCCGGACCAGTTCGTCGCCTGGATCGCCAGCCTGCCGGCGGGCCAGCGGCCGGCCACCGCGGCGTACGTCACCCAGGACGACCCGAGCGCCAGCCCGGCGGTCGCGGTGTTCCGCACCAGGCTGCAGGCACTGGGCGTCAAGACCGTCTACTACCAGGTCTACGATCCCAGCACCACGAACTTCGACTCCATCGCCACGGCCATCGCGCATGACCGCCCGCAGATGATCATCCAGGGCGCGGTCGCCGACGACGGCGCCCAGTTCGTCCGGTCGCTGCAGAAGATCGATTACAACCCGAAGATCCTCTTCCAGACCAACGCGCCGACCGACGAGGCCTACCCGAGCGCCATCGGCGGCGCGGCCAGCGCTAATGGCGTCTTCACCGCGCAGTCCTGGAGCTCGACCGCCACCAACCCGGGCAATCAGGGCTTCGTGCAGGCATACACGAAGATGTTCGGCGCGCCGCCCACCGAGGACGCCGCGAACTCCTACACCGCGGGCCAGGTGCTGCAAGCGGCGGTCAAGGCGGTCGGCAGCCTGGACCAGCAGGCGCTCGCGAACTGGCTGCACAACCACACGGTCAGCACGATCGTCGGCCCGCTGAAGTGGGACAAGGCCGGCGATCCCGAAGGCAGCCTGCTGCTGTCCCAATGGCAGCACGGCACGCTGCAGATCGTCGCCCCGGCCTCGGCGGCCACCTCCAAGACCATCCTGCTCACCAAGCCGGCGTGGGGAAACGGATGACCGAGCTGATCCAGGCCCTGATCTTCGGCGTGCTCACCGGCAGTGTGTACGCGCTGATGGCGACCGGGCTGACCCTGACTTTCGGGGTGATGAAGATCGTCAACCTGGCGCAGGGCGCCTTCCTGATTCTTGCCGCCTACCTCTGCTACACGTTGTGGGCGCGCCTGGGCATCGACCCGCTGCTGGGTTCGCTCATCGTGACCGTCCCGCTCGGCGCGCTCGGCGTGCTCGTCTACCGGCTGGTCATCGAGCGGGTGCAGCGCGTCGATCACGGGCTGACCATTGTCGTGACATTCGCCATCGCGCTGGTCGCCGAGGCCATCATGGCGCTGGTCTGGGGGCCGAACCCGGTGACTGCCACGCCGGCCTACTTCAACCAGGCCTTCCATGTCGGCTCGGTGTCGGTGCCGGCCGCGCAGCTGTACGCATGCCTGCTCGCGGTGGCGATCACGGTGCTGCTCCAGGCCGGCCTGCGGCGGACCTGGCTCGGGCACGCGATCACCGCCGCCGCGGAGAACCCGGACGGCGCACGCCTCGTCGGCGTCGAGCCGAAGAAGACCGGCACCTGGATCTTCGCCATCGCCACCGCGACCACCGCGTTCGGCGGGGCCGCGCTGAGCTTTCTCTACCAGTTCACCCCTGACTCGCAGGACATCTGGATCGGGCTGACGCTCAGCGTGGTGATCGTCGGCGGTCTCGGCAGCGTGACCGGTGCGTTCGCCGCCGGGGTGCTGCTCGGCCTGGCCGAGTCGGTCACGTCGACCTATGTGTCGGTCCGCTGGGCAGCGGCGGTTCCGACGATCCTGATCCTGCTGGTGCTGCTGATCAGGCCGCAGGGGCTGTTCACCCTGGCGGCCAGGCAGGACGCGGCCGCATGAGGCCGGCAAGAACAGCGGTAACGAGCCACGCCACCACGATCCGCCGCGCGGCCATCGCGGTTGCCGTGGTGGCGCTGGCCGCCTTTCCGCTGGTATCGAATGACCTGTACTACCAGACGATGCTGATCCTGACGTTCCTGCTGGCGATTGGCGCGACCGGCTGGAACATCATGGGCGGCTACGCCGGCTACATCTCGCTCGGCAACAGTCTCTTCGCCGGCCTCGGCGCGTACACGACGGGCATCCTCGCCGCCAAGCAGAACGTCTCGCCGTTCCTCGGCTGCCTGGCCGGCGGCCTGGTGTGCGCGCTCGCGGCGGCGGTGCTCAGCCTGGTGACCCGCCGGTCCCGCGGCATGTACTTCACCATTGTCACGTTTGCCGCGCTACAGCTGCTTGCCATCGTGGCGACCATTTGGTCCGGCCTCACCGGGGGCAGCCAGGGCCTGGCCCTGCCGCTGCCGGCGTGGAGCCTGTCCTACCAGGACTGGCCCTTCTACTACTCGCTGCTTGGCCTGCTCGTGCTCAGCGTCGCCGTCTCCGCCGGGGTCCGCCGCAGCAAGCTCGGCCTGGGCTTGTTCGCGATCCAGGACGACGAGGGCAAGGCCGCCGGCCTCGGCCTGGCGGTCAGCGTGTACAAGCTGATCGCGTTCGTGCTAGGCGGGACGTTTTTCGGTGTCGCGGGCGGCATCTACGCCTACTACGTGACCTTCCTCAACGTCAGCGCGGTGTTCGACATCGTCACGAGCATGCTGATCGTGCTGGCCGCGCTGCTCGGCGGGCGCGGCACCCTGTGGGGGCCGGTGCTCGGCGCGTTCATCATCGAGCCGCTCGCCAACCTCACCAGCACCAGCCTGGGCGGCGCCGACGCCGGGGCGATCCGGCTGCTGCTGTTCGGCGGCCTGCTCGGCGGGGTGGTGCTCTTCCTGCCGCGCGGGGTGCTGCCGACGTGGCACGCCTGGCGGCGGAAAGATCTTGATCATCCCGAACGTACGGTGGTTCCTCCGGCCGCCGACATCTCGCCAGGAGAGCCGGCCGCCGAGGGCACACCGCGCGGCACCCGCTCCCGGGCCGGCGCCGTGCTCACGGTGCGCGGCCTGGCGAAGGCGTTCGGCGGGGTCCGCGCGGTCGACGGTGTGGACCTGGACGTCGCGCCGGCCAGCGTTACCGGCCTGATGGGCCCGAACGGCTCGGGCAAGACGACCCTGTTCAACCTCATCGACGGCACCGTGCGCGCCTCGGGCGGCCGGATCACGCTGGCCGGGCGCCGGGTCGAGCGCAGCGGGCGCCCGGCCCGGTCACACGCCGGGCTGGCGCGCACCTACCAGCTGCCCCGGCTGTTCCCCAGCCTGACCGTGCTGGAGAACGTGGTGCTCGCCGAGCGCCGGCTCGCCCTGTCCAGGCTCTTCCTGCCGAGGGTGACCGCCGCCGAGCGCCCGCGGGCGCTGGCGGTGCTCGCGGGCCTCGGGCTGTCGCGGTACGCGGACGCCAGCCCGGCCATGCTCAGCTACGGGCAGCGCAAGCTGATCGAGCTCGCCCAGGTGCTCTGGCTGGACCCGGCGCTGGTCCTGCTCGACGAGCCGGCGGCGGGTATCAGCCCTGCCCTGTCGCAGCGGCTGGCCGGGATCATCCGCCGGCTGCGCGCGGACGGCACGGGCGTCCTGCTCGTCGAGCACGACGTCGCGTTCCTGGCCAGCCTGTGTGACCGGGTCTACGTCATGGCGGACGGCAGGATCATCGCCGGCGGCACCGTGCAGGAGGTCAGCGCGGACCCGGCCGTCGTCGACGCCTACCTCGGCGACCAGGTGGCCCTGGCCACCGCTGACCAGGCCGGAGCCAGCCGGGTGGAGTCAGCGTCATGATCGAGATCAAGGGCCTGGTCGCCGGGTACGGCGGCCTCGACATCGTGCGCGGCGTTGACCTCAGCGTCGAGCGCGGCGGCATCACCTGCATCGTGGGGCCGAACGGGGCGGGGAAGTCCACCGTCTTGAAGGCGGTGAGCGGAGTGCTGCGGCCGCGCGCGGGCTCGGTGACCATCGACGGGACCGATCTGGCGGGCCAGGAGCCTGAGGCGATCCTGCGCGCGGGCGTGGCCCAGGTCCCGCAGCGGCACGGGCTGTTCACCCGGCTGACCGTCCGGCAGAACGTCCTGATGGGCGCCTACGTGATCAGGAAGCAGCGCAAGCGCATCGAGAGCCGCTACGATGCGCTCGCCGCGACCTTCCCGGTCCTCGCCTCGCGGGCAGGCGCGCCGGCCGGGACGCTGTCTGGCGGGCAGCGGCGGATGGTCGAGTTCGCCCGCGCCCTCATGCTCGACCCCAAGGTGGTCCTGCTCGACGAGCCCACGCTCGGCCTTGACCCGGCCAGCCTGGCCGTCATCGGCGACAGCGTTCGCGCGATGGTCGAGGCGGGCACCACGATCCTGATGGTCGAGCAGAACGTCAGGTTCGGTCTCTCGCTGGCCAGGCACGGGTGCGTGCTGACCGCCGGGACGGTCGCGCTCAGCGGGACGGCCGGCGAGATCGCCGGGCACCCGGGACTGATGGACCTGTTCTTCGGCGACGCGCGCCGCGCGGGCACCCGGTGAACGCGTTCCTGGGTCGCCTGCGCGGCGGCGAGCCGACGCTGATGCTGGCGATCAGGAGCAGCAGGACCGCGGACGTCGTGCGCATCGCCAAGTCGACCGGGCACCACGCCATCATGGTGGACCTCGAGCATTCGACGATGCCGCTGGACGTCGCGGCGAGCCTCTGCGCGACAGCGGGCGATCTGGGCCTGTTCCCCTTCGTCCGGGTCCAGGAACGGGAGTACGGCGGGATCGGCCGCCTTCTCGATGGCGGCGCGCAGGGCATCGTCGCGCCCCGCGTCGAGGCCGCGGCCGAGGCGGCGGCCATCGCCAGGGCCTGCCGCTTTGCCCCGCGCGGCCAGCGGTCGCAGCTCGCCACTGTGCCGCAGCTCGGCATGCGGCCGACCCCGGCCGCGACGCTGAACCCGGCGCTCGACGACGCCACGCTCGTGCAGATCCTCATCGAGACCCCGGCCGGCGTGGCGAACGCGGACGAGATCGCGGCGGTCGACGGGGTCGACATGCTGGCGTTCGGCGCGAACGACTTCACCGCCGAGCTCGGCGTACCCGGGCAGTACGCCGACCCGCGCGTGACCGGCGCGATCGCGGCCCTGGCCGAAGCCGGCCAGCGATACGGAAAGCTAGTCATGGTCGGCGGCATCCCCGATCCGGCCATGCTCGACGACCTGGCCCGGCTCGGGGTATGCCCCTTGAGACTGACCGGGACCGACACCGACATGCTCTACGCTGGCGCGGCCGCCCGCGCGGAAAGGTTCCTCCGATGACCGACATCCTGCAGTGCACCCCGATGCGCGCCGCGGAGACCAACACCCGCCCGGCCTTCGCCATGCCGCCCGGCGCGTGCGACACCCATTTCCACGTGTTCGAGCCCGGTTACCCGCACGTCCCGGCGCCGCTCTACACGTTCCCCGACGGCACCCTCGACGCGTACCTGCGGATGGCCGAGGTGCTCGGCATCGAGCGCATGGTGCTGGTACAGCCCAGCTTCTACGGCACCGAC
>Ga0335074_10004807_pt1 | contig 18635 bp, 16 predicted proteins | sample Lox_Sample_23_FD_206715 | JGI IMG/M metagenome (GOLD analysis project Ga0335074, IMG submission 206715) | Soil microbial communities from Loxahatchee National Wildlife Refuge, Florida, United States - Lox_Sample_2.3 | ecosystem: Environmental > Terrestrial > Soil > Wetlands | place: USA... | reverse complement strand
CTACTAGAGCGGGTCGAGTTCGTCCGTCGCGAGGTGCTGTTTGAGTTGCAGCACGGCGGATCCGGCACCAAGGGCGAAGCACGGTCCATTGTGCCGCGGATCGCTAATCCCGAGCGCGTCGGCGCGATGGCAGTCCGAGGACTGCGGCTGAATGTAGGCTGCGGCCACATCCCGCTCGACGACTACATCAATGTCGATCTCCGCGACCTCCCAGGGGTTGACATTGTCGCTGAAGCGGGCGCCATCGGTGTGGAGACTGCCTCTGTCGTCGAAATATTCTCATCTCATCTGCTGGAACACTTCCCGCAGGAAGCCCTGAAGCGGCGGATATTACCTCATTGGAGCGCACTGCTGCGTGAAGGTGGCCGACTGCGTGCTATTGTGCCCGACGGCGACGCGATGATTCGGCAATGTGCGTCGGGCGAGTATTCGTTTGCGGATTTCCGCGAGGTCCTGTTCGGCGCACAGGATTACGAGGGCGACTTCCACTTTAATCTGCTCACGCCCGAGAGCTTATCCGTTGTGCTGGCCGAGGCCGGATATAAGGATATTGCGGTGCCGGTCCGTGGTCGTCGTAATGGGCAGTGCTTCGAGTTTGAGATCTCGGCGACGAAGTCATGAGATTGTACCGTTGTGTTGCATTGGCAGGGCAAGGATGTAGCAGTTATGTATGAGGAACGCCTTTACCCCGGTGTGCCGCTGGCACACTGGCAAATGATGGACTCCGAGCGCATCGCGCTGACCGGGCTGCTGGCGCGCTTGCGTCCCAAGCTTGCGATTGAGGTAGGGGTTTATCACGGCGGCAGCCTGACCCTGATCTCGCAGTTCAGCGAACGGGTGATTGCGCTTGACATCGATGCTGATGTGCCAGACCGATTTGTGATCCCAACGAACGTCGATCTGCGCATCGGCGATTCGACTATCGTTTTGCCGACGCTCATCCACGACCTCAACCAGGATCGTGCCCCGCTCGATTTCGTTCTGATCGATGCCGACCACAGTGCAGACGGGGTGCGGCGCGACATCGAAACTATCCTACGCTTTCAACCCACGCGACCGATGACCATCATCATACACGACGGCGGCAATGCGGAATGCCGACGCGGAATCGCACTAGCTGACTGGCAATCCAATCCGTATGTTCACGATGTCGAACTCGATTTCGTGCCCGCGCAGATCATCGAGCACACCGTCTCCGAGGGCAGCGGGGAGGTGTGGGGAGGACTGGCGCTGGCCTACTTGGACGCGCAGCCGCGGACCCGCACCCTGCAAGTTCGGGCGGGAGCCGCGACCACAGTGCGGGCACTGCACCGGTGCGCAGCGGATCTTTCGCTTCTCGATCGATGACTGGTGCGGCTGAGATGCTGGCCGTCCTCGTTGTCTCGAATTTCTACCCGCCCCATATTGTCGGTGGCGCCGAGTTGGTGGCGCATCGACAGGCGCTGGCGCTGGCGTCGCGTGGCCATCGCGTCCGCGTTCTGGCGGGAGCCTTTCCCAAATCCGAGAACGACAAGGGGTGGCTCGAACGCGAGGAAGTGGACGGCCTAACCGTGTTCCGACTGCCAATCCGCAGCCTCGATATTAGTGATTCTTTCTTGTGGCCAGCCGCTGCAATGCGACTTCGTTCCATCCTGTCATCAGAACGGTTTGATATCGTCCATTTTCATAACATCATGGGCCTCGGCGCCAATTTGATTCCCGAAGCCGCATCCAGCGGCGCCGCGGTACTGGTGACGCTCCACGACCCTTGGGGCATTTGCTTCAAGCAGACGCTGCTTCGCAACAACGGCAGCCTCTGTACCGATACCGATGGCTGCTCTGAGTGCCTCGCCTCGATCAAGCCCTCGGACGGGGGTTCACTGCCGATCCGCCTGAGGCGCGATTACGTCGCTTGGGCTCTAGACCATGCCGACACGCTGTTGTCGCCAAGCCATTTCCTGGCCCAGACCTATCGGGCCGCAGGATTCCGGGCCGACCGAATCGTAGTTCAGAGCAATGGCATCGACCTCGCTTCATTCGCGCCCTCGCGCCCTCGCACGCCGCTGCCTGTCCGTTTCCTCGTCCTGGCCTATCTCGGTACGCACAAGGGCATCCCGGACTTGCTCGATGCTGCGGCGCTGCTGGCGGCCGAAGCCGATCTGGAAGGGTGTTGGCGACTCGATATCTGCGGCGACGGCGAACTGCGTCCGCTCATTGAGGCGCAGATCGCAGCAAACCGCTTCGGCGGCGCCGTCGGCCTCCTGGGCTGGGTCGGACGGAACGAAGTGCTGACGCGTCTAGCCGATACCCACGTCGTCGTGTTGCCGTCGCGCTGGCCCGAGAACGAGCCGGTCTCGCTGTTGGAGGCGATCGCCGCAGGCTGTGCACAGATTGCGACCGATCTGGGCGGTAATACTGAGCTGATCGACGATGGCTTATCGGGCCTCCTGGTGCCACACAACGATCCCGCGGCCTTGGCGCAGGCCATGGCGCGCTATATCCGCCAGCCAGACCTTGCCGCCCAACACGGCGCGTACAACCGGACTCGGGCAAACGCCTTTGATGAGTTGGCAGCGATCGACCGTTTGGAGCATCTTTATCGTGGCGGCGCGGTGGCTGAACCAGCCGCCTCGTTGGACCCACCAGTCGTGATTTGCGGCGGCGGGTGGCCTGACCTGAACACTGCCGCGATCTGCGCGTATCTCCACTGGGCCGAGGGCAGCAGACGTATCCGCCTGCTCTGGCACAAGTGGGTCACGCCCACCGCATGGGATCGGGCGTGCCTAGTCTGGAACTGGTCAGGGGATGACGACCCGCCGCTGATCCGCCGCGCAGTTCGTGCTGGGATCCCGATCCTGGCACCCGCGGGGTCGAAGGTGGGAAGCGCGCTCGCCGACGGATTCGGCCTTGCCGAATTGTATCGATCGCCGGTCGAGGCGATCTCAACTTTGCTACTTGCCAGCGCCCGGCCTACTGATGCCAGCACTGCCGCCCGCACCAGTGCCGCCGCGGACTTCGCCGCGCTCATGTCGCCGCAGTCGTCCTTTGCCTTGGGTGCCTGCCGTGCCGTTTGACCAGCTACTCCGATGAACATCGTTATTTGTAACGAGCGATTGCTCCCACGGTTCGGGGTGGACCGACTATTGCTCATGCTAGCCCGCCATATGGCATCACGGGGCCATCGCGTTACGCTGTATGCTGTCCGCTGCGACCGTGCCGTTGCCGAGCGCATCACACCGTACGTCCGGACCATCGAACTGCCCTCAGATGTCGATATGTTCGGGGCCGATCGAGCTGCCTCCGACTCGCTGGAGCGTTTGGTAACGGACCCGAACGTGTCCTGGAGACCGGATGTCGTGGTGACGGGTGGGTGGCCGTTCTTCGCCACTGGCGAACTTGCCTACAGTCGCGGAATCGCGACTGTGTTCATTGATGCCGGTGCGGTCCCCAACGAGGAACTGGCGTTCGAGGCGCGCGGCATCCAGCTGGAACTGCGACGTATTCGAGCGCTTTCTCTACCGGCATTCTCGCATGTGATGCCGATCAGCCGCTTCATCGCCGAGACGCAGACGATTCCGGACCGCGGACACGACGGCGGCGTGACGCCGGTGCTGCTTGGCGCCGACCATCTCGAGCAGCCCCTGTTCGCGGCCGAGGCGGCGCCGGCCGACGAGGCGGCCCGAGCGTTGTTGCAGCGGACGCAGACAGGCAACGAGCCGCTTGTGCTCGCACTGGGCCGGTTCGAGGGCGGGGGCTACAAGAATAGCGCCGCGGCCTTCGAAGTTTTCCGAACCGCTAGGCAGGCACGACCGACCTGCCGGCTGTTGCTGCTCGCGCGCCCCTGCGATGCCGTGGTCCCTGACGATCTAGTCGGGTCGGTAGAGTTCCTGGGCTTCATCGGGGATGTCGTGCTGCAAGAGGTGATGCGTGCCAGCGTGCTCGGTCTTAGCACCTCATTGTGGGAAGGGTTCAATCTGCCATTGGCCGAGATGCAGTGGCTGGGCCGCTCCGCGCTCGCGTTCAATGTCGGTGCTCATCCCGAGGTAGTGGTCGATCCCTGGTTTCTGTGCGGTAACCTCGGGGAAATGCAGGAGAAGGCGCGGCGCATTGTTCGGCAGTGGCCACCGGTGCCGAGTGCCAGTAGCGAGCGCTACACGGCGTTCCGTGAGCGCTTCCGCTGGGACCGCGTGCTGAGCGTGTGGGCGCGGGTTATCGAGTCCTTCGCGCCGCCGCGCCGGGCGTCTGCAGTGACACGCCCGGCAGTTCTGCCGCTACTCATCGATGTGACATGTGCGTCCGCCGATCCAGCGAACTCCGGTGTTGTCCGGGTGACGCGGCAGTTGGGGGCCCAACTGGTGGCCGACCCCACCCTGCTATGCCTGTTCGCGTACTGGGACATGGCCGCGGGCACCTACCGGCCGCTCGATGCACATCGGCGCGGACTGCTGAGCGGGTTCGGCGGTCCGCGCGACGGCGCGCTCGCCTTCGGCTACGATGCCACCAATGACCTGGAGGCGCGGCTCGAGAGACTGTTGTTCCGCGATGGCATCGCTCAGCCGATTCTACTGCTGCCGGAGGTGGTGCTGGATGGAGGTCTCGCGGCCCGACTGGCGTGGGCGCGATCGCGATCGATGCCGACGGCAGCGATTTTGTACGATCTGATTCCGGTGACGCATCGCCCCTACTGCAGCCACAATATTGTGCAGGCGTTCCCAGACTACCTCGAAGGGATCGCCTGCTGTGATTCGGTTTTCACCATTTCGCAAACGACGTTGCACGATTTCACGGTCCACGCTGCACGGCACCACCTGCCCCGTCCGCAGCAGGCAGAAACGGTGTGGTTGCCCGGTCAGTTCGGCGCAGAACCAAGGGCGCGCGCACCGCGTTCCCACGACCAGCTCGGGCCCATCCATGTTGTCTGTGTCTCGACGCTAGAGCCACGCAAGAACCATCGAACGCTGATTCGGGCATTCCGGCGCCTACTGGCACAACGCCCTGAGCTCGATCTACGGCTGACGCTGATTGGCAACAGGTATGCCGGCGCAGAGGATCTGGCCGATTGGGTGGTCGCCGCAGTGGCCGAGGAACCACGGCTTTCGTGGCTGGGCTCGCGGCCTGACGCGGAAGTCGCCGACGTCGTTAGTCGCGCAGCATTCGCGGTCTACCCATCGCTTGTCGAGGGCTTCGGACTACCGATCATGGAAAGCCTGTGGCTCGGCACGCCAGTGCTGTGCCATGAAACGGGCGTGATGGCGGAACTCGCCGCAGGCGGCGGATGTCTGGTGGCAGACATGGCGGACGAGGCGAGCGTAGCCGCCAGTATGGCACGGCTGGCGAGCGACCAAGATCTTCGCGCCCGGCTCAGCGCCGAGGCGGCTGCACGGCCGATCGCGGATTGGCGCACATACGCAGCCCAGATCGCTTGGGTACTACACCAGCTCTCCGACATCCGCCGCGCCGCCAAGCCCTGAAGAGCCCGAGAGGGTCACCGGACGATTTGCCCCAAGACGATGCGGGTGACCGACTCGCGGTAGCGACGACGAATTGGTATGTTGAGCTCGTCTCGAATCGCGGCCAGTGCCAAGGAAAGATCTTGATGGACTTCATCGGAACGCGTGCTTTGGCGAAGGCCCTGATCTGTCCGCGGTGCCAGAGCCGACGAGTTCGATGGAACGACGAAGCCGACATCCCCGAATGCGCGCAGTGTGCCTGGAAAGCTACGCGGTTTGGGGAAGCTCTTGATCTGCTTGTTACTGATGGCTCTCGCAGTAATGAGCCGCGCAGCACTAATCGCAAATGGAGTCAAATTTCCGAGCGTATTTCCGCACGGCTGGGGTTTTCTCCTAACATGGCCGATGAGCTTACGACTCAATTGTCTTACCAAATTCCATCTACCGGAAACCCCGGCCTTGACGCTGAAGAAGATATATTTGTCGAGCGCTTCGGAATCCTGAACGAGGCAATAGACATTCAGTTCGAGGTTGTCTTCTGCCCACAGTCGGCGACGCCCGGACAGACATTCTGGGTATCGGCGAGGCTAAAGAACCGCGGACCGTTCCCGATTACGTCAGAGGGTCCCAACCCCGTACTGCTCTCATATCACTGGTACGATGAGCGCGGGCAAGTTGCTGTGTACGACGGCAGGCGAACAGCGCTGCCGATGACGCTTGCGGCCGATTCCGCAATCACGCTACCAATCCTCGTGGAAGGGCCAACCCGACTTGGCCGATATTGCCTTCGCATATTGCCAGTCAAGGAGCTTGTTCGCTGGATCGACGAATGTCACTTTGATATCAGGGTCGAGATAGGCGACTCGGTGAGAATCGTGCAGACTCCCGTGCGGTCTGAAGAACAGTTGGGCCCCTTCAGTGAGACAGCCGATAACGAGTTGGCTACGCAATTCATCGATCAAGCACTGCGTGGAGAGGCCGGACCGATCAGGGCTTGCGAGATCGGCGGCGGCATCCGTCCAGCGTTCCTCGAGGCATACAAGGCCATAGACAATCTTGACTTCTTTTTGAACGCCGACATTTCACTGCGGTTACTTCAGGTTGGGCGACTGATTCTGAGAGGCAAGCAAATGGCAGCGGATCGATCAGTCTACGCTCGCGCTGACGCGAACAAGCTTCCTCTACAGAGGGGTAGTATTGATGTTGTCGTGTTTAGTCGGGCGCTCCATCATTTTGTACATCCAGACCGCACGCTTGCGGAGGTTGCAAGAGTTCTAAGACCAGGCGGGCATCTCTTCCTTGTTTGTGAGCCGGTGGCGTCGGTCTACGACGAGCATACGCTGGACCTGATGCGCAGAGGGGTCAACGAGCAAGTCTTTCCGGACGGCTTTTACTCTGCGATTGCTGAATCAGCCGGCCTCATTCCCCAGACGACGACTCTCGATTGGGGCTTTTCGTTCAAGGGATCCTTCAGGTCTGTCGGCAGGCAGCAATAAGTCCTGCCACAGCACGCTGGTTGCTCATAGCAATTTCATGGAAATCTAGCGCCGGATCAGTCGCCAATTGGCGTGTGTCGATATCTCGGATGAGATCTTCGGCTAGACGGATCTCGCCGCAGTCCAGCAAGCATTTTGCCATGGCGCATTCCATCACCGGGCGCACAGAAGGTGGCATTCTCATCCGTGCTGATTCCAGCAGGGCCATCTTTCGTGACAATGGTAGCTCTTCGAGGCTGACCCTCGCCTCGCTTTCACTTATCGTGGCAACGCTGCGAAACCCTGCGCTTGCGCCAAACACCGCTTCGTCAAACTCAAACCGATCAGCGAAGTACTCCATGGTAATCTGAACCCAGTACTCATTGAAATGTATGAAGTCCTGTTGAACGACCCAGGACCTTCCTGGGACAAGGCACGGAAAGAACTGGCTTAGGACCCACGCGTTGAGTTCCCAAGATTTCGCCAAATCGACGAACAGTATCTCGACCGGTTGCTTCAGCCATCGCAGCGAAAGCGCATCACCCGGGCAGGGCATAATGAGAGCGGAGAAGTCGTTCAATGTAGACTGAAACTGGGGGAAGACAGAGCCAGTCCTCTCCGAGAACTCCTCACTTGCAAACCAGTCATACGACAAAAACAGATCGTAACTCCAAATGCGTGCATTTGGCTGGGGATGCGATGCGAGCACGCCACTTGCAAGTGCAAACGTTGACATGCCGGTGTAAGGTCCTAGGTCAACTATCTGGCCGATGTCATGAAAGGCATCCCTCGCGAGGCTATACAAATAAAGAAGCTCAAGTTCTCGCATCATGCTTCGACATATCCTAGCCCCGCAGTGGGTATGGACCGTAAATTGGCATGGACCAGTCTCTTGAAATCCTGCGACTGGCGGCTCACCGTATTGCGGTAAGTACTTTCGCCATTGTGGCATCAGCCCTCCTAACCTTTCTACTCAGTGTGATCCGTCTTCCTGGCTCCCCTCGGTGGATTCCACGAATCTGGCTTCGGGGATAAGCGACTGACATTCTACCTGACTGTGTCGCGTCGCGCCGTGTCGCCGTCAAGCCCCCATGAGGCTGCCAGGCCGCTCACCACCCGGGAGCCCGACGCCACCCTGCGGTCGAAGGATGCCGGGAGCGAGTTCAGGCGCATCGTGGAACGAGCTGCTCCAGACCGACGCGAACGACCGGTAGCTGATAGAGTGAAGTCTATGGCTTGAACGGGTCGTTTGGCCCCGAGATGGATCGTGGGACCATGCCGATGGCCCCGACCGCAACCGTGTAGGCGCGGATAGATCCCCGCGCGCATGGCCTTCCTGCGAGATTACGTTGGTATGTCCTCGAACTTGCCGTACAGCCCATCGTGCCTATCGAACTTTCCCATCCAGCGCGGCGGAGATGGTGTCCATAATCACGTGCAAGCTCCAGCTCTGAAGGGTGGATCGATGGACCACGCTGATCCGAATCGCCTGGAGCAGACCTGTATCACGGAGCATAGCTCCAGCAAAACTGCGCCAGACCAGTGGCTCAGACAGAGCGCACCCCGGAGCATCAGCCTGCCTAGCCTCCCGCCCTTCCGCATCCACACCCATCTGGGAGGCGATCGGTACATTTCCGCGGAAACTGCGACAGCCGGAGCATGGGAGCCACTCGAGACCGAGCTGATCCGCCGGCTGCTGCCACGCTACGACCTGTTCCTGGATGTAGGCGCCAACATTGGCTGGTACACACTCGTTGCGGGGCTCACTCTTCGTGCGCGCGGAACCGTTCACGCATTCGAGCCCGATCCAGCGAATTTCGGCCTGCTTGAAACCAACGTTGCTGCCAATCGGCGGGCGAATGTTCGTCTGCACCAAGCCGCCGTCGCCGACCGCTGCGGCCACGGATCGGCAGCGGGCGCAACTTGCGCTGGTGTTGGAACTAAGTTAAGCAAGGGCGATGAGGCGCCCGAGTTCGGGTCCAGAGCATGCCCGCTGCCTGCGAGCAGTTCGCGCACAGGGAGCAGTTATCGCGTCCATTTGGCTCTGCTTGTCGCGGTTTCACATAGGCGGCACCATTCCATATTTCGTCGAGCGGTTGCGTTTTTAGGTCCCACCGAGAACCATCTTGGCATCATAGTGGTATCAACACTGTACCACCCGACCATCATCACGCGATGACGAGGCTGTGCTAGAGAAGATTGCAGGAGTGCTGCCGAGGCGATTTCATCGACACTAAATTCTCGAATGTCGCCAGTGCGCATTCCAACATCGGTGGCTTTCCCTCAGCAACGCGGGCCCGACAGTAATTAGCGGCTAACCCGGGCCCGGTAGCTGCCACGTGCTTCTCGTCATTCCCTTACACATTTTTAAACGCCACTTCGGATTACACCAGGCTTCATCATAGCCACAAAAGGGGCGCGCCGGATCCGTGTCAGTCATCCTTGATTCGCGCCGCCACTTCTGGCTCAAGGCTGGGCCTGCATGGAGGACCAGAACTCGATACCGCGGCAGGCTCGGATTTTGGTGGGCGCGGCTCGAGCAACCACACAAGGATGAAGAACCCGAAGAGCGCAGTTGTCGCCAGAGCGGCAGCACCAATCAGAATAATATTTATCACGGTGTGCAAGCCAAGCTCCTGGATTTCTCAGTTTCCGCTACCATAGCCTGCGTTGGCCTCGGGCGATAGCTGATGCGGCGAAGATGGCCGGCTCTCGTTTCTCCCCGTGGTGGAGGCGGAGAACGGATCTCAAGTGGGCGGCGGCGAGGGCTGGATAGCCCTATTTTTTGACCAATAGCCAGCCGGCAGAGTCTTAGTAGCGCGAGGTTTCTCGTCCTACCCCAGAAAGTCGCCCACACGGCGGCCAGGAAGTCCCGCGGCCAGCTTCTCGGCCAGTGCGACGAAGTTGGCCCAGTGACCACGAAGCTGTGCGTTTTGGCCATCTGTTGCCGATGACGCCGACCCGTGCGGCCGCTCCAGTCGTAACCGTCCAGCATCGTGGGCACGACGCCAAGCTGTCCCGTGATGTGGGCAGTCACCGCCGGCGCGACGTCGGCCTCGTCGTCGGGAAACCTCGCGTACCGCCTGTAGATTCGCGCGCCTGCAGCGCCTGGCTGAGCCGCGAGACCAACACCTATTGACCGTACAATGCTCCCAAGGCATCTTAACACCTGTCGGGTACCAAACAGACGGTTGCGACCTAGTTACCATCAGCAGCTGCGGGCGCTTGCTGCTAATTTGCCACTTCGGACCGGAGCGTGATGTTCGTCTCCTATGCGCAGAGCTTCGAAGACGTTATGCTATGGCGGGCGGTGGGAAAGCTTGCTCACGGCTTCTATATCGACGTCGGCACCAGTGATTCGATGGAACATTCTGTTACGAAGACCTTTTACACGAAGGGCTGGCTGGAAGCAGCCTACCGCAGCCGCTCCTGGCGCATCGCCGTGCCGGTGCGGGCTGTTGGCAACGCCATGCGCCGCCGCCGAGCCCGGCCCCGCTTGCTGGCAAGACCGGACACGCCGACCATCTTCGTTGAGTGTACGCATACGTATCGTAGCGATCTGAACACCGGCATTCAGCGGGTCGTCCGCAATGTCCTTCGCCATGCTGCCGTCTCGGCTGCCCGCTACGGCTACTCGGTTGTCCCGGTAGTTCTAGAAAGCAACCAGTTCGTTGCTGCCGATCTCGGACAGGTGCTTGCCGACAAGTCGCGTGCGGCGTCAGTTGTTCCCGGCGTACCGGCGAATATCCCCGGCGGGTTCCGCGGCTTTGCGCAAAACTTATGGCGTCTGCTGCTGCGGGCATTGGTCGCCACGCTGCCCTTCGCACCGGTGCAGCGCTTCCTGTTTGCCTCACCCGACCAATTCGGATTCGCCTGGTGCGTCCTGCTGCCCGTGCGAGCTCTCCGACTTCGCCGATGGCCGGAGCAGCGGCTGCAGCCTGCCGGTCCGATCAGCCTCGATCAGTACGCAAGCTGCGACCGCAGCATCCTTTTATTGTTGGATTCGTCATGGCCGTTTCCGATCTGGCCGGCGGTCGAACGCTTCAGGCGGCGTGGGGGAAAGGTTATCGGTGTCATCTATGATCTGATCCCGATAACCCACCCTCATACCTGCGTGCCCAACCTGACCATAGCATTCACCGCATGGTTGCGGGAGCATGCCCGCCATACCGAGGCTTTCATCAGCATATCACGTTCGACCGCAAATTATCTCGCGCAATTCATTGCGACGTTGCCAAACAGTCGAGGGGGTCCCGTCCACCCTGCTGCGATCGATTACTTCCATCTCGGCTCGGAACCGGAGCTCGACCTCGCCGAACGCGAGGACCAACCTCGTCCTGGCATCAAGCGGATCTTCGACGCCGAACGCCATGTGTTCCTTATGGTCGGCTCGTTTGAACCCCGGAAGAAGCACAGCTACGTGCTGGACGCCTTCGATCGCCACTGGGCGCAGGGCGGGGATGCCGCGCTGGTGATGATCGGGCGTCATGGATGGAAGACCGAGGATTTCCTGGCGCGCGTCGCAGACCACCCGCAATTCGACCGCCGAGTCTTCCTCGTGCGCGACGCCACCGATTCCGAGCTCGACTACGCCTATCGCAGCGCCTCCGCACTGATCATTGCGTCGGAAATCGAAGGTTTTGGCCTCCCGGTCGCCGAGGCGTTCCAGCGCGGCCTGCCGGTGCTGTGCAGCGACATCCCTGTGTTCCGCGAGATTGCGGAGGGCAAGGCAACCTTCTTCGACCTCTCGCACAGTTGCCACCTGGCGGACGCACTGATGGAGTTCTGCCGCTCGCATGATGTCGAGCAGCGGGTCGCCCGGTCGCCGCAAAGTTGGATCACCTGGCGGCAGAGCACCGACCAGTTCTTCGCCGCGATGATGCGAGTGCTGGCGGTGCCCGCGGCATCGCCCGCCGGAAGGTAACCGTGGGCCGTCGAATCAATTCGGCCGTCCGGTCGGCACTGCTCAGACTGCAGCTGCACCGCCTGGCAGGCGAACAAGCGACCGATCTGAATTCCGCCGAATATCTCTATCTGGTCCAGCAGAAGCAAACGCGATGCTGGACGACGTGACTGCGCCGCACCGGGTGGTATTCGGCAGCCACTCCGTCCATGAAACCGCCGGCCATCAGCGCGCCGTCGCGGAGATCGTCGGCTCCTATTCCCAGAGCGAACTGTTCTCCGAATTGCCGATCTTCTGGCCGACGGCACCAGCCAACATAGCGCTTTGCGTCGCCGCGAGGTTCCCGACCAACCGTTGGCCAAACGCCCGCTGGGTCGAGTTGGCCGATCGCCTTGTCCGGGACGGTCGCTCGATTATCGTCGTCGGCGGCCCGGGCGAAAGCGACGATCTCAAGATGCTCTCCCTTCTATTGGCACGAATCCGGCATCGCGTTATCCAGGGCGGCGACGATTTCGGTGAATTCCTCAAGGCACTCGACGATGTCGATCTGGTGGTCGCCAGCGATGGCGGCACCGCGCATATTTGTTCGTTGCGCAAGCCGGTGTGCTCGATCTTCGGCTCCCTCTGTGGCGGCGCTATGCCCCCTTTGATCGCGACAACGTGCTGGTGACCAGGGATGAGGCTTGCTCATCGTGCGTGCAGTTCAGTTCCGAAGAGGTGAACGGGTGCCTGACCCGGGAATGCATAGGTGCCATATTACCGCGGCAAGTGGCGGAGGTCGTGCGATCGAACGGTCTCGATTTCTCACTAGTTCGCGGCCTTCGCGTTGAACGCGGCGTGAGCCACCGACGCTTCGCATAGGAGGTGCCGATGCCAACCGCGCTCATCACCGGCGTGACCGGCCAGGACGGCGCCTACCTGGCGCAGCTTCTGCTGCAAAAGGGCTATCGCGTCGTCGGTCTGCTGCGGCGCTCCGCCTCGGCCGACGTCATCGGCGAACGGTTGCGCTGGCTCGGTATCTACGATGACGTGGAAATGCGCGACGGCGATCTGATCGATCTCTCGAGCGTGCTGCGCATCCTGGCCGACATCGCGCCGGACGAGGTGTATAATCTGGCCGCACAGAGCTTCGTCGCGACGTCCTGGCAGCAGCCCCTGCTGACGGGCAAGGTCACCGGCATGGGTGCCGTCGGAATGTTGGAGGCGCTGCGCCTTGCCCGACCGGATGCACGCTTCTATCAGGCGTCGTCGTCGGAAATGTTTGGGATGGCCCAGGAGCCGCGCCAGAGCGAGCACACGCCGTTCTACCCGCGCAGCCCCTATGCCGCCGCCAAGCTGTTTGCACACTGGATGACAGTCAACTACCGTGAGAGCTTCGGCCTGCACGCCTCCTCCGGTATCCTGTTTAACCACGAAAGCCCGCTGCGTGGCATCGAGTTCGTCACCCGCCGGATCACCGACGGAGTGGCAAGGATCAAGCTGGGCCTGGCGCGGGAATTGTCGCTCGGCAACCTGGAGGCAAAGCGGGACTGGGGTCATGCGCGGGATTATGTGCGCGCCATGTGGCTGATGTCGCAGCAGCCCGAGCCCGATGATTATGTCGTTGCCACCGGCCGCAATGCCAGCGTGCGCGAATTCTGCGAGCTCGCCTTTGGCTATGTCGGGCTCGACTACCGCGACCACGTCGTGACGCGCGACGAGCTCAAGCGCCCGGCCGAAGTCGATGTCCTGCTTGGCGATGCGGGCAAGGCGCGCACCAGGCTGGGCTGGGAACCGACGGTCACCTTGGAAGAATTGGTGGCGGAGATGGTCGAGGCCGATCTGGAACGCCACGGGACGAAAACACGGCGCTGATCATGGCGGGTACGGCTCCACGACGCATCCTGGTGACCGACGCAACGGGCTTCGTCGGCCGGCATCTGTTGCCCGCCCTTGGCGCAGCGTTCCCGGACGCCACGATTGCCGCCCATCATTTCGACGTAACGGACAAGGGAGCCGTCAACGATAGCGTCCGTGACGCATCGCCTGACACTTGCATCCATCTTGCCGGAATCACCAACGTCGCGGCGGCGCGCAATGATCCGGACCTGGCATGGCGCGTCAATCTTCTCGGCACCCCCAACCTGGGGCGTGCCGTGCTGACCCTCGCGCCCTCGTGCCGCTTCGTATTCGCCTCCAGCGCGGAAGTGTACGGCGACTCGTTCCGATCGGGGTATAAGCTCGACGAAACCGCGCCGCTCGCCCCGATGAACGGCTACGCGGCTACCAAGGCCGGCGCCGATCTCGCCTTGGGCGCCATGTCGCACGAGGGCCTGCGGGTGGTCCGGCCTCGCCTGTTCAACCACACCAGGCCTGGGCAGTCGGATGCCTTCGTGGCGCCCGCGTTTGCCCGTCAGATCGCGCGCATCGAGTCCGGCTGCAACCGCCGCTGCTGCAGGTGGGCGGCCTTGACATCTCGCGTGACTTTCTCGACGTGCGCGACGTCTGCACGGCCTACATTGCCTGCCTTCGCCGGAGTGGCGATGAACTGGCTCCGGGTGCGATCCTCAATCTGGGTTCGGGGCAGCCCCGGCGGATCGGCGACATTCTCGATGAGCTGTTGACCCTCGCCGGTCTCTCAACCGAAGTCGCGACCGATGCCGCGCGGCTGCGTCCGTCCGAGATCGCGACGGCGAGCGGCGACAGCAGACGGGCGCAGCGGCTGCTCGGCTGGGCGCCGAGCATTCCCTGGAGGCAGACACTTGCGGATGTGCTCGCTGACTGGGCGCACGTGTGCGGCTCAAGAATCGACAAAAGCGAGCCTGTGGAGCCATCCTGTGCGCTCGACCGAGGCGGGCCCGGCTGGTGGGAGTCCGGCTGGACGGTGGGTTTCATGGCTGACCTGTTTCGTCGGACCGGGCGCAAATGTCACTCGTTGTTGGCCGCGTGATCGCCACTGAAGCCATCTTTGAAAACTGACATTCCCGGAAGGGGGCGCTTTACGGAAAGTCGCGACAAAGAGGCCGGATGGGCGACATGAGTTTTGGAAAGAGCCAATTCCACTCGCAAGCTATTTCGCCCACAAAGCGGCGAAGCTGAAACACTGCGTGCCGAGCGATCTGGCGCGCTGGGTTCGGAATGAGGGGAGGAAATTGGAACAAGCCACTCGCTGCCTTTCGCCCAAATAGGGGAGCACGAGCGAGATGAAGCGCGGCAATGCATCTATTGAAGCGAGCGTGTTTCGCTATGGCCTCCTGCCGCCGCTCGATTGGGGCGAGGACTGCGAGGCCGAGCTCGCGCGTCAGACTCAGCTCTGGAACCAGCTGGTGGAAATCGAGCGAGCGCATGTCGAAAAGGTCCGCGCCATCACCGCCGCGGATGCGGCCGCCGGTGAGGCGGAGCAGCACTGGCGCGCACTGGCGGAGCAAAGGCTTGATCTCGTCGAACAGCGCAAGATGCGTCGCAAGGCGGCGCGTGGCAAAATTCCGACGCCGGACCTTGATGAAGCGATCGCCGTGCTATCCTCGCCATTGCAGCAGGCAACGATCGCGGCCAAAGAGGCACGCCATAATGCCTATGCTGCGGCGCGGGACACGCTTCGCAGCCTCGATCAAGAGCACTACGCGGCGGTGAAGGCGGCGTATCAGGCAAGCGGCCTGTGGTGGGGCAACTACAACGCCGTCGTCGCATCCTACGAGCGCGCACGGCGGGCTTGTCTCAAGACCGGGGCCGAGCTGCGGTTTCGGCATCACGACGGCAGCGGACGGCTGACCAATCAACTCCAAGGCGGCATGAGCGTGGCCGAACTCTTTTCCGGCAGTCGGTCACAGGCGCATATAGGCGAGAAGCCGGCGTGGATGACGCATCGGGCTGGCGTCTCGTTGACCGTGACGGGGTTCGTGCGTGGCGGCGTCCGCCGCAACATCACGTGGCCGATGGTCCTGCATCGCCCGATCCCCGACGAGATGCGGATCAAGGAGATTGTCGTGCATCGCGAGCGCGTCGCCTCGCGGTGGAAATGGCACGCGACCTTTCTTTGCACAAGCGAGCCGCCTCTAAGGGCTTTGGTAAATGGACCCGCCGTTGCCATCAATATCGGCTGGCGGGCGACGCCGATGGGCATTCGTGTTGCTACCGCAATTCGCACCGCTGACGATCAGCCTGATTACATCGTCCTACCACATGACGGCATTCCGGCGGCGGTCGGTCGCTGCGAGGAAACCGCCGGCGTTCGAGCAGATGCGCTCAACAGCATGCTGTCGCTGCTGCGCCAGGCAGATTGGCAAGGAGCGCCGGCAGAACTGGTGGAGATAGCGCGCCCGCTTCTGCGTGCGCCGCGAGTTTCTGCCGGTCGGCTGGCGTCGTTGTGCCGCTTCTGGCGCGAGCTGCGTACCGAATGGAACCCGGAGCTGCAGGCCGAGCTAGAGGCATGGCGGCGGACGGACAAGCGGCGCTGGGAGACCGACGCGCACCGCCGGCTGTGGATTAGGGATGCGCGTACCGACTTCTACCGACGCGAGGCCCGGAGGCTGATCGGCGCGGCGTCAGTGATTATCATCAACAGGCACGACATGGCGAAGACGGCGCGCAACACCGATCTGCCGCCCCGGGCGCGCCATCAGCGTGTGGTCGCGGCGCCTTCTGAACTACGGCACTGGCTGCTCAACTGCGCCGAGCGCAGCGGCGCGCGGCTCGTGGTGCACACAGAGGGCAACTCGCAGTGTGCAGAGTGTGGCGGAAAGCTGAACGTGAAAGAACCCGAGGAGCTGCGCTGGCGCTGTCCATCGTGCGGGCGGTGGCTGGACCAAGATCAGAACTACGCCAAACTGATGCTGGCGGCCGTGACAGATCTGCCACCGCGCGAGCCCGATGCTGTTGGCGAAACGAGGGAGGCTCGCGCCGCCGAGAGGCTGCCTAGGGAGGTCGTCCAGCGCCGAACGGCCGAGTGAGGGCCAGCGCCGGATGCCGGCAACGCACAAGCTTCGCGCCAAGCGGATTGCAAGTGGTGGATGAGATGCGACAATATCCCTTGCCGTAGTCGTCGCCCGCTCTTTGGCCTCGTAAAAGAGACCCAATGCGGGTAAAGCTGCCCCCGCACCGAGAAAACGTAGTCACCGCCCGCTCTTTGGCCTCGTAAAAGAGACATCGAATGCACGCACATCCATCATCCATCACAGCGATTTGACCGCAGTTGCCGCCTGCTCTTTGGCCTCGTACGGTGCAGGCCCCTACTCGCGGCACCCACCGCCGCGCGCCAGGATCCCCGAGACAGTTTCGGCGTCTCATTAGGGTTGAGTTTCGGGGTTTGAGACGAATCGAAGACGGGGTCTAGAGGCCAGCGAGACAAACTCGTCCCCTGACCTACCGGATGCCCCTGTACGGCTACGCCCGCGTCAGCACGATAGACCAGGACCTCAGGCTTCAGCGCGAGGCCCTGAAAGCCGCGGGTTGCGGTGTCATCCGCGCCGAGAAGGCTTCCGGCACGCGCCGGGATAGACTGCACCGAGCTGCAAGTGCTGCTCGGTTTTTCTCCACCCTGGTGACACCCTGGTAATCACAAGGATCGACCGGCTGGCTCGGTCGCTCAAGGACCTGCAGGACATCGTGCATGAACTGAAGGAAAAGGGCGTCAAGCTGAAGGCGACCGAACAGCCGATCGACACCGCGACCGCGGCTGGCAAGGCGTTCCTCGATATGCTCGGCGTCTTCGCGGAGTTTGAGGCCAACTCGCGCCGCGAGCGTCAGCTGGAAGGCATCGCCGCCGCCAAGGCGCGTGGCGTGTACAAGGGACGCAAGCCGATCATCAATGCGACGGAGATACGGCGGTTAAGCCACGTGGAGAAGCTCGGTGCCACAGAGATTGCGCGTCGTCTGGGTATCGGCCGCGCTTCGGTCTGCCGCGTGCGTCATGCGTGCCTTCAGGCCTCGGGAATCAGCAACAGCTGGTCACGCAGCGAAATACGGAAATTCCAGAGCGCAAGGTTCGTCCGGAATCGGTCCTGTTGAACTCCTCATATGAGGAGTCGGTCACGGAACGTTCTGAGATCGAACGCCTGTTCTCGCCCGTGAGCGGAATCCGCCTTTGTTCCTTTTTGGCAGGGCGGGTCTATTGCCCACGTCAAGCAAGTGCCAAGTGTCCAAGCACTTTGGTTGCGAATCGAACCCCCTTCTGGCTATCAGGCCCCCTAGACCCCATAGAGAGGAATAGGTGCTTTGGCCAATAGTGGCTCTATCCTAGTCATCGCCAGTTCAAAGGGTGGGGTAGGCAAGACGACCATCTCGATCTGCCTCGCCGTCAACCTCAGCGCCGCTGGTTATCGCGTCGCGGGCGTCGATGCAGACCGAAACCAGGCCTTTGCAACATGGCACAAGGCGGCAGACTCCCCTCCCCTTACCTGCTCAAGCTGCGTCGACCATAACGAGATCGTCGGCCACGTTCTGGCCGAAGCCGAGAAAAATGACGTGGTGATTGTGGACACGGCCGGCTTCGAGAATCAGACAGCTATATTCTCCATGGGCACCGCCGACTTGGTGCTCATCCCCGTCATGGCAGATCGCAACAGCGTGCTTGAGGCTGGCAAGACGGCCCGCCAGGTGGCGAGTGTCAGTCAGATAGCTAGGCGGCCTATACCCCTTAGGGTCGTATTGAGCCGGTGGAATACTAGGGGCCTAGCCGAGCGGGCTACCATAGAGGATCTAGAGGCCATGGCTCTCCCGAGCCTCCGACAGTGTCTGCCGGATCTGTCTGCCTTCCAGAAGGTGACGTTCGGGGGCGATGTGCCGCGCGGAGGGCATATAGGCCTACAAATTGATAGGATCATAGGTGAGCTTAGGGACCTAGGGGCTATT
>Ga0335074_10004806_pt1 | contig 18636 bp, 18 predicted proteins | sample Lox_Sample_23_FD_206715 | JGI IMG/M metagenome (GOLD analysis project Ga0335074, IMG submission 206715) | Soil microbial communities from Loxahatchee National Wildlife Refuge, Florida, United States - Lox_Sample_2.3 | ecosystem: Environmental > Terrestrial > Soil > Wetlands | place: USA... | reverse complement strand
CGCGCAGAGGAGCGTGTGAGCGAGGTGCGCGAGCCGCGCCGGATCCGCCATGAGCGTCGGGGGAGAGAGTTTGAGGCAACGCTACGCACCAGCGCTCGTGGCGGCCGCGGCGGCCGTCTTCCTCGTGCACGCGTTCGCCGCCGCGGGCGACGCGCCCCGTACCGAGGCACCCCAGCAGCTCGCCGAGACGCCCACCACCGCGCGCCTCGCGCCGACCGATGCGCGGCGGCTGTTCGTGCTCGATACGGCATTCCCCGCCGCAGAGGCCGCTCGCACGTACGTGCTCGATGGAACGAGCGGCAAGATCGAGGGGATGTTCAATCAAGCCTATTGGCCGAACTTCGCGGTGTCCCCGGATGGCAAGGAGCTGTACGCCGTCGACACCTACTTCGAGAAGCACACGCGCGGTAAGCGCAGCGACTACATCGTGGTGCGCGATGCGCAGACGCTCGAGGTGAAGGTGGACATCCCGCTCCCCGCGGGCCGACTCCTGATCGTCTCGAAGAAGTACAACTTCGATGTGACCCCGGACGGTCATTACGGTCTCACGTTCAATCTCGCCCCGTCGACCGCGGTGACCGTGACCGACTTGCGGGCGCGCCACGCCGTGGGCGAGATCGACATCGCAGGTTGCGGACTCATCTTCGCTCAGGCGCCCAACCGGTTCTCCTCGCTGTGCGCCGACGGCTCGATCGACACGGTGACCTTCGATGCCTCTGCGCACGCGAGCATCGCGCGTGCCGAGCACATCTTCGATGCGAAGGACGATCCGGCTTTCGAGCATTCCGCGTGGGACAAGCACCACCAGATGCTGTATCTGATCACCTATCGCGGCAGCGTCGTGCCGGTGAGTCTCGCGGGGGATCGAGCGGTCGCGGGCACGGCCTGGTCCCTCGCGAGCACGGCCGAGCGCGCGGCCGGCTGGCGGCCTGGCGGCTGGCAGATCAGCCATTTTCACCACGCGAGCCGGCGGCTCTACGTGCTGATGCACCAGGGCGGTCCGTGGACACACAAGACCTCCGGCCGGGAAGTGTGGGTGTACGACGCGCCGAGCGGCCGACGGCTCGAGCGGATCAAGCTGCGCGAGCCGGCACAGTCTGTCGCGGTCTCGCAGGACGCCGATCCGCTGGTCTACGTGATCGACGACAGCGACCGCATCGACGCTTACCGGAGCGCGACCGGCGAGCGCCTCTACAGCACCGCACCGATCGGCTTCAGCCCGCAACTTCTCACTGTCTGGGGCGAGTGACGATGGATCCTATCGTTGGACCTTTCGACCGGCTGATCGAATCGCTGAGCCGCACGGTGGCGCGGAGAACCTCCAGGCGCGGCTTCCTGCAGCGCGGTAGCGCGTGGCTCGTGGCGGCTTCTGCGATGCCGCTGTTGCCGGCCGCGCGTCCCGTGCATGCCGCAGATCCACCGGCGGGCGGCAAGCCGGCGCGCAAGTATGCCTCGGCCTTCGCCAACCGGGCGCAGACCACCGACCCGACGCAATGCAACTACTGGCGGTACTGCTCGAGTGACGGGTATCTCTGCGCCTGCTGCGGCGGCGGCCCGAGCACGTGCCCTCCGGGCACGACGCCCTCCCCCACCTCGTGGGTAGGCTCGTGCATCAATCCCGACGACGGCAAGACCTACCTCATCGCGTACCGGGACTGCTGTGGTCAGGATTCGTGCGGCCGCTGCTCCTGTCTCGGACAGGAAGGAGATATGCCCTCCTACCGGCCGCAGGTGAACAACGACATCGTCTGGTGTTTCGGCTCCTCGAGCATGGTGTATCACTGCTCGAGTGCCGGCCTCGTCGGGCTCGTGGACTGATGGGCACGATGGCGTCGCTGCGCGCCGGCGCCTGCGCCACGCTTGGCGCCTGTCTCTGTGTTGCCGCGAGCGTCGCCCAGAGCGACCCGCCACCGACGAACGTCCCGGACGCCATCACACGCCAGAGCGGACTGCGACTCGAGCCCATGTCCCGCCCCGCGCGCATCTATGCGCTCAACTGTCAGGGCTGTCACGGTCACCTGGGAGTATCGGTTCCCGAGATCCCGGCGCTCGCCGGCCGCATCGGCTATTTCGTCCGGATCCCGGAGGGGCGCCGCTACATCGTCCAGGTACCGAACGTCGCGCTGAATCCGAGCTCCGACGAAGACATTGCCGAGATGCTCAACTGGGCGCTCGTGACGTACAGCCGTGCGCAGCTGCCCCCTGGCTTTCGGCCGTACACCGCAGAGGAGATCGGACGCCTGAGAAAAGAGCGCATCGACGTGAACGCTCGGCGCCGGCAGATCGTGGACCGGCTCCTCGCCCTGAAGCAGGTGCCGTCGGCCAAAGTGCTCGCCATCGCACCGGCGGCACGCTACTGATCGCCGCATGCGGATACCCTTCCGCGTGGGCACGCTTGCCGGCGCCGCCGCGCTTCTCACACTCGTGGGGCTCGCCGCGGCGCAAGCGGATCCGGCTGCGCTCGCGGCGGGTCGCCAGAAGTACGTCCAGTGCGCGCCGTGCCATGGCGCCGACGGACGCTCGTCGGTCGTTCCTCAATACCCGAAGCTCGCGGGCCAGAGCGCCGCCTACCTGGTCAACGCGCTCAAGGCCTACCGCGATGGCCAGCGTCAGGGAACGTTCGCCGCCCTGATGACTCAGGTGGCGAAGCCGCTATCCGACGAGGATATCGCGAGCCTTGCGCTGTACATTGAATCGCTCGGCCGGTCGCGGTGAGCGGACGCGCGCTCCCGCCCGGCAACACCAGAACCGTGACGTGCTAGAGTCATCGGCCGTTCGACCCTAAGCGGAGGGACCGTGACGGATCGCCACACGATTCATCAGCAACATCACGGATGGGATAACAGCCTCGCCCCGGCGGTGCGCATTGCGCCCGGCGAATCGCTCGAGTTCGACGTGACCGACGCCTCCGGCGGCCAGCTTCATGCGACCTCGACCGCCGAGGATGTCGGACGCCTCGACTTCACACGCATCAACCCTGTGTGCGGCCCGGTGTTCGTCGATGGAGCCGAGCCCGGCGATGTCCTCAAGGTCACCCTGCTCTCCTTCACGCCCTCCGGGTGGGGCTGGACAGCCAACATTCCGGGCTTCGGACTCCTCGCGAGCGAGTTCCAGGAGCCGGCGCTGCATCGGTGGCACTACGATGCGCGGACGCTCGCGCCCGGCGCATTCGGATCCTGGGCGCGAGTGCCGCTCAAGCCGTTCACGGGAACGATCGGCCTTGCGCCGGCCGCGCCGGGTCTCCACAGCATCGTTCCGCCGCGTCGCGTCGGCGGCAACATGGACGTTCGCGATATCGCCCAAGGGACCGAGCTGTTTCTGCCGGTCGAGGTGCCGGGCGCGCTGTTCTCGGTGGGCGACACGCATGCGGCGCAGGGCGATGGCGAGGTGTGCGGCACGGCGATCGAGAGTCCGATGCGCGTCGCGCTGCGCTTCGATCTGGTGAAGCGCCAGCCGCTCGCCTTTCCACGATTCGTCACGCCCGGTCCGGTCGCGCGCCATCTCGATGCGAAGGGCTACGACGTGACGACCGGGATCGGCCCTGACCTGATGGAAGCGGCACGCGCCGCCGTTCGCTCGATGATCGAGCTGCTCGCTCGGCGCCAAGGCATGCCCGCCGTCGATGCCTACCTCCTCTGCAGCGTGTGCGGCGATCTTCGCATCAGCGAGATCGTCGACCTCCCGAACTGGACGGTATCGTTCTATTTCCCGCGCGTCGTGCTCGAGTGATGCGCGGGTGAATCCGACCACACCGTGGTCCGGTGAGCGATGTCCGCGAGCGGTTTGGTAACATTTGCGCCCCCGCTTCGGACTGGGAGCATCGTCGAAGATGAACGCACGAGCCGTTGGTCGAGTCGCCCGCCTCATGCTGGCGGGTTTGCTCACGGTCGCGATCCTCTCCTGCGCAACGAATCCCGCCCGTCCGGTCGTGGTACTGCCGAACGGTTACTACCTCGAGCCCGATAAGAGCGATCAGTCCGACATCGTGAGGCGCGGCGGCGGACTCGTCCTTCACAGTCCGGTGGCGGCGTACGCCGTCTCCGCGAACGTCGTCGCTGGAGCTCTAGGTGAGGCTCCCGCCTCGAGCCGGCTGTATTCGGATCTCGCGTTCAAGGGAGGGCCGAATACACGATATTTCATCCTCGACACCGCAAGCGGCAAGGTCGAGTCGGACCTCAACGCCGCCGACTGGCACAAACGCCTGAAAGATCTCGGCGTGCCGCCCGACTTCGAGATCTACCCGCCGCTGCCCTGGCAAGCACAATAGCCAGCCCGGCCCGCCGGCACCTAGCGCCCGGCGCCACACGGTGCGCCCGCACGGGCGCGGGCGCGAGTATGGATCGCTTTTGCCTCGCGGCGGTGCTTCGCGCTACCCTTCCGCGGCGGAGGCTGGGAACCGCTTTCGGGAGGAGCTATCCATGTCGTGGAGAACCAGCGTCAGGGTTCCGGCGCTTGCTGCGCCTTTGCTGAGCGTTGCGCTCCTGATCGGCTCGAGCGGCGTCGAGGCGAAGGGCTGTCTCAAGGGGGCCGCCGTGGGCGCGGTCGCCGGGCACGTGGCGGGTCATCATGCCGTCCTCGGTGCCGCCGCCGGCTGCGCGATCGGTCATCACATGGCGAAGAAGAAGCAGCGCGAACAGCAACGACAGCAGCAGGCGAGCACGACGCGCCAATGAGCGCGGCGGAGTCCGCTCTGGACGTTCGCCACCCGTGAGCAACCGTTTCCGCCCGCAGCATTTCGTGGCCGGCGCGCTCTGCGCGCTTGTGCTCCTCACCGGAGCATCGCAGCCGACCTCCGCGGCCGACTCGCAGCATTTGACCGCCATCCTGCTCGTCGCGCAAGACGCGCTGTCCGATCCCGATTTCGCCGACTCGGTCGTGCTCGTGATGAACAACCTGGGTCCGGCCCCGGTCGGCATCATCATCAACAGGCCCACACCCGTTCCCGTCTCGCAGCTCTTTCCGAGCGTCAAGCCCCTTGCGAAGCTGCACGACAAGGTCTACTTCGGTGGACCTGTCGAGTTCGAGACCGTATGGTTCCTGTTTCGGGCACCCCGGGCGCCGGAGCATGCGGTCAGGGCCTTTGACGGCATCTACTTGAGCTCGAATCGAGACCTGCTGCTTCAGCTGCTCGGGCGCGACAAGCCCATGGACGGTTTGCGGATCTTCATCGGCCACGCGGGCTGGGCGCCGGGTCAGCTCGAGACCGAGATCGCGAGCGGGGCTTGGACTCTCAAACGCGCGGACCCGGACGCCATTTTCAACCGTCAACCCGAGCACCCCTGGCCCGCACCGCAGGGCCCGAAGGCGAGCACTTGAGGAGCCGCGTCCGCGCGGCGCCACGAGCTCGGATCATCATCGTTGGCGGCGGCTTCGCGGGACTGTGGGCGACCCGTGCTCTGCGCCGCGCGGCGCTCGACATCCTGCTCGTCGATCGTTGCAACCACCACACGTTCCAGCCTCTGCTGTATCAAGTGGCCACGGCCGGACTCGCCGCGCCTTCGATCGCGGCACCGCTGCGCCATATCCTGCGGCGCCAACCCAATGTCTCGGTGCTCCTGGGTGAGGTGAGCTCGGTAGATATCCGCGCGCGGCGCGTAGTCGTCGACGGCATCACGCACGGCTACGACTACCTGCTGGTTGCGACTGGCGTGGCGCACGCTTACTTCGGACACGACGACTGGGCCGCGCATGCCCCCGGGCTCAAGACGCTGGAAGATGCTCTCGCCATGCGCTCGCGCATTCTGCTCGCATTCGAGCGCGCCGAGGCCCTCGATGATCCTGCGCGGCGCGATGCGTGGCTCACGTTCGTCATCGTCGGCGGCGGACCGACCGGCGTGGAGCTCGCCGGCACCCTCGCGGAGATCGCCCGACATACCTTGAAGCGTGATTTTCGGCGCATCGATCCGACGAAGGCCCGGGTGCTGCTGGTCGAGGCGGGGCCTCGTCTTCTGCCGACCTTCCAGGAGCGGCTCTCTCGCAGCGCTCGACGACAACTCGAGCGCCTTGGCGTGACGGTGCTCACGGGACGCGCGATCACCCAGGTGGACGGCGACGGTGCGTGGGTTGGCGAGCAGCGGGTCGACGCTCGTACCGTCCTGTGGGCTGCCGGTGTCACCGCTTCGGCCCTCGGCCGATCCCTCGGAGGGGATGTCGATCGCGCCGGTCGCGTGCTCGTGAGGCCGGATCTGAGCATCCCGGGTCATCCAGAGGTCTTTGTCGCCGGCGACCTCGCCAGCATTCCGCCGCCGCAGGGCCCCGTGCCAGGAATTGCGCCCGCCGCAAAGCAGATGGGGAAGCACATCGCGCGCACGATCAACGCCCGCCTCCGCGGTATTGAGACGACGCCCTTCCGCTATCGCCACTACGGACTGCTCGCCACGATCGGTCGCAGGGCGGCGGTCGTGGACCTCGGGTGGTTGCGCATCTCGGGGGGCGCGGCCTGGTGGTTCTGGCTGCTCGCGCACGTCTTCTTTCTCATCGGCTTCCGCAATCGCCTGGTCGTGCTCATCGACTGGGCGAGCGCTTACTGGACGTATCGACGCGGCGCCAGAATCATCGTTCGCGATGCTTCGTCGCAGCCCTGAGATCTGCTGTCAGCGTTGCGCATGGCGACCCTTCGCGCACCCCTGACGTTCTCACCGCATCGCTCGTCTATAGAACGGCACACCCCCGAGCGCGTGGCCACGGCAGGGCGCTTTTGCCTCGGCAAATGGCTTGGGCTACGCTGTGGCGTTAGCCGTACGCGAAGCGCTCTCTCGGGGAGTCTTGGACAAGAACGCCTTCATGCGCGCCTGCCGCGAAGGCGGTGCTGCCATTGAGCATGCGCTCCGCCAGCTCGACCGCGCGTACTTTCGAGTCCTCGTCAGGGAAGCGATGCGCGGCCTGCGCGACCCGGATGCGGCGCGCGACTTGGTGCAGGAAGCGTTCATCAAGGTCTGGCGCCGCTGCGCCACCTTTCAGGGCGACTCGGAGCTGCTCCCTTGGATCAAGTCCATCTTGCGGCATGCGCTTCTCGATCGGCTTCGCAAGGACAGGCGCGAAGTGGCGCTCGAGGATGAGCGCGGCATGACCGAGGAGGTGCGTACGCAAGTGGAGGAACTGTCGACCGCACAGGTCCCCGCGCCCGATCTTGACGCGCGCCGCCATCAGCTCGACGAATGCTTCCACCGGTGCTGGGGGCGCTTCCAGCGCGCGGCGCCCGCCCATGCGCTCGTCCTGTCCTGGATCGTCGAGGACGAGCTCTCGCACGAGCAGATCGCGGCCTTGCTCGGGCGAACGCCGGGCGCCACGCGCGAGTTCATATCGCAGTGTCGCAAGCGGGCGCGGCTGCATCTGGCGGAGTGGTACGAGCTCGCGTCCGGCTCGTCGTGACGATGGACGAGGACACCGAGATCTGGTTCCAAGCGCTCGCCGGGCGCACGACCGCCGACGATCGTCGTGAGCCGGCGCTCGAGGCGCGGGCGCTTCGCGAGCGATTGCTGCGCATGCCGCAAACCGACGCCGCGGTCGAGTCGTCCGCCGACGCCGATCGCGAGGCTGCGCTGCTGCAACGCGCGCGCCGCGAGGGGCTGCTTGCCGATCGCGTCGATCGGCGCCGGGGTTTGCGTCTCGAACGCCTGCTGAGGTGGCCTGCCCTCACCGCGCTCACCGCGCTCGCCTGCTCCGCCGTCACGGTCGCAATTCTGCTGCATCCGGCGCACGAGCCCGAGGCCGTACGCGGCGCGCCGGGGGAGCCCGTGCGGCTCACGGCCGCAGATCCGCAGCAGCTGAAAAGCGAGCTGCTCGCAGAGCTCAAGAGCGCGGGCGTGCAGGTCACGGGATATGAGCGGCTGGGGCGCGAGGGCATCGATGCCGATTTGCCGCAGCCGCCCTCGGCCCGTGTGCGCGCGATCCTCTCCAGGCACCACATCGAGGTCCCGCCGGACGGCGTGTTGCGGATCGAGATCGCGCCACCGGCTGCGCCGTGAAGCCGGCGACGCTCATCTGCCTCGCGGCCTGCGGCGCAATTTTTCTGAGCGCCACGGCGGGTGCGTTCCCACTGCCTGCCGTGTGCTCGGGCGCGCACGCGGGGGACCCAACAACCCCGATCAGCGCGCTGCGGCGCCAGGTGGAGGCCGAGTCGGAGACGAATCCGACCGCGGCCGTGAGCCTCATGTGCACGACGATTCCGCGCGTCGCGCACCAGTACGGTGAGCAATCCCCGGAGCTCGCCTGGTGGGTCGAGTCGCTGACGATGCCGATGATCGCCTACATGGACCGCTTCGCCGAGGCGCTGCCGCTCCTTGCCTTCGCCCAGCCGATTCTCGAGCGCACGTACGGTGCGGAGGCGGAGCCGCTCGCTGACATCCATGTCGCCTACGCCTGGATCTTTCAGCGGCAGGGGAAGCTCACGGACGCGACACGCGAGTGGCAGCGCGCGCTCGCGATTCGCGAGCGCTTCCCGGGACCGCAGAAGGTGGAGCTCCAGAAGGCGCTCGTCGGGGTCGCGCTGACCGCGCTCGACCTGGGCGCGCTGCGCGATGCCGAGAGCGCCATTCGTCGCGCCCGCGACATTCTGATCGAGTACCACGAGGAGGTGAGCGAGGCCGCCGCCGCGATCGAGAATACGTACACGAATATCGCCTTTCGCGAGGAGCATTTTCGCGACGCGAAGCAGCACGCGGAGAATCAGATCGCGATCGAGAGACAGCTCCGAGCCGGAATCGGGCAGCTCGTCCCGGCTTACGTTTTCCTCGGACAGGTACTCGAGCGGCTGAACGACTTCCCGGGCGCGGAGGCGGCGCTGCGCGAGGCCATCGGCCTCGCCGAGAGCGGGCATGGCGGTCCGCTGCAGCGCCATCGCCTGACCGCACTCACGCATCTCGCGACCCTGCTGAACGCGCGCGGCCGCCCGCGCGAGGCGCTGGAGTTTGCCCGGCGCGCCGTCGACCTCGGCACGAGCACGCTCGGACCGACAGCCCCGCACCTCGTTCAGCCCCTTCAGAGCCTCGCGGACACGTACCGCGCGCTCGGCGCGCTGCCCGAATCGTGGCATCTCTACGAGCGCATCGCGACGATCGTCGCGGCCAACCCGGCGGACGTGGAGCGTCCGGTACTGGTCGCGTATTACCGGGGTCTCGCCGGCTTGCAGCTCGATCTCGGCAATCCCGACGATGCGGTCTCGGCGTTGCACGCCGGGTTGGAAGCGGCGAGCGCCGAGCCGGCGCTTGCGCTGCCGCGCGCCTACCTCCTCGCAACCCTCGCGCAGGTGACGGCGCGCACGAACGTCGCCGGCGCGCAGGATCAGTTCACGCAGGCGCGTCGGCTCTTCGCGTCGAAGCTGCCGAGCGCGCACCCCGCCCTACTGCGAGTCATCAACGACAGCTGCGCGCTCGAGATTGAGACCCGGGCCCGGCCGAGGAGCTGTGAGGAGGCGGCGCGGCGACTCGCCGCGGCCAGTGACGTCGAGCCCGAGCTGCGGGCGGCCGTGTACGATAACTCGAGCGCGCTCGATCAGACCCGGGGCAACCTGCAGGCGGCCGTGCGCGCCGCCGAGTCGGGCATCGCCGCGGCCGAGGGACTCGGCACGCCGCAGCCGCTCTGGAAGGCTTACTTTCGTGCCGCCAGCGTGCTGCGCGCCCGCGGACAGCCGCAGCTCGCCATCTTCTTCGGCAAGCGCGCCCTGATGCAGATCGAGCGCCAGCGCGAGCAATTCACCGGGGAGGACGAGCGATTCGACCACGGATTCCTGGTCGACAAGACGGTCGTGTACCGATCCGTTGCCGATTGGCTGCTGGAATCGGCCCGCGTGGACGAGGCCATCGACGTGATGCACCTCCTCAAAGCGCAGGAGTTCGCCGAATTTGCATCCCGAGCCGCCGCCGCACCGCTGCAAGGCCCGGGGCCGCAGCTGACGGACGCCGAGCAAACCCTCGCAGGACGCTACTCGAGCGCGTTGCCGGGCACGGCGACGGTCGGCGGGGAAATCGACCGATTGAGTCGCTTGCAGGACGATGGCCGGATCACCCCCGGGGAGCAGGCGACCCTCGACGCTCTGGCGCGCAACGAGCGGCAGCGCGAGTCGGACACCGCGAATCGCATTCATCGGTTCGTGGAGCGGAACGGCGGCGCGCCGACCGGACCGATCTTGGCCCGCACGATCAAGGCCGCCCGGCTGCAACAAGACGTCGCGAGCTCGCCTGCCGATTCCATCGTCGCGTACTACCTGCTGACGCCGGCTCGCCTGCAGCTTCTCATCGCCACACGCACCTCGCAGAGGCAGATCAGCATTCCCGTCGACGGGCCGGCGCTGCAGCGGACGATCGGCCAATTTCTCGAGCAGATCACGCAGCGCGCCGACGCAAGCGCCACGGCACGCACGCTGTACCGCACGGTCGCCGCGCCGCTCGACGACCTCGCGCGGCGCGAGAAGATCACGCATCTGGTCCTCTGGCTCGACGGTCCGATGCGCTATGTTCCCTTCGGCGCGCTGCTCGCGGACGATGGCTATCTCGCGAATCGCTATGCCATCGAGATCCTGCCGCAGGCCGATCCGCCGCAGGTTCGCGCCGCCGCGGGAGCCGCCGCCCCGCTCATCGTGCGCGGCTTCGGGGTCACGCAGGCCGTTGCGGGTTTTCCGCCGCTGCCTGCGATGGCCGATGAGCTCTGCTATGTCGTCCGCGGACCCATCGCCGGGCTCGCGGCGAGCTCGGCCGCGTGCTCGCCGCCCGCCGGCCGCCGCGGAGCGCTCGTGGGTGAGGGGTTCGCGAATGCGCAATTCACGGCCGCGCGTCTCGAGAGCCAGCTGCGTCCCCCGCATGCGTTCACGGTGCTGCACCTGGGCACGCACTTCAGTCTGCGCCCTGGCAACATCAATCGCTCCTTTCTCGTGCTCGGCGATGGCACGCGACTCACGCTCGATGCGCTGAGCGCGCTCGACTTCTCCGGTCTCGACCTCGTCACGCTCTCCGCCTGTCAAACCGCGGTCGGGGGTGCGCGCACCGACGATGGGCGCGAGGTCGAGGGCCTCAGTGCCCTCGTTCAGCAGCGTGGCGCGAAACGTGTCATCGCGAGCCTCTGGCAGGTGGAGGACGTGAGCACCGCCGAGCTGATGCACGCGTTGTATGAGCGGCTCGAGAATCCGACGGCCGATATCGCCGCGGCGCTGGAAGAGGCTCAGCGCTCGCTCCGGGAGCGTACGGTCGGCGGTCGCCAGCCCTACGCGAGCCCCTACTACTGGGCCGGATTCATCGTCTCCGGACGCTGACCCGACGTGGGTCCCGTGACCGGTCCGGTCACCGGCCCGAGCCCCCCTCCGGACCGCTCATGTCCCGCGCTCGCCTGACGCTGCTCGCGCAGCAGCGTCTTTACTCTCATAGCCGGGGTCGAACCCACGATCGGGGAGCATGGCGATGAACACGTACGGCGCGTCCGCTCGAACCTGCGCAGCCCTCGCACTCGCCTCGGTGGCGCTCGCGAGCGCGACGCACGTCCGGGCCGACACCAACCAACCGCCTCAGATTCCGACCTGCGACAAGAAGATCGGCACCCTCGCCGTGCAGGAGCCGCAGAACGCGTGGTGGACCGCGATGAACCTGGACTCGCCCGCAGCCCTGATCAAGGTGTTCGTCGCGCAATCCAAGTGCTTCACGCTGGTTGACCGTGGCAAGGGCCTGCAGGCAGCCCAGGCCGAGCGCCAACTGGCCGCGAGCGGCGAGGAGCGCGTCGGCTCCAATATCGGCAAGGGACAGATGAAGGCCGCCGACTACGTGCTCGTCCCCGATATCGCGAATCGCAATGCCAATGCGAGCGGGACGAACATCGGAGGCGCACTCGGCGGCTTCTTGCCGCATGGTTTTGGCGCCCTGGTCGGCGGCGTGAGCCTCAAGAGCAAGACGGCTGACGTGGTGCTGACCCTCACCGACGTGCGCTCGACCGAGCAGGTGGCACTCGAGCAGGGACACGCCAAGAAGACCGATCTTGGCTGGCTCGGCGGCGGTGGCGGGGGGTTCTTCGGCGGCTTTGCCGCGGGCGGCGCGAGCAGCTACGCGAATACCGAGATCGGGCAGGTCGTGACGATGGCCTACCTCGATGCGTACACGAAGATGGTGACCGAGCTCAAGAACAATGCACCCGATGCCAAGGCGGACAACGTCCAGCAGTCCGTCACGATGTCCAAGCCCGGGAAGATGTATACGAGCGCCGATCTGCATTCGGCCGTCGTGCGCGAGCTCGATGCGGGGATGACGCTTTATCCGACCGGCGACAAGATGGGCGTGTGGTGGAAGGTCACCGACGAGCTCGGCAACGCAGGCTGGGTGGTCTCAACGCAGTTCCAGCTCGCCCGGTAGCGGGTGCGGAACCTCCGCGACCTGCGACAGCAGACGCTCGCAGCGCGAATATTGCCGTTCGTTGCGCCGCAAGCCCCACTGCGACCATGCGATCGTCGCGAGCGCCGCGCAAATCCACACCGCCGAGATGGTCCGCAGCGGATAGAAACGGGAGATCAATCCCGTGAGCGCGCCCACCCACAGGAGCGCGGCGAGCAGCAGCAGCAGGATGGCGCCCCAGTACTGCATGCGGAGCGTCCTCCGCGCGAGGCGCAGTCGCGTGAGCGCATAGCGCACCGTGCCCGCGGGAGTTCGATCCGCCCAGTCGAGGCTGCGCCGCCGGAGGCGATAAAGTCCGACGGCAGAGAGGGGGCAAACCAGCAGCAGCAGCAACGCCGCCGCGCCGAAAAACACATCCCGCCACTGCCAGGCGATGAGGGCGCAGCCGACACCGATCACCGCTCCAATCACGGTCATGGCGACTTCCACGACCAGGACGACCCAGGTTCGCCGACGCGAGCGGCGCAGTTGGTCTTGCAGCTGATGCACGTCGATTTGCGGCCGCGGCGGGTGCACTTCGATCATCCGATGCCGCGCGCCGCGAGCTAGTGCTTCGGACGCGGGGCCGGCGGAGCGCCGATATCCGCGGGGGGCGGCTCGTCGAAGGACGGCAGCTCTTGCGGCACGCCCTCGCCCTCGACCTCACCTTGCTTGTTCTGCAGATAAACGGAACGCAGCGTTGCATAGGGATCCACCGCGCCCCGGAGCAGAGCGTTGAGCTGATCCTCGGTCGTGACGCGCGTATCGAGCCCACCCACGGTGACCTGGCCGACGCCGACCTCGGTGCGGTCGGGGTAGGTCACCCAATACAGGGGATTCATCACGAAGTCGACACCCATCCCGAGGAGATCGCGGACGGTCGAGGGGCCCACCAGCGGAACATACATGTAGGGGCCGGAGGGCACTCCGTAACGGCCCAACGTCACCCCGAATTCGTTACCATGATGTGGCAGCCCGGCGCGGCGCGCCACGTCGAACAAGCCCGCCAGCCCGATGGTCGAATTCGTGACGAGACGCGCGATCGTCACGCCCGCTCGTTTGAATCGGAGCTGCAGCAGGTCATTGATGAACACCACGGGCTCGGTCAGATTGATGAGCACATTGTGAATGCCACGACCGATCGGGCCGGGAGTGACCTTATGATAGAATCTCGCCGCCGGTCCGATCGCATGGCGATCGAGCGCGCCCTCAATCGCGTAGTTGCGACGATTCATCCGTTCCCAGGGATCGCCCGGTGACGATGGGACCGCCGCAGCACCGTGGGCCGCGAGTACGGGCGGGATGCCGTCGAACAACGTCGTCGCGAGCACGACCGCGGAGATAATGCAGGCGCGCCTGGGCATGCGCCATCCGACATGCAGGTGTTTTGACGACTTGACGGATTCAATACGCAACGCAACCGTTAGCCACGAGATCGGCCACGCGCGCGCACCCGGATGTCGGGCGCGGTGAGCGGCGGCCCGTCGCTCGCCGCGCGAACGGTGTCCCTGTGCGCCGAACGGGCGTGGCTCATCGTCCTCCTGGCTGTGGTGTACGTCGCGGCGGTCGCGGCGTACGCGGTCGACCACTTCGCCATCAGCACCAACACGTTCGAGTTGCTGTCGCCGAAGCTCCCATGGCGAGTTCGCGAAGCGGAATTCAACGCGACCTTCCCGCGGGCCGGCCCGCCGATCGTCGTGGTCGTCGACGGCGCAACGCCTGAGCTCACGGACGCGGCCACGGCCGATCTCGCGCATGCGCTGCACACCGAGCGCCAGTTTTTCCGCTCCGTTGACCGCCCCGATTCCGGAGCTTTTTGGGCCCACGATGGCCTGCTTTACGCATCGACTCACGAGGTGCAAGCGACCATGGCCCAATTGATCAAGGCAGAACCATTTTTGGGTCCGATGGCTGCGGATCCATCGATGCGCGGCCTGATGGGGGCGCTGTCGGTCGCTCTGCAAGGCGTGAACAGTGGGCAGACCTCGCTCAAGAGCATCCTCGGCCCCATTCGGCGACTGGGGGAGGCGCTGGAAGGCTTGCGTGATGGCAAGAGGGTCTACTTCTCATGGCGCAATCTTATCGCCGGAGGTCCGCCGGACAAACAGGAATTGCGTCACCTGATCCTGGTCGATCCCATCCTCCAGTTTTCACAGCTCGAGCCGGGTGAGCGATCGATCGCAGCCATACGCGCGGCGGCAAAGGCGCTTCTACTGGATGCCGCGCACGGGGTGCGTGTGCGCATCACCGGGCCGGTCGCCTTACAGGACGAGGAATTCGCCACGCTCGGTGAGCGCGCCCCCTTGATCGCGGCACTCGCATTCGCGGCCATTTGCTTGATGCTGTGGATGGCGGTGCGCTCCGTTTGGCTCATCGCCGCCATCTTCGCAACCACGCTGACGGGGCTCGTGACCGCAACGGCGCTCGGCCTCGCCGTGTTTCACCGGTTCAATGTCATCTCCGTCGCGTTCATTCCCCTGTTCGTCGGTCTGGGCATCGACCTCGGCATCCAATTCACCGTTCGCTTTCGGGCCGAGCGGAGTATCCACCATGAGGTTCGCCGCGCATTGGTCGCGACCGGCCGCGCCATGGGTCGGTCGCTCACCTTGGCGGCAACGGCCATTGCCGCGGGGTTCCTCGCTTTTGCGCCCACTGCATACGTGGGCGTGTCGCAGCTCGGCGTGATCGCCGGGCTCGGCATGTTCATCGCGCTTGCGCTCAATCTGACACTATTGCCCGCCCTCATTCAGCTCGCACGGCCGGCGGCAACGCCGGTGAGCGCCGCCGCTCCGCGGCTGTCGTTGGTGGACAATTTCGTGTTGCGCCGGCGCGTGATGGTGGTGTCGGTCGGTGTCGGCTTGGGCCTCGCGTCGGCTGCCCTGCTGCCGCTGTTGCATTTCGACTTCAATCCGCTCCACTTGCGCAGCTCCAGGGTCGAATCCGTCGCGACGCTGTACGATCTGACGAGCGACCCGCAGCGGTCGTCGAACACGCTCGAGGTCATCCGCCCGAACCTCGCGTCGGCCGACCGGCTCGCGGCCCGGCTCAGGACGCTCCCGGAGGTGTCCCTCGTGCGGACGCTCTCGAGCTTCGTACCGGCGGGTCAGGCCGAAAAGATCGCGATCATCGCCGATGCGTCGAACCTCCTCGACCTGGCGCTCAATCCGGTCGTCGTTGCGCCCCCGCCGAGCGACGCCCAGGTGATCGCCAGCCTGCTCGAGACCTCCAGCCGGTTGCGTCAGGCCGCGACCCGCGACGCATCGGGCGGCGCGGCCGCGCTGCGGCTCGCTCACGATCTCGAGGATCTGGCGAAGGCGCCACCTGCGGCGCGCATGCAAGCCGCCCAGATGTTGCTACCGAGCCTCGCGACCGTGCTCGGACAGGTCCGGGACTCGCTGCAGCCTCAGCCGATCACCCTCGCGACGCTGCCGCCGGAGTTGCTGCGGACCTGGTTGGCACCCGACGGGCGCGCGCGGGTGTCCGTCACGCCCAAGGGCGATGCCAACGAGAATGACGTGCTCAGTCGGTTCATCGCGGCGTGCATCAAGGTCGTCCCAGATGCGACCGGCGCGTCGCTCAGCATCCAGGAGGCCGGACGAGCGGTGGTCGGGGCGTTCGCCGAGGCCGGCGCGTTGTCCTTCGCCGCCATCACGGGGCTCTTGCTGCTCACGTTGCGACGCGTGCGCGATGTGGCGATCACCATGGCGCCGATCGTCTTGACCGGTCTGATGACCATGGGGAGCTGCGTCATCATCGGCCAGCCGCTGAATTTCGCCAATATCATCGCGCTGCCGCTGCTGTTCGGAATCGGAGTGGCCTTCCACATCTACTTCGTGATGGCCTGGCGCGGCGGCGCAGCGCACCTGCTCACGTCCCCCCTCGCCCGGGGGGTGTTCTTCAGTGCGCTCGCAACCGCCACGGGGTTCGGCAGTCTGTGGGCCTCCAGCCATCCCGGCACGGCCAGCATGGGCAAGCTGCTGATGATATCGCTCGTGTGGACCCTGGTATCGGCGCTGCTGTTCCAGCCCGCGTTGATGGGAATCTCGCCGGCAACGCGCGCACGCGCGCACTGAGCCTGCTCGCGCTATCGCAGGAGGTCATCGCTCAGCGCGTTGAGGTGTGCCACCAGACTCGGGGCGCCGCCGGAGGTGAGTGAAGCCGCAAAGTCGGCTCGTCGAGTGGTCAGCTGGCTGATCGCCCCGTAATACACATCGATGATCTTCCACGAGCCTGCGGACTCGCGCATGCGGTACATGAGGTCGACGGTGCTGTGAGGGGAGATGAGTTGGCTGCGGACGATCTTATCCGCTCCGCGGACGATCACGTTGGAGTTGATCTCGAAGCGCTCGCCGTCGAATCCTGAGAAATTGTGAGCGTAACTCGCGATGGTGAGCCGCGTGAACGCCGCGATCGTCGCCTGTTGCTGCTCGGGGGAGAATTTCGCCCATTCGGATCCGACCGCGAACGCCGTCATGGTGCGCAAGTCGAAGGTAAGCTCGATCACGGGTGCCAACTTGCGGTAGCGCTCCGTAAGCGTCAGCGTCGAGCCTGCCTTCATCGACGCGAGCAGGGCGTTATCGAGGCTCTCGATCTGACCCGCTGCGGGATCGAGCGCGGCGTAGGCCGTGCCACCGAGCAGCGACGCGGCCACGATGAGCCGGATCACGAACCGCGTCAGCCTCGCGCGCATAGTTTCCTCACTGCCCCCATGGGCGGGGCGTATCTTATCCGACGGCCCCCTGGCCGGCACCTCACGTGGGCGGCGACACGCGCCTCGAGCGCCTTTCAGGACCAACCGGTTCAACTTGGTCAGGTTCTCAGGTATGGTGCCAATCGGTTCCCAAAGCTCGGTGCCTTGGGCATAATTTCTGGGCTCGTCATAAGGGGGCCGGACAGGCAGCACCGATGCCTCATACGGTGATAGGGGTCATCGGCCTCGTGGGCTTGACGCTCGCGGCCTGCTATGTGGTGCTCACGCTCATCGCCGCCGCGACTTGGCGATATCGGAGCGTCTCGACGCCTGCGCTGCAACCGCAACCGGTCACCGTGCTCAAGCCGCTGTGTAACGCCGAGCCCGGCCTGTACGAGCACCTGCGCACCTTCTGTCAGCAGAATTTCCCGCAGTTCCAGCTGGTGTTTGGCGTGCGTGATTCGACCGACCCGGCACTCGTTGCCGTCCGCCGGTTGGTGGCGGAATTCCCTGCGTTGCAGATCGACGTCGTTGTCAACCCAGTGCTGCACGGGCGAAACTACAAGATCAGCAACCTGATCAACATGATCGACCGCGCGCGCTACGACGTCTTGGTCATGGCGGACAGCGACACATGGGTCGAGCCGGATTACCTGGCGACCGTCACGGCGCCGCTGCAGGATCCCGGCGTCGGCCTGGTCACCTGCATATACCGCGACGTGCCGACCGCGCGGGTTTGGTCACGGCTCGGCGCAATGTACGTCAACGAATGGTATCTACCCTCCGTGCTGCTCGCCCGGCTGTTCGGATTCCGGGGATACGTCTCCGGTCAAACGCTGTGTTTGCGGCGCCATACCCTGGAAGCCGCCGGCGGTCTGAAGGCGATCGTGAATCATCTGGCCGACGATTATCAACTGGGCGAGCGAGTGCGCCGTCTGGGATTGAGAATCGTCATGTCGCCGTATCTGGTCGCGGCACAACACGATGAGGTGACTTTGACCTCACTCTTCCAGCACGAGTTGCGCTGGATGCGTACCTTGCGTGTGCTGCGACCGCGTAGTTTCCGCTTATTGTTCTTGAGCTTCAGCATTCCGCTCACCCTCGGTGGCATGCTGCTCTCGCTCGCGGAGCCGACGCTAACGATGGCGGCATGGGCGCTCTTTTGGATCACGGTCGGCGCGCGGCTGCTGCTGCACTTCATGCACCGCTTGCCCCGTGAACGGCTGCGGCCCCTCGATCTGTTGCTGCTGCCCGTGGGGGATCTGTTGATTTTCGGCGTCTGGTGCGGTTGCTTCTTTACCTCGCGCGTCCTGTGGCGGGATAACGCGTTCGAAATCGATGCCGACGGCATCATGCGCTGAACTTCGTGCATAGGCGTTCGCCCGGCACCTCGCCTCTTTAGCCATACCCGACAGTGGCTGTACGGGTTTGAGAATCGCACTGTACGTCGGCGGACTGCTGGGTCTCGCCCTGCTGGTCACCTTGGCGGTTCGCGTGGACCTTGCGGCCATGTTTCACGCCCTGGTCCTGGCCGGGTGGCCGCTGCTTTGGCTGATCCCGTACCGCGCGCTGTTTTTTGTTCTATATACCATCGGCTGG
>Ga0335074_10004805_pt1 | contig 18646 bp, 18 predicted proteins | sample Lox_Sample_23_FD_206715 | JGI IMG/M metagenome (GOLD analysis project Ga0335074, IMG submission 206715) | Soil microbial communities from Loxahatchee National Wildlife Refuge, Florida, United States - Lox_Sample_2.3 | ecosystem: Environmental > Terrestrial > Soil > Wetlands | place: USA... | reverse complement strand
AGCTTGGGCGGAAGCGGCGTCTCTGATTATAAGTTACTGATTTTTAATTATTATTTTTCGCGTCCACGGATCCAGCGAACGGGCGTGCGACGGGGGGCGTCAGGCCGTAGAATTGGTCGATTCCCTGCCTATGTCCCGCCGCTACTTCATCAAAACCTTCGGCTGCCAGATGAACGAGTACGATTCCGCCCGGATGGCGGACGTGCTCGAAGCTGGCGTTGGCCTTGCTCGCACGGAGGACCCGACCGAAGCCGACGTGCTGCTCATGAACACCTGCTCGGTGCGCGAGAAGGCGCAGGAGAAAGTCTTTTCAATGCTGGGCGAATGGCGTCGGCTCAAAAGCCAGCGGCCGCACGTGCTCATCGGTGTGGGCGGATGCGTTGCCAGCCAGGAGGGCGAGGGTATTACCCGGCGGGCGCCCTTCGTCGATCTGGTGTTCGGCCCGCAGACCCTGCACCGTCTGCCCGAGATGATCGCGGAGCTGCGGCGTACGGGCCGCTCGGTGGTGGATGTCAGTTTTCCGGAGATCGAGAAGTTCGATCGCCTGCCTGAGCCACGCGCCGAGGGCGCCGCCGCCTTCGTGTCGGTCATGGAGGGCTGCAGCCGATACTGCAGCTTCTGCATCGTGCCGTATACCCGCGGGGATGAGGTCAGCCGGCCGTTCGAGTCGGTACTCGAGGAGGTGCGTCAGCTCGCGGCTCAGGGCGTGCGCGAGATGACGCTCCTCGGTCAGAACGTCAACGCCTACGCCGGGCCGATGGCGGATGGCGCGATCGTCGACCTGGCGACGCTGATTCATCACGTGGCGGCGGTGCCTGGCATCGAGCGCATCCGCTTCACCACCTCGCATCCGCTCGAGCTCAACGACAGCCTGATCGAGGCCTTCGCGCACGTGCCGCAGCTTGCGAGCCACCTGCACCTGCCGGTGCAGAGCGGATCCGACCGTGTGCTCGCGCTCATGAAGCGCGGCTACACCGCGATTGAATTCAAGGAAAAGGTCCGCAAGCTGAGGGGCGTGCGGCCGGATATCTGCATCTCTTCCGACTTCATCGTGGGGTTCCCCGGGGAAAGCGAGCGCGATTTCGAGGCGACGCTTACGCTCGTGCGCGAGGTCGGGTTCGATCAGTCGTTCAGCTTCCTCTACAGCCGCCGTCCCGGCACGCCCGCCGCTTCGCTCCCGGATGAGACGCCGGCCGAGGTCAAGCAGGAGCGGCTGACGCGCCTTCAGGCGCAGCTCGAGAGCGCGGCGCGCGCCATCAGCGAGCGCATGGTCGGCACCGTGCAGCGCGTGTTGGTGGAGCGGCCGGCGAAGAAGCCGGCGAAGAACGGCGAGAGGCGCGAGCTCGCCGGCCGGACCGAGAACAACCGCTGGATCAACTTCGCCGGACCGGAGGCGCTCATCGGCCGCTTCGCGCGCGTTGCCGTGACCGAAGCCTTGCCGCACAGCCTGCGCGGACGCCTGTGGCAGTAACCGTTCCCGAGGCGCTACGCGAGTTCGATCTCGAGCCGTCGGATAACGCGCGGCTCGCCAACCTTTGTGGCCCGCTCGATGAGAATCTGCGTCTGCTCGAGGCGCGGCTCGATGTGCAGATCCGCCGGCGGGGCGACAACTTCCGCGTGCTCGGCGCCCACGCCGGCAGCGCGGAGGACATCCTGCAAGAGCTCTTCGCCCTGGCGAAGGATGAGGAGGTCACGCCGGAACGGGTGCATCTCGCGCTGCGAGAGCGCGAGTCGGGCTCGGTGCCGGCGCAGCTGGAGCCGGCGGAACGCGCCATTCGCGTGCCGCGCGGCGGCATCCGCGCGCGCGGCCATCACCAGCGCGAGTACCTCGCGCAGATCCGCGGCCGCGATCTGACGTTCGGCATCGGCCCGGCGGGCACGGGCAAAACCTATCTCGCCGTGGCGTGCGCCGTCGAGGCGCTTCAGGCGGAAACCATCCGGCGCATCGTGCTCGTGCGGCCGGCGGTAGAAGCCGGCGAGCGGCTCGGCTTCCTGCCGGGCGATCTCACGCAGAAGGTCGATCCGTACCTGCGCCCGATGTACGACGCGCTTTACGAGATGTTGGGGTTCGATCGGGTGTCGCGCTTCATCGAGCGCAACGTCATCGAGGTGGCGCCGCTCGCCTTCATGCGCGGGCGCTCGCTCAACGACTCGTTCATCATCCTCGATGAGGCGCAGAACACCACCATCGAGCAGATGAAGATGTTCCTCACCCGCATCGGCTTCGGCTCGAAGGCGGTGGTGACGGGCGATGTGACCCAAACCGACCTGCCCGCCGGGCGCCAGTCCGGATTGAGCCATGTGATCGGGGTGCTCCGCGGAGTGGAGGGAGTCGCGTTCACCTTCTTCGACGCCCAGGACGTCGTGCGCCACCCGCTGGTGCAGCGCATCGTGCAGGCCTACGAGTCGCGCGCGCGGCCGGCGGACACGCGCAGCCCCGAAGCGGCAAGCGCTGGCGGGGAATCCGCGGCGGGCGCGCAGGAGCCGCGTCCTTGAAGCATTCCAACACAAACCTGCGGGTCGAGCTGCAACGGCGCGTCCGCGCCTGGGCGCCGCTGGCGCGCGAGATCGCCACCTGGGCGGGCACGGCCCTCGGCCGCCGCGGCGCGCGCCGCGAGCTCGGCGTGCGGGTGGTCGGCGCCGCCGAGAGCCGGCGCCTCAACGCCCGCTATCGCGGCGCGGACCGGCCGACCAACGTGCTGTCGTTCCCGCCACCGCCGCTGCCCGCGCACGGATCCGCGGCCGTGACCGGCCACCGCCAGGGCGCTGCCGCCGCCCGGCCGCTCGGCGATCTGGTCATCTGCGCCCAGGTGGTACGCTCGGAAGCGCGCGTGCAGAGAAAGCCCCTGAAGGCGCACTGGGCGCATCTGATCGTGCATGGTGCGCTGCACCTCGTCGGCTACGATCACGAGCGCGAAGCGGACGCGAAGCGCATGGAGCGGCGCGAGATCGCGGTGCTGCGCCGCCTGGGTTTCCCCAATCCCTACAGAATCTGACCATGCCGAAGGATATCAACACGACCGGAAAGTGGCTCAAGCGGCTGACCCAGGGCTTCGCCGCCGAGCCGCAGGACCGCCAGCAGCTTCTCGAGGTGCTGCGCGAGGCGCGCACGCGCGGCCTGCTCGATGCCGATGCGCTGCCGATGCTCGAAGGCGTGTTGGAAGTCTCGGACCTGCAGGTGCGCGATATCATGGTGCCGCGGGCGCAGATGGTGTTCGTGCGCCGGGAGGATCCGGTCTCCCGCATCCTGCCGACCGTCGTCGAGTCGGGACACTCGCGCTTTCCGGTGATGGACCAGGACCGCGACGACATCGTCGGGATCCTCCTCGCGAAGGACCTGCTGCGCCTCTGCAGCGGCGAGATGCGCGAGCGGTTCGACATCCGCGAGTTCATGCGCCCGGTGATGTTCGTCCCGGAGGCGAAACGGCTCAACGTGCTCCTCAAGGAATTCCGCGCCAGCCGCAACCACATGGCGATCGTCGTCGATGAGTATGGGGGTGTCGCGGGTCTGGTGACGATCGAGGACGTCATCGAGCAGATTGTCGGCGAGATCGACGACGAGTTCGATGTCGAGGACGATCAGAACATCCGCAAGGAGGCCGAGCGCCTCTTCATGGTGCGCGGGGTGACCCCGATCGAGGAATTCAACGAGTACTTTGGCGCGCACCTCTCCGAGCAGGAGGGGTTCGAGACCGTGGCGGGGCTGCTGATGAAGCAGTTCGGTCGCCTGCCGCGGCGCGGGGAGTCGACCGGCATCGATGGCTTCGAGTTTCGGGTCATGCGCGCCGACCGGCGCCGCATCGATGCGCTGCGCGTCGTGCCGCCGCGCGATGTGACTCCGCCTGACGGCCACGCGCAGTCGCAGCAGGGCGAGTCACACGCATGAGCTCCCTGGCCGCGGTCGCCGCCGCGAAGTCGCCGTTCCTCACCGCCCGCTCCGCGCACGCGCTGCTCGTGCGCCGGGCGGTGGCGTTCGGTGCCGGCGCGCTGCTCGCCTGCGCGTTCGCGCCACTCGAATGGTGGCCGCTCGCGATCCTCTGCCCGGCGGTGTTGATGGGTCTTTGGGAGGAGGCGGCGCCGCGGCAGGCGGCGTGGACCGGCTTCTGGTTCAGCTTCGGCACCTTCCTCGCCGGCACGTACTGGCTCTATGTCAGCGTCCACGATCTCGGCAAGGCGCCCGTGTGGCTGACTGTCGCCATCATGTTGGGTCTGATCGGAATCATGGCGCTCTATAACGCGCTCATCGGCTACATCGTGGCGCGCTGGCTGCCGCGCGGCGGCGCCTGGCGTTGGCTCATCGGCATGCCGGCGGCGTGGTTGCTCATCGAGTGGTGGCGGGGCTGGTTCCTCTCGGGCTTCTCGTGGCTGTCGCTCGGTTATTCCCAGACCGACACCTGGCTCGCGCGATTCGCGCCGCTGGCGGGGGTTTACGGTATCAGCCTGCTGCTGCTCGTGAGCGCGGGCGCGCTGATCGCGCTCGTGCGCGGCAATGCGCGCGTGCGTTTGATCGCGGGGCTCACGCTCCTCGCGCCCTGGGCCGTCGGTGCGGCGCTGGGGCCGATGCGCTGGACGCACCCCGCGGGCGCGCCAGTGTCGGTGGCGGTGATTCAGGCCGATATTCCGCAGGACGAGAAGTGGCAGGCGGCGTACGAGGACAAGATCCTCGAGCGGTACCGGAAGATGACCGAGTCGGCGCTCGGCACCCGGCTCATCGTCTGGCCGGAAGCCGCGCTGCCGGAGCCGGCCAACAATCTGCTGCCTTACATCGAGCTCCTCGATCGCGAGACCCAGGCCCGCGGCTCCTCGCTGGTCATGGGCGTGGTGCGCGCCTCGGCGGACGGCGAGCGCTACTACGACTCGATCCTCGCCCTCGGCAAGCGCGCGAGCTGGTACTCCAAGGACCATCTGGTGCCGTTCGCGGAATTCTTCCCGGTGCCGAAGTTCGTGCGCAACTGGCTGCGCCTGATGAGCCTGCCCTACGACAGCTTCACCCGTGGCGGCACGCATCAATCACCTCTGCCGGTGGCCGGGCTCGAGCTCGGGCCCACGGTCTGCTACGAGGTCGGATACGGCGGCTACATGCTGCACATGCTGCCCAAAGCGGATGCGCTCGTGAATGTGACCAATGACGCCTGGTTCGGGCACTCCACGGCCCGCTACGAGCAGTTTCAGATGGCCCGCATGCGCACGCTCGAGGAGGGCCGCAGCATGATCGTCGCCACCAACGACGGCATCTCCGCCATCATCGGCCCACGCGGTGGGATCGTCGCCTTGGCGCCTCCCTTTCAGCCCTACGTGTTGCGATCCTCAGTCACCCCCATGGCCGGGCTCACGCCTTTCGCGCGTGTTGGAAACTGGCTGGCCGTGAGTCTCGCGGCCGTCGGCTTCGCAGCCGCACTGTCGATCCGCGCGCTACGGCGGCGTCCAGGCACGGCGGCTGCTACCACCCTTCCTCCCCGGAGTTCGACATGAGCATAAAGCTCGCGCGCCGGAACGCGGCACCCTTATCCTTCATCCTGGTCGCGCTTGCCGCTTGGCCGGCGATCCGGGCGCAGGCCGCAGCCTCCTCGGTGCAGTGCGCGCCGGGCGGCATGAGCTCGCTCCCGGACTTCGCACCGCTCGTCGCCAGGTACGGCCCCACGGTCGTCAACATCGAAGTGGTCGAGAAACCCGCCGGTGATTCGGCACCGGGCAACGATCCGCTGAACCAGTTCTTCCGCCGCTTCGGCATTCCCGCGCCCGGCGGCGACCAGCAGCAGCCCGAGGAGCCGGTCCGTGGCGAAGGTTCCGGCTTCATCGTGAGTTCCGACGGCTACATCCTCACCAACGAGCACGTCGTGGAGGGCGCGAGTCAGGTCACCGTCCAACTGCAGGATCAGCGCGAATTCCCCGCGAAGGTGGTGGGGTCGGATGAGCGCACGGATATCGCGGTACTCAAGATCGCGGCAACCGGGTTGCCGGCGGTGAGATTCGGCGATCCCTCGAAGCTCGAGCCGGGGCAGTGGGTGCTCGCGATCGGCTCGCCCTTCGGATTCGAGAACAGCGCCACCGCCGGCATCGTGAGCGCGATCGGCCGCTCGCTTCCGAGCGAGAACTACGTGCCCTTCATCCAGACCGACGTGGCGGTGAATCCGGGCAACTCCGGCGGTCCGCTCTTCAACTTGCAGGGCGAGGTCGTCGGCATCAACTCGCAGATCTTCAGCCGCACAGGCGGATTCATGGGCGTCTCGTTCGCCATTCCGATCGATGTCGCCGAAAACGTCGAGCGGCAGATCATCACCATAGGGCACGTGGTGCGCGGCAAGATCGGTGTCACCATCCAGGAGGTGACCGCGGATCTCGCCGACTCCTTTGGACTGAGCAAGCCCCATGGGGCGCTGGTGAGCTCGGTGGAGAACAAGAGTCCCGCGGCTGTGGCCGGCATCCGGCCAGGCGATGTCGTGCTCGCGGTCGATGGCCATCCGATCGATCAGTTCGGTGAGCTCTCGAGCCGCATATCGGACATGCGACCGGGCTCGGAGGCGACCCTCACGCTCTGGCGAGACCGGCGCGATCGGACGGTGCGGGTGAGGGTCGAGGAGCTGAAGGAGCCGCAGACGGCAGCAGCCGCAAGCGCCGCGCGGCCGAGGCCGGCGCTAGCCAAGCCCAATCAGCTGGGACTAACGATCCGCCCGCTCGCGCCCCAGGAGAAGGCGGAGGCGAGGACCAACGGCAGCCTGCTGGTGGAGGGGGTCTCAGGGGCCGCGGAGATCGCCGGCGTGGAGCCGGGCGATATCATCCTCGGGGTGGATGGACGGCGGATCTCCACCGTGAACGAGCTCGAATCGGCGGCCAAGGACGCGCGCAAAAAGAGCATCGCGCTCCTCATCCAGCGCGAATCGGCGCAGCTGTTCCTGCCCATTACCGTGCCCTAGTTCATTCGGCCGGGCAGCCCCATCGCCGCCCCACAGCCGGGACGCCATCCGTTCGTGTAAATTGCGAGGCTTTCCAGGGCTGATATTCAGGCGTTTGTCTAAATGGAAGAGCATTACGATCCGGTGGCGGTCGAGAAGGCGGCGCAGGCTCATTGGGAGCGGCACCGCACTTTCGAGGTGAAGGAGGAAAGCGACCGGCAGAAGTATTACTGCCTGTGCATGCTGCCTTACCCGTCCGGCCGCCTGCACATGGGGCACGTGCGCAACTACACGATCGGCGATGTGTTGGCGCGCTTCCTGAGGATGCAGGGGCGCAACGTGTTGCAGCCGATGGGATGGGATGCGTTCGGGCTACCGGCGGAGAATGCCGCCATGAGCAACGGAGTGCCGCCCGCCAAGTGGACGCGGCAGAACATCGCGCACATGCGGGCACAGTTCAGGTCGCTCGGCTTCGGCATCGATTGGAGCCGCGAGGTCGCCACCTGTGATCCGGGCTACTACCGTTGGAACCAGTGGATGTTCCTGCGGATGCTCGAGAAGGGGATCGCATACCGCAAGACCGGGGTGGTTAACTGGGACCCGGTCGATCAAACCGTGCTGGCCAACGAGCAGGTGATTGACGGGCGCGGTTGGCGCACGGGGGCTGCGGTCGAGAAACGGGAGATTCCGACCTACTACCTCAACATCACGCGTTACGCGGACGAGCTCCTCGGCGATCTCGAGCGGCTGCCCGGCTGGCCGGAGCGAGTGCGCCTGATGCAGGAGAACTGGATCGGCCGCAGCGAAGGCTGTGAGATCTCCTTCCCCTATGCGCCTGACATGCGCGCGGCGATGTCGGCGGAAGGGGCGCTCAAGGTTTTCACGACGCGCGCCGACACGCTCTTCGGAGCCACGTTCCTCGCGATTGCGGCCGAGCATCCGGCGGCGGTCGCGGCCGCCGCCTCCAGCCGCGCGCTCGCCGCGTTCATCGAGGAGTGCCGCCGCGGCAGCGTGATGGAGGCGGATGTCGCGACCCAGGAGAAGAAGGGCATGCGCACCGGACTGCATGTGCTGCATCCCTTCACCGGCAAACCCCTCGAGGTCTGGGTCGCCAACTACGTGCTCATGGCCTATGGCGAGGGCGCGGTGATGGGCGTGCCGGGCCACGACGAGCGCGACTTCGAATTCGCCCAGAAGAACGGCCTTCCCATCGTCATGGTCGTGCGCTCGAAGAGCGGCGCGTACCAGGAGCTGGGCGAGTCCTGGAGCCCGGCGTACGCGGAACATGGCGTCACCGTCAATTCGGGGGAGTTCTCCGGGCTCGAGTTCCAGGCGGCGGTGGACGCGATCGCCGCCGGCCTCGAGACGCGCGGCTTGGGTCGCAAGCGGGTGCAGTACCGCCTGCGCGACTGGGGCATCTCGCGCCAGCGTTACTGGGGCTGTCCGATTCCGCTCATCCATTGCGAGAGCTGCGGCGAGGTGCCGGTGCCGGATGAGCAGCTGCCGGTGGTGCTGCCGGAGGATCTGGTGCCGGACGGCAGCGGCAATCCGCTCGCCAAATCGCCGGCGTTCTACCGCTGCGAGTGCCCCCGGTGTGGCCGTCCCGCCCGGCGGGAAACCGACACCATGGACACGTTCGTCGACTCCTCGTGGTACTACATGCGCTACACCTGCCCGGATCAGGATCGGGCGATGATCGATGAGCGCGCGGCCTACTGGCTGCCCGTCGATCAGTACATCGGCGGCATCGAGCACGCGATCCTCCATCTGCTCTACTCGCGCTTCTGGACGAAGGTGATGAGAGATCTCGGCCTGTTGACCGTCGACGAGCCGTTCACCAACCTTCTGACCCAGGGGATGGTGCTGAACCACATCTACTCCTCCACGCAGGCGGATGGCAGGCGGCGGTACTTCAATCCGGCCGACGTCCGTTCCCGGCGGGATGCCACCGGCGCGGAGATCCACGAGGCGACGCTCCCCGAGGGGAAAACGATCCGGGTGGACTACCAGGGACTCGGCAAGATGTCGAAGTCGGAAAACAACGGTGTCGACCCGGAAGGGCTGGTCACGAAGTTCGGCGCGGATACCGCGCGGCTCTTCACGATGTTCGCATCGCCGCCGGAGCAGACCCTGGAATGGTCCGACGAGGGGGTGCAGGGCGCCTCCCGATTCATTCGCCGCCTCTGGCATGCCGTGTACGAGCACGTCAGCCGCGGTCCACCGCGGCGACTTGAAATCGGGGCGCTCACCGATGCGCAGCGTGCGGTGCGCCGCGCCGCGCATCAGGCGCTCGCGAAGGCGGCCGATGACATTGGCCGGCGACGTAATTTCAACACCGCGATCGCCGCCAGCATGGAGCTGCTCAACACCGTCGGCCGCTTCGATGATCCCTCGGAACAGGCACGCGCGGTGCGCCACGAAGCGCTGGAAATCACGACGCTGATGCTCGCGCCCATCATCCCGCACGTCGCGCACGCGCTCTGGAGCGCGCTCGGGCACGAGCGGGCGGTGGTCGATGAGCCCTGGCCCATGGTGGACGAGTCGGCGCTGACGCAGGAGTCCGTCGAGTTCGTCGTGCAGGTGAACGGCAAGCTGCGCGGCCACGTGCGTGTGCCGGCCGGCGCCGACGAGGCGGCGATCCGCGAGGCCGCGCTCGCCGACGCGCAGGTGATGAGATTCGTCGGCAGCAAAGCAGCCGTCAAACGGGTGATCGTCGTGCCGGGCAGGCAGATCGCCAACGTGGTGGTGAGCGCGCCGGCCGGCGACCCAGGATCATGAAGCGGCGCGGCGAGTCGCGGCCGAAAGCCGCGCTTCATGGCCGCAGCGCGCGGGCACGCGCAGGAGCGCTCCGGCGTTTCACGCTGCTCACGACGCTGTTGCTTTCGGGCTGCGGTTTTCATCTCGAGGGACGCGTGCCGCTGCCGCGGTCGATGCAGCGCCCCTACATCGAGGCCGCGGATCAGCAAAGCGACTTCGTACAGAGCCTGCGCCGTCAGATGCTCATCTCCGGCGCGCACCCGGTCGACTCGCCCGATCATGCCACCGCCGTCGTCGACATTCTGTACGACGCCGCGACGCCGCGCGTGCTGTCGATCTCGGCGCAGAACCGGCCGACGGAGTACCAGCTGACCTACACCGTGCGCTTCTCGGTGAGCGCCGCCGGCAAGCAGGTGCTCGCACCCCAGCAGGTCTCCGCCATGCGCTCTTACAGCTTCGATGAAAGCCTGCTGCTCGCGAAAGAGCATGAGGAGGCGATTCTGCGGCAGGCGATGGGGGAGGATCTGGCGGACATCGTGATGCGGCAGCTGGCGAGTGTCTCAGGCAGTTGAATGTTGGTGCTGGGTGCGGTAGACCGGGTGGCGGTGGCGGCGCTGCTCGAGCGATATGGACTGATGCTCGCGCTGCTCGCGCCGGATGAGGTGATACCGGGGTCCTACTGGGGGGATTCGGAGGCGGGACTCAGAGCCGACCGTCTGTACGCGCGGCTCGATACACCGGTGCACTCCGTGCTTCATGAGGCCAGCCATTTCATCTGCATGACTCCGGAGCGGCGCGCCGGGCTCGATCGCGATGCGGGAGGAGATGACGTGGAGGAGTCGGCGGTGTGTTATCTGCAGGTGCTGCTCGGCAGGGAATTACGCGGGGTGGGGATGGAGCGGGCGTTCGGCGACATGGATGCCTGGGGGTACAGCTTTCGGCTGGGCAGCGCACGGGCATGGTTCGAGAAGGACGCGGATGATGCGCGGGATTGGCTGCGGCAACATGGGATCACCGACGACGCTGACGGGTTGACGGGTGCATGCCGCGTATGAGGGCGGGGCGACTGTCGGGGGAAAGCAAGTGAGCGAGGGCATCTGCTTTGCAGCCGGGATCGGCCATGGCTACTGCTGAGAACCGGGCGAGGGTGGCATGCCCGGACTGCGGGCTGGTGCAGCGGCTGCCGGTGGTGCGGCGGCGGCACATCGCCGAATGCCGGCGCTGCGCGCGGCTGCTGGCGGGACCGAGCACCGGACGCGTCGATGCGCCGCTTGCGTTCGCGTTGGCGACCCTGCTGCTCCTCGTTCCGGCGAGCGTCGAGCCGCTGCTGAGCGTGGCTTCGCACGGCGCCGAGAGGATCTGTTGGCTGTGGAGCGGAATCGCCGGATTGTGGCACGAAGGTTTCGAGGTGCTGGCGCTGATCGTGGCGGCCTTCAGTCTCGCCTTCCCCTTTCTTTACCTGGCAGCGCTGATCGCGGTGCTCGCAGCATTGCGGCTCGGGCAGCACCGCCATCTGGGACCGGCCTTTCGCTGGATCATGCGCGTGCGGCCCTGGATGATGATCGAGATCTTCCTCGTCGGCTGCTTCGTCGCCTACAGCCGCTTGCGGCTCGTCGTCGGCGTGCATGTGCTTGCGGGAGGGTGGTCGCTGATGGCGGCGACCCTGGCGCTGCTGCTCGCACTGACGCAACTCGACGAGCGGACCGTCTGGGAGGCGCTGCCGCTGCGGCAGCGGCGAGCGCATGCGAGCCGCCGCGCGCACGAGCCGGGCAACCAGGGGCGAGCGATCGCCTGTACCGTGTGCGAGTTGCTGGTGGACGGTGCGCACGCGGGCGAAGCCTGCCCGCGCTGCGGGGCGGCGCTTCATGACCGCAAGCCCTATGCGTTCACGATCACCGCCGCGCTGGTGGTGGCCGGCTTCATGCTCTACGTCCCGGCCAATGCGCTTCCGGTACTGACCCTGGTCAGCTTCGGTCACGAGCAGTCGAACACCATCATCACCGGCGTCCTCGAGCTGATTCACAACCGGCTCTGGCCCCTCGCGCTCATCGTATTCCTGGCAAGCATCGTCGTGCCGCTGATGAAGCTATGCGGCCTCACGTGGATGCTGCTCGCGACCCTGCAGGGTTCGCCGCGGGCGCTCGTTGCGCGTACCCGCTTCTTCCGGGTCATCGATACCGTAGGGTCCTGGTCCAACATCGACGTGTTCGTCGCCTCGGTGCTGGTGGCCCTGCTGCAGTTCGGTGCCATCGCTCAGGCGCGCGCGGGCGCCGGACTCACCGCCTTCGCGGCGGTGGTGATCATCACCATGATCGCTACACGAACCTTCGATACGCGGCTCATGTGGGACGCGCCGCGGGAGTGAGCCACATGCCTGACGACCCCGTCGATCCCGAGGAGCCCGTCGAAGCGCGCGTACGGCCGCACCGCTGGCTCGTATGGGTGTGGATCGTGCCGATAGCGGCCGCCGGCGTCGTCGCCTGGCTCGCGTGGCGCAGCATCGCGGAGCGCGGTCCGGAGATCACCATCTCATTTGGCGCGGCGCAGGGACTGCAGCCCGGTCAGGCTACGATCCAACATCGCAATGCGGTGCTCGGTACCGTGACCTCGCTGCGGTTGACGCGCGACATGCGGCGGGTGATCGTTCATGCGCGGATGAGCCGCGATGCGACTCCCTACCTCACCGACTCGACGATCTTCTACGTCGTCACGCCGCACGTAGGCGTCGAGGGCATCTCGGGCCTTTCCACGATCGTCTCCGGCTCGTACATCGAAATGTATCCCGGCAGGGGCGGCAAGCCGCGGCGGCACTTCATGGGTCTCGACAGCCCGCCGCTCGTGCTTCCGGGCACGCGGGGCCGCTCGTTCACGCTGCATGCACCGGACCTCGGCTCCCTCACCCAAGGCTCGCCCGTCACCTACCGCGGAGTCGATGTCGGTGTGGTGACGGACTTCGCGCTTGCGGGCGATGGACATGACGTCAGCGTGACGGCATTCATTCAGTCGCCCAACGATCGCCTGGTGCATCCGGGGACCCGCTTCTGGAATGCCGGCGGCGTAGCGATGACGCTCGGGGCCCAGGGCCTGCAGCTGCGCGCCAACTCCTGGCAACAGCTGCTGGCCGGCGGCGTCGCTTTCGAAACCTCGCCGGCCGCGATGGCGGGAGTTCCGAGTCCCGGGGGAAGCGTGTTCGAGCTCTATGACAACGAGCAGGCCGCGATGGGCGTACCGGTTGGCCCGCCGCTGCTGACGAATACGCTCCGGGACCTGGACAAAGTGCTGCGGAACCTCGATCGCGCGACTTCCGGACCTCAGCTTCGCGAGGCGGTGCTGTCGCTCAACCGCGTCCTCACGCACCTCGATCGCCTGGCCGTCCAGACGCAACCCAACCTCAACGAGCTGCTGAAATCCCTGCGCGCCACTTCCAACGCCGCGCTGCGCACGATGGACCTGATCCAGGAGCGGGCGGGCGGCAACGCGCCCTCGAGCACGGACCTGCCGGAGCTGATGAATGAGCTCAGCCAGGCGGCGCGCTCGGTGCGGGAGCTGGCGGACTATCTCGACCGCCACCCCGATGCGCTGCTGCGCGGGCGCAGGGGGGGCTCCTCCCGCTAGCGGCGCTGCCGCTCCCCTCTACTCCCGCCGGGTGGCGCGCTGCATCGCCAGGTAATCGATTGGCTGGATGGTCTTGATCTCGCAGTGAAAGCCCCGTGCGATGACGTAGTCGGCGCGAGCGTGCACGGTGTCTATCGTCGAGGTGATGGCGATCCGGTTGGCCAGCATCAGATCGGGGCACGGCTGAGCGACGGTGATGAGATAGGGCCGGTTGATGTCGGTCCACGCCACGAGTTGATTTCTCGAGATCGCGGACGTGCCGTGCTGGGAGGTGAGCCAGCTGAACTGCGCGACCGGCTTGCCGGCGTAGGCATCGAAGCGAGCGTGCTCGGTGGCATCCTGTCGCTGCAGGGTGGCGCAGGAGGCCAGCAGGCCGGTTGCGGCCAGTAGCCCCAGGATGCGGAATGACTTTGACGGTTTCATCGCAGTCCCCTTGATACCCACGGACCCGCATTATTTTACGCCCGCGAATTTCGTAGCGGGCCGCCGCCGGCCCGCGAGCAGCGAGCACCGCTCGTGGTTCCGGTGTGCGCTGGCAGGCATGGTGGTGGCTTGACACCGTGCGATATGGTGATATAGTTATGTATAACACAGGCTCACAGGACGTCCATCGAGTGCACACCGCATGAACAGCCTAGCCATGACGCGCTCGAATCCACCCGCCGTCGCACCATTTCTCATCAGAGTCTCACCCGCTCTGCTGGCGAGGACGGCCGGGGTTCTTTATCTCATCATCTTCATCGTGGCCCCGAGCGGCGCCGCGACGGCCACGTCGCCGAGAATGCTCGTGACGCTGCTGTGCGATACCGGCGCGGCGTTCGTCTTCTATGCGTTGTTCAGGCCCGTGAGCCGCAATCTCGCGATGCTGGCGCTGCTCTTCCGGCTCTTTTTCGTCGCGATCATGACACTCGATGCGCTGAACTACTTCGGCGCGATCGATCTGTTCCACACCGCCCGCTCCGCGCAGGTCTTCGACACGGTCGAACGGCTTTCGCTGGTGCCGTTCGGCGTTCATTGCCTGGTGATCGGCTATCTGATTTACAGATCGGGATTTCTGCCGCGATTTCTCGGCGTGGGGATGGCTCTCGCCGGACTCACCTATGTCAATTTCGTCTACCCCTGGCTGGTGCACGTTGCGTTTCCCTACATCCTCATTCCCGGGGGCGTAGGCGAGGGCCTGCTCACCCTCTGGCTTCTCGCCGCCGCCGTGGACAGCCGGCGCTGGGCTGAGAATGCCGTCGCGGCCCGCCGCCCGACGAGCGCCTCGGGCGGGAACGCCACGTGAGCGCCGAGTGGAACGACAGTCAGCCGATCTACCGCCAGCTGCGGGACCGCGTGGTGGCCATGATTCTCGACGGTGAGCTCCAGGAAGGCGACCCGCTGCCCTCGGTACGTACCGTGGCGGCTGATTACCGCGTCAATCCGCTCACCGTTCTGAAGGCCTATCAGCAACTGGCCGACGAGCAGATCGTCGAGAAACGGCGGGGTATCGGCATGTTCATCAAGGGGGGCGTGCGCCAGCAGTTGCTGCGCGACCGGCGCCATAGGTTTCTGAGCGAGGAATGGCCGGCAATACTGGCCACCATCCGCCGTCTGGGTCTCACACCCGAGGAGCTTCTACACGGGGCCGCCGTCAGTGAGCGCTCGGATGAGAAACCGCCGTCGTCAAAGGGGAGGCGCTGAGCCATGTCGGTGATCGAAGCACGGGGCCTGCGCAAGAGATTCGGGACGACCGTCGCGTTGGACGGCATTGACCTGAACATCGAGGCGGGGCGAATTCTCGGACTCATCGGACCGAACGGCGCGGGCAAGAGCACCGCGCTCAACTCGATCCTGGGCTTGATCCCCTTCGAGGGCGAGCTCAAGGTGCTCGGATGCGATCCGTGGGCCTCACGCGATCGGCTCATGCGCGATGTCTCGTTCATCGCCGACGTCGCGGTGTTGCCGCGCTGGCTGCGGGTCTCGCAGGCACTCGATTACGTGGCGGGTGTGCACCCGAGGTTCGATCGGGCGAAGGCCGAGAGCCTGCTCGCGAAGACCTCGATCCGGCGCGGCAGCAGAATAAGGGAACTGTCGAAGGGCATGGTCACGCAGCTGCACCTCGCGCTCATCATGGCCATCGACGCGCGACTGCTGGTGCTGGATGAACCCACCCTCGGGCTCGACATTCTCTACCGCAAGCAGTTTTACGATGCGCTGCTCACCGACTACTTCGACCATAACCGCACCATCGTGGTGACCACTCATCAGGTCGAAGAAATCCAGAACGTGCTCACCGACTTCATGTTCATTGATCACGGCCGGATCGTCCTCTCCTGCAGCATGGAGGAATTCGAGACGCGCTATGCGGAAGTGACCGTGCCTCCGGAGCAGCTTGCCGTCGCGCGGGAGCTGCGGCCCATCCAGGAGCGCCAGGTCTTCGGTCGCAGTACGCTGCTCTTCGATCGCGCCGAGCGCCAGCGGCTCGAGCAGCTCGGCAGCGTGCGCACGCCCAGCATCGCCGACGTCTTCGTTGCCGTGATCGGCAATGCGGCGGCCGATGCCGAGGCAGGGGGCAGTCGAGTATGACCAGCACCGAGTCGGCCGCGATGCCCGATTCTCCCGAGCCGCTGCCCGGCGCGCGGGCGGATGGTTCCCCGGTGTCCGCGCCCGCCGCGCCGTCGTCCGCGCGCCTCACGTACTGGTCGGTCCGTCGCGAGCTCTGGGAGCACCGCTGGATCGTGGTCGTGCCGCTCATCGTCGCGGCGGTGGTCGTCCTTGGCTTCGTGACCGGCCTCGTGCGCCTGCCGCTGCCGCTGCCGCTACCGCATTCCCATTTCACGACGACAGCGTTGCCCCACCTGCTCGAGGCGCCCTTCGACCTGGCCGCGCTCATCCTGATGGGGACTTATGCGGTCGTCGCGGTGATCTACTGTGTCGCCGCGCTGCACGGGGAGCGTTGGGACCGCAGCATTCTCTTCTGGAAGTCGCTGCCGGTGTCCGACCTCATCACCGTTATCGCCAAGGCCAGCATCCCGATCATCCTGCTTCCGCTCCTCACCTTTGCGGTCACCGTCGGTACGCAGTTGGTCATGCTGTTGGCCGGCAGCGTGGTGCTGCTCGCCAAGGGGGTCCACGTCGGGGCGCTGTGGCCGCAGATCCCCTTTCTCACCATGTGGGCGGCGCTCCTTTATCACCTGCTGACCGTGCACGCGCTTTATTACGCGCCGATCTACGGTTGGCTGCTGCTCGTCTCCGCCTGGGCGCGTCGCGCGGCGTTTCTCTGGGCCAGCCTGCCGATCGCGGCGGTGATGATCCTCGAGAAGCTGATCTTCGACACCTCGGTGTTCGCCCACATGCTGCTGTCCCGTTTGGGGGGCGGCCCGGGCACCGTATCCTTCCCACCGCACGGCAACATGCCGATGCAGGCGCCGACCCTCGCCAATCTCGGCGCGTTCCTCACGAGGCCGGGACTGTGGATCGGGCTCGCGGTACTCGCCGCGTTCCTCGCCGGGGCGGTGTGGCTGCGCAGGAGGCAGGGACCGATCTGATGAGGAAGACATGTCTCGAGAGCATTCGCTGAAATTCGTAATGATCGCGGCCGGACTGCTCTTTTCAGCCGGCATTTACCCGCTGGTGATGTCTTTGTGGCGGTGGCAACACTCCGACGACATCGTGCCGATGTTCCTCAGCCTCTACGTGACGCTCGGCGTCTTCCTGCTGATCGCCGCGCGCAATCCAGTCGAGCATCGAAGCCTGATCGCCTTCGCGGCCTGGTCGAGCTTCGCCCACGCGGCGGTCATGCTGGTCCAGGCGTACGGCAACGTCGCCGGCCGCCCGGAGTTATATGGCATGTCCGCCATTCTCATCGCGATCGGCGTGCCGCTGATCGTACTGACTCCGGCGAAGCGCCCGATCGAGCTGACGGCTGCGCCCGCGGGTTAGCCTCCGATCGTCGGATTCTGGCTGCCGGCCGAGGGATTGGCGCGCGCAACGGATGCTGCCATCCAAGCGGCGCACGCCTAACCCGCAAACCCGTCGGTCGCCGTGACGAGCTCGTGGAGATTGCCGCGCTCGAATGCCGAGTGACCGGCATCGGGGACGATGCGCAGGTCCGCCTCGGGCCACGCGCGGTGCAGGTCCCAGGCGCTTCTCATCGGACAGATGACGTCATATCGCCCTTGCACTATGACCGCGGGGATGTGGCGGATGCGGTGCACGTCATCGAGAAGTTGGCTCTCCGTGCGAAAGAAGCCGCGGTTGATGAAGTAGTGGCATTCGATGCGCGCGAACGCTTCGGCATAGCGGTCCTCCGCGAACTGCGCGATGTAATCGGGCGCCGTACGCAGATAGCTCGTCGCGCCCTCCCAGACCGACCACGCCTTCGCGGCGCGCATGCGCACCTCGGCGTCTTCGCTCGTCAGGCGTGTGTAGTAGGCGCGGATCATATCGCTCCGCTCGGCCTGGGGAATGGGCGCGACGTAGTGCTCCCACAGATCCGGGTACAGCGCAGCGCAGCCGCCTGGATCCTGATAGAACCACTCGAGCTCCCAGCGCCTGAGCATGAAGATCCCGCGCAGCACGAGCTCGGTCACACGCTCGGGGTGCGTCTCGGCGTACGCGAGCGCCAGCGCCGAGCCCCAGGAACCGCCGAACACCAGCCAGCGCTCGATGCCGAGATGCTCCCGCAGGCGCTCGATGTCCTCCACCAGGCGCCACGTCGTGTTGTCGGTGAGGCTCGCATGCGGGCGGCTTTTGCCGCAGCCGCGCTGATCGAACAGGACGATGCGGTAGCGCTTGGCATCGAAGAAACGGCGCATCTTCGAGTCGGTGCCGCCGCCCGGGCCGCCGTGCAGGAATACGGCGGGCTTGCCATCTGGGCTGCCGCATTCTTCGAAATAGATCTCGTGGACTTCGGAGACGCGCAGATACCCGGTCCGATATGGCTTGATCGGCGGGTAGAGCCTGCGTCTCGTAACGGCGGAGTTAGCGTGGGGCATAGCGGGCTACAAGCTTATCAACCACAAAGTGGCCGGACCATGGGCTTCCTCGGGCACAAGGATGTGCCGAGCCGCCGCAGGTGGCGGAGCATCGAGCAAAACCACCCTTCTTGCTCGGTGCGCGCTGGGTCGGGCAGGAGCCCGGATCCAGCGCTTCACACTAGAACGGCACGGTGAATCCTCCGAAGAACCCGCGCCGCGCGCCGTACTGCGGTGCGAACACGCCGATGCCGGTGCCGCTGCGGATCAGATAGACCTTGTCGAAGAGGTTGACGACGTCAAAGCGCAGCTGCAGCGGTCCCGCCGGATCGCCGATCTCGAACGCGTGCGTCAGGCCGAGGTTGACCTGGGTATAGCTCGGGGTGTGATCGCCGTTCGGGATGTCGAAGCCGTTCGGCAGAA
>Ga0335074_10004804_pt1 | contig 18647 bp, 20 predicted proteins | sample Lox_Sample_23_FD_206715 | JGI IMG/M metagenome (GOLD analysis project Ga0335074, IMG submission 206715) | Soil microbial communities from Loxahatchee National Wildlife Refuge, Florida, United States - Lox_Sample_2.3 | ecosystem: Environmental > Terrestrial > Soil > Wetlands | place: USA... | reverse complement strand
GGGCATGACAGGCGCGGAACTGTCGCGGCGGATTCAACAGGATTGGCCGGATCTGCCGATCATCCTGGCGACCGGGTACGCGGACCTGCCGCATGGCGAGGATCCGGGGCTGCCGCGCCTGTCGAAACCGTATCAGCAGGAAGAGTTGGCGGCGATGATCGCTCAGGTGGTGGGAACGGTGGAGACGCGCGCGGACAACGTGATTGCGTTGGACACCGTGCGGCGGGCGTAGCGAGGAATCTGTCGGGGCGGGGGTGCTACGGCGCCTGCAAGCCGCCCTGCTTTTCGATGAACGCAGCGATGTCGGCCACGCCCTGGCCGGCACGGATATTTGCGAACACGAAGGGGCGCGGTCCGCGCATCTTGCGGGAGTCGCGGTCCATCACGTCGAGGTTCGCGCCGACGAAGGGGGCGAGGTCGATCTTGTTGATCACAAGCAGGTCGCTGCGGGTGATGCCGGGGCCGCCCTTGCGGGGGATCTTGTCGCCGGCGGAGACGTCGATGACGTAGATCGTCAGGTCGGCGAGTTCGGGGCTGAAGGTGGCAGCGAGGTTGTCGCCGCCGCTTTCGATCAGGATCAGGTCGAGCGCGGGAAAGCGCCGCCGCAGGTCGGCGACGCCGGCGAGGTTGATCGAGGCGTCCTCGCGGATGGCGGTGTGCGGGCAGCCGCCGGTTTCGATGCCGAGGATGCGTTCCGGCGGCAGCGAGCCGGCGCGGGTGAGAAATTCCGCGTCTTCCCTGGTGTAGATGTCGTTGGTGATGGCGGCGATGTCGTAGCGGCTGCGCAGGTGCCTGCACAGCGCGTCCATCAGCGCGGTCTTGCCGGTGCCGACGGGGCCGCCGATGCCGACGCGCAGGGGGCCGTTGGGTGATGGGTTCATGATCGGAACAATCTCGTGTACTGGGTTTCGTGGCGCATGGCGGCGAGATCGGCGCGGAAGGCGCAGCCGCCGATATCGTCGAGCGTTGCGGTGGCGGTTTCGTTGGTGATTTGTAATATGAGGGGTTGGATGGCGGCGAGGACCTGCAGGCCGGCGGTCTGGCCCAGCGGCACGAGGCGCACGGCGGCGGAGATCAGGTTGGTTGCGAAGGCCTGCAGGTACGCGGCTGCCGTTGCATGTGCTTCGATGCGGTGCCAGCCGGCGAGGGCACCGACCGCGACGGGATAGGCGATCGGGCCTGGCATGTTCGGGCAGTCCCAGGCCTGGGCGGCGCGCAGAAAAGCCGTGCCCTGGTCGAGAGTTTCCGCGAGGCGCTCGCGGCTGGGGGCGAGCGCGGCGGCGAGTGCCGCGAGTTCGGTCAGCGCGGCGGGATCGCGGGCGGCGCGGTGGGCGTGGCGCAGCAGGATGGTGTCGTTGCGGCCGGAACCGTTGGTCAGGATGTCCGTGACCCAGGATTGGAGGGTGTTGGCGTTGCTGATGTCGGCTGACTCCACGGCCCATTCCAGGCCGTGGGAGTAGGCGAATGCGCCCGTGGGAAAGCCGGGGGAGAGCCAGGCGAGAAGGTGGAGCAAGCCTTGGGGATGATGGATGAGTGCCTGCGTTGGCGATGGTGCCGGAGGCGGTGGCGATTCATTCATCATCATCGCCGTGGTGATGGTGATGGCCGCCGGCGTAGGCGCCGGCTTCGGGATCGAACGGTGCCTGGATTTCTTCGACGTGGCCGCCGAGGCCTTCCACCATGTCACGGATTACGTGGTCGGCGCGGATGCGGATGCGATCGTCGAGCAACTGCACGGGCAGGTGGCGGTTGCCGAGATGCCAGGCGATGCGGACAAGCTCGCCTTCGTCGTGCGCATGGATTTCCAGCAGAGTCTCCGGCTTTGACTGCACCTGCACCACGCCGCCGCTGTCCAGCGCGAGCCCGTCGCCATGGCGCAGCCGCACGGCCTGGGGCAGGTCGAGCAATAGATCGGCACCGTTCTCGGTACGCAGAAGGATGCGGCGCCGGTGACGATCATCATAATCGATCAGCACGCGGTCGACCGCCGCCGCCGCGTCCCAGGTACCGGCCGGGATGACATTGCGGCACCGCATCAGAATAGAAAGTAGCGCTGGGCCATCGGGAGCAACGTGGCGGGTTCGCAGGTGAGCAGTACGCCGTCGGCGCGGACCTCGTAGGTTTCGGGGTCCACTTCGATGACCGGTGTCGCATTGTTATGGATCATCGAGCGCTTGCCGATGCCGCCACGCACGTTGGCCACGGGCACCAGCTTACGTTGCAGCTTCAGCACATTTGCGATGCCGGCGTCGAGCGCGGCGGCGGAGACGAAGGTGACGCAGCTTTCCACTAACGCGCGGCCGAAGGCGCCGAACATCGGGCGGTAGTGCACCGGCTGCGGCGTCGGGATCGAGGCGTTGGGATCGCCCATCGGCGCGCACATGATCGTGCCGCCCTTGATCACCAAATCGGGCTTCACGCCGAAGAAGGCCGGCGACCACAGCACCAGGTCGGCCAGCTTGCCCGCTTCGATCGACCCGATCTCCTGTGCCATGCCCTGCGCGATGGCGGGATTGATGGTGTATTTCGCGATGTAGCGCTTCACCCGCGCGTTGTCCGCCTCGCCGTCGCCGGGCAAGGGTCCGCGCTGCGTCTTCATCTTGTGGGCGGTCTGCCAGGTGCGGATGATCACCTCGCCGACGCGGCCCATCGCCTGGCTGTCGGACGACATCATGGAGAGCGCGCCGAGATCGTGCAGGATGTCCTCGGCGGCGATCGTTTCTTTGCGGATACGGCTTTCGGCGAAGGCGACGTCTTCCGGGATGGCGCTGTCCAGGTGATGGCAGACCATCAGCATGTCGAGGTGCTCGTCCAGCGTGTTCGCCGTGTAGGGGCGCGTGGGATTGGTCGAGCTGGGCAGCACGTTGGGAAGACCGGCGACCTTGATGATGTCGGGCGCGTGGCCGCCGCCGGCACCCTCGGTGTGGAAGGCGTGGATGGTGCGGCCCTTGAACGCGGCGATCGTGTCTTCGACGAAACCGGATTCGTTCAAGGTATCGGTGTGGATCATGACTTGAACGTCATGATTATCCGCCACAGCCAGGGCACAGTCGATCGCGGCGGGCGTGGTGCCCCAATCCTCGTGCAGCTTCAAACACGACGCGCCGGCGCGGATCATTTCCTCCAGCGCGGCGGGGCGCGAGGCGTTGCCCTTGCCGGCGAAGGCCAGGTTCACCGGCAATCCTTCCGCCGCCTGCAACATGCGGGCGAGATGCCAGGGGCCGGGCGTGCAGGTGGTGGCGGCGGTGCCGGTGGCGGGGCCGGTGCCGCCGCCGACCAAAGTGGTGACGCCGGCGGCGATCGCTTCCTCCACCTGTTGCGGACAGATGAAATGGATGTGCGCGTCGATGCCGCCCGCGGTGAGGATCTTGCCCTCGCCGGCGATGATCTCGGTGCCGGGACCGATGACGATGTCGACGTTCGGCTGCACGTCGGGATTGCCGGCCTTGCCGATGCGGGCGATGCGGCCGGCGGTGATGGCGACGTCGGCCTTCACGATGCCCCAGTGGTCGATGATCAGCGCGTTGGTGATGACGGTGTCGACCGCGCCCTCGGCCTGGGACGCCTGCGACTGGCCCATGCCGTCGCGGATCACCTTGCCGCCGCCGAATTTTACTTCCTCGCCGTAGGTGGTGAGGTCGCGTTCTACCTCGATGATCAGGTCGGTGTCGGCGAGGCGGATGCGGTCGCCTGACGTGGGGCCGAACATGTCGGCGTAGGCGTGGCGGGGGATGCGGGCCATGGTCTCTGTCCGAGTTATGCCGCCGAAGCGGGAAGCTGCATGAGGCGCTGCTTGATTTCGCCGGCCACGTCGGCCGCGTCGCGTTTTCCTGCTCGGACGAAGTGCCATCGCCGCAATGGCGCGGGGAGGTCGGCCGGCAGTCCACGGTCGGTCATGACGACGGGAACGACGATCTTGCCCGCGGCGATGGCGGCGCCGACTTCCGACATGACATCGGCGCTGGCCAGAGCGGCCGGGGTGATCAGCGCGACCACCGCGTCCGAGGTCTCCATGGCGGTCCTGAGATGGTCACCCCAGTCGGAACCTGCGGCGATGTCGGCATCGGTCGCTGCCGCAACGCCGACCCGGCCGAGCGCATCGCGCAGGCGGCGGGCGGCATCAGCATCGCGCCCGGCAGCGGAGAAGAACACTTTAAGAGGCGGTATCACGGCCTATTCTCGCTTTCAGTTCCACCAGGTCACAGGTCCCCCATCACGGCGGCGCGGAAACCCTGCACGACACGGCGGCCGCGGTAGGGGACCAGCGTGACCTCGCGGGTCTGGCCGGGCTCGAAACGCACCGCGGTGCCGGCCGCGATGTCGAGGCGCTGGCCCCGCGCGGCGGCACGGTCGAAGGACAGCGCGGGGTTGGTCTCGGCAAAATGGTAGTGGCTGCCGACCTGAATCGGACGGTCGCCGGTGTTGGCGACGGTCAGGGTGGTGCGCGGCAGGCCGGCGTTCAGTTCGATGTCGCCGGGTTTGGGGATAATTTCGCCTGGGATCATGACGCGGCCTTTGGGCGGTCTGGCTCAGGTGTAGCAATCAACGCGCCAGCGGACCAGATTGATCGAACCGCCTTGTCAGGGTGATTTCCGCCGGGGATGCGAGCAGGAGAGAGCGAGGACGATATGGCCAAGAACTTAAGCCGATCCCGCGCTTCGACAACGAGGCGGAGGAAAGGCGGTTTTGGGAGACGCATGACTCGACGGACTATGTCGATTGGGGCAATGCCGTGGACGCGCGGAGGCTTCAGAAGTTACCTGATCGGTTCGTGCACTGTCACCAACTTGGTACCGTCGGGAAACGTCGCTTCCACCTGCACGTCGTGGATCATCTCCGCGACGCCTTCCATCACCTGGTTTCGCGTCAGCACCTTGGCGCCGGCCTGCATCAGGTCGGCGACGCTACGACCATCGCGCGCGCCCTCCACGACGAAATCTGTGACCAGCGCCACGGCTTCGGGGTGGTTCAGCTTCACGCCGCGTTCGAGGCGCCGGCGCGCGACCATCGCCGCCATGCTGATCAGCAGTTTGTCCTTCTCACGCGGGGTCAGGTTCATGGGACGGGCTCATTCGTCAGGATGCAATAGGTGGGGGACGGTGCGTGACCGAGGTTGCTTCGTCGCTGCGCTCCTCGCAATGACATGTGGCAGTGGGGCAGTGACGTCAGCATAGCCAGACCCGCGGCAGGGGACGGGGGGCGCGCAGGACCGACAGCGCGGCGACCACCGCGCGGCGTAACGCGGCAGAATCCGGGGCCAGGATGCGTGCCACCAGCATGCCGTTCCACGCGCTGGCACCCGCTTCGCCGGGCGCGGCTGCCAACGCTGTGCGCACGCCTTCCAGGCCCGCCTCGGCGTCCGGCGCGACATGCACCAGCGTCGCCACGGCGCGCGCGGCGGCGGCGATCGGGGCGCGGCGCAGCGTCGCATCGACTTCGCCATCCAGGCGCACCGAATCGTGCAACAGCCATTGCCCGCCGCGGCGAATGCGGATGCTGTCGTGCAACCGGGCCCACGCCACACGCTCGCCCATCGCCGCGCGGCCGAATACCAGCGATTCGACGCCGAGGAAGCGCGCGGTGTCGGCAAGCTCGACATCCAGCTTGCGGTCCACCGCGCAGCGATCGAACAGGATGGTTTCCTGCGGCAGCCATTCCGCCGAGGCGCCGGCGGCGACGCGCACCTGGGTGCGCACCGTCGCAGGATCGCTGCCCGGCAGCGCCCGATAAAATCGTTCGGCGGCTTGCGCTGTCAGAGTCGCAGACGTGCCTTCGCGCAGTTCGAACACGGTCGAAAGCCGGTCGCCCCCCGCCACGCCGCCCGAGGTGTTCAGCATCACCGCCGCGGTCCACTCCCCTGGCGCGACACGCGGGAAACGCAGCTTCAGGCAACCGGCCTGGCGCAGATCGTCCACCACCGACGCCTCGCCGCGGCGCTTCAGGCGCATCAGAAGCTCGCCTGTCGCGCGCTGAAGTGTCCGTGCCTCCGTAACGAAGGCCGCTGCGTCCATGACTGCGTCCCCAGGCGAGACGGATATCGTGCAACAACGGGACGCGATCGGCAAAGGGCCGGCAGTCGCCGGGCTTCGCGGCCGATGGCGTCACACCGACAGGCGCCGCCGGACATCCGCCTCGTCGAGCGTATCGCGCGGGCCGTACAGCACGATGTCGCCGCGGTCCATCACGGCGATCGTCTGCGCCAGTTCCTGGGCGAAATCGTAGTATTGCTCCACCAGCAGGATCGCCATCTCGCCTTGCGCACGCAACAATGCGATCACGCGGCCGATGTCCTTGATGATGCTGGGCTGGATGCCCTCGGTGGGCTCGTCGAGCACCAGCAGCTTCGGGCGCATCACCAGGGCGCGGGCGATCGCGAGCTGCTGCTGCTGGCCGCCGGACAGATCGCCGCCGCGCCGGCGCAGCATGGTCTGCAACACGGGGAACAATTCGAACACGTCCGGCGGGACGCGGCGCTGGCTGCGCGGCAGGACGGCGAAGCCGGTTTCGAGGTTTTCCCGCACCGTCAGCAGGGGGAAAATGTCGCGGCCCTGGGGGACCCAGGCGATGCCGCGGCGGGCGCGCTCATAGGTGGGCAACGGCGTGATGTCCTCGCCGTTCCAACGGATCGCGCCGGTGCTGATCGGGTGGGCGCCGACGATCGCGCGCAATAGCGATGTCTTGCCGACGCCGTTGCGTCCGAGCAAGCAGGTCACCGCGCCGGTTTCCACCGTCAGCGATACCTGGCGCAACGCGATGGCGGCACCGTAGTGCAGATCGACGTTTTCGACTTCAAGTTTCAAGACGAAGGTCCCCTCCCCTTCCCTTGGTCCGCTTTGCGCCCCAGGCGCACGAGGCGAGGCGGAGCCTGCCGCGCGTCTTGCTCTTCGGCCCGGGGACACTGATCGACCCAGGGACACACATCGGCCCGGCTACACTCATCGGCCCAGGGACGCTCATCGGCCCAGGTACACCTCGATGACCCGCGGGTCGGCGCTGACGTGGTCGATCGATCCTTCCGATAGTACCGAGCCTTCGTGCAGCACCGTCACCTTGACGCCCAGCGCGCGGACGAAGGCCATGTCATGCTCTACCACCACCACGCTGCGGGTGCGGTTGATCTCGCGCAGCAGCTCGGCGGTTTGCTCGGTTTCGGCGTCGGTCATGCCGGCGACGGGCTCATCCACCAGCAGAAGCTGCGGCTCCTGCGCGAGCAGCATGCCGATCTCCAGCCACTGCTTCTGACCGTGCGAGAGATCGGCGCCGCGACGGTTGCGATGCTCGGTCAGGCGGATGGTGGTCAGAATCTCGCCGATGCGGTGGCGCTCCTCCGGCGTTTCGTGCGCCCATAGGGTCAAACGCGGCGCGCGTTTTCCGGCCAGCGCAAGCAGCAGATTGTCCCAGACCGTATGTTGTTCGAAGACCGTCGGTTTCTGGAATTTGCGGCCGATGCCCAGCGAGGCGATGGCCGGCTCGTCCATCCGCGTCAGGTCGGTGTCCAGGCCGAAGATGACGCGGCCGGTATCGGGACGGGTCTTGCCGGTGATCACGTCCATCATCGTGGTCTTGCCGGCGCCGTTCGGCCCGATGACCGCGCGCATTTCCCCGGGTTCCAGCACCAGGGACAGTGCGTTCAGCGCGCGGAATCCGTCGAAGCTGACGGTCACGTCGTCCAGGTAGAGGATCGTGTTGGATTGCCCGGTCATCCCACGACCTCGCGCGCCTCGCCTACCGGCACTTCGACCGGCGGCGCATCGGGCACCAGGCGCACGCGCGGGGCGAAGATGCCCATCAGGCCTTTCGGCAGGAACAAGGTGACGAAGATGAACAAGCCGCCGAGCGCGAACAACCAGATCTCCGGCAGCGCGCTGGTAAACCAGGTCTTGCCCAAATTGACCAATATCGCGCCGAGGATGGCGCCCACCAGCGTGCCACGGCCGCCGACGGCGACCCAGATCACCGCCTCGATGGAATTGCCGGGGGCGAACTCGCTGGGGTTGATGATGCCGATCTGCGGCACGTACAGCGCGCCGCCGATGCCTGCCATCATCGCGGCCAGCACGAAGACCACCAATTTGTAGGATTCGGGGCGGTAGCCGAGGAACCGCGTGCGTGATTCGGTGTCGCGTACCGCGATCAGCACCTTGCCGAAGCGGGATGTCACGACATAGCGCGCCAGCAGGTATTCCAGGCAGACGAAAAGGGCCGACAGCAGCATCAGGACGCAGCGGGTGCGCTCGGATTGCAGGGGGAAGCCCAGCAGGTCCTTGAAGTCCGTCATGCCGTTATTGCCGCCGAAGCCCATGTCGTTGCGGAAGAACGCGAGCATCAGCGCGTAGGTCAGCGCCTGGGTGATGATCGACAGGTAAACCCCGGTGACGCGGGAGCGGAATGCCAGATAGCCGAACACCAGTGCCAGCAGGCCTGGGACGACCAATACCATCAGGACGGCGAAACCGAACCAGTCGAAGCCGTACCAATACCAGGGCAGGTGCTTCCATCCCAGGAACACCATGAAGTCGGGCAGGATCGGGTTTCCGTAAACGCCGCGTGCGCCGATCTGCCGCATCAGGTACATACCCATCGCGTAGCCGCCCAGGGCGAAAAACGCGGCCTGGCCAAGGGTCAGGATGCCGGCAAAGCCCCAGACCAGATCGACGGCGAGCGCCAGCATGGCGTAACACAAATACTTGCCGACCAGGCCGATGACGTAGACCGGCACATGCGCGCCGGAAGCCGCGGGCGTGGCCAGGTTCAACCCGGCCAGAACGAAGGCGCCGCCCATCACCAGCACCAGCGCCACCCAGGCCGTGCGATCCAGCCTCATGACCGGGACCAAAGCTGCTTCATGATCGGTACCCAGGCGTCAGGCGACACGAGGCGCGGCGCCGGCAGCAATCCTGATGCGTCACGAACGCGCATGCCGCGCCGCCATGCTGCCCGCAATGAGAGTGGGAACGATCTGCGATCGTCATGCCTCGGCTGCCCGTCCCTTCAGCGGGAACATGCCGCGCGGGCGGCGCTGAATGAACAGAATGACGAGGACCAGGACGACGATCTTGCCCAAAACGGCGCCGGCGATCGGTTCCAGGAACTTGTTGATCACGCCCAGAGTCAGTGCACCGACGGCGGTGCCCCACAGATTGCCGACGCCGCCGAACACGACCACCAGGAAGCTGTCGATGATGTAGTTCTGGCCGAGGTTCGGCGAGACGTTGTCGATCTGGCTCAGCGCCACGCCGGCGATGCCGGCCACGCCGGAGCCCAGGCCGAAGGTCAACGCATCGATCCACGGCGTGCGAATCCCCATCGCCGCGGCCATCAATCTGTTCTGGGTCACCGCGCGCATGCGCAGCCCGAGCGGCGTGTAACGCAGCGCCGCCATCAGCGCGAACAACACCACGATGGTGAAGCCGATGATGTAGAGCCGGTTCAGCGTGATGGTCAGCCCGGCCAGATGGAAGTCGCCGCTCATCCACAGCGGCGTGTCGACGTCCTTGTTCTGCGAATTGAAGATCGAGCGAACCGCCTGCTGCAACACCAGCGACAGGCCCCAGGTTGCCAGCAGCGTTTCGAGCGGACGGCCGTACAGCCAGCGGATCATGCTGCGCTCGATGGCGATGCCGATCAGGCCGGTGACCAGGAATGCCAAGGGCACCGCGAACAGCAGGTTGGCCTGATACCAGGAGGGCGCAATCTGATGCATCGTCTGCTGCACGACATAGGTCGTGTAGGCGCCCAGCATCACCATCTCGCCGTGGGCCATGTTGATCACGCCCATGACGCCGAAGGTGATAGCCAGCCCGGCTGCCGCCAGCAGCAGCACGGAGCCCAGGCTGATGCCGTAATAGATGTTCTGCAGGATGCCCCAAAGCTGCAGCGAATGGTCGATGGCCGCGACGGCGGCCTTTATTGCGGCGGCGACGGGCGGCGGCTGATCGGCCAGGCTCGCCAGCAAGGCGCGCGCATCCAGGTCGCCGCGGTCGCGCAGGATGGCCACGGATGCGAGGCGCTGCTTTTCCGTCGCGGTGGTGGAGAACAATTCGGCCGCGGCCTGGGCTTGCTCCAGGCCGGTCCGCACCGAGGGATCGGTTTCCTTCGCCAGCGCCTTGGCCAGGATCGGCAAGGCGGCGACATCATGGGACTGGAACAAGGCCTCGGCCGCATTCAACCGCGTGGCGGCATCGGGCGAGAACAACTGCAATTGGCCGAGCACCTTGTTGATGACGGACTGCGCCCGGATGTCGGGAAACACCTGGGTCAGCGCATCGGCCGTCAGCCCGGGCGCCGGCGCGCCGGTGGCGGCGTTGACGAAGCTGCCGTTGGCGTTCTGGATGAACAACACGTTGTCGTCGTTCGCGAACAACGTGGTGTTCTTCAGCGATTCGATGATGGGAATGGCGCGCGGATCGCCGGATGCCGCGAGCTCGGCGATGCCCTGGCGCATCGAATCCAGGTTGCCGGAGGCGATTGCCGCCAACGCCTCGGACGCTTCGTCGGCACGAGCCAGCGCCGGCATCAGCGCCAGCACCGCGATCAGCAGCAGGGGAAGGATACGTCGCATTGCTGCGCCTCAGTGAAAGCGAACGGGGGCGGCCGGGGAGGAAACGGCCGCCCCCGTCACGGCAAGCAGACCGTCAGGCCTTCTTGCCGCCACCGGTGCACTTGCCGGTTACCACGTTGAACGCACCGCAGCTCATCGGGGCGCGCCAATCTCCAATCAGGTCCTTGGTTGCCTCGATGTACGGCGACCATTCCTGTGCCACGATCAGGCCCGGCGTACGCGAGACGATGTTGAACTGGCCGTTCGGCTCGATCTCGCCGATCAGCACCGGCTTGGTCAGGTGGTGGTTCGGCATCAGCGCCGCATAGTCGCCGGACAGGTTGGGGGCGGTGACGCCGATCATCGCGTCGATCACCGCGTTGGCGTCGGTCGTCTCCGCCTTCTTCACCGCCTTCACCCACATGTTGAAGCCGATATAGTGGGCTTCCATCGGGTCGTTCACGACGCGCTTCGGGTTGCCGATGAACTTGTGCCACTCGGCGATGAAGGCGCGGTTCTCGGGCGTGCGCACGCTTTCGAAGTAGTTCCACGCCGCCATGTGGCCAACGAGCGGCCTGGCATCCAGGCCCGCCAGTTCTTGCTCGCCGACGCTGAACGCCACCACCGGGATGTCAGTCGCCTTGATGCCCTGGTTGCCGAGCTCCTTGTAGAACGGCACGTTGGCATCGCCGTTGATGGTGGAGACGACGGCGGTCTTCTTGCCGGCGTTGCCGAACTGCTTGATCTTCGCCACCTCGTTCTGCCAGTCGGAGAAGCCGAACGGGGTGTAGTTGATCAGGATGTCGTCGGGCGCGAAGCCCTTCAGGTGCAGGTAGGCTTCCAGGATCTGGTTGGTGGTGCGGGGATAGACGTAGTCGGTGCCTTCCAGCACCCAGCGCTTCACGCCGATTTCCTTCATCAGGTAGTCGACGGCCGGGATCGCCTGCTGGTTCGGCGCGGCGCCGGTGTAGAACACGTTGCGGCTGCACTCCTGGCCTTCGTACTGCACCGGGTAGTAAAGGATGCCGTTCAGTTCCTCGAACACCGGCAGCACGGACTTGCGGGAGACCGAGGTCCAGCAGCCGAACACCGCGGCGCACTTGTCCACCGACAGAAGCTGGCGCGCTTTTTCAGCGAACAACGGCCAGTTGGAGGCGGGATCGACGATCACCGGCTCGATCTTGCGGCCCATCAGGCCGCCCATGGCGTTCTGATGCTCGATCAGCATCACCATGACTTCTTTCAGCGGGGTCTCGCTGATCGCCATGGTGCCGGAGAGCGAATGCAGGATGCCGACCTTGATGGGGGCCTTCCCGGTGATGGCGGGAGCCTGGGCGCGCGCGGGGGTGCTGGCGGCCTTCACCGCGCCGAGCGCGGCAACGGTCGCGGCGGCCACGCCAAGCTTGCCAAGCTTCCGGCGCGACACGTTGGTATCGGTGGATGTCATAGCCTGTGTCCTGTTCCCCGTTCTCGTTGGTTGAGCCGCAGCCGGGCGTTTCCCCGCGTTCGGATGCAAATTCGAGAAGTCCCCTGTCCGTTCCGATCGGTGACGTATTGTCAGGGCGTTCCCCCGGCATCGGAAGCGAAGTGCAATGGACGTGCCAAGCGGTTCTGGCACTTGCGCGCGGATTGGGGCGCTTGATGGAGGATAGTTTGCCGCCCGGGCGGGCAATCTTTGACGATCTCGCCTAAAAACAAGTCACATCGTGGGATGATCCGGGCGTGGCGGGTCCAAACGCGGATGGAGGGAGCGGCCTGATGTCAGACCTGCCCGCCTGATGATTGACTCGCCGGCCGCGCCCGATCGTCATGGCGGGCGCAGGCCCGCCATCCACGCCTATGCAGCACGCGGCAAGAAAATCATGGACGACGGCCTTCGCCGGCATGACGCGGAGAGCGGCGGTCGTGGGTCAATCCCTGTGCGGCCTGAGGTCAGACCTGAAGGCACACTCTTGCCGGAACGTTCGGCCTTGGCGGTCGCGGGAAGCGCCGGGCTTATGCGCTGCCTTGGGCGCAATCGCCCTGATTCTCTACCTGTGGCAGGCAGCAACCGCGGCGGCGCAGCAGCGGATCGCAGTACCGGCGGGCGGCGGCATCACCCAGCCGATCGTTCTGTATGTGGCGGAGCGGCCGGTCGCGAGCGCTGTCCTGCTTCCCGGGAGCTCCGGCCTGCTGCTGACCGCGCGCAACAATTTCCTTGTGCGCGTCGCCGGCGACTTCGCCGCGGCCGGCATCACTGCCGCTGTTGCCGATGCGCCGTCGGATCAACCCGGCGGCGTGGATGACGTGTTTCGCGCCAGTGCGGCAGAGGCAGCCGATGTCGCGGCGATCACCGCTTTCCTGCGCGCCCGCGTTGCAGTGCCCGTGTGGCTGGTGGGCAATAGCAGGGGCTCGATTTCCGCCGCCAACGCCGCGGCGCGACTTGGGCCGCCGGGCATATCCGGTCTGGTGCTGACCTCCTCGGTGTGGGACGGCGGCATGCGCCAGGTGTCACTCGGCGGCATCCACGTGCCGACGCTGATCGTGCACAACCGGAGCGATTCGTGTCCCGCGAGCGGGTTCCTGGGCGCAGCGCCGGCTTTGGCAGCACTCACCTCGGCCCCAGCCAAGGAACTGATCGCCGTGCAAAGCTCGTCACGATCCGGATCGCCGTGCGAGGGCAAGTCCCCGCACGGTTATCTCGGAATCGAAGCCCGGGTCGTTGGCCTGATCGCCGGGTGGATCAAATCGCACTGACACGTGCCGGGGGCGCGGCGCGCAGGACGGCTGCGGCGCTGACACCGAATAACAGCTTGGAGGCGAGCGTCACCGCCATTGGCAGCAGCGTCACGAAGCCCGGATCGAGATGCGGGAGCAGAACCAGGAAGTTGAAGGACCAGACGGCGCCGAGCACGAGCATGACGAGCATGCTCTGGGACCATGGGCCGACCAAACGCACGAGCGGCGCGCGCAGCGCGGTCGCGACGGCGATGCCGAGGGCGACGGCCAGCGCCATGTGAAGCGCGATGCCAACGGCCGGGGCGTACCACAGCGATCCCAGACCGGGGAGCAGGGCGGCGGTCACTCCGCGCGCGACCTGAACAACGGATGTCCCGGTGAGGGCGCCATAGACCGCAACCCAGAGAATTTCGGCGGCTCCGCCAGCCAAGCCTGCCGCCACGCCACGCCGCATGATGCGATCCGTCATGTGTCTCCCCCTCAACAGTGCCTGACCAACAAAGCCGCAGCGTCATGCCAGCAGGAAATTAAGAAATTGTAAACACCCGGCTTCCGGCTGCGAGCGCCGGTGGAAACGGTGCGGCGGCGCGAAGCCGACGGGCGGGGGGGAGAAGCGCGGGCCAGAAAAACGGCCGGGGTAAAACGGCTGGGGTCAGGACGAAGGCTTTGGGGTCGCGCCGGGTGTGGGCGGGGTCGGTTTGCGCGGGGTTGGCGGCGCCCAGGGCGCGGCTTCCCGGATCATGCGCTTGGCCTGCACAATCCAGGCATCGGCTTCATGCTCGCTGCGAAATCCCGGCACGGTCTGCTTGCGGCCGCCCGGCTTTTCCATCTCGACGTCGAAGCCACTCTTGCCGCGAGGAACCACGCGATAGGTAAACTCGGTCATGTGTTCATCATGGCATGAATCGTGCTTTGAATCAGTATAAATCTGCGCAATTTCGCGCCGCCGGGAGGGCGGCCGGCCCTCCCGGCTGCCGCTAAACCAGCGCGATGGTACCGACTTCGGGGCCCTTCGCGCCCTGGACGACACCCATCCGCACCGACTGACGTTCCTGCAACGGACCGAGGCCGGCACGCTCCAACGCCGTGGCGTGGACGAAGACGTCCCGGCCGCCTTCCTGCGGCGTGATGAAACCGAAGCCCTTGGCGGGGTCGTACCATTTCACCGTGCCCATCATCTCCACCGCGGTGCTGAGATCGGGCTGACGGCGCGGGCCACCTGGCGGACGGCCACCACCGCCGCCGCCGCCACCGCCCTGGCCGTAGTGCGGCCGGCGCGGTTGCTCGGGCTCGGCGGTACTGTCGTCCACCGAAAGCACCTGCTCCACCTGCCGCCCCTTCTGCCCGGCGACGACGCGGACACGCAGGGTGGTGCCCGGACTGACGGCCTGCCGGCCAGCGGCCTGCAACGTGTTCGCGTGGAGGAACACGTCGCCCGAACCGTCGGCGAGGGCGGCGAAGCCGAAGCCCTTGTCGGGATTGAACCATTTCACCGTGGCGGTCAGCTCCGGCCCGGACGATGCGGACGCGAAAGACGGCAGCGGGACGGGAGTGGGCGCATTGCCGAAGAAATTGTCATCGTCAAAGCCGCGCCGGCGCGACTGCCATTGCCGGCGATTGTCTTTTGGGGAACGCAAAGTACTGCTGTCCTTTTGGGTTGCTGGGGGTCGGAACCGGCACCCACTTTAGGCAACCTGACGCCAAATTAATAGCGCCCGATGGGGGTGCCCCTGTCACAGCCCCGTTGCCACATTCCGGGTCTATGACATTGCAGGCCGCGACTGGCTGTTTCGCAAACATCCGGATGTTTCGCCGGGCGGATGGCGGCTGCCGGCGGGCGGCGAGGCGGGGATACGCCGCCGGGCCGGCCAGGCGGTTGCGGCCAAGGGGAGCGGCGCTGATTGCGGGGCCGGACCCGGACGGCTATCTGTTCCGCCCCTCTCCGGCTGAACCAATGTCGAGCCCCGCCCCCATCGAAACCACCCCTTCGGCGGCCACGGACACCGAGGAAACGCCCGCCATCGATGGCTGGCGCGGCGCGCCGGCCGGTGAGCTTGCCGCCTTGCGTGCCGAACTCGATTCAATCGACGATGCGATGCACGACCTGCTGATGCGCCGCGCCCGCGTTGTCGAAGCGGTGGCGCAGACCGGCAAACGCAGCGCGCTGCGGCCGGGGCGCGAGGCTTCCATCATCCGCCGCCTGCTGGCGCGCCATCACGGCAGCCTGCCGCCGCAGGCGCTGTACCGGATCTGGCGGGAGCTGCTGGCGGCCACCACGGCGATGCAGGGCGGCTTCGTCCTGGCGGTGTGCGATCCCGATCCGGGCGCGGCCTACACGCAGCTCGCGCGCGAACAATATGGCGCGCTGACGCCGCTGCGCGCGCATCACAGCGCCTCGCAGGCGATCGGCGACCTTGCGGCCGGCGCCGCGTCCATCGCGATCCTGCCGCTGCCTTCGGAGACCGAGGGATGGTGGACGTCGCTGCTGCATCCGGACATCCACGTGGTTGGCCGCCTGCCGTTCTGGATTCCACGGCCCGAAGGCAGTCCGGCCGTGCAGGCTTTGGTGGTGGGTCCGTTTCCGCCGGACGCCAGCGAGCAGAATCGGTCCTTGCTGGGACTGGAGGTGGGTGAGGATGTGAGCCGCGCGTGGCTGACCGGCGCGCTTGCGGCCGCCGGTTTTGCGCCTGGCATGGTGTTGCTGCGGCGCGATCCGGGGGCGCGCGTGGTGCACGGGCTGGTGGAAGTGGACGGGCACGTGGGGGCCGACGATGCGCGGCTGAAGGCGGTGGTGGCGATGCGCCCGCCGGTGGTGCTGGGCGGCTATGCCGTGCCGATCGGGGGCGCCGCGTGACCACGCCGCGGCCGCGGCCGGAGGTGCTGACGATCTCGCCCTATATCGGTGGCGAGTCGGAATTGCCGGGCATCAACCGCACCGTGAAGCTGTCGTCGAATGAAGGCGCGTTCGGCGTGCCGCCCGGCGCGCAGGCGGCGATACGCCGCGCGGCCGACGACGCGTTCCGCTATCCGGATGGCGGTGCCGATGCGTTGCGGGAGGCGATCGGGCGGCGCTGGGGGCTGGATCCGGCACGCATCGTCTGCGGCGCGGGATCCGATGACCTGATCTATCAGTTCTGCCTTGCCTATGGCGGACCAGGGCGGGACATCGTGATGTCGGCGCATGGGTTCGCAATTTATTTCATTGCGGGGACCTATGCCGGCAGCCGCGTGATCAAGGTGCCGGAGCGCAATTTGACCGCGGATGTGGATGCGATGCTGGCGGCGGTGTCGCCGGCGACGCGGCTGATGTTCCTGGCGAACCCGAACAATCCCACCGGGTCGATGGTGCCGCATGAGGAGGTGGCGCGGCTGCGCGCGCATCTGCCGCCGGAGGTGCTGCTGGTGCTGGATTCCGCCTATGCGGAATACGTGACGCGGGCGGATTACGATCCGGGCGTTCGGCTGGTGGATGCCACCGACAATACCGTGATGACGCGGACGTTTTCGAAAGTATTCGGGCTGGGGGGCATGCGGATCGGCTGGTGCTATGGGCCGCCGGACGTGATCGATGTGCTGAACAGGACTCGCGGGCCGTTCAATGTTTCCGTGGCAGCGCAGGCGGCGGCGATCGCGGCCCTGGCCGAACCGGGGTGGGTGGAGAAGGGCCGCGACCATAACACTGCGTGGCGACCGAAGCTGGCGGAGGGGCTGGCGGCGGCGGGCATCAAGGTGTGGCCGAGCGAGGGCAATTTCGTGCTGGCGGATTTTGGCACGCCCGCGAAGGCCGAGGCGGCCGATGCGTGGCTGCGCCAGCGGGGGATCATCGTGCGCAGGGTGGGGGGATATGGGTTGCCGCACTGTCTGCGCATCACGGTGGGATTGGCCGAGGAAGTGCAGGCGGTGGTTGAGGGGCTGGCGGCGTTCTTGGCAGGACGGCAGGGAGATTAACTTTCGCATGCGACGACCGACGCGTTCACTGCGATTGCGAGGAGTGGTGCGATACAGCGATCCCGGTCGAGGGCGGGCGCGGGGTGTCGTGCGCCACTCGAACGCGATTGCTGCGGGCCAGCGGGCCTTGCGATGACAGGGAGTGGCCTCGCAATGACAGGGGGGGTTCCGCTGTTCCGGCGCCTTGCCTTGCTGGGCATCGGGCTGATCGGCAGTTCCGTGGCACGGGTCGCGCGCGAGCGCGGCGACATTGCGGCCGAGATCGTGGTGAACGCGCGCACGCAAAAGACGCTGGACCGCGTGGTGCAACTTGGCTTCGCCGATCGGGTGGAGATCGATCCTGCCCGCGCGGTGGACGGCGCCGATTGCGTGATGCTGGCTGCGCCGGTGGGGGCCTTCGCCGATTTGGCTTCACGTATCGCGCCGCATTTGATGGCGGGCGCGATCCTGACGGATGTCGGATCAACCAAGCAGTCGGTGATTCGCGACGTGGGGCCTCTGGTGCCGGCGGGCGTGCATTTCGTGCCGGCGCATCCTGTCGCGGGCACCGAATACTCGGGGCCCGATGCGGGCTTCACCACGTTGTTCCAGGGGCGGTGGACGCTGCTGACTCCGCCGCCGGGGACCGATCCGGATGCGGTGGAGAAGGTCGCGGAGCTGTGGCGACGCTGCGGGTCGATGATCGAGATCATGGAGCCGGCGCATCATGACCGGGTGCTGGCGATCGTTTCGCATCTGCCGCATTTGATCGCGTTCACCATCTGCGGCACGGCCGACGATCTGGAGGCGCAGAGCAAGCAGGAGGTGTTGAACTTTGCCGCTTCCGGCTTCCGCGATTTCACCCGGATCGCGGCGAGCGATCCGGTGATGTGGCGCGACATTTTCCTCAATAATCGCGAGGCGCTGCTGGAGATGCTGGCGCGGTTCACCGAGGACGCGCAGGCGATGGCGCGGGCGGTGCGGTGGGGGGATGCGGGATATATCGAGGATATGGTGGAACGCGGGCGGAAGATCAGGCGGAGTTTGATTGAGTTGAAGCAGGCGTAGGGCGGCGGGCGTGCAGAAAAGCGGAGCAGCCTGATCAAACCGACCAGGCAGACCGATTACTCAGCAGTCAGTAAGTTAGGCGACACCGGCGCATGAGAGATGCAGTCCACGACTATATCACTGAACTGAAGCTGTCACCCTACTTACGACCGCAGAGTAATCGACTACTCGTCCGGCGTGATCAGATCTTCAACCTGCACTGCAAGGCGTTTGGCGAGGCGCGCATAGACAGCGATATCCGCCGACCTTCGCCGGCCGCTCTCCAATTGCGCCAGATATGGCTGCGAAATGCCAGCCGCCGCCGCGAGCGCCGTCTGGCTCAGCCCGCGGCGCTTGCGCCAGTAGGCGAGCGGGGTCGCGGCGGCCAGGTAGTCGTCCATCTCCGCTTCGGTCA
>Ga0335074_10004803_pt1 | contig 18648 bp, 22 predicted proteins | sample Lox_Sample_23_FD_206715 | JGI IMG/M metagenome (GOLD analysis project Ga0335074, IMG submission 206715) | Soil microbial communities from Loxahatchee National Wildlife Refuge, Florida, United States - Lox_Sample_2.3 | ecosystem: Environmental > Terrestrial > Soil > Wetlands | place: USA... | reverse complement strand
GTCTCGGCCAGGTTACAGCGACCGGGACAACGCCGCCGCCGACGGCGGGGGCGAGGGCCTTTCAGTCGGCCGAGCCCGACACCAGATGCAGCCCCGCCTCCATCAGCCGGAAGCCGAGCTGGCGGCGGAGCGGCGAGTGCCGGTGGCGGCGGTTCGCGGTGATCAGCGCCTGCCGACGGCGCTGGTCGCCCTGGTGCCTGAGGTCGCGAGCGTGGCAGCGGGCGAGGTCGTTGGCGAGCACGGGATTCATACGGATTGTCCTTCCAGGTGGTGTGCCGGTTCCGGCGTTGTTGTCTGGTGGCCGGCGCCGAAGTCGCGCCACGCGCGCTGGCTGAGTCCGGCCAGGATGGCGACGGCCAGGGTGACCGCCGCGAGCAGGAAGAAGGGCGTCGGGCCCCAGTGCCGGACCACCACGGCGGCGAGCGCGACCGAGATCGGGAACACGCCGAAGCTGGTCAGCATCAGCAGGCCCGACAGCCGGCCGAGCGCGCTCGGCGGGGCCCAGCGCTGGAAGGCCGTGATCGTCAGCACGTTGCCGAAGCCGTTCAGCACCCCCAGCCCCGCCATCGCGGCCGCGACCGCGGCCGTGGCGCCGATGTACGGCGTGACCGCGAGGCAGGCCGCCTCGGCCAGGAACGCGAGCGAGCCCACGACCGCGGGCCGCCGCAGCCGCCCGAGCGGCCCGGCGATGATGGTGCCGAGCAGCGCGCCGCCGCCGAAGGCGGCCAGCACGGCCCCGTACCCGCTCGCGCCCGCGTGCAGCGGGCCGTGCACCAGCGCCGGCAGCGCCACCTCGCTCTCGCCGCCGAGGCCGAAGTTGGCCGCGAGGTTGACCAGCAGGATGATCTGCAGCACCCGCTCCGAGCGGAGCAGGCGGCCAACCGCGGGCGCGGCCGGCGTTTCGTGGCCCGCATCCCCCCTCATCGGCCGCACGCGCCGCAGGCCCGCGAGCGTCGCCGCCGAGACGGCGAACGAGAGCGCGTCCAGCCCGAACGCGAGCGAGGGGCCGGCCAAGACGATGAGCGCGCCGCCGACCACCGGGCCGGCCAGCGTGGCCAGCTGGGTCCCGCTCGACGCGAGCGCGTTGCCGGCCTGGAGATCATCCCCGGACAGGAGCGACGGGATGATCGAGAAGGATCCGGGCAGGAAGAGCCCCTCGCCGGCCCCGATCACCACCGCGATCGGCACCAGCACGACCGCGCGGGCCGGGCCGAGCCCGGCCGACACCGCGAGGGCGGCCAGCGTGACCGCGCGGACGGCGTCGGTCGCCATCATCACCGTCTGCGGCCGCCACCGGTCGCTGGCGTACCCGCCGACCGCGATCAGGGCGGTCCGGGGCACGCCGTAGGCGGCCAGCACGGTGCCGAGCAGCAGCACCCCGCCGTGGGCGGCGAGCACGTACCAGGGCAGCGCGACCGCGTAGCAGGCATCGCCGACGTTGGAGCTGACCTGGCCGATGGCGAGCAGCCGGAACGCGCGCCGGCGGAGCGGGGCCAGCGCCCGCGGCGCCGCCAGCCTACGCATCGTCGTGGTCGCTCTCGGCCTTGGGCAGGGCGATCGGGTGGGCGAGCAGCAGCGTCTCCACCGGCACCGAGGCGGGCGGCCGCCTGGACGGGTCCCCCAGCCGGTCCTCGAGGAAGGACCAGCGGGACAGCAGCTCGTGGACCTCGTGGTTGAGCCGGTCTAGTTCCTCGGCAGTCAGGTAAAACAGGTACTGGCTGTTGATGGCCGCGTCCTGCCACGGACGGGGGTAGGACCCCTTCGTCGCCCGCCACTCGTCGTAGCGGGCGAACTGGCGCTCGCGGAACATGCGGACCACCGCGTCGGACGCGATCTGCGCCTCCGGGTCCCCGCCCGGGCTGAACGACATGCCGATGGAGGTCAGCCGCCACGGCCGGGACCGGCCGACGCCGCCCCCTGCCTCCTCCACGAACCCGTACTTCGCCAGCTGGCGCAGGTGGAACGAGCACGTAGTGGCCGTCTCGCCGATCCGCTCGCCGACCTCGGTGGCGGTCATCGCGCCGCCCATCGCCAGCTCCTCGAACAGCGCGATCCGGACCGGGTGGGCCAGCGCCCGCAGGGTCCGCGCGTCGGTGATCTTGCGCAGCTCGCGCTCCTCGTTCGCCATGCTTCGAGAGTATCCTCTCGAAAGAAATCGATCAAGAGAAACCTCTCGAGAGCTGTATCTCAAGAGGAAGCTCTCGAAGCTGCGGGTCGCCCCGGCGGGGCACTGGATGCCGTCGTCGGGCAGCTGATCCAGCCTCGGCCGGAAGCGGTGGCGCGACGGCGCATCGCCTTCCTGCGACCGGGCGACGTCGATGGCGGTCCGGGCGCATTGTCGGCCGCCCCGATCCGTTGCGCGCCGCCAAGAAATCCGCAACCCGTCTCTCACTCGGCCGCAGGCTGGACCAGCCCGGCTCCCCACGCCCAGGCGGCGATCTCGACCCGGTTACGGACGTCGAGCTTGTTGTGGATGCTGGTCAGGTGGGACTTGACCGTGCTCAGCGAGATGAACAGCTCGGCCGCGATCTCGCTGTTGGTGCGGCCCCGGGCGATGGCGGCGGCGACCTCAAGCTCACGGGCTGACAGCCGCACGGGCGACTGCGCGGCCGGGGTCTTGGCCGGGGTCAGGTGCCGGAGCAGCCGCAGGGTGACCTGCGGCGAGATCAGGCCGTCGCCGGCCCGGGCGGCGCGGACGGCCTCGACGAGCAGGGCCGGGCTGGTGCCCTTGAGCAGGAAGCCGACCGCGCCCGCCCGCAGCGCGCCGTCGACGTACTCGTCGAGGTCGAAGGTGGTGACGATCACGACCCGGAGCGGGTCGGGCACCCCCGGGCCGGCCAGCGCCCGGGTGACCTCGATGCCGTCAAGGACCGGCATCCGGATGTCGACCAGGCAGACGTCGGGTCGGAGCCGGCGGGCCAGGGCGATCGCCTCGGCCCCGTCGGCGGCCTCGCCGACCACGGTGATGTCGGGCTGATCCTCGAGGATCAGCCGCAGCCCGCCGCGGATCATGGCCTGGTCGTCGGCGAGCAGGACGCGGATGGTCACCGGGCGCTCCCGGCCCGGAGCGGGACCTCGGCCCGCACCGCCCAGCCGCCGGCCGGGCCCGGCCCGTAGCCTGCCGCCGAGCGCCTCGACCCGCTCGCGCATTCCCACCAGGCCGTAGCCGCCGCCGCGGGCGAACCAGGACGGGGCCGGCTGACCGGCCGGGGCGTCGTCGGCGACCTCGACGGTGACCCCCGACGGCCCGTGCTCGACGGCGACGGTGACCTCGGCCGCCCCCGGGGCGTGCAGGACGACGTTGGTCAGGGCTTCCTGGATGACCCGGTAGACGGTGCTGGCGACCTCGGGCGGCCAGGACGCCTGACCGTCGCCGGGAAGGCGGAGCCGGACGGCGCGGCCGTGGCCGGCGAAGCGGCCGACCAGCTCGGCCAGCTCCTCCGGGCCGTGCGTGACGCCGGCCGCGTCGTCGGCGTGGCTGTCGCGGAGCAGGCCGACGACCCGGCGCATGGCGCCGAGCGCGTCGGTGCCGGCCGACTCGATGCCCGCCAGCGTCGGCTCCAGCGTCTCCGGCCGGCGGGCGGCCACGAGCCGGGCGGCCTGGGCCTGCACGACGATGCCGGCGACGTGGTGGGCGACGACGTCGTGCAGTTCCCTGGCCAGTTCCAGGCGCTCGTCGTGGCGGGCGGCCTCGACCGCGAGCCGATGGCTGGTGTCGACAAACCGCAGCCGCACCCCCACGCCGAGCGCACCTCCCCAGGCCAGCAGCCCGAGGAACGCCAGCGGCAGGATGTACTCGTGGCGGACGCTGACCCGGCCCGCCACCAGCACCGCGGCCCCGGCGACGGCGATGGCCACGGCCGGGCGGGCGGCGGCGACCCGCGCCGCCGCCGCGCCCAGCACCAGCAGCCCCAGGGTGGCCGCGACCCCGGGCTGGGACGGCAGCCGGGCCACGTCCCCCGCGACGCCCGCCGCCAGGCAGACCGTCAGGCCCGCCGACGCCGCCAGCACCGGGGCCCGACCGCGAAGCAGCGCCAGCGCGCCGACGATCAACCCGACGGCCAGCTCGAACGGCCAGCTCCCGCCGCCGGCCCGCGCGGCGACGACGGCGACGTCGGCGCCGAGGACGCCGCCGAGCAGCAGCCCGAGGCCGACGTTGGTCAGGCCCCGGGTCCTGGCGGAGATACGGTGCGTCCTGGTCACCGGTCACAGGGTACGCAGCCGGGAGCTGGCCGCGAATCGGCCGAAAGGACGATCCAGGCCCGGACGGAACCGTACTTCGCACCGATGCCGGCCGGGCGAGCGCGGCCCGAAGCTGTGCTGGTGACTACTTCAGCTGCACCGCTCATCATCGAGACCCGCGGCCTGACCAAGCGTTTCGGCTCGCGCACGGCCGTCGCCGACGTTGACCTGACGGTCCCGGCCGGCTGCGCGTTCGGGTTCCTCGGGCACAACGGCGCCGGCAAGACCACGGTGATCCGGATGCTGACCGGCCTCACCCAGCCCGATTCCGGCACGATCAGGATCGGCGGACGGCCGCTCCCCGGGCACCACCAGGAGGTCCTGGCCCGGGTCGGCGCGATCATCGAGGAGCCGCGCTTCCATCACCACCTCACCGGCCGGGAGAACCTCCGGGTGATCGCGGCCGTCCGCGACCCGCAGGCACGGCGGCGGATCGAGCCCGCCCTCGAGCGGGTGGGCCTGGCCGGCCGGGCCGGGGACCGGGTCGGCGGCTACTCCCAGGGCATGCGCCAGCGGCTGGGCATCGCCCGCTGCCTGCTGGCCGATCCGGGCCTGATCATCCTCGACGAGCCGATGAACGGGCTCGACCCCGGCGGCATCCTGGAGCTGCGGCGGCTGATCGCCGACCTGGTGGCCGAGGGCCGGACCGTGTTCATCTCCTCCCACCTGATCGACGAGATCGAGAAGACCTGTCACGCCGCCGCGGTCATCGACCGGGGCCGTCTCATCGCCCAGGGACCGATCGCCGCCCTGCTCGGCGACGGCGGGCGGTCGCTCGAGGACTGGTTCCTGGCGCTCACCGCCCGGATCGGAGCACCCTCGTGAGCCGCGCCGTCACCGGCCCGATGATCACGGCCGACATCCTCAAGCTCCGCCGCCACCGGGCCACGATGGCGGCCGCGGCCGCTCTCTCGGTCGGCGTCACCGCGCTCTACCTGGCGGTCGTCCTGGGCCGGCATCACGGCCAGCTCCCGGGGGTCAGAACCCTCGGCGACGGGACGTCGCTGATGGGCCTCTACTTCGGGTCGTTCGCCGCGACCCTGATCGGCGCCGAGGCCGGCACCATCGACCTCACCGCAGGCGTGTTCCGCGACCTGGCCGCCACCGGCCGGCCCCGCACGGCGCTGTTCCTCACCCGGATCCCGGCCGCGATCGCGGTGGCGCTGGCATTCACGCTGACCGGATTCGCGCTGACAATCGGGGCCGCGCTCGCGTTCCACGGCTCCGCCCCCGCCCCCGGTCCCGGCCTGATCGCCGCGTCGGCGTTGTGGGTGGTGCTGGCGACCGCGGTCGTCACCGCCCTCGCGGTCGGCGTCGGCTCGCTGACCGGGTCGCGGGCGGTCACCCTGACCGCGATCATCGGCTGGCAGACTGTCGCCAGCGGCATGCTCTACCTGGCGACCTTCCTCGGTGCCGCCCGCGACCTGGTGCTGGTGTTCGCCGTCAGCCGCTTCCAGCCCGGCCCCGCCATCGGCACCCGCGCCAATCCGGGCTCAAGCAACGCGCTCAACACGCTCAAGCTGCCGATGCCCGCCATCGTCGCGATCGTCGTCATCCTCGGCTGGCTGATCATCCCCGCGGTGGCGGGGGCGTGGCGCACCAGAAATCGGGACGCGTGAGCGAGTCGCCCGGGACCGTTCGGGATAAAAAGACTGTCTGGCGTGCTGATCGGGTGGCGGAACTTGATCATGATGCCCCGCTGTCCCGCACCGCGGCCGCGGTGGCGGCGGCCGACGGCCACCTGCGGGCGGACCTGCGCCCGGGCCGGGTCGAGCTGCCGGTCCTGGACCGGCGGGCGGTCACCGCCACCACCCGCGATGCCGAGCTGGCGCGCCGCATCGCCGCCGCCGTGGCCGGCCTCGGGCTGACCGGGGCCGGCAGCACCTCGGCCGAGTCGGCCCGGCCGGCGCAGATGCTCGAGATGGCGATCGACGCGACCGACATCGCGGCCGTCCGGCCGTTCTGGCGGGCGGTGCCCGGCTACGTCGACAAGCCGGGCCGGGGTGGCCCCGCCCGGCTATCGTCGACCCGGCCGGGCAGCTGCCCGCGGTCTGGTTTCAGCAGATGGACGCGCCCTGGCCGCAGCGCGACCGGGTGCACTTCGACATCACGGTCGCGCACGACGAGGCCGAGCCCCGGGTCCGCGCCGCCCTCGCCGCCGGGGCGGCTGGTGGACGATTCGCACGCCCGGGCGTTCTGGGTGCTGGCCGACGCCGAGGGCAACGAGGCCTGCGTCTGCACCTGGACCGACCGCGACGAGCGCGAGGGCAACTAAGCGGAAATCTCCGCGATGATTTCCTATCGTTGCCTCAGTCAGGTACTCCAGACCCCTGAAGGAGAGCGCCCATGAGCCCCGCTGACCTCGACACCCGCGAGTTCTACACCCGGCCGGCCACGATGACGTCGGTGGGGGAGCAGGCCCCCTTGGTCAAGGCGCTGCCGGGCGATCCCGGCGCCCTCGCCGCGGTGCTGCACGGGCTGGTCATCCACGAGCACATGACCGGCGGCTACGGGGTGACGCTGGCCGAGGAGGACCGCTGGACCGTGCACGTCCGCCCGGCCGCCGACCTGCTGGCGGAGATCGTCAAGCGCGATCCGCGACCGCTCGACCAGGCCCGGTCCGCCGAGGGACGGCTGCCGGGCAACTGCCGTCACTTCACCGTGCTTGAGGCGGCCTTGCTCCGCGCGCACGGGACCCCCGCCCGGGCCCGGTGCGGGTTCGGCGGGTACTTCGGGACCGGATGGTTCGAAGACCACTGGGTGACCGAGTACTGGGACGCCGGGCAGCAGCGCTGGCGGCTGATCGACGCGCAGATCGACGATGTCCAGCAGGGCTGGTTCCGCACCGAGTTCGACCTGACCGACGTGCCCAGGGACCAGTTCCTGGTCGGCGGGGAGGCGTGGCGGCGGTTCCGGGCCGGGGAGGCCGACCCCGCGAAGTTCGGGCTCAGCCAGCTGCCGGAGGCCGGCGACTGGTGGATCGCCGGCAACCTGATGCGCGACGGCGCCGCGCTCCTCAACATCGAGCTGCTGCCCTGGGACTGCTGGGGCGCGATGCCGACGCCGGCGGACGTGATCGGGGACGACCTGGCCGGGCTCTTCGACCGGCTCGCGGAGCTGACCCTGGCGCCCGACGACAACGTCGCCGAGCTGCGACGGCTGTACGAAGATGAGCGGCTCCGGGTCCCGGTGACGGTCCGCAACGCCGTCCGCAATCGCGAGGAGCCGATCTAGACCCGGGTGACCGTCGCGAGCCAGGCGGGCGCGCCGTGGTCATCGTGGAAGCGGGTGAGCACCCGGTCCGCCTCGATGCCGGCGACGTTCCACCCGCTGCCGGGGCCGAACGGCGCCGCCAGCTCGTCCCGGCTGACCGGGTGCGGCCCGGTATCGGAGCCGACGTCGCTGAAGCACAGCACGTACAGGGTGGCGTTGCCCTCGGTTACCAGGGCGAGGCTCGCCACGTACTCGACCCGCTCGTCGCCGTCGAACGAGTGGAACAGCCCGCAGTCGAGAACCGTGTCGAACCGGCGCCCCAGCCGCTCCAGCCGCAGCGCGTCGGCCCAGGCGAACTCGGCCGGGATCCCGCGTTCTGCGGCCTTCTCCCGCGCTATCGACAGCGCCGTCTCGGCCACGTCGACGCCGAGCACCGGCAGTCCGAGCGCGGCCACGAGCAGCGAGTTCTCGCCCGTCCCGCAGCCCGCGTCGAGCACGGTCCCGGTGAACCGGCCTTCCAATGCCAGGCGGGCCACCGTCGGCTGCGGTCGGCCGACGTCCCAGGGGGCGGGGCCGTCGTAGTAGGAAGCGTCCCAGGGCCGTCCCGACATCCGTTCGTGACTGGTCGGCGGCCGGCCGACGTCCGGCCTCATGCCAGCCCCAGCTGCTGCAGGATGCCGAGCTCGTCGGTTGAGCCCCAGCGATCGGACGCCTTGCCGTCGCGGAAGCCGAGGACCTGCACGTTCCGTACCGTGAAGCGCTTGCCGGTGGGCGGGTGGCCGAGGAACTCGCCGGTGTGGGTGCCGGAGAGGTTCATGATCGTGATGAGCCGGGTCGGGGTGACGATCGTCTCGATCACGTCGCGCTCGATATCGGAGAACGACGTGCCGAACTGCTCCCAGAACCAGGCCGGGCCGCCGGGGCCGGCGGGCTGCCCGGCGGCCGGGTCATGGTCGGTGAAGTCGGCGTCGTACCTGTCCTCGATCGGCAGCGATGAATCGCGGATGCGGGCGAACGCGTCAAGGGTTGCCTGGCCGCCTGCTGCTATCTCGGTCGCCACGGGTGTCCTCCTGTCCGGGTGCAACACATAGTTACCTCTTGTCTACACCTCCGTATCCGGGAGCCCAACGCCGGCTCCGCAGCAGCTCGGCCGGACGCTCATCCTGCGCGGAGGGTGCCCGGGGCTGGGGTTAGTTCTCCGTAATGCCGCTGGCGGGCCGTCTCCGTGCGCTGCGGCGGTATGGCTTGACATACTCGCCATGACCCCAAGTGTCCGCGCGGCTGCGCCGTCTCCCGCTGCGCCAGCCGGGAGGTGATCGGGTGGCGGGCCTGCTGATTGCCGGGATAGTTTTCTGCACGGTCTTCGTGGCGGAGCTGCCGGACAATTCGGGGCTGGCGAGCCTGGTGCTGAGCACGCGGTACCGGCCGGGCGGCGTGATCGCCGGCGCGTTCGCGGCGTTCGCGGCGCATGTCGCGCTGGCGGTCACCTGCGGCAGCCTGCTGGCCCTGCTCCCGCACCGGATCGTGCAGATCGCCGTGGCGGTGGTATTCCTGGCCGGCGCTGTGCTGCTGGTGCGGGGGGACGACGATGACGATGAGGAGATCCGGCTGAAGGCCGACGCGGCCGGGTTCTGGGCGGTGGCGGCGACCTCGTTCGGGGTGATCCTGCTGGCCGAGCTGGGTGACCTGTCGGACATCGTGATCGTGAACCTCGCCGCCCGGTACCACGATCCGGTGCCGGTCGGCATCGGGAGCGTGCTGGCGCTGTGGGCGGTGGTGGCGGCAGCGGTCGTCGGCGGGCGCGGGCTGCAGCGGGTCCTGCCGTTGCGGTGGATCACCCGCCTGGCAGCGTTGGTGATGATCGTCATGGCGGGGTTCGCCGTGGCCGGCGCCCTGCGGTGAGGTCCTCGCGGACGCCGTGTCCAGGCAATGAGGGTTCGAGAATTGGCAGCAGCTAACCCCGGCCCGCGCGGGCTGGAGCATTGAACCCGTGCGCGCGTCGGCCGGGGCGGGGATGTCGTCACAGCCAGCCCGCCGCCATCGCGCCGGAGATGCCGATCAGCACGATCGCGCCCACGACCTCGCCGTGCTCGCCGGCCGCCTTACCCAGCTTCGCGCCCAGCTGCAGCCCGATGATCGACATGATGAAGCTCATGGCCCCGAACAGGGTCACCGCCAGGACTATGTTGAAACGCACCGTTCCGAGTGCGAGTCCCACCGCGAGGTCATCCAGGCTGAGCGCGGCCCCGCTGACCAGCAGCCGCCACCCGTGCCAGACCGTCGGGGCGTCGTCGCCGCCGTGCAGCGCCTCGATGAGTCCCCAGACCGCGGTCGCGAACAGTATCCCGGCGCCAGCCCAGCGGGCGGCGGATCCCAGCGGGCCGGCCAGACCGGTGCCGATCAGCATCCCGGCGGCCGGCATCACGACATCGCACAGGCCGAAGACCGTGGCCACCTTGATCTCGGTTCGCCGGTCCACGCCGCTGACCCCGATGGCGATCGCCGCCCCGAAATTGTTCAGCCCAAGCGCGACCGCCACGATTAGCAGCGCCACCATGGTCAAACCCTGCCGCACCCAGGCCGGTCTCGCACAGCCAACGCAACCGCGCTCATGGTTTCGGGCGAAGGGTCCGCTGAGTCGGCGTAGCCATGACCATGTTCGACAACCACCGCGGTGCCCGTCACGTCGCCGCTAGCGTCCGGAGGTAGCGGCTGGTCATCTGGCGTTGAGCGATTGTGCCCAGTGGCCCGGCGATCCTGGCCAGACGCGTGGCCGGCCGGGAGAACGCCGTGATCCTGAAGCTGACCGCGCCGGTCGGGTGGTGCTCGACGATGAACGCCTCTTCTCCGCTTTCCGGGTGCCCGGCCAGCGTGCCGTAGGCGAAGCCGCTGCGCCGGGGTTCCTCGACTACGTAGACGACGCGGCACGGCGCCTGCAGTCGCAGCGGGCCAATCCCCAAGCCGAGAATCAGCGTCGCGTTGGCTGCCACGCTCGACGACGAGGCAGCGACCCGCAGCCCCGCCCGGCGCTGCACCTGCCAGTGCCGCACCGCCTCCGAGGCCGCGGAGAAGACCTGATCGCCATGGCCGATGGTCGCCGACCGGCGCAGCCGGTGATATCCGGCTGGAAGATCACCCGCGGTCGCGCCGACCTCCTGGTAGGTCAGCTCGGCGGCAGCCAGCCGGTCGCGGGCTTGGTCCGACAGCACGGTAAGGCCCATCGGCGCTACTGGGGGAACCAGCCGATGTAGAAGACGCCCAGGCCGGCGGCGACGAACATGCCGGCGATCAACCAGAAGCGGACCACGATGGTGGTCTCGGCCCAGCCGAGCAGCTCGAAGTGGTGCTGCAGGGGCGTCATCCGGAACACCCGATACGGCTTGCCGCTTCTCTTGGTCGCCTTGAACACGCTGACCTGGATAACGACCGACATGGTGACGATCACGAACAGCCCGCACAACACCAGGAGCAGCAGGTCGGTCCGGGTCACAATGGCCAGCCCGGCCAGCGTCCCGCCGAGGGCGAGCGAGCCGGTGTCGCCCATGAAGATCTTGGCCGGCGGCGCGTTCCACCACAGGAAACCGAAGCACGCGCCAAGCACGACCGCGGCCACGACGGCGGCGTCGAGCGGGTCGCGGACCTGGTAGCAGTTCGGGGCCAGGGCGGTGGTGCAGTCGTTGCGCACCTGCCAGTTGCCGATGACGACATAGGCCGCCAGCGGCAGGATGGCCGCTCCGGAGGCCAGGCCGTCCAGGCCGTCAGTCAGGTTCACCCCGTTGGAGGTGGCGGTGACCATGATCAGCACCCAGATCACGAACGCGGCGATGCCGAGGGAAGGGCCGAAGTCCGAGTTGAATGACAGGTGCTCCGAGGCCGGGGTGAGGCCGTAGCCGTCGGGGAAGCGGATCGCCAGGATGGCGAACATGATCCCGACGATCGCCTGCCCGAGCAGCTTGGCCCCGCTGCGCAGGCCGAGGCTGCGGCGCATGAACAGCTTGATGAAGTCGTCGAGGAAGCCGACGAAGCCGAGGCCGGTCATCAGGAACAGCACCAGCAGCCCGGACGCGCTCATCGGGTCATCGGTGAGCCAGTGCCCGAGCGCGTACCCGATCAGCGAGGCGATGATGATGACGATGCCGCCCATCGTCGGCGTGCCGCTCTTGCCCTGGTGAGCCGGGGTGTTCTCACCCGTCCTGACCTGCTGGCCGAGCTTGCGCTTGCGGAGCACGCTGATCGTCGGCCGGGTGGCCAGCAGGGCGACGATCATCGAGATCGCACCCGAGAGCAGGATCGTCTTCACTGGTCAATCACGACCAGAGGCTACCGTGCGAGCGCCCCGGCCGAGGCGCCGGTAGCCTTTTGCGGTGACAGATACGACGCCCCCGGTCGACGAGGAGGACCTCGTCGCGGTTGCCGGAGAGCGGGAAACCCTGGAGGGATTCCTCGAGTATCACCGCCGAGTGGTCGCCGGCAAGCTGCGCGGCCTGTCCGAGGAGGACGCCCGGCGGCGTCTGGTGCCGTCCCTGACTACGATGATCGGCCTGGTCAGTCACGCTGCGGCGGTGGAGCGGAACTGGTTCCAGCACTACCTGGGCGGCAAGCCGCGCGAGGAGATCACCGGGAACGCCCGCGGCGACGGCCCCAGCTGGGACGTCGGACCCGGCACGAGCATCGGCGGCGTCATCGCCGAGTTCGAGAGCGCCTGCGCGGCGTCCCGGCAGATCGCGGCGGGCTTCACGCTGGACCAGACCGTGCCGCACGACCAACTCGGCCGGGTGACACTGCGCTGGATCTACGTGCACATCATCAGGGAGCACGCCCGGCACATCGGGCACGCCGACATCCTCCGGGAGCAAATCGACGGCGCAACCGGCGACTGAATAACACGGGCGGTCTGCCAGCAGGTAGGCGAACTGGTGCACGCGGCCGACCCTGAGGTGGAGGAGACCATCAAGCGCTCCGTGCAGCCGTACTTCGTGCTCCGGGGCAACATCTGCGCGCTGCGGCGCATCCAGGCGTAACCGGGCCCGGTCAGGAGACCCGCGCCCCCTGCCGGTAGACGCTGCGGACGACGGGCACCCGCTGTCCGTTCGGGTGCCGTTCGGTGGCCGGCAAGTGGTGCGGCTGCACCTGCACCAGGTCAGCGCGCTTGCCGATCGCGATTTCGCCGCGGTCGTCGAGCCCGACCGCTCGCGCCGGGTTGCCGCTGACCAGCTTCACACCGTCGACGAGGCCGATCGCGGCGTCGGCGGCGAGCTGGAAGACGGCCTGCAGCGGGCTTGACGGCACGTAGTCGGATGACAGGATGTGCAGCAGCCCGGGTCCGAGCAGCTCGGCGGCGGCCACGTTGCCGGACTGGCTGCCGCCGCGGACGATGTTGGGAGCGCCCATGACGATGAGCTGGCCATGCTTTTCGGCTGCGGTGGCGGCGGGCACGGTGGTCGGGAACTCGGAGATGCGCACCCCGAGTTCGGCCGACTCGGCGACGTGCTCGGGGGTCGCGTCATCGTGGGTGGCGAGGGTGATGCCGCGCTCAGTTGCCAGCCCCGCGATCATCCGGCGGTGGGCATCGGCGTACCGCGCCGAGCGTTCGATCAGCGGCGCGACGTAGGCGGCGAAGCCGGACTCGGTGACGTTGCCCTTGGCGATCTGGTAGCGCTTGAACAACTCCATGTCAGCGTATTGGCGCTGGCCGGGGGTGTGGTCCATCAGCGACACCAGCCGGACGTGCGGGTCGTCGCCGAACTCGCTGTACGCGTCGAGGCAGTCTTCTGCCGCTACCTCGCAGCGCACGTGAATCGCGTGGTCGGCGCGGAGCAGGCCGGCGTCGGCGGCCTGCTCGATGGAGTCCGCGAGAACACGGGCGGCCGCGGCGGCGGCATCGTTCTGATTCAACGCCGCCCCGATGCGGACCGCGTCGAGCACGGTGGTCACGCCGGCCGCCGCCAGCTGCGCGTCGCTGGCGAGGGCGGCGGGAAGCGGATCCCATCGCACGCCCGGGCGCGGCGTGAAATGGCGCTCCAGGTGGTCGGTGTGCAGCTCGACCAGGCCGGGCAGCAGATGGTCCCCGCCCAGGTCTAGGCCTGCCGAGCGCGGGTCCGAGCCGATGTCGGCGATCAGGCCGTCGCGGATCAGCACCGAGCCGAGCCTGACTTCCTCATCGAGGACGAGGCGGGCGTTGCTGAGGACCGTTTCGCGACTCATCGAACTCCTTCGTTATCGGCCGGCTCGGCCGGGCGGGGGCGGGCTGCAGGTGATGCACCGAGCTCAGCTCGAACGGGGCGCCAGGTTCGGCCTCGGTGAAGACCCCGAGCGCGTCGACGGGCAGGTCGGCCCCGAGCAGCTCCGCGAACCAGTCGCTCAGGACCCGCTCGACAGCGGGACGCTGCTCCCGGGGTATGCGGTCGGTGAGGGTCAGGTGGAACCCGAACTCCTCCAGCACGAACGGGTAGCCCCAGGCGCTGAGCAGTTCGCGCTGACGGGGCGTGAGCCGGGCCTGGTCGCGGCGGGCGAGCTCGGCCTCGGTCGCGGGGGCGCGGAAGTCGTCGAAGGCCATCACGACGGCGTCGGCGAGCGCGTGCAGCGCCGGCGCTTGCGTCCCCGGCACCAGGGCGAAGAAGCCGCCCAGGCGCGCGAGTGTCAGCTGCGGGATCACCACGGCGGCGGCGCCAGCCGCGAACCGCGCCACGGCTGCGTCGAGTTCCTCCGGAGTGCGGCCGTCCGCGAGGCGGAACGGCGGCTTGAGGGTGGCGTGGAAGCCGTAGCGGCGTGCGTTGACGGTCATCGCATCGACGGCCGCGCGCGTCCAGCCGACGGGGGCCCCCGGATGCACCGGGTGTGAGCGGACGCTGCGGCCGAGCCACTGCTCGGCCTTCTGACCCAGCAGAACGCCTACCGGGTCGGCCGACCGGACACCGGGCGCTGCGTAGATCGCGTACCGCCCGACCATGCCGCTCTCTCCCCGTCTATAGTTGTCTAATAATCTAGACAACTTCGACGTTACTCTATGACCCCGCGACGAGGGAAGCGACTTAACCAGATGACGACGCAGCGCAGGGCCCGCAGCGGATACTCCGCCTGGCGGCTTATCGCCGAGGAGCTCCGTCGCGACATCGTGATCGGGTCGAAGCCGCCGGGGACGAGGCTGCCCGCCGAGGGAGAGCTGGCCGAGCGCTTCGGCGTGCACCGCAACACGGTCCGGCAGGCCGTCGCCGCGCTGGCGGCCGAGCACCTCGTCGTTCGTCGTCGGGGCAGCGGGACATTCGTCGCCGAGCACACCGTGCTGGTCCATCACATCGGATCCCGCACCCGGCTGAGCGACAGCCTGGGTCGTCGCGGCCGCTCGTCGGCACAGCTGCTCGAGTCCGCGATCGAGGCCGCGCCGCCCGCCGATGTCGCCGAGCGGCTAAACCTGGACGGCAGCGCGGCCCTGCGGCTCGAGACGCTGACGGAGGTCTCCGGGCGCCTGATCTCCCGCGCCACCCATTGGTTCGAAGCCGATCGCGTGCCCGGGCTCGCGAGCCGCTACAGCGAGACCGGGTCGATCACCGCCGCCCTGCGCGGCAACGGGATCGACGACTACGTGCGCGCCTCGACCACGGTCGGCGCACGGCACGCCACAGCGGCGGAGGCAGCCGATCTTGGGCTGTCGGCCGGGTCGGTCGTGCTCGTCACGCGTTCCCTCGACACCTTGACCGACGGCACGCCTCTGCAGCTCGGCATCACCCGCTTCGCCGCCGACTGCGTCGAACTCGACGTCGCGCACCCGGATGTCGACTGGGACGAGCCAGCCTAGCCAGGCAGTCGCGCGTGGCCAGGCAGCTCGGCGACGACCTACCCGGCCAGGGCCACCCACGAGACCGCGACGCAGCCGGCGCAATAGCGCGTCTCCGGCTCCGCCAGCAGGTCGGTGGTCGGGATGGGCCGCGCGCACTGATCGCAGCGGCCGAAGCTGCCGTCGGTCAGGCGCGCCAGCGCGTCCTCGGTCTCGCCGAGGGCGCGCCGCGCCGCTGTGGCCTCTCGCAGCAGCTTCTGCAGGCGCGCGGTCTCGGCCGCGCCGGCCGGGTGGCCGCAGCTTTCGGCCGCGCCGTGGTAGGCCAGGGATAGTTCCGTCAGCGTGCTGAGCCGCTGCTGCCAGCGTTCCTCAAGCAGGCTGTGCCAGACGGCGACGGCCGCCAGGGTCGGCGGGGCGGGGAGGGCCGGCCTCGGCGCGGCGGCGGCGAGGGCATAAGGAGCGGTCATCGTCGTCGCCGTCCGGTGCCTGTCGGCGATCGTGATCTTCGCGGATGTGCAGTTGTAGTAGCGGCCCGCTGGTGAACCGCAGCCCGCACAGCACACAGGTCAGGGGGAGCGTGTTCGGCATCATGTCTCCTTTTTCGCTTGCCAGCCCAGGCAAGCAGGCCCGGCTGGAAGGCGCGTGTGCGTGCTGTGGCGGCCAGATGGAGACGCCGGCGACGGTCCTCCACACGGCCTTCACCAGAGCCGCACCGCAGTTGCAGACGCCATCGGTGAGCTGGCACCGTGACTGTTCCGATCTGGGCCTGGGCCGCGTTCGCCGCGTTCGTCGTCACGATGCTGGCGGTGGACTTGCTCGTGCTGCACCGCACTGCCCGTGAGGTATCGCTGAAGGAAGCGGCCGTCTGGAGCGCCGTCTGGGTCGCGATCGGCCTCGGCTTCGGCGGCCTGCTGTGGGCGTGGCAGGGAGGCGGCACCGCCCAGGCCTACCTGGCCGGCTACCTGATCGAGAAGAGCCTGTCGGTGGACAACGTCTTCGTGTTCGCCGTCATCTTCTCGGCGTTCGCGATCCCGCTGCGGTACCAGCACCGGGTGCTGATGCTCGGCATCCTCGGGGCGCTGGTCATGCGCGCCGCGTTCATCCTGGGTGGAGCCGCCCTGCTGGACAGCTTCCACCTGGTCAGCTACCTGTTCGGCGCGGTCCTGCTGTTCGCCGCGGTCAAGATGGCGCGCGGCCGGGACGTGGTCCAGCCCCGTCAGAGCCCGGCGCTGCGGGTTCTGGGGCGGTTTCTGCCCGCCACCGACGAGCTGCGCGGTCAGCGTTTCCTGGTCAGGGAGCGGGGCCGGACGCTGGCCACCCCGCTGCTGCTGGCGCTGATCGTCGTGGAGACCACCGACGTGATCTTCGCGGTCGACTCGATCCCGGCGATCCTCGCCGTCACCACCGACACGTTCGTCGTCTACACCTCCAACGTCTTCGCCTTGCTGGGCATGCGAGCGCTGTACTTCCTGCTCGCGGGGGCGGCGGGCCGGTTCCGCTACCTGCAGCCCGCGCTGGCCGTCATCCTGGCCGGGATCGCGGCGAAGATGCTGACGGCCGACCTCTACGAGATCCCGGTCTGGGTGTCGCCTGCCTTCATCGCCGTCGTGCTGGCGGCGGCCGCGGCGCTGTCCATCCGCCGCAACCGCCGCAACCCCCGCGCCGACGTCAGCGCCGACGTCAGCGCCGAACCTCGGCCGCGCCCCGTGCACACGGCTAGCAGGTGACGGCGCCCGACCGGTAGCGGGCGGTGATGGTCCGGGCGGGTCCGTCGACGGTGACGCAGCCGCCGTAGGGCAGAATCCACTGGGGATCGGTGTGGCCGAAGTCGACGTCGAAGACCACCATGGCGTCGGGGTTGTAGGCCGCCACGGCCCGCAGTACCGCCGCCCGCTGCTCGGTCCTGTACCGCGCGCGCTCGTCGGCCGCGGCCGGCACGCCGAAGTGCGCCGCCTTCGCCCGCCCGAACAGCACGGCCGGGAACTGGGCGAGCAGCCCTCGCTCGCCCATGGTGCGCAGCATGCGGAAGACGTACTCGGGGCTTGGCAGCTCCTCGTCGGTCTCCAGCAGCAAGACGCATCCCGCGTAGTCCTGCGGCGGTCGGATCCACCGGCCCGCGGCCAGGTTCCAGTGCAGGATCTCGAGGTCGCCGCCCCACGTCGGACCAGAGACGACCCGGTCGGGCTGATGCCACGCCCAGCCTGCGCCCGCCGTCGACGGCCCCTCCAGGACCAGCGTCTCGGGGTGGTCCCAGTCGGCCTCGTCCTCGCTGAAGCGGTCGGCCGGGGACAGCTCGAGGTCGCCGTCGGAGAACAGGGCCTGCCGCAGCGAGGCAACCGAGACCGGATGCGTCCCGCCCGCCCGGCCGCCGAGGTGAACCATGGTTGACCCGCCGTAATAGCCGGCGATTCCGAGGTTCCACAGATAGTTCAGCAGGTTGGTGTTGTCGCTGTAGCCGCAGAAGGCCTTCGGGTGCGCGGCGAGCAGCCCGGCGTCGAGGTGGGGCAGCACGGTGAGCTGGTCGTCTCCGCCGATCGAGGCGAGGATGGCGCCGATTCCCGGGTCGGCGAAGGCGTCCATCAGGTCCGCCGCCCTGGCCTGCGCTGACGCTCCCACCAGCCGGGTCGTGGGGTACTCGACCGGCACGACCCCGACCTCGTCGGCCAGCCGCAGCATGGCGAGCTCGTGGACGGCGGGAAAGGCGCCCGGGGCGGCGAAGGAAGGCGACAGCACGGCGACGCGGTCGCCCGGCCGGAGCTTCGGCGGAACAGTCAGCAGCGGGCGCATCCCGTCATCTCATCAGACGTCCCTGGTGGCGCGCACCCGGGTTTCCGCCATCACCGCTCGAGAGCCAGCCGGCCCGCCAGGGCGACCATGATCGTGCCCGATCCCGCGTCCAGCGCCTGGCGGGCGCGTCGGCGGCGCGACAGCCAGCCGCCGATCCGTCCGGAGGCCAGCCCCACCGTGCCGTCGATCAGGATCTCGAAGCCGACGAAGATCGCCCCAAGGACCGTGAACTGCAGCGGGATGTGCCCCAGGCCGCGGTCGACGAACTGCGGGAGCAGCGCGACGACGAACGTGACCGATTTGGGGTTCGCCAGGTTCGTGAGCAGACCGCGGGCGAAGGCGTATCGCCCGCTCACCCGCGCGCCCGGCGGTGAGCTCTCCACGGGGCCGCCCCGCCGGGCATTGCGCAGCGCCTGGAGGCCGAGGTACAGCAGGTACGCGGCGCCGCCGAGCCGCAGCGCCGTGAACGCCGCCGGCGCCTCCGCGAACAACGCCGACAGACCGTCCGCCACCGCCGCTATCTGCACGATCTCACTGGACACGACCCCGAGGGTGGCCAGCAGCCCGGCCCGGGCGCCGCCGCGCATGCCGGTGGAGAGGATGAACATCATGTCCGGCCCGGGCGCGATCAT
>Ga0335074_10004802_pt1 | contig 18649 bp, 13 predicted proteins | sample Lox_Sample_23_FD_206715 | JGI IMG/M metagenome (GOLD analysis project Ga0335074, IMG submission 206715) | Soil microbial communities from Loxahatchee National Wildlife Refuge, Florida, United States - Lox_Sample_2.3 | ecosystem: Environmental > Terrestrial > Soil > Wetlands | place: USA... | reverse complement strand
TAAATCAGGCTTGGCTGGCGATCAAACTTCGAGCCTTTGATATTCTTCCGCGACCAATGCGGGTAAAGGAAAATATCGTTAGAGGGTATTTTCTGACTGCCTTCAGTGAGGCTTTCGAGAGGTATTTAGAGCCTCTAGCAAAATGAGGCGGGAGCCGCGTTTGGTCTCCAAGTGGACAGATGCAAGGAAGAGCGACGAGTGTATATTCGAAAGATAATATGGCGAGGAGTGATGACGCCGCAGATGGCCGCTTGGAGGCCAAACCCTTCGGGACGAGGCTTTCTGGCCCCGAATCCGACGTCGCGGCCTTGTCTCATTTTGTTAGAGGCTCTTAGGAAAAAATCTAAGCGCTACAGCGCAACAACCCCTGAAAATATAGATGTTTCCTCCACTCTTAAAGGCGCAACAAGCACTAATCATGTTACGGATCAGAAAGTGCGAAATACTCTATAAAATAAGCCTTTGTTACGTTGTTGCGCTTAGAAGGCCCAAAATTGGAGAAAAAAAATATGCCTGGTAAAATAATGAATCCTGACTCCAAGATCGTTGGCGAACTTGCCGCGGCGGGATGCAGCAATTCTGAGATCGCTGATATATTAGGCTGTTCTGAAAAGATGATAGGCTCAAGGCGCTTTGCCGCCATTCTCGCCAAAAATCGGGCCGAAGTGCGCAAACATCTGCGCCAGGTCCAAATCGAAGCGGCGTTGGGAGGCAGTGTCATGATGATGATATGGCTGGGACGGCAATTGCTCGGCCAGACCAGTGAGAATGATATATCGGTCGATAGTGATCCTGAGCAACTGATTGTGGTGTTGGATGAGAAGCAGAAGAAAAAGGACGAAATGATTGAAGGCGATATGGTGCCGGTGAATGAAATGGTGACGCCGCCCTGAAATCTTCTCGAAAAATCTCTGAACTGCATCTTCACAGCGCGTTCGCAAATTTGCGAACAAGCAAAAAGTTTCTATGCGACCTTTGGCGTCACCTCTGCGCCCTCTGCGTTAAAATCGTCGCCTGCCCTGAGCCCCGTCGAAGGGTGTCGTCGTGGTAAAAAAATCTCTGTGGTGAATATTTTTCGGGGTTCTATTCAATAACCGTGCGAACAGCGATAATGCCACCGTACAAATTCGGAGGCCGCGTGATGAACCTGATCAAGCCGCATAAACAGGGCCGTAAACTGCGCCTGAACAAAATTGATCCCGCTGAAACTTTTGATTTACCCGGCAAACAGAAAATTGAAAAATTTATTGAAGAAAGCACGCAGGAAATCGGGCGGTTACAGGATTTGCTTTATGCCGATTCCACCCAGGCGCTATTGGTGGTGTTGGAAGGGATGGATACTGCAGGAAAAGATGGAACGGTTCGCAAGGTCTTCGATCACGTCAATCCGTCGGGTGTTCTCGTTAAAAGTTTCAAAGTTCCCACGCCTCTGGAGCGAGCGCATGATTTTCTCTGGCGGGTACATGACGCTGTTCCGCCGCTGGGCAAAATCGGAATTTTCAACCGTTCGCATTATGAAGACGTGCTGGTGGTAAGGGTGCACGAAGAACAGTTTTTGCCGCCGCATTTATTGCGCGATCCGAACCTGTGGAAAAAGCGTTATGCGATGATCAATGATTTTGAGTTTACGCTCGTGCAGAACGGAACCCGGATCGTCAAAATTTTCCTGCATATTTCCAAAAAAGAGCAGCGCGACAGAATGCGCGAGCGACAAACCGATCCAAACAAACACTGGAAACTTTCGGAAGATGATATTAAAGAACGGGCGTTTTGGGACCGCTATCAAAAAGTTTATGAGCGGGTGATTGAAAACACCAGCACAAAACATGCGCCCTGGTACGTTGTTCCCGCCGATCACAAATGGGTGGCTCATTATCTTGTGGCGTCGGTTGTTCGTGATGTACTCAAAGACATGAATCCTCATCCGCATAAGGTGGTTGATAAGCGGTTATTGGAAATGAAAATTGTCTGACGCGGCGGTGTTAAACGCGTTTGAAGGGCAAAGCGATTCGGAATGCAATTACTTTTGATTTTTTTAGCGGCATTCGCTGCGGGGTTTATCAATGCTGTTGCCGGCGGCGGCACATTTCTGACCTTTCCGACGTTGACCGGTCCCGGCCAGCTAACCGAGAAAATGGCCAACATGACCAGCACGCTGGGAATATGGCCCGGTTCGCTGGCGTCGGTCGTAGCCGCGAAAAACGATTTTCGCGGTTTACCCTATAGTCTTCTGACGATGTATCTGGTGGTCGGGCTGATTGGTTCAATAGGAGGGGCGATTCTACTTCTGGTTACCAGAACAAGCGACTTTCGCCTGACGGTGCCGTGGCTTTTGGGGTTTGCCACGTTGATTTTCGCTGCCGGGCCGCGCATCAGCGCCTGGGCAGGCCATGAACATGGCAAGGGAGGGCCGCGAGGCCGTTTTATGACGGGAATCATGCTTTTGGGCGTGTCCATTTATGGAGGTTATTTCGGAGCGGGCATCGGCATATTGATGCTGGCAGCATTGAGCTTTGCGGGTCTTCGCGACATCAATCAGATAAACGCCGTCAAGGTACTGATGGCAACGGTGATCAACGGCGTGGCCAGCGTTATTTTTGCTTTCGCGGGTGTTGACTGGAGATTTGTAGGATTGATGGCGGTGGCCTCAATCGCCGGTGGATTTATTGGAATGCATTTTGCCCAGCGATTGCCGCAGAAGATATTTCGGATTCTGGTGGTGCTGACAGGCAGTGCGCTGACCGTGGCATTTTTTATCAAAAATTATTGAGAAACATCTATAACTTGACATTCCTCAAGCGCACTCATAATTTCGGCGTCATGGCGGATATTAGAAAAATTGTTGCTGTTGTCGTGGCGATTGCGGGTTTGTTTGTGATTACTGTTACAAGCACAGCCGACACAAATGACGCGCAAAATTTCGCGGCTACGATGACTCCCATTACGCCCACGACGCATATCGATTTATTCAACGGCAAGGATTTAACGGGCTGGGCATTCTGGACCAAAACTGATTTAAAACCCGAACAAATCTGGACTGTCCAGGGTGGGTTGCTGGAATGTGCCGCCGAGCCAACGAGTTACATGCGTACTTTGCAAAGCTATGAAAATTACAAGCTCACCGTAGTTTGGCGTTTTGTGAAAATCACGGCAAAGTCGAACAACATCGGGTTCCTGATTCATATGCAATTGCCCGATCAATTGCGGCCAGTGTGCATCAAATGCCAGGGACAGCATGATAATCAGGGCGGATTCTGGCTTTATCATGGGTTTACCTGCGACCAATATAAAGGGCCTAAAACGCTCCAAAACGTGCATATTCCCCGGCCGGATGACTCGAATGAAAACCCGGTGGGGCAGTGGAATACTTTTGTGCTGGTTTGCAGCGGCGGGGATGTTAAGTTTTATGTGAATGGAAAGCTCAGCAACGAACTGACTGGTTGCCGGCCTTCATCGGGCAGCATCGGCATTCAGACTGAGGGCGGACAAATTGAAGTAAGCAAAATTTATATAGAGCCTCTAACAAAATGAGACGGGGCCGTGCCGCCGGATGCAAAATAAAGCTCGTCATTCCTGCGCAGGTTTCGATTGAACTGAACTGCCGTTAATTGTGACATTTTGATAGACCAAATGACTTACGTGCTGAATAGTGCTGGTACGCTGGATGCCGGTGAACGTGCAGTTGGAAAGAGTAATTGAACCGATGGGATCATTTTCCAGGCCTACCAGGTCCAAAACCTGTGGGACGCTTTTATCAGAGACGTTATTGAGGGTGATTCCGGTGACGACCGGCGGAACCGAGCCGCCGGATTCGTGTTCGCCGGAGTAAGACATGTTGATGAATACCACAGCATTATTGAATTGACCGGTGACATTATCGACATTGATGTCCTTAATATAGCCGCCGCGCTGCATGCTGGTTTTCAGGTAAAGCACGTAACGAACGCCTTTCCATTTTTCGCCGCCGGCATCGGTGGCGAGGTTATAGCCAAAGACGTGCGCAATCCCTTCGGTTTGTTCGCTTCCACAGGCGATCATTCCCCACGGGCCGTGAAACTGCGTGTTTATGACAACAATGTTCTGGCTGGGCCGATGCACTCTTTGTGTGTCGGGATCGCGGCCTGATTTAATGGCGATATCATCGTCTCCTGCGCCCAGGTCGCAATTTTCGATGACCACGTTATCGCAGCCATCCGGATCGCAGCCGTCGGTATGGGCCGCCGAACTTAACGTGGTGACATGATCGACAATGACATTTGTGCTGAGCGTCGGATGCATCTGCCACCAATGCGCATTCTGAATAGTGATTCCCTGGATCAGCACATTCGTGCAATTGTAGGGTTCCACGAATGCCGTGCCCAGGGGATGTTCGGGTCCGAATATTCTTTGGGCGATCGGGACGGAATTTTTTTCCATCTGCACCAGCCGGTTCCAATTGGCGCCGACTTGTTTATTCCATTTGGCGGTGAGTGTGCCATCAAGGATGCCATCGCCGGTTATGCCGATGTTGGCGGCGCCGTTGGCATAGATCAGAGGCGAAAAATTGATCAAATCGATTCCCTGATTCCGCGTAGGCTCGAGCGGATATTCGCTTTCATCGCCATCGAACATCAGAACGGCGCCTTTTTCAAGGTGCAGATCCACATTGCTCTTAAGTAAGATCGCGCCGGTCAGATAAGTTCCGGCCGGCACAACGACGTGGCCGCCGCCGGCGGCGTTGCAGGCGGAAATAGCGGCGGAAAACGCAGATGTATTGTCGGTTTTGCCGTCGCCGGCAGCGCCATAAGAGAGAACGGAAAAAGTTTTGTCGGGAAAAACCGGCGGTTTGGCCTGGGCAACGATTTGATTGGCCAATGGCCAGGGCAGCATATCCGCCGCGCGCAATAACGCCGCATGGGCTAATATGGCCGCGACACAGAGCGCCGGAGTTGCGAACAACTTACAGATTATTTGCCTCATGGCATTTTCCTATACATCCATAATTATCCGGGACGGAAAATATTGCAGGATAAAAATTTTAATCGGGCGATTTCATTGCCCGCCCGTTAATCGTGACATTGTGCACGATTAAGTCGACATTCTGGACGAGATTTTCATCCTGCGCAATGTTTATAAACGTGCTATCGGTAAGGGTGAAGGCTTTGATTGGATCATTGGGCAAACCGATCATGTTCAAAACATAGGGCGCGCTGGCGTCGGTAATGTTGCTGAGAGTGATATTTTCCACCCGCGGCGGTGAAGGGCCTGTTTCGCCGTTATAGGTCATTGTGGCGTGAACGATTCCACCGGTGAAAACGCCGGTGATTTTGTCGAGGTTAATATCCTCAATGTAGCCTCCGCGGCGCGAATTAGATTTAAGGTACAGGAGATAACGGACGCCAGGGTGATCACCGTTCTGAGACGTGGAAAGATTGTAGGCAAATACATGCGCCACGCCGTCCGATTGTTCACTGCCGCAGGAAATCATTCCCCAGGTTCCGTGAAACGTGCAGTTGATGACCACAATGTTTTCGCTGGGACGATGTGTGCGCTGGCTGTCGAAATTTCGGCCGGCTTTTATGGCGATGTCGTCGTCGCCAGTGCTGAAATTACAGTTTTCAATGATCACGTTTTTAGAACCTTCCGGGTCGCAGCCATCGGAATTGCCCGCGGTGCTGTTGGTGGTTACATGATCCACGATGACATTGGTGCAGAGCAGGGGATGAATTTGCCAGAAAAATGAGTTGCGTATGGTAATGCCCTGAATCAACACGTTCGTGGAATTGTAAGGCTCGAGGAAGACAGTGCGTAGAGGAAACCGCGGTCCAAAGACGCGCTGTGCGATTGGCACGCCGTCATGCCCCATTTTTTCCAGCAATTCCCAGGCACCGTACGCGTCCCAGTTCCAAATTTGGGTCAAGGCACCGTCGAGCGTGCCGCTGCCGGTAATGGCGACGTTGGTGGCATTCGGGATATAGACCAGGGGCGAGAAATTCATCAGGTCGATCCCCTGATAGCGGGTGGGTTCGAGAGGATATTCCCTTTCCAGTTCGCTGAACATCAGGATGGAGCCCTTTTCCAGGTGTAAATCGACATTGCTTTTAAGGAGAATGGCTCCGGTCAGATAGGTTCCGGCGGGGACCACGACGTGGCCGCCGCCGGCAGCGTTACATGCGGAAATAGCCCTGGCAAACGCCGCTGTATCGTCGGTTTTTCCATCGCCGACGGCGCCGAAGGAAATAACAGAAAAGATTTGATTGGGGAAAACCGGCGGTTTAACCTGGGATAGAATCTGATTGGCCAGGGGCCAGGGAAGGGCGCTATTTACCGGCGAAAGATCGACACAAATAAACAGCAAAAGGATTAAGGCGAGCGCCAGCACGGCCAAGGGAATGTTATTACCAGGAGAGTGTTCGATTTTCCCGCCATTCCAGTGTGCCATGAAACTTCCTCGTGCCGGCCTGTAATCCACAGGCAAACAATGCAATGTTTATGATAACAAGGTATGTGAAAATTATTTATTTAATGGCTTTTTATTGTCCACCATTGAATATTTAGCCCCTGTTTTGCCGAATTATAGACTCAGAGCCTCTAACAAAATAAGATAGGGCACAGGCGCCTGGGAATTTTGGTCTTAGGGGAGTCTTTCCGAGTAACCCATCGCAGTGTCATCGGTTACTCGGAAAGACTCCTGAACAAGGAGCTTCGACGAAGTAAGTATTAAGATACAATACAGCGAGGAGAAGCGACGCTATATGGGGCCAAAAAGGCACCGCGTCCCAACGCGGCTCCTAGCTTATTTTGTTAGAGGCTCTAGGATTATGATACGCCCATGACTACTGTAACGATTCAGCAAGCGTTTGAACTGGCTTTGAAGCACCATCAAGCCGGCAGATTGGTTGATGCGGAAGCCATTTACAAGCAAATCATCGCCCAGCAACCCAATCATGCCGACGCCATACATTTATTGGGTGTAATCGCGCATCAGGCGGGTAAAAATCAGCATGCGGCAGAGTTGATTAACCGGGCGATCGCGCTGAATTCAGCGATTTCCATCTACCATAACAATCTGGGGATCGTTCTGGAGAATCAGCGTAAATTTGATGAGGCGATAGCAGAATATCGGATTGCGATCAAACTCAATCAGGATTATGCCGAAGCTTATAACAATCTGGGCAACGCCTTATCCAAAAAAGGTCTGCGCGATGAAGCGATAGCCGCCTATAAGGAGGCGATACGGATCAAACCGGATTATGCCGAACCTTACAACAACATGGGCAATGTTCTGAAAGATCAGAAAAAACTTACCGAGGCAATCGATGCCTATCGCACGGCAATTAAGCTTCAGACTAAATATGCCGAAGCATACAACAACCTGGGCAACGCGCTGTACGAAAGCGGACAACACGAAGAAGCACTCAAAGCAATTCGTGCCGCTATTGAACGTAAACCCGATCTGGCAGAGGCATACAACAATCTGGTCAATGTGCTCAGAAGTCAAAATCGAATGGAAGAAGCCATTCGAGAACTCAATAGCGCCATCAAACGCACTCCCAATTTAGCGCCGTTGTACAGCATTCTCGGCGCCGTTCTGATGTCTCAGGAGCGGCTCGATGAATCCATTCAGATGCTATTCACCGCAATCAAGATTAAACCTGATTATCCTGAAGCATATATGAATCTTGCCCTGGCACTAAGGGAAAAAGGGAGGCTCAATGAATCTGTCGCGGCATTTCAGGCGGCTTTGCGCTATAAGCCTGAATTTGCCGAGGCACACAACAGTCTGGGCATGTTGCTGCAATCGCAGGGATTCGCGGAACAGGCTATTGTTGAATTTGAGGCCGCCCTGAAGGCTAAGCCCGATTTAATTGATGCGTACAATAATCTGGGTAATGCACATAAATCGCTGGGCCGGCTGGACATGGCCAATGAGGTCTATGGCAAACTTCTGAAAACGTGGCCGGAATTTGCGATCGGTCATAACAATATTGGAACGTCTTTGCTGATTCAGGGGCGGATTGACGAATGCGTGGCGGCATATCGTGAATCCATAAGACTTCAGCCCGATCTAGCTCCGGCGCACAGTAATTTGGTTTATGCGATGCACTTTCTCACCGATTGCAGTCAGAAAGAAATGTATGAAGAACATTTACGCTGGAATACGCATCATGGTGAGCCGCGAAAAAGGTTTATTCAGGATCACAAAAACGACCGCAATCCGGACCGCCGAATTAAGATCGGTTACGTTTCGCCGGATTTGCGCGGGCACTCAGTAGCCTTTTTTATGGAAAACCTGCTCGCGCATCATGATCCCGGTCAATTTGAAATATTCTGCTATGCCGACCTGGCCAATCCGGATGATGTCAGCGCCCGTCTGAAAACGCTTTCCCATCACTGGCGGGACACGACCAAACTGAATGAAGAACGATTTGCAGATCTGGTGAGAAAAGACGGCATCGACATCCTCGTTGATCTGGCCGGCCACACGGCGGGGAACCGCTTAACCCTTTTTGCACGTAAACCAGCCCCGGTTCAGGTTACCTGGCTGGGGTATCCCGATACCACGGGCATGACGGCGATGGACTATCGCTTTACCGACGCCCATGCCGATCCAAAGAGGACCGCACAAAAATTTTATACCGAAAAACTAATATGGCTCGAAAATTCTTTTCTTTGTTACCGCCCATTGGACGGGGCGCCCCCGGTCGGGCCGTCGCCGTTTGAGAATAATCAGGGACGCATTACCTTTGGTTGTTTTAATATTCTTTCGAAAATCAATGTTCCGCTGGCAAAACTCTGGTCGCAGATTCTTCAGAAAGTTCCTGATTCGCGACTGATCATGAAAAGTTACCAGGGGTTACAGGATGCCGGTGGAAAAACGCATCTGATGCAAAAGTTCACCGAGGCGGGAATCGACGCCGAACGTGTGACGCTGCTGGGCCTGGCGCCCACGCGCGCCGAACATTTAAAGCAATTTAATCTTATTGATATTGCCATGGATTCGTATCCATATAATGGAACAACAACCACCTGCGACGGGTTGTGGATGGGTGTGCCGGTAATTACTTTATCGGGTAAATCCCACATGAGCAGAGTGGGCGTAAGCTTGCTCACGAACGTGGGCTTGTCGGAATTGATCGCCAAAACGCCGGAAGAATATGTGGATATCGCCGTAAAGCTGGCGGAAGATAAACCCAGGTTGAATCAATACCGTAAATCCATCCGTGAGTTGATGTCGAAATCTCAATTGATGAATGCCAGGGAATTCGCCGGGAATATCGAAAAGGCCTACCGGGATATCTGGCGCAAGTGGGCGTCGCAATCACCCGCGACAATTTTAGAACCGGAACCAAATACAGTTTAGAAATGAATATTGTTTTGCCGACCTGATTTGAGACAATTCGGCGCTGCAATTTGCCGCCGGTTTGGGCGTTATAATAAAAAAGCAGGAAGATTTGAGGTTCTAATGAAAACCCGACTGAATGTGATGGTTGCGTTGATTTTGCCGGCGTTGTTGATTGTTTCCAGCGCGATCATGGGACAAACAACGCAGCCCGCGACTTCCGGTCAGACAGGCCGAGCTGTTCCTGCAGTCCTGAATTTCACAATGACATCAATCGAAGGCCAGGACGTGAATCTCGCCAAATACGAGGGCAACGTTATTTTGATAGTCAATACGGCAAGCAAGTGCGGTTTTACCCCGCAATATGCGCCGCTGGAAGCGCTTTATAAAAAATATGCAAACCAGGGCTTCGTGATTTTGGGCTTTCCGGAAAATGATTTTCACGACCAGGAACCCGGCACGGACATTCAAATCAGTCAGTTCTGTACGGAAAAATACGGCGTTACGTTTGACATGTTTTCCAAAATTGACGTGATCGGACCCAATCAGTGCCCGCTCTATAAATTTCTAACTGATGAAACGACCGACCCGGCTTTTGCCGGTCCGGTGAAATGGAATTTTGAAAAGTTTTTAATTGCCAGGGATGGCACAATCGTTGCACGTTTTCGATCAAAAATTAAGCCCGATTCGCCGCAAGTGGTTTCAGCTATTGAAGCACAACTTGCCAAACCACTACCATAAAGCTCAAACGGACCTTTTGGTTTCTGCCGATCATTTCTTATACGCCGGCACTGTTGGCTCAAGCGGGCACAATAGCGTTTGAACCACGGCTTGATCTGGTTTAAGACCGGGCGATTCAGCGACAACGGAAATGCTTCCGGGTGTTTGTTCCGACCGGACGATTAACTGGGCAAGGCCGTTGAACGCCTTGAAATGATCGGCTGTCTGAGAATCATGATCGGTCGGGTCGCCGTTGCCTACCGCCATGACGCGCCCTACTCCACTGACGTTAAACGTGATTAAATTATCGGCGGTGGGCACGGTGCGGCCCTGACTATCAACAACAGCAACATTGATTACATCCGTATCGGATCCATCGGCATTGATGGCGGCGCGATCGACGGTCAATTTTAACGCCGCCGGCGCGCTGGTGGTTTCAACCACGTCATCCGCGACGAGCTTGCCGTTCTTATAGCCGAGGGCTGAAAGTTTTCCCGGTTCGTAAATCACATTCCAGGAACCATAAGAACCGCTTCCTGCGGCAGTCAAATCAATAGATCGTTTGCCCAGACTCTGGCCGTTAAGAAACAATTCTACAGTATCGCAATTAGTATAAGCTCGGACGGGAATGTTCTTGCCGACCATGTTCGGCCAGTTCCAATGCGGCATCAAATGCAGGACAGGGGTGTCAACCCAAAGTGATTTATAGTAGTAATAATAATCCTTGGGAAAACCGCAAATATCCATGATGCCGTAATTCGCCCAGAGATTCGGCCAGCTTTTGGCTTCGCCGCGATAATCAAAGCCGGTCCAATAAAATCCGCCGGACATCCACGGATGCGTCGCAACATACACCCACCAGGTGGCCAGATGATAAGAACTGTCAAAACCGGAGTTATCCGCGGGAAAATATTCTCCGCGAGTAGCATGGCCGCTGCCCTCTTCTGTAATAATCTCCGGCTGGTCTGGATGCGCCGCGTGATACGCTTCCGATTGCGGCGCCTCATGGTAATTCCAGCCTCGTACATCCACCTGTGAATTAGCTCCGATATAGCCTTTATCCTTCTCGTGTGTATTAGGCGTGGACTTAAGTTGAGAACTATTAGACGCAAAAGTTGTAAGTCTTGTGGGGTCAAGCTGGTGCGCAAGATCGACCATGGTTCGGGTAACTCGTCCGCCTAGCGGTGTGAATGAAGCGGTCTCTTCATTCCCCATTGACCAAATGAAGATCGATGGATGATTACGATCGGTTACGATGAGCGTCCGGAGCTGATCAAGCGCGTATGGAGTGGAATCGAAGGCGCGAGTTTCCGCCATGACCAGAAAGCCCATGCGGTCGCACAAATCAAGAAATTCCGGCGCTTGCATGTTGTGTGAACAACGTATGGCGTTACAGCCGAGATTTTTAAGCAGCTTCAGGTGATACGCATAGATGCTCTCCGGCATGGCTGTACCGACGCCGATGGTATCCTGGTGCAAACAGACACCTTTGATCAGGTATGGTTTTCCATTGAGCAGAAAACCTTTGTGGGGGTCAAACTGAATCGTGCGAAAACCAAAGGGAGTCACGACGCGATCGGTTGTTTCCTCCTCGGATTCGACGTCAGTTACCAATGTATAAAGCATGGGCGATTCCGGAGACCAGAGCCCCGGTTTATCCACAATTGTTGAAAGTTTTACAGTCGCATCAGAATCAAAAGGCACATACAAATTTCCTGAAATCTGAGCTACCTGTAAGCTTTGGGGATCAAGCACTGAGCATCGGACGATAACGTTTTTATCTTGTTCGGTTTTATTTTCAACCGTCACCTCAGCGAAGACGTCGGCTTGATCTTGGGGAATGTTGTTTTTAAATCGGGTATAGACAAACACTCCGTTAGGCGCAACCGCGATCGGGTCAGTTTCCACCAGCCATACATGGCGGTAGATACCGGCGCCCTCATACCACCAGCCTTCGGTGTTCATCGCATCAACGCGGACGACGATGTCATTCTTTTGGCCGGGATTAACCAGATCGGTGATGTCGTACTGAAAGCTGGTATAGCCGCTTTCATGTTGCCCCAGGTAATGTCCGTTCACCCAGACTTCGGAATTCCGAAACACGCCGTCGAATTCAATCCAGAATCGGCGTCCGGCGGCGACCGCAGGTATGGCAAAGGTGCGTCCGTACCATCCAATGGAAGTTGTAGGAAATTTCGGTCCCAGCGGCGCAAAAGCGTTCCAGGGAAGGGCTTTCGGATTTGGTGTAAGGCTGATGGCCCAGTCATTAGGAAGTTGAATATTTCCATCAACGCCGTGGAATCCGTAGCCTGATTTCTGCAAGTAACGAGTAGGTATAGTGATTTCATCGTCGCCGGGAACGCCAAAGTGGAAACTCCAGCCATTATCCATGGAAAGACACTGGCGCACGGAAACATCATTGGTAGCAGCTTGTGCGGATAAAACACCGCTAACCAGCGACGCCAGGCCGATGAAAATGAAAATAAAAAAAGTCCGCGCCAAAATTCCTAATCGGGTCACGACCATTCCTTTACATGTTTAATCCTAAAATATTACACTGCCATGATTTCCGGATATTCTTCAAAACCGATTTTTCTTCTGATTATTGCATGATTTTCAAACATTCCCATTCACGCCTATCATACTATCTTGAATGGGCTGAGGAATTGACGAATTTTGAATCGCGACTCCCAATATTTCTTTGAGAGCCTCATAAAAATATTGTGATTTCATTTTCCATAAGGACCATTTGTAAGAGAACTTTAATGTTTAACAAAACAGAATGGGTCGTCAGTGGTTTGCTGGTAATTCTGGGCTGTGCAGCGGAGTTATATTTTGCGAATCTCGCCACAGGTCAGCCAACCACACCGGCCGCGGCAACCATATCTCCAACGCAGCTTGGACTCATTCCTGCGCCGCGCCAGGTCATTGCTTATCAGTCGACGTGGACATTGCCACAGACAGTTGCCATAGAAGCTGTTACGGCAGATGAGAGAAATGTCGCCGCGTTCCTGGCTGATTTTCTCGCTCAAAGAGGAATAAAAGCCGGTATTGTTTCTCAAATCGCCGGTCGGACTCAAATCTCCTTATCCAGCCAGGGAGTTATTCCTCAGGTTGGTTCCGAAGGATACAAACTTACGGTTGATCAAAACGGTATTTCCATCAGCGCCAATGATGGAGCCGGACTTTTTTACGGCCTGCAGACGCTTGAAGAACTTTTTTCATCAGATTCATTGACGGATAATACGATCCATCAGGTTTCCATCATCGATTGGCCGGAGTTCAAATGGCGCGGCGTGATGCTGGATGTTTCGCGGCATTTTTTCCCCGTTCCCGTGGTGCAACGGTATATCGATCTGGCAGCGCATTACAAACTCAATGTATTTCACTGGCACCTGACGGATAACGATGGATGGCGCATCGAAATTCCACAATATCCATTGCTGACCAAAATCGGTTCCAATTTGCCCGGTTGTATGCCCGGTTTTTACACGGATGATCAGATCAAACAAATTGTTGCATATGCGGCGGCGCGCTATGTAACCATCATGCCGGAAATCGATATGCCGGCGCATGAAACTGCGGCAATCGCCGCTTATCCCTGGCTGGGCGCTGCTAAAGACACGCTTTTACCCAGCGACCGGACCATCGAATTTTTTGAAAATGTCTTAACCGAAGTTATGAAGCTTTTTCCCGGCCAGTATATTTCTGTTGGCGGCGACGAAGTTCATTACGAATCGATAAAAGGTGAGAACGTCGACGTGATCAAACAACTCATGCAACAAGAGCATTTGTCCAGATATCCACAGTTGGAGAGCTATTTACTCCAGCAGATTGGAGCGTTTCTTAAAACCAATGGGCGCAGAATGGCGGGATGGGATGAAATTGCCGCCGGTGGTGCATTACCGGATTCATTAATTCTCTGCTGGCACAAGAACGTTGGAGCGCAAGCCGTTGCGGGCGGTAATAATATTGTTATGTGTACAAGTGGGTCATTATATTTTGACTATGCTCAGGGCGACCCGGTGTTCGAGCCTCCGGCGATGGATGGGTTTACAACCTTGCACATGGTCTACAATTTTAATCCATCCGCTTCCTTGTCCGCGGCGCATGCCGGTCAACTCATTGGCGTTCAAGCCAATGAATGGACGGAATATATTTCAACTGAAAACCACTTATTTTATATGTTACTGCCTCGTGCCCTGGCCCTGGCGGAAATAGCCTGGACGCCCCAGCAGCAACACAATTGGCCGGATTTTGTTATGCGAACGGGCAAGCAATATCTCTGGCTGCAAAATCACGATTTTAATTTCAGAGTTCCCGAACCAAACTGGCAACTTGGCGCTCTTGGCAAAAATGACGTTGTAAATCGAATGCCAAAAACCAACATGGTCCGGGTATCGACAAAACTGGACAAATTGCAGGTGACGCTTTCAGACGCCGTGCCCGGTGCCGTCATGCACGTGCTCTTTAGCTGCAATCAGGCTGGTTTACCATCGTATATAGATGCGCTGGAGCATGGTGATACGGCGACTATTTCAGTTAAACCCGGACAGCACATTGTTCTTACCGCCACGGCCGCACTCAATGATGGCCGCACCAGTGCCCCGACAATATTGGTCATTGATCGTCCAGGGTTTCTGACGCCCATACATTCATAAAGAGGGGTCAGTGTGGAACGTTGAGAGTTTAAAGGGTGTGATCCCACTCCACGCTTCCATATTTTGTTTCGGGTCCCAGGATGCGTTGCAGGCAGATTCTGTAGATTTCATCCGGCGATGCCGTGGGAGGAATATGAATCGTCGGCATCCGAATTCTAGCGGCCGATTCAGCTATTAAACGGTTGTACCAGATGCTTCGCGCCGCAAAATGTTCGATAAGTTTTTCTTTGTTCGACGCCCAGCGCAGAAAATCGGTGTCGGCCAGTAATCTTTGGCGGATCGTTTCGTCATCGGCAATTAGCCAGAAGGTTGCTGTTTCCTGCAAATCCATTTCTGCAACCCACTCTGGACGCAAACCCCATCCTTCGATGACGGCGGGTACACGCCACGTCGCGTGTTCACGAATAACCGCCGCGACCGCCGGCCAGGTCGCCTGAAGCTGAAAATCCGCGTCATGAATCAATTTTTTGGGGCTGGTTCTAACGTAATAAGTTCGGTAATCCTGACCGCCCATGGGATGCAAATCCGGATGTGTTTCACTCGTCGTTACCGCGCGCAGAGCCGCACTGATGTCATCTGTGGAAATGCATGCGTAACCCAGCCGCGTGGCCAGAAGAATGGCGACGGTGGTTTTGCCCGTCAGCGGCGCTCCACCAATTAAAATGACTTTGGGTAGCGACATGTAATTTTCCCGATTAAATATTCCAACAAGTTTCAGTTTAACTGCAATCTGCGGAAATGCTATCCGAAACGATTTAATTCTGATATTATCCGTTTCACAAAAATTTATTCTGAATTGCCTGGGGAAACTTGATGGATCGACGAAAGGCGGAGTTTTTACGTCAAAGGCGGATCTTCCTTAAAAATCTTGCCGCACTCTCCGCTGCGATGGTTTTAAACAAGTCTTCTATATCCGGCGATACTTTTTCAGAACCGACGCCGATCAATAATTTAGCTGCTCCCAAGGCATCGATTCCTTCCGTTTCAGGTTTAGCCGCGAACGTGCGTCCCACCATTGGTACCGACGGCCACGGACATGTTTTTCCTGGCGCATTTGTGCCATTGGGTCTGGTGCAGGTAAGTCCCGATACGCCATACCCGAATACAAAACAAGGTGCGTGGCCGGCTATCCCGGGCTCCCGTGTGGACCTTTTGCTAAGAGCCTTGAATACACCTCTTGGACAATGGGATCACACTTCAGGCTACCATTACACGGATACTGGCATCTGTGGTTTCAGCCATACGCATCTTTCCGGAACCGGACGAGGAGATTTAGGCGATATACTTCTAGCGCCCATCACTGGCGCGATTCGTTGGGAACCGGGAACGCCTGAAAATAACGACGGTTATTCTTCACTTTTTTCTCATGACCTGGAAGTGGTTCACGCCGGTTATTACAGCGTACTGCTGCTTAACCATGGCGTTTTGGCTGAACTAACCGCTACCATGCGCTGCGGCATGCATCGTTATAGTTTTCCCGCCGGCGTCGCTCGCTGCGTTATTCTGGATCTGGTACATGGCATCGCCGCGAAAGTAGTTCGTGGAAATATAAATATCGAAAACAACACCACGATTAGCGGTTTTAGAACCAATAATGGATGGGCAGCGAATCGCGATTGTTATTTTGTAATGGAATTTTCCCAACCGTTTACAGCAACGCTTTGGTCAATGGGCAAAGAACTTCCCTCGAGTTCTTCGTCGGTTACTGATGTACAGGTCAAAGCCGCGCTAATTTTTGATAATGCGTCGACAAAACCGCTGATCGTCAAAATTGGCATATCAACTACCGGCATTGACGGAGCAAGAAAAAATCTGGCCACGGAAATTCCCGGCTGGGATTTTGACCAGGTTCAGCAGGCGGCTACAGACGAGTGGAACAAGGCCTTAGGCGCCATCGATGCGGACATTCCCGATGAATCTCAGCGCCAAGTGTTTTTTACCGGCATGTACCACGGCATGGTGGCGCCAGTGACATTTAATGATGTGGACGGTTCATATCGCGGCGAGGATAACAAGAATCATTCTTATGCGAACTTTACCAAATACACCACTCTTTCCATCTGGGATATATTTCGTTGCGAATTTCCATTTCTTATGCTCACGCGACCGCCGCAATTCGCCAACGATCTTGTTCAAAGTATTCTGGCGGATTATGTGGAATTAAACCGCCATACAGTTCCGCTCTGGCCGCTCTGGGCTTATGAAACATTTGATATGACGGGTTTCCATTCGGTGGTCTTGGTTTTGGAAGCATACATACATGGATTCCGCAACTGGAATACCCAGGCGGTCTATACTGCGCTCAAAGACACCGCGATGGGCAGTCGTGCTTTTCTTGATGAATTCAGGAAATATGGATTTATTCCAACGGGTCCGAATAAGAAACAATCGGTTTCGCGCACGCTCGATTACGCCTATGACTACTGGTGCCTAGGTGCGTTGGCCGATTTGTTGGGTAAAGTGGATGACGCAAAAGAGTTTTATAAACTCGGGCAGAATTACCGTAATCTCTTCGATCCCAAAACAGGTTTCATGCGCGGTAAAAATCTCGATGGAACCTGGCGTGAGCCTTTCCGTCCCGATGAACAATTCTGGGAAGATTACACGGAAGCCGATGGCTGGCAGGCAACTTTTTCTGTAATGCAGGATGTTGCAGGACTAATCGATCTATTTGGCGGTGATGCCAATTTCATCGCCAAACTTGAGGCTTTATTCGCCGCTCCTCCGGGCGTAGTTAACGCGCCACCGGACATCAGCGGATTTGTTGGCCAGTGCGCCCAGGGCAATGAGCCAAGCAATCACATTCCTTATCTGTATAGTTTTGCCGGCGCTCCATGGAAAACGCAGTATTGGGTGCGTCAGGTGCTCAAGCAGTGTTATAACAATACTCCCGCGGGTTTGCCGGGCAACGACGACTGCGGCCAAATATCCACCTGGGCGGTCTTTGCGATGCTGGGCTTTTATCCGGTTAGCGCCAACGGCGTATACGTCATCGGCAGCCCGACGGTCAATCGCGCCGTGATCAATAACCCGGCGACGAACAACGCATTTGTCGTCATCACTGAAAAGAATTCACCGGAAAACATATATATACAAAGCGTGAGTCTCAATGGAATAGAGCTACAGCGTTCGTGGATCGCGCATGACGAAATTACGACAGGCGGGGAGTTGGTCTTTCAGATGGGTGCCGAACCGAATAAAGATTGGGGTTCGGTTCCGGAGAACCGTCCGCCATCCGGTCTTTTGCCTGCAAAGTTGTGAAAATGCAATGTGATTCGATTCATCGCACTACACGCCAACTCGAATCCGCATCGAGATGGATTCTTAGCCGCTTTAAGTCGCACAATCAAAGGACATAACGACGACATCCAGTCCGCAGTATTTCATTCGCTCCACGACTGACCATCCAAGCCGCGAATAGAACAGTTGGGTGTTTGGAGTATAAAGATACAGCCGATCGACCCCCAGCGACCAGGCGTCCGTAATGACGCGTCCTACCAACGCCGCGCCTATGCCTTGTTTTCGGTATTGCGGCGCAACAAAAACACCCGCAAGCCAGGGGGAAAGCTCCATGCGCGTGTCCATATCATTAGCCACGAGCATTGCGGAGCCGAACAATTTGTCGCCGGCAAATGCAATCACAACGGTGGGAACTGCCGCGTGTCTGCGGGCGGCCTCGCGTAGTCTATCGATGCGCTTGTCGATGGAATCGTCCGGTCGAAGGTATGCCCATTCCTGATGATGCCACTGGGCAAGAGTTGGAATAAACTCTTTATGTTTGGCGAGATAATCGATTTGAATGCCCATAGCTTAAGCATTACCAAGTTTCGCCCGCCACTCTTCGCGCACTTTGCGGTAAAAATCTCTGCGTCCCCTGTGATCTCGACTCGACTGAGCTCGTCGCAGGCAGTGGCTAATAAGACTTTTTCCCTAACTTCATCGCGGC
>Ga0335074_10004801_pt1 | contig 18649 bp, 17 predicted proteins | sample Lox_Sample_23_FD_206715 | JGI IMG/M metagenome (GOLD analysis project Ga0335074, IMG submission 206715) | Soil microbial communities from Loxahatchee National Wildlife Refuge, Florida, United States - Lox_Sample_2.3 | ecosystem: Environmental > Terrestrial > Soil > Wetlands | place: USA... | reverse complement strand
AAATCGCGAGCCTCAGTGCGGCTGCCCTTGCGGGGGCAGGCAATTTCCTTCATGCCGACCAGGTCGTGGGACAGGCGCAGCCGGTGACTTCCGGACCGGAAAAACAAACACCCGCCAACGTGATGTCCATCGCCGCGGCTCCGGGTGACACCTTTTTCGTCATGGGGTCTCCGGTAGCTATGGCCGTTGAGACCGGGGGAAAGGGATCGCTCCTGAGCCTCACTCTGGGAGAGAGGGGTTCTCCGACCATCGCGCCCGCGCAATACGGGGCGATGCAGCAGAAATCCGCGCAGGGCGCCGCGGCCCTGATGGGAGCGCAGGCCCTGTTCCTTTCATATCGTGACGGAGAGGTTCCGGTGAACGACGAGATCAAGTTTGCCGTCTGCGATCTGATTCGAGAGTACAAGCCGCAGATCGTGGTGACGCACTGGAAGGGAAGCTGGCACAAGGACCATCGGGCGTGCTATGAGATCGTTCAGGATGCCATCTTCTATGCGGGGCTTCCTGGAATTGTTCGGGAGCGCCCCGCCCATGATGTGCGGACACTCTATTTTGCCGATAACTGGGAGGATGCGGCCGGATTTGTTGCCGACACCTATCTCGAGATTACTCCCGTCTACGATCGCTGGATGAAAGCATGCAGCCTTTTCCCGATGTGGCGGGGAGAAACGGGATTTCGGTACAACGATTACTATGCCAGTCGAGCGGCGGCGTGCGGCTGTTTGAGCCAGTGCAGCAAGGCTGTCTGCTTTATGTCTCCCGCCGATGAACGTGTGCGGGATCTGCGCAGGGTCTGAGGGGATAAGTTCGCTCGGGGCATTTGACACCCCAATAGCCACGTGCATAACATCCAGACGACCCGAAGAGAAAGCAAAGTATGGCAAAGCTGCAGCAACTCGACCGTAACAGCGTGGTTCCACTGCATTACCAGATTCAGCAACGCCTTCTAGCTCTGATCCAGGCAGGCGAATTCGAAGCGGGGCAGCCGCTGCCCCCCATACAGGAAATTGCAGCCAGGCTCAGCGTAAGTCATATGACGGCGCGGCAGGCGATCAAGGCCCTGTGCGACCTGGGCGTGATCTACAGCAAGCAGGGGGTGGGCACGTTTATCTCCGGAATCAAACTGGAGAAGAATTTCCGGCAGGTGTTGTCATTCAGCGAAGAGATGGAGTCCCGCGGCTCCAGGCCCAGTTCGCGCGTTCTCTCGTTTAAGGTCAGGCGGCCCACCGCTTCGGTGATCGAGACGCTCCGGCTGCAGCCTAACGAGGAAGTCGTGGAATTGAAGCGCGTGCGCAGTGCCAACAGTCTGCCGATGGGCATCGAGTGCAGCACGATTCCGCTGCGTCTCTGCCCCGACCTGCCCACTACGTTCGATCCGCGCGGTTCCCTCTACAGAGAACTGGCGGATCACTATGGGATGAATATGGCGGTCGCCGACGAGATCGTGGAGATCGGCCTCGCCGGATCCAAAGAGGCCGGATTGCTGAAAATCAGTAAGGGCAGCCCGGTATTTCTGTTTACCAGAACGTCTTACATCCAAAACGGCCAGCCTGTGGAATTTGTGAGGGCGACCTATCGGGGGGATAAATACAAAATCGTGAGCCGGTTGACTCGCATCGACCGCTCGCTTCTGACTCTTACGGCGAATCGCCAATAAATCGAAGATTTATAACTACAGAGTTTATAACTGAAGAGAGGAAAAGGTGCATGGCTGAACTGGAGTATCTGTCGCGGATTACTGAGGTTATATCGCGAATTGGAGAAACGCAGCGGGATAATATTGAGCGGGCGGCGCAGGCGTTTGCGAAGACCATCGGCTCGGGCGCCCGAGTCTATATGTTTGGAAGCGGGCACTCGGTCATTCCGGTGCTGGATATCTTTCCCCGTTACGGCAGTTTTGTCGGCTTCTATCCTATATACGATCCGCGTCTGATGTGGTCCAATGTCGTTGGTCCGGGCGGAGCTCGCGAACTGCTCTGGCTGGAGCAGCGCGAAGGGTATGCGAAGATCATTCTCTCGAGCTATGAAATTAAACCAGGCGATTCGCTCCTCGTCTTCTCCCATGGTGGCCTGAACGCCGCTCCGATTGAGATGGCTATAGAAGCCAGGAAAAGCGGCGCGACGGTCGTCTCGGTCTCCTCTCACGGGAATTACCGCCATGCCGCCGCCAAACATTCGACGGGCAGCAAGCTCGCCGACGTGTCTGACATCGCCATCGATAACTGTGTTCCGCCGGAAGACGCATTGATCGCCGCGGATGGCATCCCCGAAAGGTTTGCCGCCGGTTCCACGATCGCGTCGGTGGCCGTTGCCATGACCCTGGTGGCCGAGGTCGGCAAGCTTCTGCTCGCGCAGGGGCATCGGCCGTCCACGTTCGTGTCGCCCAACGTGGGCCTCTCTCCGGACCACAACGAGGGGGTCTTCCGGGAGTACACGAAGAATGTGCTGCGCAGCCGGTGACAGAGCGGAGATCAGCTGAGAAGTAAGCGACGCATAGGTTGGAGTTCTCGGGCGTTTGGGAGGTCGGGGTGTGAAGCGGCTTGCTCCACGGATTGCGATTTGCGTACTGCTGTTGGTGGCGGGGATGCCGGCGCGCGGTCAGTCTGTAACCGGAGGCAATTCCTTCTATCCGGCGGCGGTCTGGTATAGCGGGGGGAAAGCCCGCGCCCCCATGCTGGAGAAGATCAACTCATCCAGCGCTGAGCGGTGGGGGGCAGACCTCGATGCGATCAGGGCGGATGGTTTCAACACCGTCAAGACCTGGATCGACTGGCAGACCGGCGAGCCGAGCCGGGGAGTATTCGATTTCGACAACCTGAATCTGCTGATGCGGCTCGCTCAGCAGCGCGGCCTGCGTGTCATCGTTCAGATCTATCTGGATTCCGCGCCGGACTGGGTGGGGCGTCTTTATCCGAGTGGACGGTTTGTGGACAGCAGCGGTGCCGTCATCATCTCGCAATCGGCGCCGGGGTATTCGCTCGACGATCCGGGCGTGCGAAGAGAGGCGGTGGCTTTTCTCCGGGCGTTGTCGCAGGATGCTAACCGCTTTCCGGCGCTTTATGGGTGGGACGTATGGAGCGAGCCTCACCTGATCAACTGGGCCGAGTTTCCTTATCTGAGTAATCCTGAATTCGGGTTCAATCCATCGACGCAGGCCAAGTTTCGGAAATGGCTGCGGGAGAAATACAAGACCCTCGACCAGCTTAATGCAGCCTGGTACCGAACTTACACGACGTGGGACCAGGTGGAGGCTCCACGTTATCCAACGATTCTTTCCTATACCGACTATATTGACTGGCGGGAATTCATCGACGTAAAGCTGGCGGAGGACCTGGCGCTGCGCGTCAATGCGATTCGCACCGCCGACAATATTCACCCGATCACCAGCCATTCCGATGCGCCCAGCCTCTTCACATCGCCGACGGATGGCTACGGCGAGCCGGACGATTTCAGAATGTCTGCCAATGCGGACTTCTATGGCACGTCGATGTACCCGATGCATTCGGAGTCCATCCACCCCTGGTCCAACGCGGTGCTGGATGCCGCGCTCGATTTTTCCCGTTCCGCCGGACACAGCTTCCAAAAAGGCTTCTGGATCGGGGAGCTGCAGGCGGGACAGGGCGCGACCGGCATGCGCATTGCGGAGCCGGTGACTCCGCGGGATGAGACATTCTGGATATGGCAGGCGGTTGCGCATGGCGCGCGTGAATTCGCCGTGTACTCCTGGTATCCGATGAGCTCCGGATTCGAGTCGAATGGCTATGGGCTGATCCATCTGGACGGAACCCTGACGGATCGCGCCCGCGTGGCCGGGAAAGCGGCAGCCATCATCAGCCGGCATGCGTCCAGCCTGCTGAACGCCACGCCTGCTCCTGCACAGATTGCTATCTTGTATAACCGCCTTTCCTACATGGTTGGCGGCTCTCAGCCATCGCTTTCAAGGCTGGGACGCGCTCCTATCGACTCCGCAGTGGGACTGCACCAGGTCTTCGCCGAAGAACAGATTCCGGTTGACTTCGTCTCTGCGCAGCAGGTCGCTCAAGGGCAACTGAGCCAGTACAAGGTACTGTTCATCCCATTTCCGGTCATGCTTTCAGCCGACGTAGCCGATGGGATCAGGCGATTTGTCGAGGACGGCGGTTACGCGGTCGCTGGGGCACGGCTGGCGTGGAGCAACGAGCGCGGATTTGCCAGCGCCATTATTCCTGGCATCGGCCTCGACAAGGTATTTGGTGCGAGAGAGACGCTGATCCGCCCGGTAGATCGTCCGCAGATCGCCATCGATCCTTCCGCGAGCCTTCCCGGGGTGGCGGACGGCCAGCACGTATCCGGTGCGGCATTCGAGGAGGACCTGGAACCGTATTCGGGCGCTCGCGTGCTGGGCCGTTTTGAAGACGGAAAGCCAGCCGTCGTTGAGAATTCGTTCGGAAAGGGGAAGGCGATTCTCATCGGATCCTTTGTTCCTCTGGCCTATGACGAGCATCCCGATGACAGCACGCGAGACTTTCTGATTTCGCTTGCCAAACTTGCTGGAGTTTCTCCCCAGGTTGCCGTTTCGGGACCAGGACAATCTGAGATCGCAGTCCGCCGCCTGGTCAGCCCACACGAGCAGATCGTTTTCGCCTTCAATGAGTCGGAGGACCCGGCCGAGGCTGCTATCTCGCTGGACATTCCGTGGAAACCGCGCAATGCGATCGACTGGCTGGACGATCTCGATGTGCCAATGCAGACAGAAGACGGCAGGGTGTTGCTGAAAAAGATGTTTGCGCCGGGCGAGATCTGGGTTGTCAGTCTCGAGGCGCAGTGACAGGCCGCGATCTGGGCGCGGAGCTCGCCGGATGTGTGAGAGGCTGTTCGCAACGGAGGACTCGGCCTGATGCCTAACTACGTTCTGGCGGCGGATATTGGCGGCACGAACATCAGAGTGGCCAGGGTCAGTGCTGCGGGCCGCGTTAGTCACCGCTTCGAAACGAAGACGCCGCCTGCGGGAGGATCCGCGGTTGTCGAGGCCCTTTTGAGATTGCTTCGGCAGATTCCTCTGGAAAATGTACGTGCGGTGGGAGTGGATGTTCCGGGACTTGCATATAGCAACGGCGACGTATGGGCGCCCAATATTCGAGGATGGAAGCGGATGCCCCTGGGCAGGCGCCTGCGAGAGCGGCTCCGGCTGCCCGTGGTGGTGGACAGCGACCGCAATGCATTCGTCGTGGGGGAAACCTGGAAAGGCGCTGCCCGAGGCTGCCGCGACGCAATCTTTCTGGCGGTGGGTACCGGAATCGGGGCCGGGATACTCGCAGACGGCCGCCTGCTGAGAGGACACGGAGAACTGGCTGGATGCGTCGGGTGGATGGCGGTTCGCGACGAGTTCCTTCCCGAGTACCGGAAGGTTGGGTGCCTTGAGAGTCATTCGGCTGGCCTCGGCATCGGAGCGGCGGCAAGCCGGCGACTGAAGCGTAACCTCACAGCTGAGGAAGCTACCCAGCTTGCCAGGCAAGGGGATAAGGGCGCGCGGGAGATCCTCTGCCAGGCGGGTTCCTGGCTCGGTCTGTGTCTGGCTAACCTGGTGAGCACTCTCAATCCAGAAGTTATCGTGCTGGGCGGCGGCGTAGCGGAAGCTGGAGAACTGGTGCTAAGGACTGCGCGTCAAAGCATGATGCGCTGGGGACAGCCGATTGCGGTCCGACAGACGCGTCTGGTGTGCAGCCGGCTCGGCGGCGCCGCCAGTCTGCTGGGCATCGCCCGGCTGGCGTTTGAGCGGGCAGAGCGCAAACAAAGCCGGCCTGGCAAATGTGAGGCTGCCTGGCAGAGAACGATACGGAAGAATGAATAAGGATCCCATCCCGCCAGACCCCAATCGCAACCGCACGGCTCTGATTCTTACGATCCATGCGTGCATGTTCGTCTTCGGGATTGTGCTGTTCCTGATGGGAACCCTGCTGCCGACGCTTCATGTAAGCGCTGCGCGCGCCGGCAGTCTCGGTTCGGCGCCCCTCGTCGGAATCCTGATCGCCACCGTGCTCGCGGGGCCGATTCTTGACATGCAGGGGGCCAGGCGAATGCTGATTCTCGCGCTGGCGTTGATCTCGGGATCGATCGCTCTTATCCCGTCGCTCCGCGATTACCGGCTGCTGGAGATTTGTTGCCTGACCTATGGGCTCGGCGGCGGAATTCTGAATACCGCCGCCAACGTGCTGATCGCGGATCTCAATGCTCGAGGCCGTTCCAGCGCGCTCAACGTGCTGGGCTTTTTCTTCAGCGCGGGCGCGGTGCTGGGACCTCTGCTGATGTCAGTTGGCGGCGGAGAGCTGTCTCCGGCGCTGGTGCTTCGCATCCTGGCCGGCCTCACAGCCGCGGTGCTGATTCCAGTCGCTACCTTCCGCTTTCCGCCTCCGCTGCGGGCCGGGATTGAACTGCGCGTTCTGTTTTCGGTGCTGAACCAGCCGGCGGTGTGGCTCTTCGGGGTGCTCCTGATCTTTGAATCAGGAAGCGAGAATTGCATGTTTGTATGGTCGGGAAAGATCGTCACCTCAGCGCTGCGCGTCACCCCGACGCAGGGCAGCCTGGGCCTGGTGGCTCTGGGCGCGGCGCTTGGGTTCGGCCGCCTCGCCGCGGTGTTGTGGCTGCGCTGGCTGGGAAATTCGGGGACCATTTATCTGTCGATTGCCATGGTTCTCACCGGCATTCTCATCGCTCTGGCCGGACGAAGCTTGCCTGCCATGATCGTCTCGATGATTGTCATTGGATTTGGAATCTCCGCCATTTATCCCACCATTTTGGGGATAGCCGGCGATCGCTTTACGGGAGAAACAGGAACCGTGTTCGGCGCCATCATTGCGCTGGGACTGCCTGGAGGAGCGGCCGGCCCTGCTGTGGCCGGCTACGTGTTCGGCTATGGCCCACTGCACGTCTTGTGGATTCCAGCAGCGTGCGCCGTGGCAGTCGGCATCCTGACCGCAATTGTTCAGGCAGGGACTCCCGTCCGGAACGGCAGGCGCATAGAAGCCGAATCACGTTGAGCGCTATGTTGTTAGCGCGGAATCATTGCGGCATACTCTTCAAATAGTGGTTGAAGAACTGTGCGGCGAGGGTGTAGGCAGGAACCCAGTCGCGGTGCAGAAGGAATCCGTGTGGCATGCCCCATCCGCCAGGAAACTGGCCAACGGATTCATCGCATTCCTCCCGAACCGAACCTTATCAACTGCGCGCTCCGTCGCTTGCTGTGTCGTTGCAGTCTGACAATTCGGGATTGTTGAATTCGCTGTGAACGACTGTCGAGAGGCCGCCTCCGGGAGCGTACCGCTGCGTGAGACGTCGATTGATTTTCTGAGCGCACCCGGCAACGCCCAGGGAAACAGGACTCTCCGCTTCTTCAGCTCCTCAGCGCACCATGCAGGGGCACTTCGGATGGAAGCGCCAGCCTGGCATCAGGAACTGCATGGCGGCGGCGTCGTCTCGCGCAGTCTGCCCAATGCTCCGGTAAAGCCGATGGGCGGCTTCGATCCGTTCCAGATCGAGCTCGATCCCCAGGCCCGGGCTCCGGGGAACTTCGATAGCGCCGTTGGCAATGCGCAGAGGCTGGCGTGTGAGGCTCTGGCCGTCCTGCCATATCCAGTGGGTATCTACGGCGGTCGTCTTCCCGATCGCGGCGGCGGCGGCATGGGTAAAGACGGCGAGCGAGATATCGAAGTGACTGTTGGAATGCGATCCCCACGTCATGCCCCACTCCTGACAGAACTGCGACGCGCGCACGGAGCCCTGCATGGTCCAGAAATGCGGGTCGGCCAGCAGAATATCCACCGCCTGTAGCCGCGCCGCATGACCGAGCTGCCGCCAGTCGGTGGCGACCATGTTTGTGGCCGTCGGAATTCCGGTGGCGCGCCGGAATTCGGCCAATGTCTCGCGCCCGGAGTAGCCGTTCTCAGCGCCGCACGGATCCTCCGCATAGGCCAGCACGTGCCGCTTGCCGGTGCACAGCGCCACTGCCTCGTCGAGCGACCAGGCACCGTTCGGGTCCAGGGCGATGCGCGCCTGCGGGAAGCGCTCCGACAGGACCGTAGCCGCCTCTGTCTCGAACTGGCCAGCGAAGACTCCACCCTTCAGCTTGAAATCGCGAAATCCGTACCGCTCCTGTGCGGCCTCAGCCAGCCGCAGGAGGCCTGAGATTGTCAGCGTCTCTTCGTTTCTCAGCCGAAACCAGGAGTCCCTCTCATCGCCTTCATCGCGATACGGCAGATTCGTCCTGTGGCGGTCGCCCACGAAAAACAGGTATCCCAGAACATCAACCCGATCACGCTGACGACCCTCACCGAGCAGGTCAGCAACCGGGACCTGCAGGAACTGGCCGATGAGATCGCAGAGCGCGATTTCGATCGCCGTAACCGCGTGGATAGTCGTGCGCTGATCGAATGTTTGCACTCCGCGTCCGCCCGCATCGCGATCGGCAAACTTCTCGCGCACGGCGCGCAGGATGCCGTGGATTGCGCCGATGCGTTCACCCTCGACCAGCGGCCTGGCCTGCTCCAGAATCTCGCGGATCGCCTCGCCTCCCGGCACTTCGCCAGCCCCGGTGTGCGCGGCGTTGTCCTCAAGGATCACGAGATTGCGCGTGAACCACGGAGCATGCGCGCCGCTCAGGTTCAGCAGCATGCTGTCGAAGCCTGCAACGGGAATCACCCGCATGGTCCGCACGCGTGGCGAATCTCCGGCGATGAGAGCCCTGGTCATGCGCCCGCTCCACTCACCAGGCCAGGAGGAGCTTCGAGCCGGCGGATCTCACCGACGATCGGCAGGTATGCAACGATGGCCATTAGAGCCGTCCCCGCGACAAAGATCAGCGCGTCCCGGAAAGAGCCTGTGCTTTTAACCAGCTCGCCGATGACGATCGGGGTCGTGATCCCGGCGAGGTTGCCAATCAGGTTGAACAAGCCGCCGTTGACCCCCACCAGTCCCCTGGGCGAGGTGTCGGAAATCACCGTCCAGCCCAGCGCCCCGAATCCCTTGCCAAAGAATGCGAGCGACATCAGCGCCATCACCGCGAGCCGGGTGCTCACAAAGTTGCACGCCACCATGCTCATGGCCAGCGCCATGCCGGCCACAATGGGCGCCTTGCGCGCGAAAGTCAGCGTCCGCCCGGCTCGCAGCAGACGGTCGGAAGCCACACCCCCCAGTATCCCGCCCGCGCAGCCGCACAGCGCCGGCAGCGCCGCCAGCAGACCCACCGCCACGATGGGGAGATGGCGGGCGCGATTGAGGTACACAGGAAACCAGGTGAGGAAAAACCATGTGAGCGTAGTAATGCAGAATTGTCCGAGATAGATGCCCACCAGCATGCGCCGGCTGAGCAGCCAGCGAACGACATCCCACGTCACCGTATTGGCGCGGGCGCGGTTACTCGAATCGAGACTCGCCAGCCCGCCACCCCGCTCGATCGTCTCGATTTCCTCCTGGCTGATGCGGGGGTGATCCCTGACGCTGAAAATGACTCGGAACCAGACCGCACTCAGTGCCAGACCGACGGCGCCCGCAAACCAGAAGCACTGCTTCCAGCCCCACAGGTGCACGATCCAGCCCATGATGGGTGCAAAGAAGACCAGGGCAAAATACTGCGAGGAATTGAAGATCGCGGATGCCCGCCCGCGCTCTGCGGCAGGAAACCACGCGGCCACAATGCGACCGTTCCCAGGGAACACCGGCGACTGCGCGAGACCTGAGAGGAGTCGCAGTCCGAAAAGCGCATAGAAAGCGGCCACAGCCGGCAGGTATCCGCTCAGCCCCGCCAGCAGCGCACACATGGACCAGCAGATGATGCTGATGCCGTAGACCTGTTTCGACCCGAACCGGTCCAGCAGTCCGCCGGCCGGCAATTGCGCAGCGGCATAGGCCCACGCAAATCCGGAAAAAAGGTAGCCGAGCCGCAGCGGATCGAGATGCAGGTCGCGCGTGAGCGAAACGGCCGCAATGGAAAGCACCACCCGGTCGCCGTAGCTGAATGTGCTGGCGAGGAACAACATCAGTACAACGACGTAACGAACATGCGTCGCTTCCGGGCGCGGCGCTCGCCGGGCCTCCGCCGGAAATTCGTTCAGCAGCATTCCGCTATCAGGCGCTTCAGCTCATCGAATTCGCCCGGCTCCAGTTCCGCGAGCGGCGGACGCACCGGCCCGGCCGGCCGGTCAATGGCACGCATGCCGGCCTTCACGATCGAGACAGCATAGCCTTTCCTTCGGCGTCGGATCGCAGTGTAGGGCAGCACGAACCCGCGAAGACGAGCCAGCACCTCCGCGTGATCGCGCCGCCGTACGGCCGCATAGAACTCCTGAGCGAACTGGGGAAGAAAATTGAAGATGGCCGAGGAGTACGTGGTGACGCCGATCTCCAGATACGGCAGCGCAAACGTCTCCGCCGTAGGCAGTCCGCCCACGTAAACCAGCCGGTCGCCGAGGCGCGCGCAGATTCGCGTCATCAGCTCTATGTCGCCGTAGCCGTCCTTCAAGCCGACCAGGTTGGGGCAGCGCTCGCACAGCTGTTCGAGCGTCGACTCATTCAGAATCGCGTTGTCGCGGTTGTAGAAGATCACACCCAGCCGGGTCGACCTGCAGATCGTCTCCACATGCTGCATGAGCCCGTGAGGCTCGGCCTGGACGAGGTAGGGGGGTAGCAACAGCAGCCCATCGGCGCCGGCTCGCTCGGCGGCCTGTGCGAACTGCATCGCCGTGCGCGTACCGTAGCCGCACCCGGCCACAACCGGGACCCGGCCTTTCGCCGTGTCCGCGGCGGCTGCGGTCACCCGCGCAAACTCTTCCAGCGTAAGTGAAAAGAACTCGCCCGTGCCTCCCGCGGCGAAGACAGCCGCCGGTTTGTTTTCGACAAGCCACGCAACATGTTCGCGATACCGCTTCTCATCGAACTCGTACTGTCGATCGAAATGCGTGACGGGAAAGGACAGCAGTCCTTCGCCGATCTTTGTTGCCATCTCCTGGGGGCTCATGCGTTCCTCGCCGCTTATAAAAGCCTCAGCATTCAGAGAACTGCGAACCCGAAAGGGTCGGCTGTTCAGAAATATAGAAGCGCCGGACCGGGATGGGGACGCAGTCTCGGGAAGCGTGTACCGCCAGGCGGGAAGTTCCCTCCCTGATCTCGCGTCCTCGGCCTGACGATATCTGTATCCTCGGCGGAGAATCGTATGATCGGCCTGATTCCGTCCAGAAGGGGATTCCGAAGTTTGTCCAGCCTCGGCATCATTCCGATGCGCACCTGGCTAGTGAGCGGCTCACTTGCCGGCGTACTGTTCCTCATCGCGCCGCCGCTTGCTTCATCGCGATCGGCCATTCACTGGGTTTCCGAGGACCGCAGCGGGCGTCTCGTGTATCGTTCTCTGCCCCGCGGCGACCGCATCGTCGATTTTTCTTACGCGGGCTACGGAGCCGGCGGTGTTCTTCTCCCGCGCGTGCGGGCAGCGGTGACGCTGTCTCCCTCAGGAGGCGATGACAGCGCGGCGATTCAGCATGCGATTGATCAGGTTTCATCTCTCCGGCTGCAGGACGATACGCGGGGTGCGGTGGTTTTGGGACCGGGGACGTTTCATGCCAGCGCCACCCTTCGCATCGAGGCCTCCGGAGTCGTTCTGCGGGGCAGCGGTACGGGGCCTGCAGGTACGACACTCGAGCTCACGGGAGAGCCTCATCTTGCCATTGCAGTCGGCGGCCAGGAGCAAATCCAGCCTGTGGGCACGGTTGCGCACATTACAGAGGGCTATGTCCCGTCGGGGGCACAGTCGATCGCCGTCGACAACACTTCGGAGATTGCTCCCGGCGACACCATCCGCATTACCCGCGGGGTCACATCTGCCTGGCTTCACTTCATGGGTATGGACCACATGGCCCGCAATGGCAAGCCGGAGACGTGGGTGGGTAACTCGATATCCACCCTGCGTACAATTACGGCTCGTGAGGGGAATGTGCTCCGTCTCGATGTTCCGCTCACGGATTCGTATGACCGGCAATATCTCCCGCCGGAAGGAGCAGCAGTAAGTCGGGTTCTCGTGACGGGGCGCATCGAACAGGACGGCATCGAGGACATGCATATCGTCGCTCCTGCGCGCACAGTTGCGTTGTCGGCCCCGTTGTTCCGCGCAATCCGTTTCGATGATCTCCGCGACGGGTGGGCGCGCAACCTGCTCATCGACGACACGACAGAAGGCGTCGAGGCGGGCGGGGGAGCCTCGCGCGTCACCATCGAAGATGTTTCTATCCGTCACACCACCGCAGTTACCAGCCCTGCTAAACCCGCAGACTTCAGCCTCAGCGGAACCCAGATCCTCCTGCTCCGCTGCAGCTCCGTCGGCAACAATCTGTTCTACGTTGTAACTGGCGCGCGCAATCAGGGACCGAATGTTGTTCTCGATTCCAGATTTCTCGGCGATGGCCACGTGCAACCGCACCAGCGCTGGTCCACCGGGCTTCTGATCGATAACACACAAGTCCCGCAGGGAGGTATCGACATGATGAACCGCGGCGAAATGGGAAGCGGCCATGGGTGGACGATGGGCTGGGGAGTGGTGTGGAACAGCTCAGCGGCGACGCTCGTTATCCAGAACCCACCCGGGAGTTCCAACTGGTCCATCGGCACCTCCGGCCTTGAAGAAACCGCGCCCATGAAGATCTATGATGGGCCGCACGGCAATCAGGGACCGGACCTCCCTCAGGGGTTCATCGAGTCGCCGGGCCAGCGTGTCGCGCCAGCCAGCCTCTACCGCGCCCAGCTCAGGGATCGTCTCGGAGAGATCGCACTGCAGGCTCTCAACCCATGAGATACGGCCTGGAGAAGTCGGAGATTCACCCGGTTTCGGAATCGAAGACAGCGCCGGTTACAAAGACAGTCTCGGGATACAGGCAGGAAGATGCGAGCCGCAATGGAGGACACGTGGAAAGATCGTCGATGAAGTCAGTGCTGCGATGGGCAGTTTGCTTTTTTGTGACTGTGCCGGCTACGTTTCCGCTCTGCGCCCAGCAGAATTACTTCACCAGCTGGCCCGCTGGCCGGTCACCGCAGGAGATTGGAAAACGGCTTGCCGAGCACTTCCTTGTTATGCCACACCAGGGCAAAACCACCATCGTTTACAGCGAGGCCGGAACCTGGTACGGAGCCCTTACTTTCGCTCAGATCAGTCATGACACCGGTCTCCGCGATCGCCTGATCAGGAAATTCGAGCCGCTGATGCCCGGCGGAGCCGAAGCCGACCGAATTCCCCGACGCGACCACGTCGACGACTCTGTTTTCGGCATCGTTCCGCTCGCAATCGCGATACAGACCCACGACAGGAAGTATCTCGACTTCGGCCTGACTTTTGCCGACCGCCAGTGGGAACACCCGACCGCAGATGGCCTCTCGCAGGAAACGCGCTTCTGGATCGATGACATGTACATGCTCACCATCCTGCAGCTCGAGGCTTTCCGGGCCACCGGCGACCGTAAGTATCTCGATCGGGATGCCGATGAGATGGTTGCCTATCTCGATAAACTGCAGCAACCCAGCGGGCTTTTCTACCACGCACCGGATGTTCCCTTCTACTGGGGACGAGGCGACGGCTGGGTTGCCGCTGGTATGGCCGAAATCCTGCAGAGCCTGCCTCCCGATCATCCCCGGCGCGCCCGCATCATGAAGAGTTACAAGCTCATGATGTCCGCGCTGCTGAAGTTTCAGGCCGACGACGGCATGTGGCGCCAGCTGATCGACCGCGACGACTCCTGGGAGGAAAGCTCCGCCACCGGCATGTTCACCTTTGCCATGATTACCGGCGTGAAGAACGGCTGGCTCGACGCTGCCACCTACGGACCGGCCGCGCGCAAAGGCTGGATCGCGGTCACCGGATACATCGACCAGAACGACGATGTCACCGGAGTCTGCGAAGGCACTAACAAGATGAACAGTCTGGACTGGTACCTGAACCGCCAGCGCCGAACCGGCGACTTCCACGGTTTCGAGCCGATTCTTTGGTCGGCTGCCGCGCTGCTGAGATAGCCTGGCAACAGGGCAGGACGCTTTTCCGCCGCCGGAGACCATGCCTGCGTTTCGCGGCACGGGGACGCTGCGACGCTTGCTTTGGGAGCAGCGTCACGCAGAGAGATCCGTCCCGAAGAATAAATTGCGGCCTCTGCCGCGGGAGACCTGAGTATGCAGAGCGATCCGGAACGTTTCAGCCGTCGTCACTTCCTTCGCTGGACAACCGCAGGCGCGGCAGCAGCCGGCACACAGTGGCTTCTCCCGCCTGCGGGAGCGCATTCTTGAGAGATTTTCCGGTCTCCCTCCCAAACCTCCACGCTCCAAGCTGGAACCCCATCGCGACCTGATCAGGGAACTGCGTCGCAAAGGGCAAACTTACCGTGACGTGGCTCGCCTCTTTCAGGAGAGGCTCGGATTGTACGTTGCGCCGAGCACGCTCCACTCCTTCGTAAAAGTTCGTGCGAAGCATCGCAAGCGCACTCAGTTCGAATTGCCTCCTCTGGAGGCCGCGGCGGCTGACTCACCGGCACTCCAGCGTGTGGCGGTTCTCAGGTCGAAGCAAACCGTACCGAATGCGAAACCTGCCCGCTTCGTGTTCCGCGAGAACGAACCGTTGACCCTGACAGACAACGGGGGTAAGCAATGACCGAGTTTTCAAAGCGCGTTGTCTTTACCATGGGCGGCAAAGGTGGCGTGGGTAAAACCGGTGTCGTCGTTGCTCTTGCCGAGTGGTTTCAGGCAAACGAGATTCCCGTCACTCTCCTCGATCTCGATACCGAGAATAAAGCGCGTGGATCTCTGAAACACTTTTTCAACGGGACTGTGACCAAGGTCGACGTTCATACCCCAGCGGGTCTGGATGCCTTCGTCGATCATCTCGACAGCGGCACTCCAATCATCCTTGCCGATATGGGAGCTGCGGCCGGCCAGGTTGCCGCGGGCTGGTTCGATTCGATGTATGAGGATGTCGCGGCGACCGGTGTCCGATTCACAGCGGTTGGAATCGCAACGCCAGACCCGGCAAGCGTGGAGAGTGTTCTAGCTTGGGCGAATCGTCTACAGGATCGGGTGGAATATGTCATCGTCGAGAACGCCACGAGTGCGCTGGCAGATTTCACTTACTGGCGTTCAACGAAGCAGGCCAGCCAGTTCCGTCAAGTCTTTACACCCGCCATTTTGCAGATGGAATTTCGCCTGGCCGAACTTGAAAATCCACTCCGGCAGCATGGGATTCAGCTCGGTCAGGTCGCAGACCGTAAAACGGTGGTCGATGAACTCAAAAGAGCATCGCTCGTGATGCGCGCGCAGAGCTACAGGCGGCGACTCTTCTCCGAATTCGACCGCGCTCGGGAGGTGTTCTTGCCATGAGCGCAGTTCCCACATTGCAAAGCCTAGAAGTCGTGCCAGCGGGGGAGCCGACGATGTTCGACTCTCTCGCCCGGCTTGTGCCGGACGAATTGCAGGCCGCGTATTATCGCGTCCTTGCTCACACTCGAACACTTTCCCCCGACGATGAAATGCTGCGCATTCTAGAGCCTGTTATTAACCTGCAGCGAGCATTCTGAACAGAGTGGCGAGCATGAGGCAGGCGCAGGCAAGGAAGTGAAAAGCGCCGAGGGTAGTTGCCAGCCGTTCGTAGTCGCGGGCCAGACGCCGGAATCGGGCAGCCCAGGCGAAACTTCTCTCCACCACCCAGCGGCGCGGCAGCAGAACAAAACCTCGTTTGGCCTGAGTATGTTTCACCACTTCCAGGGCGATTCCGTGCTGTTCGGCGGCCTCGGCCGCAGCTTCGCCGGTATAGCCCTGATCCACGTAGGCGAGTTCGACGTGCTCACCGGTGATCTCCTGCACCTGCCGGGACAGCTCCCCGACCTGGGCACGATCCTGTTCGTCGGCCGGAGTCACATGCAGGGCCAGCAGGTGTCCCAGCGTATCCACGGCGGCGTGTACTTTGGAGCCTTTGCGCCGTTTGGCTCCGTCGTGTCCTTTCGGTGGGCTTGCGTAACTGACGTTGGGACTACTTTTTCCCGGGGGGAGCAGCCAGGATACGGCGCGCGGAGGTGCGGCCGATGCAGAGCTGACGAGCGATCCGGGATTTGCTGATACCGGAGCGATGGAGCTTCTGGATTCGGTCGGCTTTGAGGCCGGCGGTAAGAGGGCGGCCCAGAGTTTTGCCGTTTTGCCGGGCGTGAGCCAGACCAGCACGAACGCGCTCGCGCAGCACTTCACGTTCGAACTCAGCGAAGACGGCGAGCATGGCGGCCATGGCGCGACCGGCGGGTGTGGTCAGGTCGAGAGCCTCGGTGAGCGAGACGAAGCCGACGCCCAGATGTTCCAGTTCCTCCACCCCAGCGACGAAGACCTGTCGCTGGGGACCCCGGCCTGCAGGGTGGCCAGCAGATCGGTCACCGATCTGCCCCAGCGATCCAGGCGCCAGACCAGCACTACATCGATGTCGCGCCGCCGCGCTGCTTCGATCAGCTTTTCCCGCATCTGCCGCTGCGCAGCGCCGGAGCCTAATTCCTTTACCTGTATGGCGATGGTCCAGCCGCGCCGTGCAGCATACTCGCGCATGGCGCGATTTTGCATGGGCAGCGATTGTTGATCGTGCGTGGAGACGCGGGCATAGAGACCTGCGCGAAGCCCTGTTTTCGCTCGTTTACCGGGGTGGCCGAAAACCCTTCGCGATTGGGCTGTTCCGGAACCCTGTTTTCCGGGCATTTCGGGCTGCTCCCTGCCTATGGCCGCAGAGTATCCTTTTCGGCCATGGCTGCCATGGTAGCGCGTCAGGGCTCGGCGATGCGGCTGCGGTAATTCCACGGCATCCACTCCGCCGGATCGCGCGCCAGATCTTCGGCATGCCGCTGTAACTCGGTCAGGTAGTCGAACGGGTTGGCGCTGTTCAGCTCGCAGGTATGGATGATGCTCATATAGAGGTCACCCACCTGGGCGCCGTTCAGCGTTTTATAAAAGAGCGCATTCTTCCGATGGAGTATTGCCCGCTTCAGCGATCGCTCGCAGATATTGTTATCGAGCGGAGCGCCCGCAGTGCGCAGGAACAGCGTCAGCGCCCTCCAGTGTCGCAACATATATTGGATAGCTTTCCCCAACCCGGAGTTCGGTTCCGTTCTGCGGCTGTCTAGCTGAACCTGCATCCAGCCATGCAGCTTATCCATCACCGGGCGGCTGTGCTGCTGATGGAAGTGCAGCCGCTCCGCGGGCGGCATCTTCTGCTCCCGCGCCACGGCGTCGTTGCGATACACCGCCCCCAGCAACTCGAGCACATGACGGCACTCTTCGGGGAAGTTCGTCAGCACCTCGACGAACTGTCGCCGTCCGTGCGCCAGGCAGTTAGCCACCAGCAACTCCACGTCCTCGCTGAGCTTCGGCGCGTTCCGCGCCAGCGCGTCCGACATGCGGATCGGCGCAGCCAGTCCTGCCGCGCGATGCTTCAGCACCGCAGTCAGGTTCTCACCCGCGTGTCTGGTCCCGCTGAAGAACAGCGCGACCTTCCAGCCCGGCGCCGTGGACACGATGCCGCTGGTAAACACCCCTGTCCTGTCATCTGCCGGTTCCCGGGCCAGGTGCAGCACCCGCATGCTGGTATCGTCGTTGTGCAGCACCTCACCCTGCGCCGCCTGCCGGATCAGCTCTTCCCAGGCCGGCCGCATGAACTCCGCCGCTTCCTCGACGATCTCCCACTGCGTCGCCGCCGGCAGCGGGATGCTCAGACTCTGTTCGAGATGCTCCAGTCTGTAGAACGGCATGCCGCTGCCATATTTCAGCTGCGCGATCATCGCTGCCGCCGTGTCTTCGTACTTCTCCTCGCCCACGCCTTCCGGAGCCGCGGCCGTATAAATCTCGCCGCACAGGTTGCAGCGCAGCCGCTCCAGCTCATAGACGGTTGCCGCCAGCGGAGCCTGCCCCGCGATCCGCACCAGCACGCGCGGTTCCTGCTGCTCGTACACACGCCCCTTTTCGCATCCCGGACAGCGATCTCCGGCTGTCAGCTGTCCATGCGGCACATCCACTCGCGTGGCGCCGTTGTAAGCATCGGCTCCGTTGCGCCCGTGTCCTGGCTTCTTCGGCTTCTTGTCGCCTGCCGCGGGCTTCGGCTTGTCGCTGAGCCCCGCCCGCTCCAGAACCTCGCGCGTCTTCTCCGTCACCAGTGGGAAGAGCAGCTTGCGCAGGTCCCGGATCGTGGTGTCCTTGTCGGCGATCAGTTCGGTCAGAAGCTCAAGCCCTTCCACGACTGCCTTCAGCTTGCCGAAGTCCTCTTCCGGCAGCGACGGCCGCACCCGCTCCAGCAGCGATTCCAGATCCTCGCGCGAGATCTCCAGTACTTCGGCCGCGGGCTTCGTCACGGACCCAGGTTCGCTCAGGTCGATTCAAAACACCAGGACTTTTCAGGGCCGTATCTGCGTGGATGCCGCACCGCCCACCGGCCGCCACACCGGCGCTGCTCGCACTCGCGATGCGTCGCCCGCAGCCAGCAGCAACTGCGCCTGCCATGCTTCCAGTCGTCGCGCCGCACTGCCTTCACCATCCGGCCACCAGCCAAATCGTCCTTTGGAGAGCCGTTTGGTCAGAAGCCAAAAACCCTGTCCATCATAGGCAAGCAGCCGCACTGTCGTGCCCCGCCGGCTGC
>Ga0335074_10004799_pt1 | contig 18652 bp, 16 predicted proteins | sample Lox_Sample_23_FD_206715 | JGI IMG/M metagenome (GOLD analysis project Ga0335074, IMG submission 206715) | Soil microbial communities from Loxahatchee National Wildlife Refuge, Florida, United States - Lox_Sample_2.3 | ecosystem: Environmental > Terrestrial > Soil > Wetlands | place: USA... | reverse complement strand
CCCGTGGTGCAACGGATCGCCGCCGCTCACGGGATCGACCTCTCCGGGGTGGTGGGCACCGGCCGTGGCGGTCGCGTACGCAAGCAGGACGTGATGGCGCTCGTGTCAAACGGCGCGGACGGCGGGGCGCCGGGGGCGCCGGGGGCCCCGGCGGGCCCGGCGGCCCCGGCGGAGGAGCCGCCGCTGCACATCGAGAGTCCGTACCGGCCCGAGCCGGTGGCTGCGACGCCCGCGGGAGGGGTGGCTGGCGCCGGTGGACCTGGCGGGCTGTCGCGGATGCGCCGGCAGATCGGTGAGCACATGAAGCGCTCGCTGGAGACGGCGGCGACGTGCACGAGCTGGATCGAGGTCGACATGACCCGGGTCGAGGCCTTGCGTGCCGAGCGGGGGGTGACGGCGCTGTCGTTCGTGGCCCGGGCATGCGTGCTGGCGCTTCGCCAGTACCCGGCGTTGAACGCCTGGCTCGAAGATGGTGGGCGGTACACGAGCCACGACCGCGAGGTGCATCTCGGGATCGCTGTCTCGCTGGGAGAGGACGGCCTGATCGTGCCGGTCGTCCGCGACGCCCATGAGCTGTCCGTGGAAGGGCTCGCCGCGCGGATTCGGGCGCTGGCGCTTCGCGCGCGAGGCGGTGGGCTGACGCCGGATGATGTCCGGGGCGGCACGTTCACGATCACCAACCCTGGGCAGTACGGCACGCTCATGGCCACGCCGATCATCAACCTGCCGCAGGTGGCGATCCTCGACCTCGAGGCGGTGGTCAAGCGGCCGGTCGTGATCACCGACGGCGAGGGCAATGACTCAATCGCGATTCGGTCGATGACCATCCTTGGGATGAGCTGGGATCACCGCGCTCTGGATGGGGCCCTCGCGGCGCAGTTTCTGGCCACCGTGAAGCGACACCTGGAGGAAGGTTCGCTGGCCTGAACCTATGCGGGCGCCGTCACGGGGGCGCCCGCTTTTCCCCAAGGCGACGGGTCTACGATCCGATCATGAGAACGAGTGACGCTCGAGCACCCGAGCTGTGGGTGTGCTCGCTGGGCGTGGTCGAGTACCGGGAGGCGCTGGCGTTGCAGGAGCGACTACGTGCCGCCCGACAGGCCGACGCCGTGCCGGACACGCTGCTGCTGTTGGAGCACTTCCCCGTCTACACGCGGGGGCGCCGTTCGGCTCCCGGCGAGCTGCCGATGGGCGAGGAGTGGTACCGGATGCAGGGGATCGAGATCTTCGACACCGATCGGGGCGGCAAGGTGACCTACCACGGTCCTGGCCAGCTCGTCGGCTACCCGATCGTCCGGGTCGACGACGTCGTGGAATATGTGCGAACACTGGAACGGGCGCTGGTGGCGGCCCTGGCCCAGGAGGGCGTGGCGGCGCGGGCGCGCGCCGACGAGGGTCCGGACTTCACCGGAGTGTGGGTGGCAGAGCGCAAGATCGCCTCGATCGGCGTGCACGTGGCGCGGGGGGTCACGACGCATGGGTTCGCGGTGAACGTCGAGAACGACCTGCAACCGTTCGGCTGGGTGGTGGCCTGCGGCCTGCCGGACGTGCAGATGACCTCGCTGATCCGGGAGACGGGGCGATTGGCCGGGCAGATGCCCTGCTTCCGGCGACGCGTGGCATGGGAGATGGCACAGGCTCTCGGACGGCGGCAGCGGCTGATCAGCCCGGCGCGGCTGGAGCGTCACCTGGCCGGTGCCGTCGAGCTCGCGACTTCTGCTCCGTCGGAGCCGACTCCGGCTTCGTCGGAGCCGAGTCCCGCTCCAGCCACCAGCCTGCGCAGCAGCGCCTCCAGCGTGGGCGCGTCTTCCAGTTGACGCCAGGTGACGCGGAGCGGGCGGAAGCCGGCGGCGGTCGCGCGCTGGTCACGGCGCCGATCGCGTTCGAAGGCGGCGCGGCCGCGATGGAACTTGAAGCCGTCGGTCTCGACGATCAGCCGCTGCGCGCGCCAAAGGAAGTCGGGTTTGATCGGCGGCCCGCCGTCCTGGAGGTCGAGCCATGGCTGCACCTCCGGATCCGGGAGTCCGGCCCGTCTCGACGCCGCGAGGAGCCGCTCGCCGATCTTGGTGTCGGTGGCGGTGCTCCCGGCGATGTGGCGGACGAGGACGCGCCCAAGCGCAGCGGCGGCCCGGACCCGTGCGGCGTTGTGCTCGATCTGCTCGAACAAGGCGACGACGTCCAGGACCTCCTCGATCTCCGCCTGATCGAGCGCGCGCTCCAGCCGCCGCTGAGCGCTGACCTCGGCCAGATCGAAGAGGGTGCGGGCCACCGTGGTCGTGGGGATGCCGTCGACGATGGTCACGTCGGTCGGGCGCAAGGTGCTGGAGCGATGGATCTGGATGCCCTTGCGGCGTTTACGTCCGGCGCGCGACGGAACCGTCACATCGATCCGGCTGCGACTCGAGTCGATCAGGCCGAGGTGCTTGGCTGCAGAGTGGTGGCTGAGCGCGGCGCCTGGTCCGCAGGCGAGCACCGCCGCCATCCGGTGCGCCGCCGGGGTGAGCAGCTCGCGGGGGACGAGGGAGTAGACGCCGTGGTGGATGCGGTGGAGGCGGTGGTCCGTGACTCGGGTCGATGCGCCTCGTCTACCCAGACCAGCTGCCGCCAGCTGCTTGACGGTCAGGACAAGGTGTTGCGTCCGTGCCAGCGCGCTCAGAGCCTCATCGACGGCCTGCGGGGCGCCAATGTCTCTCGTGGGGGGACATTTGCGACCCGCCGACGTTTGGGGATGCGCCACGGTTCCAATGTTCGCTGCGGTCCGTGTAACGAAACAAGACACGAACGTAACCGAGGCGGCTCAGAACCCCCTACCGCTACGCTTGATTACAGACTATGAGCGCTACACGGTCACGCTCCCATCCAGGCGGAATCGCCGATGTCCTGACCGTGCTTGGTCCCGAGGTGGAGCCGTTCCGGGGCCGCAAGCCTCCGTGGTTCAAGGTTCCGGCTCCCGGCGGCCCCCGCTATCGCGAGCTCAGCCAGCTGATCACCGAGGAGAACCTGCACACGGTCTGCCAGGAGGCGGCGTGCCCGAACATCGGTGAGTGCTGGCAGCGCGGCACCGCCACGTTCATGATCCTCGGTGACACGTGCACCCGCCGCTGCGGCTTCTGCAACGTGAAGACGGGCAAACCAACCTGGAACGATCCGCTGGAGCCGGCGCGTGTGGCCCGCTCCATCGCCAGGATGAACCTCCGGCACGCCGTGATCACGAGCGTCGACCGCGACGACCTTCCCGACTACGGAGCCAGCGCCTTCGTCGGGGTGATCCGCCAGATCCGCCGCCAGTCGCCGCAGACCAAGGTCGAGGTCCTCACGCCCGACTTCCGCGGCCAGGAGATGCCGCTGGCCAAGGTGATCCACGAGCGGCCCGACGTGTTCAACCACAACGTCGAGGTCGTCCCGCGCCTCTACCCGGTGGCCCGGCGCGGCTCCACGTGGCCGAGATCCCTACGCGTCCTCAAGACCGCCAAGGAGTACGGCGGTGACGAAGTCACCACCAAATCTGGACTCATGGTCGGGCTCGGCGAGACGTTCGAGGAGATGGTCGATGCGCTCGGCCAGCTTCGCGAGAACCGTGTCCAGGTCCTGACCGTCGGCCAATACCTCCGCCCCACCGAGAACCACCTTCCGATCGTGCGCTACTGGCATCCGGACGAGTTCAAAGAACTCGAGCAAGCCGCCTACGGGCTCGGCTTCGAGCACGTGGCCGCCGGTCCGCTCGTCCGAAGCTCCTACCACGCCGATCAGCACGTCCCCCAGAGCGAGCCGGGCTTCGGCCCGCTGCGAGCGACGGCATGACCCCCCGGCAGCGCCGGCTCCTGCTGATCCTCGCGATCACGCTGCTCGTCGGCCTGATCCTCGTCCCGGCGGCACTGGCCGCCGCGGGTGGCGGCAGCGCCGGTTTCAGCGGGGGTGGCGACGGAGGCGGCGGAGGAGGTGGCGGCGGTGGCCGCGGCTTCGAGATCTACCTGATCTTCCGGGTCGTTCTCATCGTCGCCCGCATGGGCCACGGTCTCGGCCTGCTGGTGCTGGTCGTGCTCGGGCTCGTGTACTGGTTCTACCGCAAGGGCGCCCCCAACATGACGGCGTTCTTCAGCGCCCGCCGCCAGCGGGGACACACCTCCGCGCGCGCCACCCGCAAGCGCGAGCGCCGGGTGGAACTGGCCGCCGCCGAGGCGGCCGACGAGGATCCGCTGTTCGATCCAGACCACGTCCGAGTGGCGGCGGGCACGCTGTTCACGCAGATCCAGTTCGCCTGGGACGCCGCGGATCGGATCGCACTCCGGGGCCTCATCGCCCCGCGCCTGCTGGAGGAATGGGAGCGACGGCTTGACGACTTCGATCGCAAAGGCTGGCGCAACCACACCCAGCCGCTCGAGCCGCCAAAGGTCGAGTTCGTAGGACTCGTGCGCGGCGATGACCCGGACGACCAGCGGGTCGTCGTCCGCATCGAGGCCAGGCTGCGCGACTACGTCGTCGATCGGGACGGCCGGCGGATCAAGCGCCGAGGCCAGTTCACCGAGACGGTCCGCTTGCGTGAGTTCTGGACGCTGCAGCGTCGAGGCAATCACTGGATCTTGGCCTCGATCGAGCAGGGCGCGGAGGGCGCGCACGCTCTGAAGGACCGGGTCGTCCCCACGGCCGCGTCCGACGACAGCCGGCTCAAGGACGAGGCGATGATCGAAGGTGCCGTCGCCGATGCCGTCCCGGCCGGGACCGACATTGCGCAGCTCGCCGACCTCCAGTTCACCGGCTCAGCCCGGGCTGCCGCCAACGACCTCAGCCTGGCCGACGGCCGCTTCGCCCCCGACGTCCTGGAGATCGCTGCCCGGCGAGCGGTCACGGCGTGGGCCGAGGCGGTCGACGGATCGGACGAGAAGCTCCGCAAGCTGGCCAGCGCCGGCGCCATCCACGAACTCCTCCATCCGGGCGATCCGAGCGAGCGAACCCGCGTCGTGGTTCGCGGCCCCGAGGTCCGGCAGATCAGGATCGCCAACCTCGACGCGGCGAGCGACCCGCCCACGATGACCATCGATGTCGACCTGCAGGGCAAGCGGTATATCGAAGACCGCGACACCACCCAGGTCCTGTCGGGAGATGCCGTCCGCGTCACCAAGTTCACCGAGCGCTGGACGATGTCGTTGAACGACGATCCGCAGCAGCCGTGGCGGATCGCGATGGTTGGCAGCCCCGCCGCCACCACCTGAGGCAACGGACCGCGGGCGCCGCAGCGCCGTCGCCCGGCCACCATCTAGTCCGCCAACTAGTCTTCCCCGGTGCGCCGCACGGTCGTACTCATCGCCACGCTCGCCTTCATCGGCTTCCTGGCCGTCCTCACGGTCCTCGGCTTCATTAACAATGGCGTCACCGCACTCGGAGTCATCGCGATCCTGATCCTCGTGCTCTTCTCAGTGGGAATCGTCGGGGCGCTACGCCAACCGCCACCGCCGCCGCCTCCCGCCAACCTCTCAGCCACGCCCCCACCGGAAACCACGCCCCCACCGGACGCCGACCCGCCCTCCCCACCGCCCCGGTCGCAATCGTGACCCGGCGCAGCGTGCTCGAGGGCGGCAGCCTGCACCGCAGCAGCGCCCGCGCCGCCCGCGCTCGCCGGCTGAGGCGGCGCCGGCGCCTTCGCCTGGGGGCGTGCCTGGTCGTGCTCTGCGCGCTCGTACTGCTCGCCTTCCTCGCCACCCGGACCAGCGGCGTCGCCACCTCAAGGCACGCCACGACCGTCGCCGCGGGCAAGCGAAGCCACCCGGCCACCGCCCGCGTACAAGCTCCTGTCTACGGCCGCCTGCCGGATGCGGTCCAGATCCACCCCCGCCTGCAGCTTCCGCTCCGCAGCGGGCTCCTGTTCGACGTGCGGACTGGACGAGTCCTGTGGGAGAAGGACCCGACGCAGCGCCTGCCGATCGCCAGCCTGACCAAGATGATGACCGCGCTCGTCGTCGTAGCGCACTCCAAGCCCACTGATCGCGTCCTCATCACCAAGCAGGCGGTCGACTTCACGGGGTCAGGCGTCGGCATGCTCCCGCTGGGCAAGCGCGTTCCAGAGAAGGCGCTTCTCTACGGGCTTCTGCTCCCGTCCGGCAACGACGCGGCGATCGCCCTGGCCCAGCATGTCGCCGGCACGCAGGCCAGATTCATCGGCCTGATGAACCGGACCGCGTCCGCGATGGGGCTGAGCTGCACCCACTTCGCGACGGTCTCAGGCGTGATCGACCAGGGCAACTTTTCGTGCGCAGTCGATCTCGCCGTCCTGGCCCACGCGGTGCTGACTCAGCCCGTGCTCGCGCCGATCGTCGCCTCTCCCAGCGCCATCCTTCCCTTCCCGATCAAGGGCGGCAAGCTGTTCCTCTACAACAACAACCCGCTGCTGGTCCAGGCTTACCCCGGGACCGATGGGGTCAAGACGGGCTACACGACGGCCGCCGGGCTGTGCATCGTAGCCGCGGCCCGCCGGGGCTCCACCTGGCTGGCGGTGGTGCTCCTGCACTCCGGCAACTGGGGGACGCAGGCGATCAGCCTCCTCAACGCGGGGTTTGCCGCGGTCGCCCGCAGCGAACCGCACCCCGGACCGTCCACCGCACCGTCCACCGCACCGTCCACCGTCAAACCGCCAGCTCTTCCTCCGACATCCGCCCCGCCCCCGTCAGCAGCGGCGTGAGCTCGCTGGCCGGCGCCGGCCGCGCGAACAGGTACCCCTGAGCGTAATCACAGCCGTGCGAGCGCAGCCGGGACGCCTGTGCCCACGTCTCGACGCCTTCGGCCGTCACCTGGGCATCGAGCGCTCCCGCCATGCTGAGCACCGCGTCGACCATGGAGCCGTCGCTCGAGTCGGTGCCGAGCGCCTGCACGAACGACTGATCCAGCTTCAGCCCGTCGACCATGAGATTGCGCAGGACCGACAGCGATGAGTAGCCGGTACCGAAGTCGTCGACGACGAGCTGCACTCCGAGCTCCTTGAGACGCATGAGCTCCTGGCGGGAGGTGGCCATGTCCTCCAGCAGGCTGCTTTCGGTCACCTCCAGGACGAGCAGGTTCGGCTCGAGTCCCGTGCTTTCCAGGATCCGCTGCACCGCACCGACCAGGTTGCGGTGGGTGAGCTGGTGATTCGACAGATTCACGGACACCGGGACGGGCTCTCGGCGGGGAGATAGATCACGCCAGCGCACCGCCTGCCGGCAGGCTTCCTCGATCACCCACTCGCCGATCTCCGAGATCAGCCCGGTGGTCTCCGCGACAGAGATGAACTCGGCCGGCGCGAGCAGTCCGCGGATCGGATGTCGCCAGCGCAGAAGCGCCTCGATGGCCACCACCCGGCTGCGCTCGATCTCGACCACCGGCTGGTAGTGGAGTTCCATCTCGCCCCGCGCCACCGCGCCTTGAAGCGCTGACTCGATCGCCACTCGCTCGAGCAACCGCTCGCGCATCCCCTCGTCGAACATCGCCACTCGGCCTTTGCCGCCCGCCTTGGCGGTGTACATGGCGGCATCGGCGTCACGCAGCACCCCAACGGCGCTCGCATTGCGGGCATCGCGCACGAGGACCACGCCGGCGCTGACCGACACGCTGTACTCGAAGCCGTCGCCCCACACAGGCTCGAGCGAGATGTCGGTGATCCGCTGAGCCAACTCCATCGCCTGACGCTCGTCCGGAAGGTCCTCGCACAAGACGACGAACTCGTCCCCGCCGAGCCGGGCCAGCGTGTCGCCGTGGCGGACCGCGTCCTTGAGCCGGGGCGTGATCCTCGTCAGGAGGAGGTCGCCGACGTCGTGGCCGCGAGTGTCGTTGACCGCTTTGAAGTCGTCGAGGTCCAGGAACACGACGGCCAGCGGCCGATCCGAGCGCCGCGCCCGCGCCAGCGCGAGTTCCAGGCGCTCCAGGAACAGCAGCCGGTTGGGCAGGCCGGTGAGCAGGTCGTGACGCGCTTCGTGGGTCAGCGACTCCTCCGCGGCGCGCATCTCGGTCACATCCCGGATCGCGGCCGAGATCAGCATCCCGTCCTCACAGACCAGCGGAGTGAGCGAGACCTCAGCCGGGAAGGTGGTCCCGTCCCGACGCCGCGGCCGCAGCTCGATCTCGGCGCCCTGCTGCACTGCCGCCCGCGGAACCTCCGCGTACCAGACCCCGGATTGCCCGTCGGGAGTCGGGGCCAGCTCCTCGACCGGCCGGCCGGCCAGCTCCGCCGCGGTGTAGCCGAACATCCGCTGCGCCCGGGCGTTGCTGAGAAGGATCTCGCCCTGCTGGTCGAAGACCAGGATGGCGTACGGAGCCGTGTCGAACAGGGAGCGGAAACGCTCCTCGGCCAGCTTCACCGGCGTCACGTCCTGGCAGGTGCCGAGGATGCGCACAGGCGCGCCCCATTCATCGAGCTCGAACCGGAAACGAGCCTCGACCGTGCGGATCTGACCGTCAGGCCTGACGATCCGGTGAATGACCGACGTACCCACACGCTCATCGGAGACCCGTCGCACGATCTCCTCGACGCGACCCAGGTCCTCCGGGTGGATGCAACGCCGCCACGAATGCCAGCCGGGCGGGAGCTCGCTGGGCTTACGCCCGAGGATGCGGTAGAGCTCCTGGGACCATGTCGCTCGGCCGCTGACCAGGTCGGTCTCAAAGCTCCCGACGCGGGCCAGGTGCTGGGCTTCGGCCAGAGCGCTCTCACTTTCGGCGAGGCGATCCACGGCGCGCTCGGCGATCCGCCGCTCGCTCTGGGCCGCCGCCACCAGCAGCGCGGTGACGATTCCCACAGAGGCAAAGGTCTCAGTGCGCATCAGCTCGGCATCGAGCGAGCCACCCGGGAAGGGGGCGTGGCCGTGAACGGTCAGCAGCACGCTGATGGCCGAGGCGACAAGCGCGCCGACCGCCGCCCCGCGCTCGCGCAGGACGAGCGCGAGCAGGAACAAGACCGGCAGCACCAGGTAGGGCGCGGATCCGGGATGGCTGAGAAGCACGAAGATGGCGGCGCTGCCGCCGGCGACCAGTGCCACGGTCTCGGCCACCTCGCGCCGGCGCATCCGGGTCAGCGGGCTGTCCCACAGAACCAGGATTGCGGCGCCGACGATCAGGACACCGCTGAAGTCAGCCAGCCACCAGTTGCGCCACACGGTGGCCAGGGCGCTGGTGGAGTGTGGTCCTCCCACGACGATCACGCTGAGCAGGCCGAACGTGGCGCCGACCGCGGTGCTGATCAGCCCGGCAAGGGAGACGAAGGAGGCGATATCGGCACTTCGGCTCAGGCTCCGACGGAAGCCGGCGCGGCGCAGTAGCACGGCGCCGACGAACGGCTCGAGCGTGTGGGCCGCGGTGGCGAGGACCGCGCTGAGAAGCGAGTCCCCGACGCTGAGAGAAGCGCCGAGAGCTCCCAGGGCGACGGCGGGAAGCATCCGCCAGCCTCCGAGCACTACCGCCGCCAGGCCGATTCCCGCCGCTGGCCACACCAAGGAGACGCCGCCAGGGTGCACGTCGGCGCTCAACCCTAGGCGCGCTGCCCCGAAGTAGCTCAGGGCGACGAGGAGCGAGATCCCGCCAAACGCCGAGTTTGGCGGAGAGAAAAACGCCGCGGGGGGCCGAGCGCACCACAGACGAACTCTCCTTCCGAACAGCCCCCAGCGCGACGACGCGGGTGTCTCCGGCCGGTTCATCGAGCTGGAACCAGTATCGGACGATCCGCCTTCCGGCTTTAGTCGCAGAACGAAAGAAAACTGCTCTTTGCGGCTTTATTTATGCCGACTTGATGTCAAGCTCGCCAGCCCACCGGGCTCAAGCGCTCAGCACCTGAGTGGCGGCCCCACGGTCAGGGCTCGCCCCGCGGATCGCCCGGACCGAGGCCGCGCCCGCCAGCGCCACGATGAAGCACGTCACGGCCCCCAGGCCCAGGCCGGCCCGCGCACCGAACCCGCCCATGACCAGGCCGATGATCGGCCCGCCGATCGGAGTGGAGCCCTGGAAGGCGACAAACCAGAGCGACATGACGCGACCGCGCATCTCGGGGGCGGAGCGAAGCTGGAGCGTCGCGTTCGCGGTCGACATGAACGAGATGCTGGCGGCGCCGGCCAGCGACAGCGCGAACAGCTCGGTCGGGAGGTCGGGCGCCAGGGTCGCGAGGCCCATGGCCACGCCAAAGCCGGTCGCGGCGAGGACCATGGGCCAGGTCCCGGTCTTGCCTCGAGTGGCCACGACCAGGCCGCCGACGACCGCCCCCAAGCCCATCGCGGCGGTCATGAACCCGAACCCGCTCGAGCCGACGTGCAGGCCTCGGCTGGCCATGTACGGAAGCGACACCTGAAACTCGTAGGTGAGGCAGCCGACCGCCGCCATCATCATCAGCGGAACGGCCAGCTCGGGCGTCTGGCGGACGTAGCGCAAGCCCGCCCGTAGCTGCCCCCGCGCCCGCGGCTCCGGGGTCACCGGTCTCAGGGCGCTGGTGTCCATCCGGACCAGCGAGGTGACCACGGCGACGAAGCTCGCGGCGTTGACCAGGAAGCAGACGCCGTCCCCGACGACCGCGATCAGGATCCCGGCCACCGCAGGCCCGACGACGCGAGCGACGTTGACCAGAACCGAGTTCAGGCTGACGGCGTTGCGCAGGTGCTCCGTGCCGACCAGCTCGAGCATGAACGACTGCCGCGAGGGGTTCTCGAAGGCGTTGTTGAGACCGAGGAGCAGGGCCAGCGCCCCGATCTCCCACAGCCGCACATCGCCGGTGACGGTCAGAACGCCGAGGATCAGGGCCTGCACGCCCATCGCCGTCTGAAGCCCGATCATCATCTTGCGCTTGTCGACCCGGTCGGCGACAACGCCGCCGTAGGGGCCGAGCAGCAACACGGGAAGCGTCTGCAGCGCGATGATCACGCCCAGCGCGGCGGCCGAGTGGGTGATCGTCAAGACCAGCCACGACTGCGCCGTCATCTGCATCCAGGTGCCGATCAGAGAGATCGACTGGCCGCTGATGTAGAGCCGGTAGTTCGGGACCGCAAGCGAAGCGAAGGTTGTGTGGGAGACGCGCCGGATCCGCGTCATCGAGCCCGGGCCTTCAGGCTCTCGGCGAGGAGCTCGAGCGCCGGCACGGCGGCCACGATCGCGTCGCCATCCGGGCCGAGCTCGGCCAGCGCCGCTTCAAGCACCGCAGTCCGCTCCTGTCGCATGCGCGCGGCGAGCTCCGCCCCGGCGGCGGTCACTCCCACCCAGGCGGCCCGCCGGTCAGACGGATCGCAGGTCCGCTCGAACAGCCCGGCCTCGACCAGGTCGGCCACCATGCGCGAGAGCATCGTCGGGTTGACGGCCTCCTCAGCGGCGAGCTCGGACAGGCGGAGAGGTCCGTTTCGATCGACGTTGAGGAGCGCTGAGACCCGTGATGGGCTCATTCCGGCGGTGTCCGCATCGGTCTTGCGCAGCGCCCGCCCGAGCTTGCCCAGCGCCATCCGCAGTCTGGTGGCGGTATCGAGCTCTGGTGCGGCTGGTACGACTACTGGCGCCAACTCCGGCCTCCGGGATAAATAATTGCTTGCTGGCAAGCATTCTATCAGGTCCGAGTGCCGCTGTAGCGGGGCCGGTGGTCGCGCATGACCACCGGCCCCGAAGAGACGTCTGTCCGGGCCGGTCAGGCCGCGAAGCGCCCGGCGTAGGACCGGAGAATCTCCGGCCACCCTCCGTCGCTACCGACGGCGTCGCGTTTGCCCTCCCAACCTTCGCCGTGGCGCTGAAGCTCCCGGTGCTCGAGCTCCACGCGGGTGCGATCCGGGCCTTCGGCGATGAACCGGACCTCCACTTCGCTACAGCGGTCCGGGTCGTCCTCGACCTGCCACTGGGGAGTCAGCTCCCAGCGCAGGAGAATTCGGCTCGGCGGCTCGAAGGCGATGACGCGGGCCCAGCAGCACTCGTCTCCATCGACGCCGCGGTCATACACGCGACCACCCTCGAACGGTTCGAGCACCGTCTCCGCGAACCCCGGTTCGATGACGTGGTGACCGCGCGGCCACCACGTGCCCATCTCGGTGAACACCTGAAAGGCACGTTCGGCCGGTGCCGGCACGACGATCTCGGTGGCGACCGAGGTTTGCAGCCCCTGAGTGGTCATTGACCCTCCTGTGGGTTTGAGTTCTCCACCGCCTCCTTGAAGGAGGCCAGCGCGCGGTTCCAGAAGCGATCGAGGTAGTCGCGCAGCTCGCCCAACCCGGCCGGATCGAGCTCGTAGACCCGTCGGGTGCCCTCCGCTCGGTCCTGCACGAGACGAGCCTGCTTGAGCACCTTGAGGTGCTGGGAAACGGCCGGCCGGCTGACCGGCAGCTGGGCCGCCAGCTCGCCGACGGCGCGCGGGTGCTCGGCGATCCGCTCGAAGATCTCCCGGCGGGTGGGATCGGCCAGAGCCGACAGAGCGCGAGTCCGACTACCGTAAGTCATCGCTTACGGTAAGTCTAGACTAACGATTAGACGGCATCAAGGGCGTCGTTGAACGTGGCGCTCGGGCGCATCGCGGCGGCCACGCGCTCAGGATCGGGCCGGTAGTAGCCGCCGATATCGACGGGAGAGCCCTGGACCGCGGCCAGCTCGCCCACGATCTTCTCCTCGTCGGCGGCCAGCCGCTGCGCGACAGGACCGAAGCGCGCGGCCAGCTCCGGGTCGTCATCCTGTCTGGCCAGCTCCTGCGCCCAGTAGAGGGCGAGGTAGAAGTGGCTGCCGCGGTTGTCGAGCTCTCCCACCTTGCGCGACGGCGACCGGTTCTCCTCGAGCACCCGGCCGGTCGCGCGGTCAAGCGTCTGCCCGAGCACGCGCGCCCGTGGGTTGTCGGTCTTGTCGGCCAGCATCTCCAGCGAGACGGCGATCGCGAGAAATTCCCCCAGCGAGTCCCAGCGCAGATGGTTCTCGCGCAGAAACTGCTGGACGTGCTTCGGGGCCGAGCCACCGGCCCCCGTCTCGAACAGGCCGCCCCCGTCCATGAGCGGGACGATCGACAGCATCTTCGCGCTCGTCCCGAGCTCGAGGATCGGGAACAGATCGGTCAGGTAGTCGCGCAGGACGTTGCCGGTCACCGAGATCGTGTCCTCGCCGCCTCGGGCGCGCTCAAGCGTGAACCGGGTCGCCTCGGCCACCGGCAGGATCTCGATCTGCAGGTCGTCGGTGTCGAGCTGATCGAGCGCCGGCCGGACCTTGGCCAGGATCTCGGCATCGTGGGCGCGGCTTTCGTCGAGCCAGAACACCGCGGGCGCGCCAGTCTCCCGGGCGCGGCCAATGGCCAGGCGGATCCAGTCCTGGATCGGCGCGTCCTTGGTCTGGCACATCCGCCAGATGTCCCCGGGCGCAACGTCCTGCTCCAGCAGCTTCCTGCCGTCGGAGTCGACCACCCGCACCGTGCCCTCAGCCTCGATCTCGAACGTCTTGTCGTGCGAGCCGTATTCCTCGGCCGCCTGTGCCATCAGCCCCACGTTGGGGGTTGTGCCCATCGTGGCCGGATCGAAGGCGCCGTGCTCGCGGCAGTGCGCGATGGTTTCGGCGTAGAGGGGTGCGTAGGAGTGGTCGGGGATGACGAACTTCGTGTCCTGCTGCTCACCCTCGGCGTTCCACATCTGCCCGGAGGCGCGGATCGCCGCCGGCATCGAGGCGTCGATGATCACGTCGCTGGGAACGTGCAGGTTGGTGATGCCGCGGTCGGAGTCGACCATGGCCAGCGCGGGTCCGTTCTCATAGGCCGCCTCGATCGTCCGCTGGATCGCCTCGCGCCGGTCGTCGGGCAGCCGCTCGATGGCGCTGAGCAGCGCAGCCATGCCGTCGTCGGCGTTGACGCCTAGCGAGTGCAGCACGGCCCCGTGGCGCGCGAACACCTCGGGGAAGAAAGTCTTCACGGCGTAGCCGAAGATGATCGGGTCCGAGACCTTCATCATCGTCGCCTTGAGGTGCACGGAGTAGAGGACGCCCCGCTCCTTGGCATCGGCGAGCTGCGCGCCCAAGAAGCGCTCGAGCGCTGCGGCGCGCATCACGGCGGCGTCGATCACCTCGCCTTCGAGCAGCGGCAGTGACTCCTTCAACACGGTCACCGCGCCATCCGGGGTGAGGTGCTCGATCCGCGCCGTCGTGGCTTTGCGCAGCGTCGTGGAGCGCTCGGTCGCGCGGAAGTCGCCGCGCTCCATCGTCGAGACGTGGGAGCGCGAGTCGGGTGACCACTCCCCCATCGACTGCGGGTGGTTGCGGGCGTACTGCTTGACGGATGCGGGCGCGCGCCGGTCGGAGTTGCCCTCCCGCAGCACGGGGTTGACGGCGCTGCCCTTGACGCGGTCATACCGAGCACGCGCCTCGCTCTGCTCATCGCTGGACGGTTCGTCCGGGTAGTCCGGGATGCCGTAGCCCTGCTCCTGAAGCTCCCGGACGGCGGCCTTGAGCTGAGGCACGGAGGCACTGATGTTGGGCAGCTTGATGATGTTGGCCTCAGGCGTCTTGGCCAGCTCCCCCAGCTCGGTCAGCGCGTCGGCGACTCGCTGCTCGTCGGTCAGATGATCCGGGAACTGGGCCAGGATCCGCCCGGCCAGCGAGATATCGCGCAGTTCGATCTCGACCCCGACCGCGCCGGCGAAGGCGCGGATGATCGGAAGCAGCGACTGGGTCGCGAGCGCAGGCGCTTCGTCGGTGTGCGTGTAGATGATCTTCATGGCCGCTCCACCCTACCGAGCAGCCAGCGGCTCAGCGATGCCGCGCCGGCTAACGCGGCGTCGCGGTAACAAGCTGCGTCGACACGAGAGCTGTAGAAGGCGCGGGCTGGTGCATGCACTGCGCCGACACGGTGGGGACGACCGCTGCCGTGGCGGTAGCGAGGGCCGGCGCAGCGCCCACGAACACCCGGCACGGATGGATGGAGCAGGAGCCCAGCACGGCGACCTCGCAAACGGTGCCGAATCGCTGGACTGCCGGCCGGAAAGCCCGCAGAACGCTTGGGTGCGGGGGGAGAGGCGGTTGTTGTAGAGGCCCGGCTGCGAACGCTCCGCGCTGGATTACGCGGCTGACCGCGGCGGCCAGCCTGCCCTGAAGGGACGAGGAGGTCGCTGCGGTGCCACCCGCGGGGAGAAGCGCAGCGGCGACGGCCGCTGCGACCAGAACCACCACCGTTAGACGCAGAGCCCACCGCCACACGCTGCTCGTCAGTATCCCCGCCAGGCGGGGGGCGGCGCAACTGACTAGAGTGGTGAGGGTACGGGGTGGGTCATGCCTACCCCTACCGCTGTTGAGATCGTTCTGACCGAGCAGGAACGCTCGGTCCTGGAGTCCTGGACCGCACGCCGAAAGACCGCGCAGGCGCTCGCGATGCGCGCCCGGATCGTGCTCGCCGCAGCCGGCCAGTTGACCAACCGCGAGATCGCCGAGGTCGAAGGCGTCTCGGCGCGGACGGTCACGAAGTGGCGCAACCGATTCGCGGTCACGCGCTTGGAGGGCTTGCTGGATGAACCCAGGCCAGGCCGGCCCCGGACGATCACCGATGAGGATGTCGAGCGGGTGATCATCGCCACGCTTGAGTCCAGGCCGCCGGACGGCTCGACGCACTGGTCCACGCGGACGATGGCCGCCGCGGCGGGGGTGACGCAGAACGCGGTCGTGAGGATCTGGCACGCCTACGGGCTGCAACCGCACCGTCAGGAAAGCTGGAAGCTGTCCAAGGATCCGCAGTTCATCGAGAAGGTCCACGACATCTGCGGCCTCTACTTGAACCCGCCCGAGCGCGCCGTCGTGTTGGCGGTCGATGAGGAGACACCAACGCAGTAGGTAACTTCGAGTTCGAAGCACTGATTGCGCGTCCGGTGGGAAGGAGTCTGCCGTGACGTGTAGTACTCAAGGGGCTGATGGCGTCGCGTCGTGCTTATGCCGACGAGTTTGCGGTTCGGGTGAACCGGGCGGTCGTTTTGCTGGCGGATCGGTCGCCCGCGGACGCGGTGCGCGGGTTGGAGGCCGAGTTCGGCCTGTCAGAGCGTCAGGCGCGCCGGTATGTGAACGAGGCGTTGGTGCGGCCGGATGGTGTGGTGGTGCCGGAGCGCACGGTGGTGTTCACGGTGAGGTTGGCGCCGTCGTTGATCGCCGGGCTGCACGAGCTCGCGCGGGTCAGTGGTCTGTCGTTGAGCGCGGCGACAGCCGCGGCGGTTGGCGGGTATCTCGATCAGGCCGGCGAGCGGCCCGGTGGCTCGGCGCGTTGAGATCGAGTTCGTGGGTGACCGGCTCGCCGATGCGCGGCTGGCGCAGGCGTATGTGTTCCTGGCGCCCGAGCGGCGCCGCTTGATTGGCAACGAGCGGAGGGATGATGAGCGAGAGCAGCAGGGCCGGGCGGACGGGCAGAGTGGCGGCGATCTACGCGCGGGTGTCCTCGGACAAGCAGCGGCGAGAGCAGACGATCCAAAGCCAGACCGCCGCGCTGCGTGAGCTTGCCGCCGACCGCGGGCTGCTGATCGCCGACGATCTGGTGTTTGAGGACGAGGGTGTCTCGGGCGCGGTGCTGCGTCGCCCGGAGCTTGAGCGGCTGCGTGATGTGGCGGTCGAGGGGCGGTTCGAGGTATTGCTGTGTCACGCTCCGGACCGGCTTGCACGGCGGTACGCGTATCAGGTGCTGCTGCTCGAGGAGTTCCAGCGAGCTGGGATCGAGGTCGTCTTCGCGAAGGAGCCTGAGCGGTCCGGCACGCCGGAGGATGAGCTGTTGCGCCAGTTTCAGGGGATGATCGCCGAGTACGAGCGGGCGCAGATCGCGGAGCGGTGCCGTCGCGGGAAGCTGCATCGCGCTCGGGCCGGCGCGGTGTCGGTTCTTGCCCGCGCTCCGTACGGCTACCGGTATGTCAAGAAGTCCGAGCACGCGGATGCGTTCTTGGAGATCGACGAAGCCGAGGCGCCGGTCGTGCGCGAGATGTTCCGTCGCTACGCCGAGGACGGCGACTCGATCGGCCGGCTCGGACGCTGGCTCGCAGAGCAGGGCGTTCCGACCAGGACCGGCAAGACGGGTTGGAACAACGCGACGATCTGGGGCATTCTTCGCAACCCGGCGTACTCCGGTCAGGCCGCCTATGGCAAGACGCACGCGACCGGCCAGCCGGTCCGGGAGACGCGTCATGCACGCCAGCGCGGGCAACGCTCCGCCAGGGGCGCTCGCGAGCAGGTCAGCCCCGAGGAGTGGAAGCCGATCGCGGTGCCGGCGCTCGTGACCGCCGAGCGGTTCGCGCTCGTCCAGCAGTTGCTTGAGCGCAACGGCCGCTTCTCGCCGCGCAACACGCGTCGCCCGTCGCTGCTCCAAGGGATCCTTACCTGCCGTGAGTGCGGCTACGCGCACTACCGCTGCTCGACGCGGAACAAGAACGGGCTTCTGCGCGAGTACTACCGCTGCTCAGGCACCGACGGTCACCGCCGCCCCGAAGGCCGCGTCTGCGATAACCGGCCCATCCGCCTGCCAGAGATCGACGAGCTCGTCTGGACCCGGGTCCTCGGACTGCTCGACGACCCAACGCTGATCCAAGCCGAGATCGACCGGCGGCTGGAAACCCTCCGCGCCGCGCACCCAGCGACCGCACGTCGCGACGCGCTCGAGCGAGACCTCGCGCGCGCCCAGAACGCGCTGCGACGCCTGATCGACGGCTACCAAGAGCAACTGGTCACCCTCGACGAGCTCCGCGCCCGCACCCCCGAGCTACGCAAACGCGAAGCAACCCTCCAAGCCCAACTCGACGCGCTCGACGCCGAGCTACACGACGCCGAGACCTACCTGAAGCTCACCGAGACGCTCGACGGGTTCCGCTCACGCCTCTCCACCAGCGCCGAGAACCTGACCGTCGAGCAGCGCCAGCAGATCATCCGGCTCGTGGTCCGCGAGATCCTGATCGGCGAGGACGACGTCACGATCCGCCACTCCATCCCGACGCCGACACGGGATCAGCCACCCGGATATCTACCGCGCTTGGGTAGTCGAGAAGTCGCAGATTCAAGCGTTGGACAGGACAGCGCCGACGCTGCCGATGCTGCCCGGCACCCCGGAGCGCGCGACCCACGACTATGAGCGCAACGGGACCACCAGCCTCTACGCGGCGCTGAACCTCCAGTCCGGTGAGGTAATCGGTGAGCTCTACAAGCGTCACCGGGCGATCGAGTTCCTGAAGTTCCTCAAGACGATCGACGCCGCCGTGCCCGCTCATCTCGGCGTGCATCTGGTGCTCGACAACGCATCCAGCCACAAGACCCCCAAGGTCCGAAAGTGGCTGGCGCAGCACCCCAGGTTCGTCCTGCACTTCACGCCGACCAGCTCGTCATGGATCAATCTCGTCGAGCGCTGGTTCTCCGAGCTGACCACCAAGCTCCTCAAACGCGGGCACACGCATCCGTCCGCCAGCTCAACGCCGACATCCGCCAATGGATCGAATCCTGGAACGAGAACCCGCGCCCGTACGTGTGGACGAAGACCGCCGATCAAATCCTCGACAGCATCAAACGCTACTGCGAACGAATCAACCGCTCAGCACGCTAGGCCCTGAAGCGAGTTTGACTATCTGCTTGGGCGATTCGCGGCTTCCGCAGCCCCAAACGACCCCTCCCGCAACCGGCAGGCGGCGGTTCCGCCGACGGCGACGTTCTCGCCAATCGACTCGGCCCAGCCGTCATCCTGGGAGTTCGGGACGAAATCGTCGGAGCT
>Ga0335074_10004797_pt1 | contig 18657 bp, 19 predicted proteins | sample Lox_Sample_23_FD_206715 | JGI IMG/M metagenome (GOLD analysis project Ga0335074, IMG submission 206715) | Soil microbial communities from Loxahatchee National Wildlife Refuge, Florida, United States - Lox_Sample_2.3 | ecosystem: Environmental > Terrestrial > Soil > Wetlands | place: USA... | reverse complement strand
CATGGGGACCAGCACCAGTTCCCAGAAGATATAGAACAGGAAGAAATCGAGCGACAGGAATACCCCGATCATGCCCGTCTGCAGGAGCATGAACATGGCGTAATATTCCTTCACACGGTCCTGAATGCTGCTCCAGGAGCACAGCACCGCAATGAAGCCCATCAGGGTGGTGAGCATCAGCAGGAGCAGGCTGATGCCGTCGATTCCCAGGTGGTAATGCGCGCCCAGCGCGGGGATCCAATCGGCGCGCTCTTCGAACTGGAATCCGGATGCTCCGGTTTGGAACCGCGCGACCAGCGGCAGGGAAACCAGAAACCCGACGAAAGCCACCAGGTTGGCCCAGACGCGGATCAGGTCCTTGCTCCGGGAGGGAATCAGGAGCAGGATGGCCAGCCCGGCCAGCGGCGTGAATAAGACGATGCTGAGTAAGTGCTGGTCCATATAATTACCGCGCTACGTAATATCCCAGGAAGGCCAGCAGGCCCACCAGCATAAAGAAGGCGTAAGCCTGCACGCGGCCGCTTTGCAGGATACACGCGGGATAGGAGAGCATCTTGACGAAGAAGGAAGTGAAGCGCACCGCGCCATCGATGATCCAGGTGTCCCACCAGCCGGAAATCGTGGCGCTGAGGCGGGTGAACCAGCCAGCGCCGTTGACGCCGCCGTCCACCACATTGCGGTCGAAGGCGCCCAGCACCCGGCCGCCGCCTTTGCCTAAGCCATTGACGAATAGGAAATCGTAAATCTCATCCACGTACCACTTGTTATAGAGCAGGCCGTGCAGCGGCTTGAGTCTCTTTTCGAGCGTATCGGCCACCTGCGGTTTGTGGTGGTAGGCGTACCATGCGGCAACAATCCCAATGATGGCGAAGGCCACCGAAAAGCCCATCAGGATCCACTCCGTGGAGGGGCCGTACTCGCCCTCCCTGGTCGCCACCGCGGCGGCCGAAGCGAACGCGGGCGCCAGCCAGTTTTCGAAGATGTGGAAATTCTCGCCCAAGTTCCAGACCCGCGGCGTTCCCAGAAAGCCGGCCAGAGCGCTGCCGATGGCGAGCACTATGAGTGGCACGGTCATGGAGGCGGGCGATTCGTGAATGTGCGCGGCCACTTCGGGCTTTACCCGCGACTTACCGTAGAAAGTCAAGGTCATGAGCCGCCACATATAGAAAGCGGTCATCAAGGCGGTGACCAGACCGACGCCGTACAGCACCCTCGATCCCTGCGGCGAACTATAGGCCTGCCACAGAATTTCGTCTTTGGAGAAGAATCCGGCCAGCCCAGGGATACCGGCAATGGCGATGGAGGCAATCAACATGGTCCAGTGGGTAATGGGGATCTTATCCTTCAGCGCGCCCATGTGTCGCATATCCTGTTCGCCGCTCATGGCGTGAATCACCGATCCTGAACCGAGGAAGAGCAGGGCCTTGAAAAAGGCGTGCGTGAATAAGTGGAAGACGGCCACCCAATAAGCCCCCACGCCGAGCGCCAGGAACATGTAACCAAGCTGGCTGACCGTGGAGTAGGCCAGCACGCGCTTGATGTCGTTCTGGACCAGGGCGATGGATGCGGCCAGAATGGCGGTGAAGGCGCCCACCGAGGCCACTACCGTGGAAGTGCTGGGGGTAAGGACGAACAGGGCCGAAGACCGCGCCACCATATAGACGCCGGCGGTAACCATGGTGGCCGCGTGGATAAGAGCCGATACGGGGGTGGGGCCTTCCATGGCGTCCGGCAGCCAGACATACAGCGGAAATTGCGCCGACTTACCGGTGGCGCCGATAAACAGCAGCAGCGCCATGACGCTGAGCACGCCGAAACCGGCGGTTTCCGGCGTGAAATGGCCGCCGCGCAGCACGGCGTTGACGTCGGTGAAGCGCACGGTGCCCAGCACGGACAGCATCAGCAGCATGCCCAGCACAAACCCGGCGTCGCCTACGCGGTTGACGATGAAGGCTTTCTTGCCGGCGTCTCCGGCGGATTTCTTCTGGAAGTAGAAGCCAATCAGCAGGTAACTACAAAGACCGACGCCTTCCCATCCTACGAACAGTAGCGCGTAGTTATTAGCCAGAACCAGCATCAGCATGAAGAACACGAACAGGTTCATATAGCCGAAGAAACGGTAGTAGCCGTTGTCATGGGCCATGTAGCCGGTGGAATAGACGTGGATGAGAAAGCCAATTCCGGTGACCACCAGGATCATCACCGAGCTGAGCGGATCGAGCAGAAAGCCCCAATCCACCTGGAACAGGGCGATCTGTCCGGTGGCCATGTGGAAGGGCAGGCCGGCAATCCAGGTGAACTGGATGATCTGGTGGACGCGGTGGGGCAATTGAGAAAGCTGCCACACAGCGCCTAAAGAGAAGATAAAGGAGAGCAGGACCATCCCCGGACAGATTAAGTCGATGAGGAATTTGAGGGGGGCGTGGACGTGGCCGTGGCCATGGCTGTGCTCATGCGAATGCTGGTGATCGTGGGTATGGCCGTGGCCGTGCTCGTGGTCGTGGGTGTGTTCATGGCCATGAGTGTGCCCGTGCTCGTGGGGGTGGCCGTGATCGTCGAAGACCGGCTCCACGCCGGGAGCCACCGCCACGGAAGACTCCGGCTGTGGATCGAGCTTGCTGCCGAACAGCAGCATCAACAACGCCCCGCAGAGCGGGAACAGAGGGATCAGCCAGATCTGGTCGAGAAAGTTCACAGTTCTCCTACCACTTCAGCAAGTCGATCTCATCCGCCAGGACGGTTTCCCGATTGCGAAACAGCGCGATCAGAATTCCCAGGCCCACGGCCGCTTCAGCTACCGCATCGGTGATCACGAAGATGGCGAAAATCTGTCCGTCGATATTGCGCAGGGCGTGCGAGAAAGCCACCAGGTTGATGTTCACCGCATTGAGCATCAGCTCAATGGACATCAGAATAATCACCACATTCCGGCGGGTCAGCACGCCCACGGTGCCGATCAGCAGCAGAGCCGCGCTGAGCGCCAGGTAATGAACCGTTCCGATGGGAGACATCGTCAGATCCTCTTTTTGGCCATAATCACGGAGCCGACCACGGCCACCAACAGCAGGATGGAAGCAATTTCAAAGGGCAATAGATATTCGGAGAACAGGGCGTCCGCCAGGACTTCGGTGTTGCCCAGAGCGGAGGGCGGGGCCGCCGCCGGCTGGGCGATCTGGAAGGCGCTCTGGCCGCGGTAGAGGAAGTAACTCACCTCGGCGGCCACTAATACCACGGCGGTAAGAGCCACCAGCCAATGCCGGTTATACTGGCGCTCCATGGCGGCCTGGTCCAGATTCACCAGCATGATCACGAACAAAAACAGCACCATGATGCCGCCCACGTAGAGCACGATTTGCACGGCGAACAGGAACTCGGCCTGCTGCATGAGATAGATGCCCGCGACGCCGAGCAGGGAGACGATCAGCGAAATGGCGCTGCGCACGGCGTTGTGGCAGGTGATGGTGAAGACCGCCCCACCCAGCACGAGCAGGGCGAAGATATAGAATAAAGCCGTGTCTATGTAAGCGGGAGTCATCAGTTGCATAGAAGGTGTGGCGGCTCCTTCCGGGTGGCGGCTCGGCGGCGCTGAACGCAGGGGGTTAGCATCGGTATTGAGTAGGTTTGGGACCTTCTTCGAGCATCTGGCGGTCCCAGATCTGGCCCTCGCGGGTGTAAGTGGCCAGCTCGAAATCCTGGGTCAGCTCCAGGGCATCTACCGGGCAGGCATCTTCACAGAGGCCGCAGAACATGCAGCGGGAGGTGTCGTAGGTGAATTCGGTAAGTTCTTTGCGCCGGGTGGCTTCATTGCGTGCGCTGGTGACCACGATGAGATTCTCCGGGCATGCCAGGGCGCACAGGTTGCAGGCGATGCACAAGGTTTCGCCGTTATCGGGGTTGATATTGAGGCGCGGCGCACCCCGGTAGCGTTCGGCCACCTTGGGGCGCTCGGCGGGATACTGCTCGGTATAAATGTACTTCGGATTTTGATTGCGGAAGGTCACCCAGAGACCTTGGAAAAGGTCCACCAGGAAGATCTGTTTGAGAAGCTTATGCATATAGTGCCAACTTTGCTAAAAAATGAAATCTCTGACGGTTATCGGTCCACCTCGCCCAGTACGATATCCAAGGTTCCGATCACAGCCACCACGTCGGCAACTAAGCCGCCTCTGACCATCCGGTCCAGGGCTTGTAAGTTCACGAACGATGGCGGGCGGACGCGCACGCGGTAAGGCTGGGTGGAGCCGTCGCTCACGATGTAATAGCCCAGCTCTCCTTTGGGAGCCTCGATCGAGACATACGCTTCGCCCACGGCGGGCTTGATGACTTTTCCGACCTTGCCCATGATGGGCCCCTCGGGAATCGATTCGACCGCCTGCCGCATGATGCGCACTGACTGGCGCATCTCCTCCATGCGGACGATGTACCGGTCGTAAGTATCGCCGTTCTGGCGGGTGGGGATTTCAAACTCGTACTTCTCGTAGCCGGAATAGGGCTGAGCCTTGCGCAAATCCCACTTGACGCCGGCGGCGCGAAGCACCGGGCCGGTGACGCCGAATTCCTTGCACTCCTCGGCGTTCAGCACACCCACGTTTTTCAGGCGGCCCACCCAGATGCGATTATTGGTGAGCAGTTCCTCGTATTCGTCCACCTTGGGCAGAAGCCAGTCGCAGAAGGCCATGATGTCCTGCTCGAAGCCGTCGTAGGTTTCGTAGAGCAGGCCGCCGATGCGGAAGGCGTGCGTGGTGAGCCGCGCGCCACAGTACTTTTCGAAGATTTTGAGGGCCTCTTCGCGCTCGCGGAGGCAATAGAAAACCGGCGTGATGGCGCCGATATCGAGGGCGTGGGTGCCCAGCCACAGAAGGTGGCTGGCGATACGGTTCAACTCGGTGAGCAGGACGCGGATGACCTGCGCGCGGGGCGGAGCCTCGATATTCAGCAGCTTTTCCACGGCCAGGCAATAGCCCAGACCGTTGGAGATGGCGGCCACATAATCCATGCGGTCGACGTACGGGTTGAACTGCGCGAAGGTGCGGTTCTCGGCGATCTTCTCGACGCCCCGGTGCAGGTAGCCGATGACGCACTCGGTGCCCAGAATCTTTTCGCCGTCCAATTTGAGGATCACGCGCAGCACGCCGTGCGTGGAGGGATGCTGCGGTCCCATGTTGAGAACTAATTCGGTGGAATCTAAGAATGTGGCGTCCGGCATACGGTGTTCACTGGCCGCTTTCGATCTCCAGGTTCTCCCGCACCCAGGCCTGGTCCTGCTGAATAATAGGATAGTCCTTTCGGAGCGGGTACCCCTGCCACTCTTCCGGCAGAAGGATGCGCCGCATGTCGGGATGGCCGGCGAACTCGATGCCGAACATGTCGAAGACCTCGCGCTCCAGCCAGTTGGCGCCGAGGTGGACGGTGACGGCGGTTTCGGGCTTGTAGCCCTCGGGGATGTGGGTTTTGACGCGGACGCGCTCATTGCGCGCGAAGCTATAAAGAATGTAGACCAGATCGAAGCGTTCGGGCCGCTTGGGCCAATCGACCGCGGTGACGTCCACGAGGTAGTCGAAATCGGCTTCCAGCTTGAGGTACTCCAGCACCGGAATAACGGAATCCGGTTTGGCCACGATAAAATTCTGTCCGAGGTAGGTGGAGGTTTCGAGAATGCGGTCCGCGAAGCGTTCCTTCAACTCCTGCGCCAGCTCGCTGGCCCAGGGAGTGGCAGCCATGGTGGCGGGAGGCTTGGGAGGGGCGGCATGTCCGCCGGCAGGGGCTGCGGGCTTGGGGGCGGCAGGTTTAGCGGCGGGCGGCGGAGGGGCTGGTTTCTGAGGCGGCTTGGACGCCTCGCCTCCGGGGGATGGAGGCGTTGGGGAGCCTTCCGGCTTTTGGTCGTCAGCCATTTGTGTTCCTGATGAAGATCACTACATTTATCACCTGCGGTGTCTAGTGTCAAATTGCACAAGGAGGGGGTGGGCCCATTCGACGCGGAGACGCGGAGACGGCGGAGGAAGCGCGGAGAAAGACAGGGTGGATGTCACGGGGGAGCCGGAGACGGGCTGGTCGCGGCGGCCCGTGGCGCGGTGCGGCGATTTTACGGGGTAAACGGGTGTACACTGATGGGCAATTGGCTTCCGCGCAGCACCCAGGACGCGTCGCGCCGATGCGAATATTCATATGAACCAGAGGATCATCGTGATCGGGGTGGGAGTGCTGGTGTTGGTGGCGTTCCTGCTCGGCTTCATCCCGCAGTACGTGCGGTCCAGAGATGTGGCAAAGCAACTCAATACGACCCGACAGGAGCTCGCTTCGGATCGCGCCAGGTTACAAGCGGACCAAGTGGACCTGTTGATCGGGTATGTTTACTTGCAGACTAACCTGAAGAACTATGGATTGGCGAGCGGGTATTCGACCAAATTCTTCAACCAGGTGCGTACGATGGCGGATCAGTCTACGGACCCTAACCAGCAAAAGTTCGCTAAGGCGGCGTTGTCCAATCGCGATGCCGTCACCGGGGCACTGGCCAAAGGAGATCCCGCCGTGGCGGCCGCCGTGCAGGGGCTGTTCCAGAGTGCGCTGGACACGTTAGATACGGGCTGGAAGTGAACTTGGCCGATTGCGAGCTTACGCCAGAATTCCCGCCGCAGAGGGCAGGATCGCGGGGCTCCGGCGCCGCTCGCTTTCCACGGGGCGGCGCGGGTTGACCAGGCGATGGCCGGGGCGCCCGCACTCGCAGAGGTGCGAATCGATGGCCGCGACTACCGTGCAGGTGGGGCATTCGCCTTCTTCGAAGAAGGCTGCCCATCCGGCGCCAGCCAGGCAGTTGACGGTCATGTGCAGGCCTTCCTGGGCTTCGCATTCAAAGGCCAGGGTCTTGCCGCGCACGCCCAGCAGCACCGTGTAGACCGGCACCTGGAAGGTGCGCCACACCGCCTCCCGCTCGCTCTCCAGCAGGAAAGGGTGCTGCACGCCGCGCACCACATACACCGCGCGAGCGGCTTCCACCCCGGCGTCGGCGGCCTCCATGAGCTGGGACACCGTGCCGGACAAAGCTGGATATCGGCGGGGGCCTTCGGTCTCCACGGCCGGAGTGGCCACCCAGTCGGGAAAAAATGGATGACGGATGCGCGATCCGAAGCGTATGACGACTCTCATGTATCCGGTTAGTGCGGGCAGCTTCCGGCAAATCTCAAGTTTCAGAGGCGATTCTCCGCAAATTGCCGCCGAATATTTGCGCGGCATCGTCGGCGGAGAGTTCTAAACTTGCCAGTACCCGCACCTGTTCCTCGAACACCGCGCGGTTCCAGCCACGCGGGAAAAACGAGGAATCGGTGCCGAAGAGCAGCCGCTGGGGCCCCGCCACCGCCAGCGCGCGCCGGTACACGGTCTGCAAGTCGAGCGCTTCGTAGCGCATCCAGGAGTTGCTGCTGGAGGTGTCCAAATAAACGTTGGGGCAGAGATCGGCCAGCATGAGTGCTTCGCGAAAATAGCCGGCGCCGAAATGCGGCACCACAAACGGAGTCCGCGGATAGCGCAGGGCCACGGTGTGCAGATCCAGCGGATTGGAGAAGCGCATGTCGAAGGGAGAGGGCAGCCCCAGCTTGCGCCGCACGCCCACGGTGAGCACGCCACAGTGGACGAAGACGATCTGGCGGAGGGCCGCGGCGCGCTCCAGCACCGGGTGGATGCGCGAATCGGCGATGGAATAGCCTTGCATGGCGGGGAACAGGCAGATGGCTCGTACGTCCTCGCCGGATGAGGATTCCGCAGCGGGCGCAGCCAGCGGATTGACCATGGCGTAGGGCCAGAAACGGCCGGGCACGGCGTGGACTGCCGCGGCCACCGAAGCTTCATCGCCGGGGAAACTGGCGATGAGCGCGGCTTGGGCGACCCCGTGGCGGTCGAGTTCGGCGGCCCAGGCCTGCGCCAGGGCGGCCGGGTCAGAGGGCGGCAACTGCCAGCCGAGAATGGTTCCCAGAGCCTCCACCGATTTGCCCGTCGGCACCGCCAGCGATTCGAAAAAACGGTGCGAGAAGAAATGGACGTGCGCGTCGGCAACCGCCAACTCACCCCACGGTGTGTTCATCGGGCTTATTCCAGTGGGTGATGCCGGCCGCCAGGGCCAGTTGGGTGAGGCCGGCAACGTTATTGACACCCAGTTTCTTCATCATGGTCTTGCGGTAACTGCGGACGGTCTGCAAGCCCAGATCGAGCATGACCGCGATATCCTTGCTGGTTTTGCCCTCGGCCACCAGGCGCAGCACCTGCAGTTCGCGCGGGGAAAGCTGACCCAGCGGGCTGGTATCGTGGGTGTTCAGGTCGCCGCGCTGGATACGCTGCAGCAGCCGGTCGGAAACCTGCGGGCTGAGGTAGGAGCCGCCGCGGGCCACCGTGCGCAAAGCGTCCAGAAGCTCTGTGGACGAGGCCTTCTTGAGGACGAAGGCGCGAGCGCCGGAGCGGATGGCGCTGACCACCGAATTTTCGTCGTCGTACATCGACAGGATCACTACTTTGACTGCCGGACAGTGGCGCAGTAACTCCACAGTAGCTTCAATCCCATTCATGCCAGGCAGGCCGATATCCATCAGGACCATGTCGGGGCCCAATTTCTTACAGATCTGCACGGCGTCGGCGCCATTTTCGGCCTCCGCCACCACGCGGAATTCGGCCCCCCGCTCGAGGATGGTTTTTACGCCGTCGCGAACCAGCTTGTGATCATCGACAAGAACGATGCCGAATGTCATAACATGCCCTCAGAAATGCCCGTTTGTGGTGGCCCGCACCAAGGTGCCCGCACCACGGTTACTGACAACCGACAATTCCAACCCGGCTTCCGCCGCGTAATGCTCCATGCTCAGCAGACCCAGCCCGCGTCTTCCACCCAGTATATCCGACGAGTCGAACCCGCACCCATTGTCCCGGACCTCTAGAAATAACCCGGCACGTGTGGACTTTACCGCGATTTCAATTTGAGAGCAACTGGAATGTTGCACGGCATTCTCTACTGCCTCCTTGGCGATATGGAACAGCGCCGTGGCGAACTTCTTTTCGATCTTGAGAGAGGGGTCCACGTTGAGCCGCACGTTGCCCACGAAGCGCTCGCGCAGGCGGCCCACCATGCGGTCGAGGGCCGAGCGCAGCCCGGCGCGCTCCACATCCGACGGGTTGAGGGTGTAAGTGTAGTCGCGGGTTTCCTCCATCACCACTTCCAGCACCTCTTGCATTTCGGCGATGCGGGCGCAGATCTGCGGCGCGATGGTCTCCAGGTCCATGCGCATCAGGTCGAGCTGCAGGCCCATGGCGGTGAGGTTCTGGCCCACCGCATCGTGCAGGAAGCGCGAGATCTGGTTGCGTTCGAATTCCTGAGCCTTCATGGCGCCCAAAACCGTGCGGCGCAGTTCCTGTTCGGCGCTGCCCCAGGCGCTGGTTTCGCGCGCCAGCGCGCCCACGTAGGCGATCTCGCCCTGCATGCGGATGGGAAACACGGTAATGTGCCAGCGCAGGCTGCCGGCGCTTTCGCTGAGCAGCAGGGTTTCACCGGTGAAGGCGCGGGCGATACGTTCCATCCAGGTGCGGGCGATGGGCGGGCTAAGGGCTTCCACAAGCGGGCGGCCGCGCAGTTGCGCCGCGGGCAAATGGAACAAGGGCGTGGGATCGCCGTAGACCGCCACGAAGACCGGGGTACGGTCGGCAATCCAATGAAAGGCCGGGCTCTGCTCCAGGTAGGCTTCGGCGAGGGGACCCGGAGTGGTCATCGGCGCATTAACGCTTTCTCGCCAGGACGTTGTGGACGGCCGCTTTTACGTCGCGCGCCACTAGGCCGTATTTCTCCAGCAGCTCATCGGGCTGGCCCGATTCGGCGTAAGTATTGTGGATGCCCACAAACTCCATCGGGCAGGGATGCGTTTCGGCCACCACCTGCGCCACGCGCACGCCCAGGCCGCAATCCACCAGGTGCTCCTCGGCCACCACCATGGCGCCGGTCTCCTGGGCGGCCTTCTGGATGGCGGCGCGATCGAGCGGCTTGACCGTGTGCATGTCGAGAACGCGTGCGGAGATGCCCTCGCCCTCCAACATTTCGGCGGCCAGAATGGCCTGCGCCACCAGCAGCCCATCGGCCACAATGGTGACGTCGCTGCCTTCCACCACCTGCACGGCCTTGCCGATCTGGAAGGATTCATTGCCGCTGTAGATGAGGGGCGCCTTCACCCGTCCGCAGCGGATGAACACCGGCCCCACATAGGCCGCGGCCTGGCGCACCAGGGCCTTAGTGGAGGCTTCATCGGCCGGCGCCAGCACCACGAAACCGGCCAGCGAGCAGGCCAGTGAAATTTCCTCGATGGACATCTGCGACGGGCCGTCTTCGCCGATTGAAATGCCGCTGTGCGTGCCCACCACTTTCACATTCACGTGGGGATAAGCGACGCAGGCGCGGAGCTGCTCGAAGCCCTTGTTCATGACGAAGGCCGAGAAGCTGGAGACGAACGGAATCTTGCCCGCCAGGGCCATGCCGGCGCCGGCCGCCACCATGTTTGCCTCGGCGATGCCGAAAGAGAAGAAGCGCTCGGGAAATTCCTTCTGGAAATACACCGTCATGGTGGACTTGGAAAGGTCCGCATCGCACACCACGATGTCCTTGTTTTCGCGGCCCAGCTCCACCAGCGCGCGTCCGAACGCCTCACGCGTGGCGGGGCCGGCTTTCAACTCAAACTTAGTTTTGGGAGTCATGATTATTGCAGCTCCTGAAGGGCCCGTTTGACTTCCTCCGCGTTGGGCGCGGTGCCGTGAAACTTGGGATTGTTCTCCATGAAGGAGACGCCTTTGCCCTTGACCGTGTGGGCCACGATGCAGGTGGGTTTTCCCTTGGTGCGTTGGGCCTCTTCAAGGGCGGCGCGGACGGCCGGAAGATCGTGGCCGTTGATTTCCAGGGTATGCCAGCCGAAAGCCCGCCACTTATCGGCCAGCGGCGCGACATCCATAATGTCTTTGACGAAGCCATCGAGCTGGATTCCGTTATAGTCCACGATGGCCACAATGTTATCCACTTTGTGGAAGGCGCCGGCCATGGCGGCTTCCCAGACCTGCCCTTCCTGCACTTCGCCATCGCCCAGCAGCACGTAGAAGCGGGAGGGGCGCCCGTCCAGCCGCGACGCCAGCCCCATTCCAAGCACCAGCGAGAGGCCCTCGCCGAGCGAGCCGGTAGAGGCTTCGAGCGACGGAATGAAGCGCATGTCGGGATGGCCCTGGTAAATGGAGCCGAGCTTGCGCAGGGTATTCAACTGGTCCTTCGGGGTATAGCCGGCCTCGGCCATGACGGCGTAGAGCACCGGTGCGGCGTGGCCCTTGGAGAGCACGAAGCGGTCGCGATCCACCCAGGTGGGGTTCTGCGGATCGATGTGCATGTAATTGAAGTACAGCTCCACCAGGATCTCCACCGCCGAGAGCGATCCGCCGGGATGCCCCGTTTTGGCGGCGCCGGTCATCTCGATAATCTCGCGCCTTACCTGCCTGGCGATGGCCTGCAATTCCTCAAGAGATTTGGGCATGCGTTGATGAAACATAGTTTAACACCGGGGGCAGGGAAGCCCGGCGTAGCGGGAAGGAATGCGAGGCGAGGGAACAAAATGGATCTCGCGCCGGTCTATTAGACAGTTCGGAGCCGTCCCCCCGGAGTACGCGATCCCGGTGGGGGCGAGGCTCGGCGGACGAGCGAGAGGATTTCATGGCGAAGCGCGTGATTGGCGCCCTCGCGGGCGTGTTCCTGCTGACGCTGCTGTTGGTGTCCTACCGCGCGCAAACCTTCCATTACTGCGCCGGCACGGGAGACCGGCCCCAGGCGCGGGTGGCCGGCGCCGCCGAAACCTGCGGGCCCGACGAAGAACCGCTGGAATGGCAACGCCTCGGGTGGCCCGGAAAAATCAAGCTGGCAGCCAAGGCGGCGGGCAGGGCTTTCGGCGGGAATTGAAGCCAGCCGGAACCGGACGCGGGCGCGGTATACGATAGAGGCAGGAGTCGATATGTCCGCTACCGCGGTCATCGGGCATCGGGCACATGAAAAACCGCGAACAAGGGAATCAGCCATGAACCTCTACGATCAGGACTTCGTGCAATGGACCGCTGAGACGGCACGCCGCCTGCGCGCGCAAGGCTCGATTGAGGAAGCCGATATCGAGCACGTGGCGGAGGAAATCGAGGACATGGGAAAACGCGATCAGCGGGAAGCCATCAACCGGACGGTGGTTATCCTGGTGCATTTGCTAAAGTGCCGCTACCAGCCCGACAGGCGAACCAGTTCCTGGGACGGTTCGATCGTGGAGCAACGCTCCGCGCTGGAGGGCGTATTCGAGCAAAGCCCCAGCCTGCGGCGGTACGTCGAGGAAAAATGGAGCCGCGTTTGCCTGCTGGCGATCCGGCAGGCCCAGCGGGAGGTTGATCCAAAGGGCTTATTCCCGAAAATCGAGGATTGCCCGTTTACCTTTGCCCAAGCGGTTGACCCGGATTTTTGGCCGTAAAACTCAACCTTCCCGATGGTTAATGCTGGGCTTCCACGATATCGCGGTGAGATACTTTGGCCGTGTAGCCAGCGTCCTTGAGGTTCTTATGCATCTGCTCCGCCATCATGACCGAACGGTGTTGGCCGCCGGTACATCCGAAAGCGATGGTCAGATAGCTCTTACCTTCCCGGATGTAGTGCGGCAGTAAGTAGATGAGTAAGTCGGAGATTCGCTGGATAAACTCGACCGTCTGGGGAAACGAACGGATATAGCGGGCCACCTTGGGATTGCGTCCGGTGAGGTTCTTAAAGCGCGGAATGTAGTTGGGGTTGGGAAGGAATCTTACGTCGAAGACCAGGTCGCTATCCGACGGCAGGCCGTGGCGGTAGCCGAAGCTGGTGACGTAGATCATGATGTTGGATTGCGATCCATCGCCGCGGAAGCGCTCGCCGATAAACTCGCGCAGCTCATGCACGGTGAACTTGGAAGTATTGATAATCAGGTCGGCTTTGGAGCGGATGCCGGCCAACTGGGAGCGCTCGAAATGGATGCTCTTGGAGATAGAGCGCTCCCTGCCGAGCGGATGAGGGCGGCGGGTCTCGCTGAAGCGGCGGCGGATAACTTCGTCGTCCGCCTCCATAAAGACCAGCCGGGCGTTGACCTTCTCGCGGATCTGGTCGAGGACCTCGGGAAAGCGCTTGAGCCCCTCGCCCTCGCGGACATCCACCACTAGCGCAGCCCCGCGGATGGAGGGGCTTTCGTGAGTCAGTTCGGCGAACTTGGGAATCAGGTCCACCGGCAGGTTATCGACCGAATAGTAACCGAGGTCTTCGAGCGCCCGCAGGACGGAGCCTTTCCCGGAGCCGCTCAACCCGGTGATCACCACTAATTCGGGAACGCCGCCGGCGCCAGGCGGGCGCGGTTCCACCGCAGCGGGAGCGGGGGAGGATTTCCTGGCTCGCGATCCCGCGGAGCGGACACGCGCCTTTGCCGTCGCCATTCCGGGTGTTATCCCTCGACCAGGTCGAAATCGCCGTCGCGGCGCCGCACCAGCACCGACACGCGGTCGGTTTCGGCATCGCGGTAGACCAGGTAGTCGCGGTCCTTCTCCATCGCCATCAAGGCTTCATCCAGGGTCATCGGTTTGCGTTTGTGATGATGGTTGACGTGGTACACCCGGTGGGCCGGTACGGTTTCCGCCTCCGCCTCCGGTTCGGGTTCGGCCGCCGCCTCCGGTTCGGCCGGCTCCACTTCCTTGCGCGGGGTGCGTTTGGTATCGCGCCACTTAGTGCGCGCCTTGAGAGCCTGTTTCTCGAGCTTCTCGGCCGCCGAATGGATGGCGGTAAACATATCGCTGCTCGACCCGAGACCCGCCAACTGGTGATTGAAGTAATTCACGGTGGCCTCGGCCTGGTGCAAGTGACGTTCCAGCGACAAAATCACGTGCGCTTCGCATTCGCGCTTGCCATCCAGCAGTTTCCCAATTTTGGAGAATTGCGCTTCCAGCTTTTTTAGCTGGGCCGGAAGCAACTCTACCTGCCTGCCTGTGTACGTGATCTTCATGGTTCTCCCTTCCGGAACAACGAACCGCTCTTAGGCCGAGCACCCTCGGCGGGGTAGGGGCCTACCTTCTTTATAACTCTTTTAGGGCCGCCTAAACCGGGAAACACGGAAAGGCACGACCCGGAGACGTGGAGGCGCGGAGAAAACGCACGGATTGAGATCTGCTGTGCACCCTTGGCGCCGCCGGGCGCGATATTCCGCTCAGTTCCGGATGCGCCGCTGGTGCGTGGAGGGGATCTTCATGTCCTCGCGGTACTTGGCTACCGTGCGCCGGGTCACCTCGATGCCCTCGGCCTGCAGCAGCGCGGTGATCTGCTCATCGGTGAGGGGCTTGCTGCGGTCCTCCTCCTCGATCATCTTTTTCACCTTGCGCTTGAGCAGCAGCAGCGGCGTGTTGCCGCCGGAGGGTCCCTGCACGGCTTCGGAAAAGAAGTAGCGCAGCTCGTAGACGCCCTGCGGGGTGTGGGCGTACTTGTTGGCCACCGCGCGGCTCACGGTGGAGGGGTGCACGCCGACCTCTTCGGCCACTTCCTTGATCATCATGGGCTTGAGCGCATCCAGACCCAGGCTCAGAAATTCGCCCTGGCGGCGCACGATGGTCTGGCAGACTTTGAGGATGGTCTGCTTGCGCTGCTCGATGTTTTTCATGAGCTGGATGGCGGAAGTGTAGCGCTCGCGCACGTAATCGCGGACTTCCTTGGTGGCCCCGTTATCGCGGTCGAGCATGCGCTTGTACTGGGCGTTGAGGCGGAGTTGGGGCACATCCTCGTCGTTCATCTGGATGATGTAATCCTCGCCATCCTTGATGAAGTAGACGTCGGGTTCCACTACCCGCGCGCCGGGGCCCGAATAGCGCAGTCCGGGCCGCGGATTGAGGTGCTGGATCATGGCCACGGCGATTTCCACGTGATCGAGCGGGCGCCCCAACAGCTTGGCGATTTCCTTGAACTGGCGCGTCTCGATGAGGCGCAGGTGGCTGGAGACGATCTGCCAGGCCACGCCGCCTTTGCCGTTGACGCTCTCAATCTGGAGCAGCAGGCATTCGCGCAGGTTGCGGGCCCCCACGCCCGCCGGATCGAGCGATTGCACCACCTTCAGGCCGGCTTCCACTTCGGGCAGCTTGTGCTCCCCGACGGCCGCGATCTCTTCGAGGGAGGCCGAAAGATAGCCGTCTTCGTCCAGGTTGCCGATGATCGATTCGGCGGCGTTGCGCACCTCGTCCGGCATCACGCTGACGCTCAACTGCGAGCGCAGGTGATCGCCCAGGGTGACGGGCGCCGAGAGAAACGTCTCGAAGGAGGGCTTTTCCACCGATTCCGACGCGGGGCTCTTATAGCCGGGGTCGAGGTAGTCGTCGAAGAAGGAGCCGAAGTCGATTTCGTCGAACGGATCGGTGGAGGCCGGTGGTTCCAGCAGCGGATCGTTGGCCACCTGGATCTCGGTTTCGGCCGCGGCGGCGGCGCTCTCCTCGGCATCCGGAAACAGGTTGCCGTTGATGGCTACATCTTCTGTGGAACCGGTCGCCGAATTGGCGTCGTTCAATACCGCCGCATCGAGGATCTGCTTATCGGCCGGATCGACCACCGCTTCGGCCTCCAGCAGCGGCAACAATTCCTCGGGTGTAACTTCGTCGCCCGGTTCCTCGGTGGATTCTTCCAGGACCGGGTTTTTGACGATCTCCTGAGTGACCATCTCTTTCAACTCCAGCCGGTTGAGCTGGAGGACGGTCACCATCTGAACAAGGCCGGGGGTGAGAATCTGCTTCTGCGCGACCTTCAACGATAATCTTGGCGACAGTAAGCTCATCTGCCTCCCATAATATCACTGCAAATACGCATCCCACGTTCCAAAGCTGCAACTTCCAGAGCATTTTTTGTGCCGTTGGGGACGCAGCGCGCCGCAGGTGTGCCAGAAATGGATTCGGCGCCACATTCGTGAAGCAAACTTAACCGCCCTGCCCCTGAATTCGGCGCTTGGCGTAGCCTGCCCGGGCTATCGAGATTCGGGCGGACAAGCCGCATGATGAAACTGTGAGGCGGGCGGCAGAATGCCCGCCGGGGAGAATAGAACAAGATGAAGAAAAGCCTGATCGCAATCGCCTTTGCGGTTGCCTCTACCGTAGCGTTTGCACAGACTACGCCGGCGACACCCGCCAGCGGCAGCAAGACCTCCAGCAGCAAGAAGGGCCACAAGAAAGGCACCAAGAAGGCACCTTCCTCGACGACTAAGGGAGGTGGGAACAGCAAGTAAGTTTGCTCACATCTTGCCAGACGCGGAAGAACCCGCCACGCCGGTGCTAACCGGGCGGCGGGTTCTTTGGTTTTGCGCCCGACACCGATCGCAATTTTACGCCATGGTGGCCGAGGAGTGGCGGGCGGGGTGCGTACACCGAACTCGCCCGGTGCTGAGCACTCGCCGACTAGCGCCCGCCACGCTGGCGACACCTCTTTGGCCGCCGCAGTTCCCACGGCGCTGGACGCCGCAGTTCCGGCGGTGGCCGGCGTCACTTTTCAGTGGCCGACCCGGTGGTTCGTTCCGGCCAGTCGTGGCACTTCCGAGGCGTTCCGGCCTTTGGGTGATGCGCGGCGGAGCAATCCACCGCTCAACGAACGGTTCCAGCCGACGGAGGCGCGTCGATCCCGCCGCTGCCGCGAACTCGCCCGTGGCCGTCGCAATTTCGCTTTTTCTTTGCCTGCGCTACACTAAAATGCAATGCGATTGCTGACGGGGCCGGCGGGGTCCGGAAAGACCGCGTTTTGTCTGGACCGGGTGCGTGAGGCTATCCGCGCGGGGCAGCGCGGGGTGCGCCTTCTGACCCCTACGGCCACCATGGCGCAGCATCTGCGCAACCAACTGGCGCGCGAGGGGTTGGTGTTCGGCGCGCGCACCGTGCAGACGCTGCACGCGTTCGTCGAGGAGTGGGCCGGTGGGATTCGGGAAGCATCGGAGCCGGTGCTCTACCTGATCGTGGAGGAAGTGGCGCGGCAGGTGGCGCGTCCCGAATTTGCCAAGGTGGCTCAGTTGCCGGGCTTTTGCGCCTCGCTGGCCCGCGCGATTGCGGATTTTTCGTCCGCCGGTTGCGATGCCGCCCGCTTGCGCGCTTCGCTGCCGGATACGCCGCTGGGCGCCGCATTCCTGGCCGTCTACGAGGCCACTGAGAGGGAACTCGCAGGCCGCGGGCTGGCGCTGCGGTGGCAGCGGCTGGAGCGCGCGGCGGCGCGCCTCGCGGTGGAGGGCACCGGCGGCATTGGCGCTGTCTGGCTGGATGGATTTCACGCTCTGCCCGATCCGGAATTGCACGTGATTGCGGCGCTCGGACGGCACGCGGAGGTGACCCTGACGTTCGATTGGGCCGAGCCGCGCCTGCTGGCGATGGGATTTCAGGAAGAACGTCTGCCGCGCGTGCGGCCGGCCCCGGCGCGGAAGGTGGTGCGCGCGCCTTCGATCGAGCGCGAGGTGGAAGAGATCGCGCGGCGCATTCTGGAGCAGGCGGCCGCGGGGCGTCCGTTCCGCGAAATGGGAATCGTGGTGCGGGCGGCGGATACGTATGTGCCGCTGTTGGGCTCCACGCTGGAACGGTTCGGCATCCCGGCGCGGTTTTATTTCGACCAGAACCTGGAAGAGCACGCCGTGACGCGGTTCCTCTCGGGCGCGGTGGATGCCGTGGCGGGCTGCTGGGACCATGGCCAGACTATGGCGGTGTTGCGGCTGGATGCGGGGCTGGCCGCTTCCAATGCCCTCGACCGCATGGATTTCGAAGTCCGCAAACAGGCCCCCAACCACGGGCTGGAGGCGCTCCGGGCCCTGGCGGGCGGCGAACCCAGCCTGCTGGACCGCATCGATGCGCTGGCGGCGCTGGACGAATGGCGCGGGTTGGCCTTGCGGCCGTTGGAGTGGGCGGCGCGCCTGCGGTCGCTGCGCGCGCTATTCCGGCCGGCCATGGCCCGCGCGGATGGCGGACATTCCCACGCCACGGCTCTGGAATGGCGCAGCCAGGCGGAGGCGCTGAAGCTGTTTGAAGAAGCCGTGGGGGAAGCGGCTGCCACGCTGGCGGCGGAGCGGGACCTGCCACTCGAAGGGTTCTGGCGGGCGGTGCGATCGGTGCTGCGCCTGAAGCCGCTGCGGCTGTCGGATGGGCGGCGCAACCTGGTCCACGTGCTCAGCGCGCCCGAAGCGCGGCAGTGGGTACTGCCGGTGGTGTTCGTGTGCGGCATGGTGCAGAAAGGCTTTCCGCAGGTGCCCCAGCAGAGCGTATTTTTCCCCGAAGAGGCGCGGCGCCAATTAAATGCGGCGGGCATTCGCGTGCGCTCGGCCGCCGATTTCGAGCGGGAGGAGCGGGCCCTGTTCGATTCCGCCGTGAGCCGCGCTACGTTGCTGGTGACGGTGACGTACCCGGAATTCGACGCCCGCGGCGACCGCAACGTGCGCTCGTTGTATCTGGACGATTGGGCGGAGCCGGAGGAAACCGTGCGGCCGGTGCGGCCAGCGCCGCGCATCACCATTCTGCCGCCGCGGGTGGCGGGGATGCAGGCGGCGCCGCTCGCGGAATTTCTGCGGCAGCGCACGGCGCGCCTTTCGCCGACGCGCCTGGAATCGTTTTTGCAGTGCCCGT
>Ga0335074_10004796_pt1 | contig 18657 bp, 19 predicted proteins | sample Lox_Sample_23_FD_206715 | JGI IMG/M metagenome (GOLD analysis project Ga0335074, IMG submission 206715) | Soil microbial communities from Loxahatchee National Wildlife Refuge, Florida, United States - Lox_Sample_2.3 | ecosystem: Environmental > Terrestrial > Soil > Wetlands | place: USA... | reverse complement strand
GGACCACGAAAAGCGCGGGAGCGATCAGCACCAGCACCCACAGCAACCGGGTTCCGTAACCGTGCCCGGCCTGGCCGAACACGGTCATGGTCCCGGCGTCGTTGTCCGCCGCCATCACGATCAGCCCCGGGCCGGCGACCGCCAGCAGGGTCATCAGACGGCCACGGAACGTCCGGCGCGGCGCCGTGTCGTGTGACCGGAGCGTCCCGACCGCGCCCTCAATGTCGCCCGTGTGCGCGCGGTCGAGCGCGGCTCGGCGGTCCGTGGGCGGGGCGATCGAGGGGACGGACGAGCCCATCAGCCCGCGCGGTCCAAGCGTCGGCGCTTTTTCTTGGACCCGCTGGCCCCGTCGAGCTCGAGCATGTGGCGCCGGGCGTGATCGAGCAGCGCGGCGATGTGCTCATCGCTCAGGCCGTAGAGGCGCTCGCGCCCGCGGCGCTCGACGCTCACGACGGCGTGGTCGCGCAGGACCCGGAGCTGGTGGGAGACGGCGGACTGCTCCATCCCGACCTCGGCGATGATCTCCGACACGGACCGGGGGCCGTCGCGGAGGGCAGCTAGTATGAGCAGCCGGCTGGGCGTCGCCAGCGCGAACATCGTGTCGGCGAGCCGTTCGGCTGCGTCTCGCGAAAGCGGGGGAGAGCCCTTGGTGGTGCCCGCATCGGACGGGGTCATCGTGGCGGTGGCGGCAGGATTGAGCCGGGCACCGCCGTATCATATGTTGAGCCGTTCATATGAGTGTCAGATCCCCGTCTCCTCCACCGCCGACTGAGCCGCATGCCCCCCGCCGGCGGTGGTTCCCCACGTCGGTCAAGCTCGCGCTGGGCTGCCTCGTGGTGTTGCTCGCAAGCGCGGGCGCGACGGCGGTGTTCGTCCTGGAACAGGTTCACACCGTGGTCCAGGACCTCAAGGTGAGCGTGCCCCTCAGCGTCAGTCGCAAGGCGCTCGCCCACGATTACTACGGGGGCCCTGAGACGCTGCTTTTCATCGGGGACGACACCCGCTCGGTGTACAAGTACTACAACGCCTTCGTTCCCAATCTGGCCAACGAGATGCTGCTCGTCCGGATCGACCCGAGCAAGCCGTATATCTCGATGCTGTCGCTGCCGCGCGAGCTGTGGGTCCCCATCACCGAGCCGAACGGCGTGACGATCACGAACCGCCTCAATTCGGCCTACACCTACGGCACGACGACGCTCCTGCAGACGATCAAGCAGGTCACGGGGCTCTCCGTGAATCATGTGATCGCGACCACCTTCACCCAGTTCGAGAACGCGATCAACAAGCTCGGTTGCGTCTACGACACGATCGACGAGCGCTATTACAACCTTAACAATGGCGCCCCGGGGACCGACTACCAGAGCATCAATCTCCAGCCGGGCTACCAATGCCTCACCGGCAGCGAAGCCGAGCAGTTCGTTTCCTACCGTCACACCGACACCTCGCAGATCCGCGACGCTCGTGACCAGAGCTTCTTGCTCGCCGTCAAGAAGCAGTACGGCCCGCAACTGGCCGGCAACATCGGGAAGTTCGAGCAGATCTTCGGCCAGACCGTGCAGACCGACCCGGGGCTGCGCAGCCAGACCGAGATCCTGAACCTGGCCAATCTGCTGATCACGGCAGCGGGGTTGCGCGTGCGCCAGGTTCCATTCCAGACCAGCCCGCTCCCGAGCGGCGACCTGACCGCCTCCCCGCAGCAGATCCAGCAGAGCGTGAACAGCTTCCTCAACGGCGGGTCGGCGCCGCCGACGAAGCAGACCGCGGCGGTCGCACGCCAGGTTGGGCGGCGGGGGGCGCTCGCACATCTGCCGCTGACGCCGACCCTGGCCACCAATGTGGCGGCCGAGAAGGCGGCGACGGGCGGGATCCCGTTCACCGCCGAGTTCCCGACTGTGCAGGATCTGGCCGGCAGCGGCGCGTACACCGTCTCGCCGCAGTGCACGACCCAGGTGCAGACGTGCGTCCGCGACTACCTGATCCACGCGCCCGGAGGGAAGGCGTACCCGATCTACACCGAGGTCTTCTCCAACGGACAGCTCGGCCAGTTCTACGACGTGCAGGGCACGACCTGGGTCAACGCCCCGCTGTTCGCGGACCCCAATCAGACGGTGCAGGTGGGCAAGCGCACCTATTACCTGTACTACGACGGCAGCCAGCTCTCGACCGTGGCGTGGCAACAGTACGGCGCCATGTACTGGGTCCACAACACCCTTACGGATGCGGTCGGCAACGGGGAGTTGCTGGCTATCGCCGAGCAGACCGTGCCGATCTCCGGGGTGGTGAACGCCGGCGGGGCCGCGCGGGGCAAGAAGGGCAAGGCGACGCCGAACCTGCGAGCCGTCGCCGTGCCGACTCTGACCACGCCCACCACGAAGCTCTCGACGGTCGAGACGGTCGGGTCGATCGGCGGGGTGGTCGCGCTCGCGGCGCTGCCGCTGCTGCTGTTCGGAGTGGTGCGCCGCCGCCGCCAGCTGCGTCGGCTGCGAGCCGAGCTTCGGGAGCTCGACGACCGGCAGGCCTACCTGCTGGCGGCAACGGCGGCGACCCGGGATTCGTGGGCCGAGATCGTCGGGCCGCCAACCCCCGGGCCGCCCGTCCACCCGCGCCCCGGGCCACCCGTCTACCCGCGCCCCGGCCCGCCCGTCTACCCGCCCCCGCGCTCGCTCGCTCACGCGTCTGCGGGCTCGCCCGTTCACGCGTCTGCGGGCTCGCCCGTTCACGCGTCTGCGGGCTCGCCCGTGTACGCGCCTGCGGGCGTGGCGGCCCGCCCACCGCTGGCGGCGCCGACCCGCCCGGCCCCGGGCGGGAATTCGAGCCCACCCACCGAGCCGCACCCGGGCTTGGATTCAAGCCCGCCCGCCCGCCCGCCCGCTGACGTCGAAGACGGCACGCCACCACCGGCGACGGCGGCCGCCCGCCGACGGATACGCGTCTAACTGGTTGGTCGCGGGCGCCGGTCCGCCTCCGACCCGGGAGCGTGCGAGGAGATCAGCGCCTCGATCCCATCGAAGACTCGCTGCAGGCCGAAGCCGAACTCCTTCTCGGGCGGGTCGGCCCGGTCGAACACGCCGGCCTCGAGCAGGGCATGGAGCGCGGGGAAGCGCTCGGGATCGGTGAGCGTCGCGATCAGCCGGGAGTAGGTCATCATCGCCTCGTCTGAGATGAATCCCGCGGCCATCAGCTCGGCGGTCAGCGTGGCCTCGTTGCGGACGTAGCCGCTTAGCAGCAGCAGGACCGAGGCCTTCTCGTCCTCGGCCAGGCCCGTGCCCCGCAGCGACCACAGCACGCTCTCCATCCAGGCCAGCTGGTTTGGCGTAGTCGGTGGTCCGCTGATCGGCACCCGCACCACCCAGGGATGCCGGCGCATCCGCTCGTGCTGGCTCCACGCCCATCGAGACAGGGCGTCCCGCCAGCCCTCCTCGGGCGCGGTTGGAGGCGGCGGCCCGAGCGCGGCGTCGACCATCAGCATGAGCAGCTCGTCCTTGGCGGCCACGTAGCGATAGAGCGACATCGTCGAGGTCCCGAGCTCCTGCGCCACGCGGGCCATGGAGACGGCGGCGAGACCCTCGCCCGAGGCGACGCGCACCGCGGCCTCGACGATCCGCTCCAGGCTGAGCCCGGGCTTGGGGCCACGGCTCGGCCGCTCGCGCCGGCCCCAGGCCGCCGCCAGGCTGGCCGGGATCGGCGGTTCCTCTTGACTTTCCACGCTAACCGTGTATAGCATACGCAATTATGCGTACGACATACACAGAAACTGAAGTGGGAGTCGACATGAGAGCAGGCGGTGACGGTGGGGTGAGCGCGGCCGCGCGGCGCGGTGCTCGCTCCTCGCAGACAGGTCCCGAGCGCGAGGAGCTGGCGGTGGACGCGACCGGACTCGAGAAGTCCTACGGAGGGATGCAGGTGCTGTGCGGGATCGACCTGGAGCTGCCGCGCGGCCATGTGCTCGCGCTGCTCGGTCCCAACGGCGCGGGGAAGACGACGTCGGTCAGGATCCTTTCGACCTTGAGCCAGGCCGACGCGGGTTCGGCGCGCGTGGCCGGGTTCGACGTGGTTGGCGAGCGCGCGCAGGTCCGCCGGCGGATCAGCCTGACCGGTCAGTACGCCGCGGTGGATGAGCTCCAGACCGGGGAGGAGAACCTGCGCATGGTCGCACGGCTTCGCGGCCTCGACCGCGGCCAGGCGGCCGGGCGGGCGGGCGAGCTGCTCGAACGGTTCGACCTGGTGGACGCCGCGCGCCGTCGGGTCGGAACCTACTCGGGCGGCATGCGCCGGCGCCTGGACCTGGCGATGAGCCTGGTTACCGAGCCGGACGTGCTGTTCCTGGATGAGCCCACAACCGGCCTTGACCCCCGCAGCCGACAGGCCATGTGGCAGGTCGTGGCCGAGCTCGCGCAGCGCGAGGTCAGCGTGTTCCTGACCACCCAGTACCTGGAGGAGGCCGACAGGCTGGCCGACCACATCGTGATGCTCGACCGGGGCCGGATCGTCGCGCAGGGCACCGCGGCCGAGCTCAAGCGCCGCGTCGCCGAGCAGCGGCTCGTGCTCATGCTCGCCGGCCCGGACGCTCTCGCCGACGTCGCGTGGGCGCTGGGCGACCGGGCGATCGAGATCGACCGGAGCGAGCTCACGATCGTCGCGCGGTGCGGCGGCAACGCCCGGAAGGTGCGGGCGTTGCTCGACGAGATCGATCCGGACCGCTCGGCCATAAACGACTTCGCGATTCGCGACGCCACCCTCGACGACGTTTTCCTGGAGCTGACCAATGTCTGAATCACTGATCCTGACCGCCCGCTGCCTGCGCCTCTCGCGCCGGCAGCTGGACGCGCTGCTCACGGCGCTGCTGCTACCGGGGCTGATGATGATCCTGTTCGTCGAGCTGTTCGGCGGAGCGATCCACACCGGCACGGGAACCAGCTACGCCAGCTACGTCGTGCCCGGGGTGCTCCTCCTGTGCGCCGGGTTCAGCTCAGGGCTGACCGCGGTGGCGGTCTGCCAGGACCTGACCGGCGGGTGTATCGACCGGCTGCGTTCGATGAACGTGCGCGGGGCGGCGCTTGTGGCCGGCCACGTCTCGGCCAGCGTGGCGCGAAACCTCGTCTCCGGCGTGCTGGTGCTGGCCGTGGCGCTGGTGCTCGGCTTTCATCCCCACGCCGGCGCGCTGGAGTGGCTCGAGGCCGTGGGCGTCCTGTTCGCCTTCATCCTCGCGATCTCGTGGCTGTCCGCCGCGATCGGTCTGCTGGCCCGCTCGCCGGAGGCGGCCAACGGCTTCACGTTCATGCTCATGTTCCTGCCCTATGCCTCGAGCGCCTTCGTCCCGGTGGACACGATGCCCGCCTGGCTGCGGGGGTTCGCCGGTCATCAGCCGATTACGCCGATCACCCAGACGCTCCGCGGGTTGCTGCTCGGCACTCCGGTCGGGTCGAACGCGTGGGTGGCGCTGGCCTGGTGCGCCGGGATCCTGATCGTCTCGATCGCGGCCTCGGGCGCGCTGTTCGCGCGGCGGGTTGTCTGAATGCTTACCCCCCGTTGACAGCAGCGCTCGGGTTTGTGGAGGATTCCCGCGTCGTCGGCACGAGGAGGAGGAATCGTGAGAAGGTATCTGGCAGGTGCGCGTGTAGTCAGGTTGGCGAGACTGGGGGCGAGCATCTTGGCTCTGCTCGTGGCCGCCGTCCTACCGTCCCAGGCCGCAGCGGCGGTGTCGCCGCGCATGGCCGTGGTTCACGACAGCGTGTCGTCGACGAGCGACGTCGACACGGGTGCGTACCACAGCGGGTCGATGTCGATCGAGGTCGTGCTCGCTCCCACCCATCAGGCGCAGCTGAAGAGCGTCCTCGCCGCGCTCTATGACGCGAAGAGCGGGAGCTACCAGCACTGGCTGACGAAGGGCCAATTCGCGGCCAGCTTCGGCCCCAGCGGTGCCGAGCGCGCGGCAGTCGTCAGATACCTAGCGTCCGAGGGCCTGACGCTCAAGCCGTCGACATCACCGTTCCTCGTGCGGGCGAGCGGGTCGAGCGCGCTCGTCTCGGGAGCGTTCAGGACGAACCTGCGGACGTTCCGCGACGCGAGGGGGATCAGCTATTTCTCGAACGTCTCCGCGGTCCAGCTGCCTGCCAGCGTCGCCGGTGGCGTGCTCGGCGTAGTCGGCCTGACCAACACGGTGCGGCCGGAATCGAACGTCGCGCGCATCCCAAACAACGTGCAGCGCGGGATGGGAAAGCCCACCGGGTCCTCCAGCTGCGAGACGCCGTATCCGACGAGAGCTGACTTCTATAACGCGGTCAACAACGGCGTGTCATTCCCGTTCGGGTACGGCGCGGGTCCGGGCTGCAGCGGCCTGACCCCGAGCCAGGACAATTCGATCTACGACGCCCCGAACGGTGGACCACGTGTTCAGGGCGCCGGCGTGAACGCCGCCGTGTTTGAGCTGTCGGCCTACCAGGAGTCGGATATCGACACCTGGGCACATCAGTTCTACGGTAAGCACTACACGCCGCCGCTGGTCAACATCAACGTCGACGGCGGACCACTCAACCCGGTCTGCCCCGCCGGCGACACCTGTCCTCCGGCGTACAACGGCTATGCCGGGGACATCGAGGTCGACGCCGACATCGAAATGATCCTGGCGACCGCGCCGGACATCCGACACCTCGAGGTCTACAACGCCCCGAACGACTACACCGGTCAGACCGAACTCGACGAGTACTCCGCGATCGCCCAGCAGGACACCGCGGACACCGTCAGCTCGAGCTGGTCGGAGTGCGAGAACGACGTGGACGCGGCATACGTCCAGGCCGAGAACGTCGTGTTCGAGCAGATGGCCGCCCAGGGCCAGAGCATGTTCGGAGCGGCCGGCGACACCGGCGCCTTCGAATGCATCCGCTCGGACGGCACGACGATCGTCAACTCGCTCGACCCGCCCTCCCAGCCATACGTCACGAGCGTGGGTGGGACGTCGCTCACTAGCTTCAACCCTGGCCAGAATCCGAACCCTTCGTATCCTCGAAACGGCGCCGAGACGATCTGGAACGTCGATGGCCTGTGCAACTCGAGCGCTAACGAGGGGGGCCAGAGCGGCTTCTTCTGGTGCGCCGAGACTGGCGCGGGCGGCGGCGGCTTCAGCCAGTACTGGGGCCGCCCCTCCTATCAGCGCGGGCCGGGCGTGAACAGCCGGTACACCACCTATGCCAACGGGTCGACGCAGTGCGCCCTGGCCGCGGCGGGAACTCCGTGCCGCGAGGTGCCGGACGTGTCGATGAACGCCGACGAGTACACGCCGTACTCCGAGTACTGCACCGGCAACGCGAGCACGCCGAACAGCGTGTGCGCCACGATCAGCACTACCCCGGCCGGATGGTTCGGTATCGGCGGAACCAGCCTGTCCTCGCCGTTCACGTCAGCGATCATCGCCGACCGGGACGGCTTCGACGGGCGGCGGACCGGTCTCGCTGACGAGTTGTTCTACTCGTTGTTCAATAGCCGCGATCCTGGCCAGTACTTCCACGATATAACTGGTGCCGGTCAGTTCCCGAACAACAACGGCCTGTTCCCGACCACCCCGAACTACGACGAGGCGACCGGAATCGGGTCGCTGGTCATGGCCGGGATCATCACCGGGAGGTAGTCGAGTCGCTAACCCGGATGACCGGGCTGTGCCGCAGTCGTTTGCCAGCCCGGTCGACCGGGGTCACCGACGCGAACCGAGGTTGGTGCTTGAGCGGGATGACCGTCTCGAACCCGTGGCGCCTGGCGATGCCGAGTGGGCGCAGGTGGTTGTGCTTCGCTCCGGCGTTGACCTCCCAGCCGGCCACGTCGGTGGCGCCGTTCCAGCTCGCGTAGAGGACGGTCGCTCCGCTCTGCCCGTCTCGCCCGGCGGCGACGGCGGGAGCGTGGTGGGGGGCGGCCGTCCAGGGGAGCCGCAGCCCGCGGTAGGAGTACATGCCTTCGGGGAGCGATGCGCCGTACAGCAGTGTGCCGTCGGCCGTGAACTCGCTGGTGAGCGAGTCGACGCCCCAGCCGACCATCACATTCCCCGAGGGGAGGATCTGGACCGAGCCCATCGCCCCCGGGAGCAGCTGGTCGGCGGTCGTGTACGCGTGCCGGAGCGTCACCGTCCGGCGTGATTCGTCGACGGCGAGCTCCAGTCCGCGCGCCTGCGGCTCGGTCTTGATCGGGCCGTTGGTGCCGTTGTCGAACACGGTCAGCACCTGGTCGGAGACCTGGACGGCGTCGTGCTGCCAGGCGAACTGCGCGCCCGGGCCCATTTGGAAGTTGCTCTGCTTGCCGCCCAGCGTCCAGATCACGTTGCCGGTGCCGCGCTCGAGCTTGTAGAGCGCCCAGGTGTGGCGCGCCGACACGAACAGGCTCCCGTCCGACAACTGCTGGATGGAGTTGATGTGCAGGTAGTCGTACGGCTGGGCCATCGGCTCCTCGGAGGCGGTCACGGGTATGTGCTGGAGGCCGTGCCACTCGAACAACAGCCGACCGCTCGCGATGTCCACCTCCTGGATGATCGACCCGAGCACCTGGGTGTTCTTTGGGCCGTTCATCGCGGAGAGATCCATCGTGACCGTCTCGGGATAGCACGTGAACAGGGCCGTCCCCTGCGGGGTCACCGTCAGGGCGTGAAGGTCCATCCACCGGCCACCCGCGGCCTGCACCCGCGCGATCTCCCGGTAGCCCCGGTCGACCAGGACCGCCTCGCCCTGTCCGTAGCCCGACTCATGGATCACCCCCTGCCACCAGACCAGGACCGGTTCGTCTCGATACTCGGAGGCGGTGAAGTTCGTCACCTGCATCCCGGACTCCAGCGGTCTGAACCAGACCGGCGTGCCGGCTCGGTCGATGATCAGCGGCCCGTACTGGGTGGATCCGGTCGCGAGGGAGACAGGCCCGGGTCCCAGGAACAGGAACTCGGGATCGGTAGGCACGCGGCGCGCTACCGCGGGGTGGGTGGTTGCGGCGTCGGTGCTCGCGGCATACGTGGTCGTGACGGTCGGCGGGCGCAGGTCCGGCTGGGAGTGGAACGAATGCGCGCTGCCCGCGCTCCCGGCCGCGAACGAGCTGATCTCGGGCAGCGGCAGGGGCTTGGTTCGGTGCAGCAGCTCCGAGACGCCGGCGCCGGCGATGGCAAGCGTCGCCAGGCCCCCCGCCCCCTGCAACATCTGGCGCCGAGTCAGGCCCTCGCGGGGCGGAGACTCAGAAACGGCCACAGGCGAACGGTCGTGCGATCACAACACCTTATTTTCTTACCGATGCGGACGTAAGCCCAGCGTCAGCAGGCCGCGAGCCCGTGGGTCTACCCACGAAGCGGCGGGTCGCGCCGCGCCACCGGGGTCGCATTGACGATCGAGGTGGTGGTCTCGCCGTAGAGCAGAAAGCGGTCGAGCGCGGTGGGGAGCTCCTCGATCGAGCCCAGGTGGAGCTTGATGTAGAAGCAGTCCTCGCCGGTGATCCGCAGGCACTCCACGACCTCGGGGATCTCGGCCGCGAGCTCGGCGACCTTGCTCAGCTGGCGGATCGCCGGCTTGACCCGGACGATCGCGGTGAGTGGGTAGCCGAGGGCACGGGGGTCGATCTCGGCCCGGTAGCCGGTGATGACCCCGGTTTCCTCGAGGCGCCGGACGCGTTCTGTCACCGCCGGCGCGCTGAGGTTGACTCGGCGGCCGAGCTCCGCAAACGAAATCCGCCCGTCAACCGCCAGTGCGCCAATGATTTGCCGGTCAGTCCGGTCAACTGGGGAATCTTTCATAGGCCAGCCGATCCTAACGCCTTCGATTGTCCATGTCCGGGAGCGGCGTCCGTGAGCAGAATCGGACCATGCGCTCCAGGACGGTTCCGCCGCAGGCCTACTTCGCGGGCAGCGCGGTGTTCCACTACCTCGGCCCCGCCTTCGCCGTGCTGCTGTTCGCGCGGGTCGCGCCGGCCGGGGTCGCCTGGCTTCGGATCGTGAGCGCCGCGATCGTCTTCGCCGCCTGGCGCCGCCCCTGGCGGGCGCTGCGGGCGGCCGACCGGGCGACCATCCGCCTCGTGATCGCGCTCGGCGTCGTGCTGGCGGTGATGAACGTGTGCTTCTACGAGGCGATCGCGCGGCTGCCGCTCGGCACGGTGTCCGCGATCGAGTTCCTCCCGGTGATCCTGCTCGCGGCGGTTGGCCTGCGCTCGGCGCGCAACTATGGGGCGTTGGGGCTGGCGGTGGCCGGGGTGTATGTGCTGACTCGCGTCCAGTTGCGGGGCGTCGCGCTCGGCTTCGGCCTCGCGTTCGCGAACGCGGCGTGCTTCGCGCTGTACATCGTGCTCGCCCACCGCATCTCACGCGCGCCCGGCCTTCGCGGCATCGACGGCCTAGGCGCCGCGATGCTGATCGCCGCGCTGGCGATCACGCCGCTCGGCGGCCGTGTGGTCGCGCCCCATCTGCTTGACCCGATCGCGGTCGGCGCCGGCATCGGGGTCGGGATCAGCTCGTCGGTGATCCCGTACGTGTGCGACCAGCTGGCCATGGCCCGCCTGCGCCGCGAGACCTATTCGCTGATGGTGTCGCTGCTGCCCGCCACCGCGACCGTGGTGGGACTTGTGGTGCTCGGGCAGGTCCCGACCGTGCGGGAGCTGATCGGCGTGTGTCTGGTCGTGGCCGCGGTGGCGGTCCACAGGGACGTCACTACAGCGGGCGCCGCACCCCGACCTCGTCCAGGTGGCGCAGCAGGTCGAGTGGGTCTTCGTATACCCGGTACGCGCCCGAGTAGATGAGCTCCTCTCGGCCGTAGCCGCCGGAGAGGAACCCGACCCCGAGCGCTCGGGCGCGCCGCGCCGCGAGCAGATCCCACACGCTGTCGCCGACCACGATGCTGTCGCGGATGTCGACGCCGAGACGCTCGGCCGCGGTCAGGAACAGGTCCGGGTCGGGCTTGGCGTGGCGCACCTGGTCGCGCGTGATGAACACCGTGTCGTCTGGCAGCTGGAGCATCTCGCGCGCCAGGTGGGCGTAGCGCTCCACGCCGCTGGTGGCGATCGCCCACGGGACTCCCTGCTCGGTCAGCGTGGATAAGAGCTCGATGGCGCCCGGCAGCGGCTGGACGGTGTCGTAGTGGCGGAGGAAGCCGTCCTGGTGCAGCTTCGGGAGCGCCTGCAGGGTCTCGGGGTCGAGCGGGGTGTCGAGCTCGCGGGCCAACGCGTTCACGAACAGGCCGCCGCTCATGCCGATGCGGCGGTGGATCTTCCACACCGACAGATTGATCCCCAGCCCGGCCAGCGCCTCGCGCCAGCCGAGCACGTGCTGGTAGACGCTGTCGATCAACGTTCCGTCGAGGTCAAACAGGAAAGAGGGGTGACTCCGGCTCTCGATCGTCATGTTCGGCATGATGACGCGATGATCACTTCGGAGGGCCTGGCGGCGCGGTTGGACGGGATGGGCGAGATCGGGGTTCGCCCGGACGGCGTGTGGCGGCTGGCGTGGACCGGGGAGGACGCCGCCGCGCGAACCTGGTTCGCCGAGCAGGCGGCGGAAACGGGCCTGCGCGTGGCGCGCGACCCGGCCGGCAACCTGTGGGCGTGCCCCGACGCCGAGGCGCCCTGGTGGGGGGTCGGATCGCATCTGGACAGCGTGCGCGGGGGCGGTCGGTTCGACGGCCCGCTCGGCGTCGCATGCGGATTCGCGCTCGCGGCCGACGCCTCGGGGCCGGTTGCGGTGCTGTCGCTGGCCGACGAGGAGGGCGCGCGCTTCAACACCCCCACGTTCGGGAGCAAGGCGCTGGCGGGCCGGCTTGATCTCCCGGCCGTGCTCGAGCGCTCCGACGACGACGGCGTGTCGTTGCGCGAGGCGATCGACGCGGCCGGCGTGGACCCGGTTCGCATCGCGCAGGCGCCGGGCTGGGTGCAGAAGCTGGCCGGCTTTCTCGAAATCCACATCGACCAGACGACCGAGCTCGCCCGGGCCGATGAGCCGGTCGGGGTGGTCACCTCGCTCGCCGCCCGAACGCGACTTGAGGTGGTGTTGAGAGGCCGCGCCGACCACGCCGGGACTACTCCGCGCGCTGAGCGTCGGGACGCACTGGCGACGGCGGCTCGGCTAATCGTCGGCGCGGAGGACTTGGCCGTCGACCCCAGCGCGCTCGATGGGGATCACGGGCCGCTCACGGTCACCGCATCAAGAATCATCGCCAAACCCAATGCGCCGACGACGATCGCCGCGGAGGTGCGCCTGTGGATCGACGCCCGGGCCCCGAGCTTCGCGACGATCGACGCGTGGAGAGCGTGCTTCGAGTCGCTGGTGATGGACTTGCAGGAGCGCTCCGGGGTTGAGATCAACGTATCCGTGGCGTCGCGCTCAGACCCGCGGGAGTTCTCGGGCGAGCTGCGGGCCGCGCTGTTGCGCGCCAGCGAGGAGATCCTCGGTCACGTCGCGCCCGAGTTGGTGTGCTTCGCCGGTCACGACGCCGGGGTGCTGGCCGAACGAGTGCCGGCGGCGATGCTGCTGGTCCGCAATCCGACGGGGATCAGTCACTCGCCCGAGGAATCGGTGTCGCTGGACGATGCCGCGATCGGCGCCCGGGTGGTCGAGCGGGCGCTGGAGCTCCTGTCGTGAGCGCGGCGGCGGAATTCGGCGATCCGGGCGCGCGGGCGACGGTCCCATCGATGCCCAACGCTCACTCGCATGCGTTCCAACGCGCGCTCCGCGGGCGCGCCGAGCGCCCCGGGGGGGCCGATCAGGACGACTTCTGGACCTGGCGGACCGAGATGTTCCGCCTGGCCGAAGCGCTCGACCCGACCACCATGCGCCAGGTCGCATACGAGACGTACTCGGAGATGCGAGGCGCGGGCTACGGCGTCGTCGGCGAGTTCCACTACGTGCACCACCAGCCGGACGGCACCCCGTACGCCGAGCCCAACGCGATGGCGCTCGCGGTCGCCGAGGCCGCGGTCGAGGTCGGGCTGCCGATCGTGCTCCTGCCCGCCGCCTATCACCGCGGCGGCTGGTCCGACGGCTCGGATGTGCCGCCGGCGTCCGGTCAGCGCCGCTTCTGCGACCCGGACGTTGACGCGTTCCTAGAGCGTGTGGAGGCGCTGCGGGCGTTTGCCGCCTCGGTGCCGGGGGTGTCCGTCGGGGTCGCAGCGCACAGCGTGCGCGCGGTGCCGCGCGGATGGCTCGAGGCGATCGCGTCGTATTCGGATCGGCACGGGATCGTGCGACACGTGCACGCTTGTGAGCAGCGGCGCGAGCTCGCCGAGTGCCAGGCCGAGCACGGCTGCTCCCCGATCGAGCTGCTCGCAGACGCGGGGTTCCTCGGGCCGCGGACGAGCGTGATCCACGGGATCCACGTGTCTGCCGATGACGTCTCGATGCTGGCTGGCACCGGGACGACGGTCGTGTCCTGCCCGACGACCGAGGGGAACCTCGGGGACGGCTACCTGCCGGCGATGGCGTACGCCCAGGCCGGCGTTCCGCTGGCCATCGGCAGCGACTCGCAGGTACGAATCGACCCGTTCGAGGAGGCGCGAGAGCTGGAGACCGGGTCCCGCCGGGAGCGCCAGCTGCGCACCGGCCTGCTGGCGGCGGTGCAGGATCTGTGGGCCGAGCTCTGCCGGAACGGGTATGCGAGCCTGGGTCTCGATCCAGAGCTGGCGGCGCAGCGCGTGGTCGCGATCGACCTGGAGCACCCCGACCTGCGCGGGATCGACGCGATGGACCTGCCGCTCGCGCTCGTCACGTGCGCTTCGGCCGGGGTCGTGCTTAGTTCGTGAAGACGATCTTGCCGACCGTCTCGCCCTGGAGCATCGCCTCGAACCCTTGACGGGCGTCTCGCAGCGCCAGCGTCGAGTGGATCACCGGGCGCACGCCCTTGTCCACGCACAGCCGCATGAGCCGCTCGAGCTCTTCGCGGGTGCCCATCGTCGAGCCGACCACCGAGAGCTGAAGGAAGAAGATCCGGGTCAGCTCGGCGGGCGGGGCATCGCCCGTGGTGGCGCCGGAGATGACGATCGTCCCGCCCGGCTTGAGCGCCCGCACCGAGTGGGCCCAGGTCGCCTGGCCGGTGGTCTCCATAACCGCGTCGACGCGCTCGGGCAGTCGCGCCCCGGGCTCGAACGCCTGGTCGGCCCCGAGCTCGAGCGCTTTCGCGCGCTTCTCCTCCGAGCGGCCCGTGACCCACACCCGGATGCCGGCCGCGCTGGCGAGGACCGTCAGCCCGGTGGCGACGCCGCCGCTGGCGCCCTGGATGAGGATGGTCGCGCCGGGTTTCACGTTGCCACGGGTGAAGAGCATCCGGTAGGCGGTGAGCCAGGCGGTCGGCAGACACGCCGCCTCCTCGAACGAGAGCTCCTTGGGCTTGGGCAGCAGGTTCCAGCGCGGGACCGCGACCCGCTCGGCGAAGCTTCCCTGATAGCGCTCGGACAGCAGCGAGCGGCGGGGGTCGAGCGTCTCGTCGCCGTGCCAGGCCGGGTCGCTGATGACGGCATGCACGAGCACCTCGTTGCCGTCCTCGTCGACCCCGGCCGCGTCGCAGCCGAGGATCATCGGTAGGCGATCCTCGGGTAATCCGACCCCCCGCAGCGACCACAGGTCGTGGTGGTTGAGCGAGGCCGCCTTGACCGTGACGGTGGTCCAGCCGTCAGGGGTCTCGGGCTCTGGGCGCTCGTCGATCTCGAGCCCCTGCAGGGGATCGTCGCGGTCGATGGCGGCGGCGAAGACGGCGAGCATCGGTACCCATCATGCCTGAGGAGGGAGGAGTCGGGCGTTGCGGGGTGCCACAATCGGGTGCGCATGGCCACCGTGACGGCACGCGCAACCAAGGCGGTCGACGCTCAGCCTGAGCGCGTCCTGGAGTTCCTACGCGATTACCGCGAGGGCCGGCCGCGCATCCTCACCGACAACTACACGGCCTACCGGGTGGAGCAGGGTGGGCACGGGGCGGGGACCGTGATCGGCTACCACTTCGCGGCCGGCGGGCGCGAGCGGGACTACCGTCTGACCGTTGAGGAGGAGGGCGGCGAGTTGGTCGAGCGCGATCAGCTGTCCTCGTTCGTCAGCCGCTGGACGATCGGACCGAACGGATCGGGCTCGGAGGTGACGCTCGAGTCCTCGTGGAAGGGCGCCGGCGGGATCGGCGGGGTGTTCGAGCGGACGTTCGCGCCGATGGGGCTGCGCAAGATCTACGGCGAGATCCTGGACAAGCTCGCCGTGGCTGTGTCCGGGACTTAGGAACCGGATCCGATTCTCTGCTTCAGCTCGCCGGCGCGGGCGCCGACCAGCATGTCTCTGAGCAGGTCGACGAGCGGCCCGCGGATCACCAGGCTGAGCATCCGGCCGAGGTCGACCTCGAGCTTGTAGGTGGCCCGGGTGCGATCGCCGCCCAGGTCCTCGAGATCCCAGCTGCCCTCGACGGACTTCAGCTCGCCCTTCTCCTGGGTCCAGCTCAGGCGAGTCGGCCCGTCGTAGGTGAAGCGCACGGTGGAGGAGATCGTGCGCACTTTCCCGTCGGTGTGGACCTCGGCGCGGACCGTGCGGCCTTGGTTGTCGCGGTCAAGCGAGTCCAGGCCCTTGAGGCCTCCCTGCCACTCCGGTGCGCTCTCCACGTCCTCAACCAGCGCCCACACCTGGTCGAGCGGGGCGTCGATCTCGGCGGTCGAGCTTCCTGTGATGGTGCCCATGACGGTGTGACCTTATCGTGGCGCGTTCAGCTCGCGGATCCGGTCGCGCAGGCGCAGGACGTCGCGGCGCCGGCCGCTGAACAGCTCGACGCGGTGGCGGAGCTCGAGCTGGTCGCTGGGGTGGGAGGTCCGCTCGGGGAGCTCGTGGGCGGTCACCCAGGCCATGCATCGTTGTATTTCTCGCGCGGGTCGGTCGAGGTGATCCGGGAGCCGGCGACCGTGCGACAGCTCGTGGAGCAGTTCCATGAGCTTGAGATCCGGACGGGGTTTTGATTCGAGCTCGTGGACGTCGGACTCGAGCACCTGGACGGCGCCGGTTATGACCGCCTCTCGCAGCACCGGGGCGAGCTCGTCGAACGTCGGCTTGCGTTTCGCGATCCCGCTCAGGTAGTTCTGGTCGAGATACAGGCGGGTCGCACCTGGCCCATAAGTACGCACTCGGCAATCGTCGCCGCTCGAGTGCGGAGATGTGGGCCGCATGGGCGGCTGAAGCGGAATTCACCGTGGCGGGCGGGGCGAGTACGGGGTTATGGGCCAAGTTGCCCGTGAACCGCGAGAATCGGTGCGGTGCCATCGACCGTCCTCGACATCGACATCGACATCGACACCCCCCATGGCCCGGCCCGGGCGCACGTGACCAAGGTCCGGGGGGCGCACGGCGCGGTGGTCCTTGGGCACGGCGCCGGCGGCGGCGTCGCGGCGCGCGATCTGACCGCGGCCAGCGAGGCCGCGCTGGCAAGCGGATTCAGCGTGGCGCTGGTGGAGCAGCCCTACCGGGTGGCGGGGCGCCGGTCGCCGGCGCCCGCGCGCCAGCTCGACGCCGCCTGGACCGCGGTGATCGCGCACCTGCGCTCCGGTCCGCTGAAGCGGGTGGCGCTGGTCACGGGCGGGCGGTCCTCGGGCGCCCGGGTGGCCTGCCGCACCGCGGCCGAGACGGGCGCCATCGGCGTCCTGTGCCTCGCCTTTCCGGTGCGGCCGCCGGGACGCCCCGACGCGCCCAGCCGCCAGGACGAGCTCGACGCGGTGCAGGTGCCGGTGCTCGTGGTCCAGGGGGACAGGGATCCGTTCGGGATGCCGGTCCCCGGGCCCGCCCGGACGGTCGTGACCGTCAAGGGCGACCACAGCCTGCGAGGCGATCTGGAGGCGGTGCGAACCGCCGTAAGCCGGTGGCTCGGCCAGCTACTCTGACCGGCGTGTGCAAGCGGATCGGCCACGGTGGCGCCAGTGCGCTGGCGCCGGCGAACACACTGGCATCGTTCGACGCCGCCCGGGATGTCGGCGTGGACATGGTCGAGTTCGACGTCCGGGCGTGGGACGGCGAGCTCGTGCTCGCTCACACGATCTTCCATGCCCGGCGGGGCGGCAACGTGGGCCTGGCCGAGGCGCTCGGGCATCTCGCGAGCCGGCGGTTCGCCGGCCTCGAGCTCAATGTCGATGTCAAGCACGTCGGGTGTGAGCCGGCGCTGCTGGATCGCCTCCGCCACGCCGGACTGCTCGAGCGGACGCTGATCTCCTCGCAGGTCCCGGACGTGGTCGACCGGGTACGGGCGCTCGAGCCGCGGGCTCGCGTCGGCATCTCGATCGGCGGTCGTCTCGCTCGGCTCAGCCGGCGCTGGCGCGATTGGCGCTCGGCGGCGGTGGCGGGCGTCCACGCCGGCCGCTGGGATGCCGTGATGGCGCAGTACCGGCTGATCGACCCCGCGCTCCTCGACGAGGTGAGCGAGCGCGGAGGGCGGCTCTACGCGTGGACGATCAACGAGCGCTCAGCCATCGGCCGGTTCCGCGAGCTCGGGGTGCACGGGATCACGACCGCCGACCCGCGGTTGTTCGCTTAGGTCCACCAAGCGGCCGCGCGGCGCGAGATCGTAGGCTGATGATCGTGGAGACGGTCAAGCACGCCGAGCTGGTCGGGCCGCCCGGGTGCGGCCGCGTGTTCACCGAGTCCGCGCGCCCGGGCCTGGCCGACTGCGCCCCGAGCGGTCGGGTCCGCCTCGACTCGCTGGCGCGGTTCGCGCAGGACATCGCCTTCGCCGATGCGGTCGAGGCGGGGCTGTCCGAGACCGCACAATGGGTGGTGCGCCGCACGCGGATGCGGGTGCAGCGCTTCCCGCGCTTCGGGCAGTCGCTTAAGTTGGCGACGTTCTGTAGCGGCCTGGGCCGCATGTGGGCCGAGCGGCGAACCAGCATCGCCGTTGATGGGGACCCCGCCCAGGTGGAGGTCGTCTCGCTGTGGGTCCATCTGGATCCGGTCAGCGGCCGGCCGACCCCGCTACGCGGAGATGAGCTCGCCATGTGGGGTGAGTCGGCGCGCGGGCGGAAGGTCACCGCGAGGCTTCATCATCCCGGCCCCGAGGCCGCGCAGGACCGCATCCCGTGGCGCTTTCGCGGCACCGAGTGCGATCTCGCCGGCCACATCAACAACGCGGCGTACTTCGTGCCACTCGAGGAGGAGCTGGTCGACGGCGGCGACCCGCCGTCGATCGACGTCGAGATCGAATACCGCGCGCCGGCCCAGCCGGGGGAGAAGGTCGTGCTCCGGAACGGAACCTGCCGGTGGATCGTGAGCCCCGATGGGGAGACGCACGCGTCGCTGATCGTCATCGACGCACAGCCCATAAAAACCAAGGAGGTTTGACCCTTGCGCGCCGTTGTCATCACCAAGCCGGGGGACGTCGACGTCCTCGAGGTCGCCGACCGTCCCGCTCGCGAGCCGGCGGAGGGCGAGGTTCGGATCGCGGTTAAGGCCGCGGCAGTCAACCCGACCGACATCGGCCTGCGCCAGCGCGGGGGCGGGTCGGACCTCCCAGCGCCATGGATTCCCGGGATGGACGCGGCCGGCGTGGTCGACTCGCTTGGGCCGGGGGTCGACAGGCTCGAGGTCGGCCAGGAGGTCATGGCGGCGGTCAGCCCACGCCGGCCCGAGGGCGGTGCGCAGCAGGAGCTGCTGGTGGTCCCGGCGGCCTCGGTCGTGGCGACTCCGGATGGAGCCACCCTGCCTCAGGCCGCGACGCTGCC
>Ga0335074_10004795_pt1 | contig 18659 bp, 18 predicted proteins | sample Lox_Sample_23_FD_206715 | JGI IMG/M metagenome (GOLD analysis project Ga0335074, IMG submission 206715) | Soil microbial communities from Loxahatchee National Wildlife Refuge, Florida, United States - Lox_Sample_2.3 | ecosystem: Environmental > Terrestrial > Soil > Wetlands | place: USA... | reverse complement strand
TTGTGAATGGCCTTCATGATGTTGTGCAGCTTGTGGTCGACTTCCTCGCGCGTCCAGGCCATGCGCGCGCTGTTCTGCGACATCTCCAGGCCTGACGTTGCCACGCCGCCCGCATTCGCCGCCTTCGCCGGTCCATAGAGGATCTTGTGCTCCAGGAACAGCTTGGTGGCTTCCAGCGTGCTCGGCATGTTGGCGCCTTCGGCAACCACCTTCACGCCATTGTTGATGAGGTTCTGCGCGTCCTTGGCGTTGATTTCGTTCTGCGTCGCGCTCGGGAAGGCACAGTCGGCCTTGATATTCCAAAGCGGGTTGTAGCCCAGCTTCAGATCGGTCGGCATGAAGATCGCCTTCTTGAACTGATCGGCGTACTCGCGGATACGGCCGCGCTTTACGTTCTTCAGCTCCATGATCCAGGCCAGCTTCTCTTCGTTGATGCCGTCGGGATCATAGATGGCGCCGTCGGAGTCGGAGACCGTGACCGGCTTCGCGCCCAGCTGGAGCAGCTTCTCGACCGTATATTGCGAGACGTTGCCGCTGCCGGAAACCAGGCAGATCTTTCCATGGAAAGTATCGCCGCGGGTCTTCAGCATCTCTTCCGCGAAGTACACGCAGCCGTAGCCGGTGGCTTCCGGACGAATGAGTGAACCACCCCAGTGCAGGCCCTTGCCGGTCAGCACGCCGGTGAACTCATTTACGATGCGTTTGTACTGGCCGAACATGTAGCCGATCTCGCGTCCACCCACACCGATGTCGCCGGCGGGAACGTCCGTGTCCGGCCCGATGTGTCGGCTCAGCTCGGTCATGAAGCTCTGGCAGAAGCGCATGACTTCGTTGTCGCTCTTGCCTTTGGGATCGAAGTCCGATCCGCCCTTGCCGCCGCCCATGGGCAGCGTGGTCAATGAGTTCTTGAACACCTGCTCGAAGGCCAGGAACTTCAGGATGCCGAGGTTGACAGAAGGATGGAAGCGCAGGCCGCCCTTGTAGGGGCCGATGGCGCTGTTCATTTCAATGCGGAAGCCGCGATTGACCTGTACGTTGTTGTTGTCGTCAAACCACGGCACACGAAACATAAGGACGCGCTCGGGTTCGGTGATGCGCTCAAGAATTTTTGCCGAGATGTATTCCGGATGGCGCTCCAGCACGAGGCGTAGCGAATCGAGTACTTCCTGCACGGCCTGGTGAAATTCAGGCTCGGCAGGGTTCTTGGCCTTTACCAGCGCCATGACTTCGTTAATGTAGTTTCCCGGAGTCTTGATCCCGGGAGTAGTGGTAATTCCAGCACTCATAGAGGTCCTCCTCGAACCTATGACTCTTTAGGGCCGATACAGAGATAAACGTTCGTCCACAGGCAGGGCGAACTTATTTGAGGCCGACATTATTTCAGTCCTCGGCGTGCAATCTGGCAGTGACTGCTATCACCCCAAGGGGTGACTAGCCGCTCCCAACCGGCCAAAATCCAGGAGTTTGGGCCCCGATGACTACCCGGAAATATGGTAACGCCAGGTTGGGTGGATTGAAGAAGAAATTATGTCGCAAGGCGGCCGCATAGGGCTAAAGGACTTCAGATAACTGGGCTCCGTGGCGTTCTGGCAGAAGCCAAGCAAAAATGCCTCATCGAGAAGGTCAAGCCAATACTCAATGACTTGATCTCCGATGCGCGATTTTGGGTAGGCTCCGAACTGTACAACGAGGTCCTCAGCCCCCTCGGTGAGGTGTATTGCCGAGTCTACTCCCGATAGTGCGCTCCGCCATGCCGTACATCTGCGCCACGAACCCAGAAGATGACATCTTCGGCGATGTTGGTGGCGTGATCGGCGATCCGCTCCAGGGCGCGCGCGATGAGCAGAACATCCAGTGCCTGACGCGTGCAGGAAGGATCATCGTGCATCTTCTGCACCAGGACTACAAACGCTTCATCCTTCATGCGATCGACGATGCCGTCCATTTGCAATACGGCTTCGGCCACTTCGGCTTTGCCGTCGAGAAATGACTCCAGAGCGCGCTGCACCATGGTGCTGACGCCATCGGCCATGCGCGGTATGTCGACTGGCAATGGAATCTCCGGCTCGCTGATCAGATCCAGAACACGCTGCGCGATGTTCACGGCCTGGTCGCCCACGCGCTCCAGGTCGGCATTGATCTTCAGTACGGCGAGGATGAAACGCAGGTCGACGGCCATGGGCTGCTGCATGGCCAGCAGATCAAGCGCCAATTCGTCGATGTCGCGCTCGGCATCGTTGATCGCGTTCTCGCCCGTCAGAACCATCTGGCAGAACTTGCTATCGCGCGTGCGGTAGGCCTCGGTAGCGCGGTCAATCGCCTGCTCCGCCAAACCTCCCATTCGCAAGAGCTTCTCTTTTAACTCGTCCAATCCCTGCTGAAAGCGGCTGCGCATTATCCGAACCTGCCTGTCACGTAATCTTCCGTCCGCTTGTCGGCGGGGGTGGTAAAGATCTTTTCGGTCTTGTCGTACTCAATAAGATTCCCCATCAGGAAAAATCCGGTCAGCTCGGCGACGCGCGCCGCCTGCTGCATGTTATGGGTCACGATAACCACGGTGTAGTGCTGCTTCAACTGAAATATGAGCTCTTCGATCTTGCTGGTGGAAATTGGGTCCAGTGCCGAAGCCGGCTCGTCCATCAACAGAACCTCGGGTTCCACCGCCAGCGCGCGTGCGATGCAAAGCCGTTGCTGCTGGCCACCCGAGAGGCTGGCGCCCGACTTCTTGTGCAGATGATCTTTCACCTCGTCCCAAAGAGCCGCCAGCGTAAGAGAGCGCTCTACCAGCTCATTCAATTGCTTTCGATTGCGAAAACCATTCAGCTTCAACCCGGCTGCCACATTGTCAAAGATCGACATGGTTGGAAACGGGTTGGGCTTTTGGAACACCATACCAATCCGGCGCCGCACCTCAACCGGATCGGATCCATCGCCATATACGTCCATCTCCCCAACTTTGACCGAGCCTTCCGCGTAGGCTTCGGGTATGGTCTCGTGCATCCGATTCAGGCAGCGCACAAAGGTACTCTTGCCGCAACCGGAGGGGCCGATCACCGCAGTCACGTGGTTGGCGGGCACGGTCATGTCGATGCCATGCAGCGACTCATTCTTGCCGTACCAGGCCTTCAGGCTGCGCACTTCGATTCCCACACCCATGCCGAACTTACGCTCCCTTTAATCTTCCCCGAGCCGTCACAATGCGAACCGCCGCAACCGCACCAACGATCAACAGAATCAGAATCAATGCGCCCGCCCACGCTTGCTTGTGCCAATCGTCGTACGGCGAAATGGCATACGTGAACACCTGCAACGACAGCGCTGCCGTTGGCTGATTCAATTTCAGGTTCCAGAACTGGTTGCCAAACGCGGTGAACAGCAGCGGCGCTGTTTCTCCCGCCACTCGGGCAAATGCCAACATGCAGCCCGTAATCACGCCGGCGGAGGCGGTTCTCAGCGTGATGGAGAGCGTGGTTCGCCAGCGTGGTATGCCCAAGCCATAAGCCGCTTCGCGGATCACATTCGGCACCATGAGCAACATCTCTTCAGTGGCGCGCGCGACGGTGGGAATCATCATTATGCCCAGCGCCACGCCACCAGAGAATGCGGAGAAGTGCTTTTGCTGGACGACGATCAGGGAATAAACCGTAATGCCAATGACGATTGATGGCACGCCGTTCAACACATCTGCAGTAAAGCGAATCACATCGCCAAAGCGATTGCGGCCATACTCCGCGAGGTAAATCCCCGAGCCGATTCCAAGCGGAACGCCGATGACGCTGGCTACGGCCAGGATCAATCCGGTACCTACGATACCGTTTGCCATGCCGCCGCCAACCTCGCCCGGCGGCTTAGGAGTCTGTGTCAGAAACGCCCAGTTGATCGAGCCAAAGCCTTTGACGACTAAATAGACAAAGATGGCGAGCAGCGGAACCAGCACCAGAATGGCGGCGAGGATAGCAAATCCGGTCGCGCCCCAATCGGTGACGCGGCGCCACAGGCTGAGCGGTCGCGGCGTAGCCGCTGCGACAGAGTTAGGCACTTGGCCTCGCAGTTCCGCCGGTGATGGTCCACACCAGCAAGCGCGCCAGCGCGTTGACAATCAGGGTCACAATAAACAGCGCCAGACCGATCTCCACCAGGGCGCTGAGATACATATCGCCTGTCGCCTCGCTGAATTCGTTGGCGATCACACTGGCCATGGTGTAGCCCGGGGCGAACAACGACTTCGCGACCTCCGGACGATTGCCGATGACCATGGTCACAGCCATGGTTTCTCCCAGTGCGCGGCCCAAGCCAAGAATGACTCCGCCGACAATGCCGATTCGCGCGTTCCGCAGCACGCCTATGCGAATCATTTCCCAACGCGTAGCTCCCAGGGCCAGCACAGCTTCGCGCTGGTTCTGCGGCACCGCTGACATTACCTCCCGTGTGATTGACGCGATCACCGGCACGATCATGATCGCCAGAATGACTCCCGCAGCCAGCATGCCGAGACCATACATTGGTCCCGTGAAGAACCCCGTCCAGCCCAGCGTCTTGGCCAAGAACGGCTGAACGTAATCGCGCAGTAGCGGCGCCAGGACGAAGATTCCCCATAAACCGTAAATCACGCTGGGTATTGCCGCCAGCAACTCCACCAGGAAAGAAATGATCGCCCTCAGTCCCTGCGGGCACATCTCAGTGATGTACACGGCAACGCCGACAGAAAGCGGCACCGCCAGCAGCAGAGCCAGAAACGAAGACACCAGCGTGCCGTAAATGAATGGCATCGCGCCGAAGCTGTCGTTGACCGGATCCCAATCGTGGCCGTAGAAGAAATGAATGCCAAATTGATGCAGCGACAGCCTTGACTTGTCGACTAGCTCCCAAACCACCAATACCACGATGGCGAATACGGAAACTGCGCTTAGAATAATGACCCAACGAAATACCTCGTCCGGTATGCGGCTGCTCGCGGGATGCGACTGCCTGATTCTCAGCAGGATGGGAATGGATTTCGGCGCCGGTTTCAGAGCCTCCACCTTGCCCAATGAGGGGATCGCTGTCACCGGTTTGGGAATCGGCTGAATAGGCTCCGGGGAATTCATTGGATCGACGCTATCAGACATTTGTTACAAAAGCGTTAAAGAAGCAACCAGCTCTCGGGTCTTCACTTTCAACGCGGAATAAGCGAGCTCAACTGTGCGGAGGCCTTCGCATAGCGATATCAGGATATGCAGCCGAGCCTCAAAGCTAATTGCAACTTGCTCGTCGCTGTTTCTTACGGCTTCACCTGCGACTGAATTGCCGCTTTCTCCTTTGCCACTACGTCCTTGGGCAACGGAGCATAGGACAACGCCTCTACCATCGTTTGCCCTTTGTCCAACATCCAGTAGAGAAAATCTTTGAGGATTTTGCCCTTGTTCGCGTCGGCTGGGTTCGTCGGGATCAGCAGCCAGGTAAAGCTGGCAATTGGATACGCGTCTTTGCCCGGCGGATTAGTGATCGATACGCGAAAATCAGCTGGCATCTTAACTCCGGCCGCAGCTGCGGTTGTGCTTTCCAGGCTGGCTTTGACGAAGTTATGCGACGAATTCTGCATGACGCCGAAAGGAATCTTATTCTGCAGCGCGTAAATCAACTCGATGTATCCGATCGAGCCCGGCAGCTGGCGGACGGTGCCCGCTACACCTTCGTTACCCTTGCCACCGATGCCGACAGGCCATTTGACGGAGGTGCTCTTACCGACGGTACTTTTCCAGTCGGGGCTGACCTTCGAAAGGTAATCGGTGAAGATGTAAGTTGTGCCGCTACCGTCGGAGCGATGCACCACGGTGATGTTCTGGTTGGGAAAGTTAATGCCGGGATTGATTTTGGCTATTCGCGGGTCGTTCCACTTCGTCAGCTTGCCCAGATAGATATCAGCCAGCACGTCGGGCGTGAACTTCAGCTCAGCCGATACGCCGGGGATATTGTAGGCGGGCACGACAGCGCCCAGCACTGTGGGCACGTGCAAAACCTTGACCTTGGACTCGGCAATCTGTGCGTCGGTCATCGGGCCATCGCTGGCACCGAAGTCGACCGTTCCGGCCTGCACCTGGCGAATGCCGCCGCCGCTGCCGATCGACTGGTAGTTGATCTGAATATTGGGATACAGGTTGTGATATTCAATGAACCACTTCGAATAAATCGGGTAAGGAAAGGTCGCGCCGGCGCCATTCAATGTTGTTTGCGCCCAGGCGCAGCTCGCAAGCACAGCGATGCACAAAAGCACCCTGAGTGAGCGAATCACGTAGTTCCTCCTGTCTTTATGCGGGATAAATCCAAACAGTGGTTCTACGCTCACTTTGTTACAGACCGGTTACATGGCAGTAAATTTAGGATAAAGACAAGCACTTACGTGGTCAGGCGAGGTACTTAATCAGCAATTCTCAACGCTGGGCTTTGAGATTGTAGTGTCCGCGCTCCAATAGGTTCAATAACTCGGCCAGAACAATCTCTTTCCACATCCGAAACCTGGGCAACACGCCTTTGCGGTCATCTTCGTGGAAGCCGTTCGGCTGTTTCTGCTCGCCGACCACAATTGCCCGCTTGACGGAACCGTGTGACCACATGATTCCCTCCGCAACGATTTAGATGAAGGCAGACCTGCATCGCCTGATGAATATACGAAGAATTTACGGGTGACCTTAGATCTTTTGCTGGCGCTTCAGGTTGTCGATGAACATCTGCTCCACCGGCTTATCGTAGGCGCGCAGGACGTGGCGAACGCTATGTCCGCTCACCAGGTGGCAAATTTCCTCCGCAAGATTCTTGGCGTGATCTCCGGCTCGCTCCAAAGCCTGAGTCATGAATAGGACGTGGAAGCTTTCCTGGCGCGGCATACCATCGTGATTTTCCAGGTGCCGCAAAAAGATCAGATTGCGTAGCCGGTCGAGTTCGGCATCGGAGCGTAGCACTGCTAGCGCCCGGTTAAGATCGCGCTGGCTAAAAGCGTCATGCACGTCACCCAGCATCTTCTCCAGCCGCGAGGCCATTAATGTGAGGTCGCGAATGTCTTGCAGCTCGATGCGGCTGCCGACCGCCGCGGCGCGATTGCTGCAATTCAACAGCAAATCTCCGATGCGCTCCAGATCGATGATGAACTTGAGACAAGCCAGCAGTTGGCGGGCATATTCGGGGCGGACCTGCGTGATGACCGATGTTACTCCCTGGTCGATGACGTGGTCGAGGTCATCCAGTTCCTTTTCTTTTTGCCGTACTCCGTCGAGCACCGACGCTACCCCGGTAGCAATTCCTTCCGCCACGATACCTGCGGCGCTTCGCGCCACGCGACACGCCTGCAATGTCTGTTCCTGCAGTTCTGCGTAGATTGCCTCGGGCATGGCGGGAACGGTGTCGGCTGAACTCATCCTGTGCTCGTGAGCTCGCCACCTTGTTGGGCACTCGGCAGGCGGCTGATTGAAGTGCTTAAGCGCAGAATAGAGAGCGGCAATGAATTTTCCATGAAATCTGCATTAACTTCGGTTGAATTCACAGGCGGGATGTATTCGGATTGCTAACTGCTCGGGTGTCTTTACACCATCACCGGCATGGGCACGGATTGCCGCAGCAGCCTGAAGTTGAGGCGAATATCAGGAGTGAGTGCCGCCACGCGCTCGCGTGGCGCGCGGGCACGGGAGTCGATGCCAAAATCCTGAGCGAAGCCTGAGCTCGTCGAAGGCGAAGCGAAGGACCTCTCTACACCGGCACGGGCGTCGCGACCGTTTGCCTCGGCAGCGTGAAATAGAACGTGGATCCGTGGTTCAGTTCGCTCTCGGCACGAATCGCGCCGGAGTGCGCGCGCACCACATGCTTGGCGATCGCCAGGCCTAAGCCTGTCCCGCCAGACTCGCGCGAGCGCGCTTTGTCGACGCGGTAAAAGCGTTCAAACAAGCGCGGCAGATGTTCGCTGGAGATCCCCGATCCGAAATCGCGAACATAGAACTGCACGCCGTCTTCCGACTCGCAAGCTCCCAGCAGAACTTTTCCGCCCTGAGCGCCATACTTCATTGCATTGTCGATGAGATTAGCGAACACCTGGTGGATCGCATCGCGGTCGACCATAACAGCGGACGATGCCGTGTTCATCACCGACAGTTCGATGCCGCGGCCGTTCGCCACTTCGTGAAATGTTTGCGCAGCATCGTCCAGCAATTCTTGCGGCATAGTGAGCTGAAGATTGAGCTTCTGCTCACCTGATTCGACCCGCGCCAGGACGAGCAGGTCCTCCGTGAGGCGCGCCATGCGCATGGCATTCTTGCGGATAATCTCCACGAACTCGCGCAGATTGGTCGGCACGTTGTAGCTTTCGAGCAACGTCTCGGCGTAGCCCTGAATGGAAGTGAGCGGGGTGCGCAGTTCATGCGAGACATTGGCGATGAAGTCGCGGCGCGTCTTTTCGACGCGTTCGATCTCTGTCTGATCGTGCAACACAGCTACCGCTCCGCCGCCGGGCATAGGAGCTGCGGTGACATCGAAAACGCGGCCGGAAAAGATCTTGGCTGCACGCGCCATCGTCACGTCGCGCGTGCTCAACGCGCTCTGCACCGAAGCGAGAACTTCGGGATCGCGAACCGATTGCACCAGGGGCGCGCCAAGCCGAACGCCGCTCGGCAGTAACCGCTCCATTCGCTGATTAGCCCAGAGTACCCGCTCGTCCTGCGCGACGGCGATGACCGCCTCCTGCATCGAGTTGAGAAGTGTTTCCAATGTCTGCCGGCTCGCCTCGAGATCGGCAAATCCTTCTTCCAGCTTGCGTGCCGTCTTGTCGAGTGCCGACGCGACGTGGGCAATCTCATCGCCTGCGCCTTCCTGAATTCGCGCTGACAGATCGCCAGCCGCAACCCGCTCCGCGAAATCTGTGATCCGCAGTAGCCTTCGGCCAATCGATTGCGAGGCGACGAAAACCAATAGCAAAGCCAGCAATCCCGCTATGGCGGAGCCTTTTATTAGATCAAGACGAATTTCGCGATTGGCTTCGCGAATCGAGGTGAGCGGATATGCCATGCGTACCGCGCCGCCCGAAATCGGCACGGCCACGTACAAGAATTCCACGCCAACCGTCCTGCTCAGCCGGGTGGAGGCTCCCTGCTGGCCATGCAAGGCGGCGACAAACTCCGGCCGTGTCGCATGATTCTCCATCTTGTCGGGATTGGCCTCCGAGTCGGCCAGGACTCTGCCGCTCGAGTCAATGACGGTGGTGCGGGCGCCTGCGGCGGAGGCCGCCTGGGCAGTGATTTGCTTCAACGAAGCGGAAGGCGCACCTGCGACACGGGCGGCAAACATCTCCGTCTTTTGTCGCAGCGATGTTTCGATCTCGCGCCGCAGCATGTGCTCCCAGGCCCGGCCAATCAGCAGATCGAGCGAGATAGTACACGCCGCAATCACGACCAGGGCCGCGAGTAACAGCTTGATGAAGATGCGACTCTTCACGGTTGCAGCTCTTCAGGGCCCTGCCAAACGCAGATTTTGCGCTTGCTGGACCTAGGATTTGGGAATTTCGAAGCGGTAACCCGCGCCGCGCACGGTCTTCAGATAACGCGGTTCGTCGGGATTCTCCTCGATTTTCTCACGAATCCGGCGAACATAAACATCGACCGAACGCGGTGTGACGTAGTGAGTGTCGCGCCAAACCGCATCGAGCAGTTGATCGCGAGTAAAAACGCGTCCGGGATGGCGCGCCAGATATTCCAGCAGGCGAAACTCCGTAGCCGTGGTTTGCGTGAGCTGGCCGCGAACGGTCAACGTCATACCGCCGCTGTCAATCTCAATGTCACCGGCCTTCACAAGGGAAGGCGTCAACGGGCGCTCGAATCGGCGCAATACGGCACGAACGCGGGCGACCAGTTCGCGCGGGCTGAAGGGCTTGGGAATGTAGTCGTCCGCCCCCATCTCCAGACCGATCACGCGATCCGATTCACTGGTCTTGGCGGTCAGGAAAATCACCGGGATCATGGCCAGGGACGAGGTTTGCCGGATACGGCGGCAAAGCTCCAGGCCATCGCCGCCGGGAACCATGATGTCCAGCAAAAACAGCGATGGCGTCTGCTTCTCGGCCTCGCCGATAACTCCCGCGGTTGCCGGGAAAGTGCGTACGCCGTAGCCTGCGCTTTCCAGATGATGGCGAACCAGCCGCAAAATGTCGGCGTCGTCTTCCACAGCAAAGATGGTTTGTTTCACGGCTGTATTGTAGCCGACCGTAGAGGCAGAACTGTCGTAGGCAGGGATCACATAAGTAAGGGTACACGCATCTTTGTTACAGGATGATGAAATCGCGGTAACTAATTCGGCCCACAAGCCGGACGAATCCCGGAAGAGAAGTCCCACATTGTGGCATAGAAAAACTCCTCTGCGTTGCTATGCCACAATGTAGGATGTTTCAATGAATGGTAGTCGACCAGGCGCGCGTAAGATAATCGGTCATGCTGAGGGAAAACAGGATCAGCAGGAAAAAGATCGCCGCGATCACCGTAACCATGGTCAGCTTGGTGCTGTAGCGAAGGTGCATGAAGAAGAGAACGACCAGCGTGCCTTTGATGGTCGCAATCAGCAAAGCCACCACGATATTGAAAATGCCAAGATCGACCGAGGCCGCGTAAACGGTGAGTCCCGTGCACACCATCAACGTCGCCCAGATGCCGAAGTAAAGACTGATTGGGACAATATGCGATTCCGGTGCGATGTGTTCTTTGTCTGCTGCTTCTATTGCTGCGCGTTTTGCCATTTAGCCGCCACCATGCTTCTTGCTGATCAGGTAAAGAAGCGGAAATAAGTAAATCCACACCAGATCGACAAAGTGCCAATACAATCCGACGATCTCCACCGGCGTGAAATACGCTGCCGTATAGGCGCCTCCCAAGCCGGCGATGATAATCCAGGTCACCAAACCAACTCCGATCACCATATGCAAGGCGTGCAGGCCGGTCATCGCCCAATAGAGGGAGAAGTAGATCTCGGTGTGTTGCGGATCGACAGGAGGAGTCTTATCGATGGTTTCGAAATGAAAGTTCGGCCCGGGAAACTCGTGGTGCTCCCAGTGCTCGTGATACTCAATTCCCTTGATCCCCAGAAAAACCAAACCAAACAGTATCGTGACGAGCAAAAGCACCGTCATCAACTTTTTCTGACCCATCTGCGCAGCGCGAACCCCCAGCGCCATGGTCAGCGAGCTACAAATTAGCACGGCGGTGTTGGTGGCGCCGGCCCATAACTCCATCTTCTGGCTGCCTTCCACGAACGCAGCGTAATACGAGGAGCGGTAGACCAGGTAAGCGCAGAAGAGCCCGCCGAAAAACATGATCTCCGTCAGCAGGAACATCCACATGCCGAAAGTGGAGGTCTCCTGCTGCTGCTCCATGTCGGCAAAGTGGTGCTGCAGCGCGTGCTCAGCGACCTGGAGATCCATATCGCTAGTGGCCAACGGTGACCTCCTCTTGCGGCTGATGTTCGTAGTCGTAGGCTTCCCAAGTGACAATGGGCGTCTCGTCGAAGTTATGTGTCGGTGGCGGCGAAGGGGTCATCCACTCCAACCCGACGGCATTCCACGGATTCGGCGGCGCCAGCTCGCCGTAGCGAAGCGACCACAGGAAGTAGATCATCGGCAGGACATAGCCAACGGCGAGAATCGAAGCCCCCGCGGTCGACAATACGTTCAACACCTGGAATTCCGGCGGATAGGCGTGATAGCGGCGCGGCATGCCCATGTAGCCGAGAATGAACTGTGGAAAGAACGTCGTGTTGAAGCCGACGAAGACCAGCAGCGCTGACAGCTTCGCCCACGCCTCGGGGTACATTCGCCCGCTGATCTTGGGCCACCAGAAGTGCAGTCCGGCCATGTAGGCCATCACCATGCCGCCGACCATCACGTAGTGGAAGTGGGCAACGATGAAATAGGTGTCGTGGACGTGCACATCCAGCCCCAGCGAAGCCAGGAAAATACCCGTCAAGCCGCCGACGGTGAACAGTCCGATGAAGCCGAAGGCATAGAGCATCGGCGTCTCGTAGCGGATCGAGCCTTTGTAGAGCGTCGCCGTCCAGTTAAAGACTTTGACGGCCGACGGAATCGCGACTAGATAACTCAGCAGCGAGAAGACCAGTGCGGCGTACACGGAAATGCCGGCGACAAACATGTGGTGCGCCCAGACCAGGAAACCGAGCACCGCAATGGCGATCGACGCCAGCGCCACGAACTCGTAGCCGAAAACGCGCTTGCGCGAAAAGCACGTGATGATCTCACTGATTACACCCATGCCCGGCAGAATCATAATGTAGACAGCGGGATGCGAATAGAACCAGAACAGATGCTGAAACAGGAGCGGATCGCCGCCGAGCTGCGGATTGAAAACCCCGATGTGGAAAGCGCGTTCCAAAGCTACCAGCAATAGCGTAATCGCGATGACCGGCGTGCCCAGCACCATGATCAGAGCGGCCGCGTAGTTCGACCAGCAGAACAGCGGAAGGCGGCGCCAGGTCAGCCCGGGCGCGCGCATGCGGTGAATGGTGACGATGAAGTTCAGTCCGGTCAAAATTGACGAGAATCCGGTGATGAAGATGCCGATCGCTGCGCCGATGACGTGGGTGTTCGAGTACGTAGTGCTGAAGGGCGTATAGAAGGTCCAGCCGGTATCAACGCCGCCGGTCACCATCGCGGTTAGAGCCGTAATCGCGCCGGCCATGTAAATGTACCAGCTCAGCAGATTTACGCGCGGGAAGGCCAGGTCTTTGGCGCCCACCATCAGCGGAATCACGAAATTGCCGATCACCGCGGGCACCGACGGGATCAAGAAGAAGAAGACCATGATGATCCCGTGCATGGTGAACAGCTTGTTGTAGGTATCCGCGGTCACCAGGTCGCCTGTCGGGGTCAAAAGATTCAGGCGAATCAGCATGGCGAAGAAGCCGCCGATCCAGAACATGGCCGTAATCGAGACCAGGTAGAGCATCGCGATACGTTTGTGGTCTGTCGTCAGCAGCCACGACTTGATGCCGTAGTTCGAATTGAGGTAATTCTCGCGTTCGACGGTTTGTACAGCGGTTGCCATGTCAGACACCTTCGGGTCCTAAAGCCTTCTCCAACGTTATTGCGTGCTCGACGTTTCAGAAGCAGCCTGACGTCCACTTTGTTGCGGTTGCCCCAGCGACTTGATGTAAGCCACCAGCGCCATCAAACTTTCCTCCGAAACCTGTCCCTGAAAGCTGGGCATAATCGGCCTGAATCCGGCGACGATCTTCGCGCCAGGATTCAGAATCGATTCGCGAATGTAATTATCGTCAGCGGTTACGGTGCGGCCGTCATCCAGCAGAACGGGCTTGCCGTATAAGCCAACCAGGTTCGGCCCGAGGCCTTGCGTATCCCAGCGATGACAAGTCGCGCAGCCCAGTTGCTGGAAGAGTTGCTGTCCGTTCGACGCCAAAGTACCTGCCGAACCCCCGCTCGAGAGCCAAGCTTGATAGGCAGTGGGCTCCATCACGATCACCTGTCCGATCATCTTGGAGTGCTCCGTACCGCAATATTGCGAACAGAACAGATGGTAGGTACCAACCTTCGTGGTATGAAACCAGGTCTGGGTGAAGCGTCCCGGCAGCACATCGGCCTTGATGCGAAACGCCGGCACAAAGAAGCTGTGGATCACGTCCTGCGAGCTCATGATCATCTTCACGTCAGCGCCCACCGGAAGGTGCAGCTGGTTGATCTCGCGCTGGCCGGTCTCGTGTTCGAACTTCCACATCCACTGCTTACCGACCGTGTAAATCTCCATCGCGCCTTGTGGTGGACGCGCCTCCTGGAAATAGATCAGCGATCCCCAGGCGAAGAAGATCATGCAGATGCCCAGCGGGATCAGCGTCCACACCAGTTCCAGCGGCAGGGAGCCTTCGATCTGCTCCGGATGGGGATGGACCGAGCGCCGGTATTTGACCGCGAAAACAAAGATCAACAGGAAGATCAGCAGGGTGAAGAATGCCGACACCGCGACCAGCAAAAAATAAAGTCCGTCCACCTGCCATGCCAACGCCGAGGCACGCTCAGGAAAGAGTGGGAGGTTCTTCCACATATCGATCAGGCCCGTCCTGTTTCGTTCTTGCTGTTATGTGACTCGACCATCCCGACAGGCGCAAAACCAGCACCTGTCGAGGACCCGTGCGAGTCATCCACCCTACCGTGCGCAACGGCCGCGGGCGTCGAGGACGCTTGCTTGTCGCGGCGGAACATCACGATCAGAAATCCGCCAAGAATCAGCATGGTGGCCGCTCCCGCCAAACGCATAATGTTGGTGACGACCGCTCCGTACCGCCCGGTCGTGGGATCGTAGTGATAGCAGTACAGCAGCACCTCGTCGACCACATTGCCGATATTGCCGCGCGAGGCCTCGATCAAACCAAGCCGAAGGTCCTTCGGCGAGTACTCGACGCCGTAGTAGTACTGAGCGATCCTGCCCGCCGGCGTCACAATCATGATTGCGGTGGCATGAATGAACTGCTTGGTGCGCGGATCGCGCCGATAATGAAAGCCGACAGCGTCCGCCAGTTGCTTGATCTGCGGCTGCGCGCCAGTAAGGAAATGCCAACCGCTGCCATCGGTCTTGGAATCGAGGTGCTCATTGATGCGAGCAATGTAGGTCCTCTTGGCTGCGCTCGCGTCGTTCGGCGTCTCGTCCGGATTGAAGCTGACGGAAACGATTTCGTATTCCTTGCCCGGGGTAAACCTCAACATGCTTAGCGCACTGGCCTCGCCGGCTAGCTCTTCGCCGCATAGCATCGGGCAGGTGTAGTAAACAAGGTTCAGAATCACCGGCCGGCCGGACTGGAAGTAGTCGCCGAGTTTGACGGTCCTGCCGGTCTCGTCTTTGAATTCCAGATCCAGCGGGACTGGTTGATTGAGCCGCTGATCAATGCTGACATTGGCGAGGTCGGCGGGCGCAACCTGCGAGGCCGAGCCTGAACTCTGGTCCTGAAAGGACGACGGCGGCTGCGCGATGGCGAAGGTCGCGGCCAGCAGCAGAATTCCGAGTTGTACCAAAGTTCTCACAGCATTGCATCCAATATCGTGTCTCTACGGCTGGTTCTGTGCGCCGCCAGCCGGCTTACTCGTATTGCCCGCCCCAGCCGTTGGTCCCAGCGGACCAGGCTGCATGTCGAGCATCTTCGTATTGCCGGCAGCGGTTTGCGTGTTGATTTCCGGCGGAGGCGCACTGGGCCGCACCGGCAATCCCCGCTCGACAATCAATTGCATGGCCAGCGAAATCGGAATGTGGATTGCGCCGGTCGAGTCGGCAAATGGCTGCTTCACGTTCAGCAATGCCTGTTCGGACCGGAGAAAACGGTTCATCTCGCTCGCATCATTGGTTTGCAGTTGCGGCTCCGGAAAGACGTTCAGGTTCACCGCCGGCGTATTCTGCAGGATCGAGCGCGTGCCGCCGGCAGGTGGTGCTTTCTGCGCCTGCTCCGCTCGAAACATGGGATTCACCCGCGGCTGCGGGAATAGCGCCTCGGTTCGCGCCATGAAGTGGAACATCCCCCACAGCACCAGCTCGATGAAGAACCCGGCGACAAACAGTCCGATGAGGAACAGCAGAATGCCGCGCGCACTCAGGTCGCTGCGCTCGTAGTCCACCAGCGGATTGCGCAAAGGATCGTAATGTCTGTCGTTAGTGGCCATGTCCCGATCCTTGGTGCAGGAAGTTTTCAATCTGCGGCTCGTAGAGCGGCAACAGCGGCCGCTGCCGGAAGTTGTAGAAGAAGCCCGCCAGCCACAAACCGCCCAAAGCGATCGGTGACGCCAGGTACCAAATGCTGAACAGCTTTGCGTCCGGGAAGTTGGGCACGACGTACCAATAGATATTCACCATCTGCATAAACAAAAGCAGGAGCGCCAGCGGAATCAGACGACGGCCGGCGCGCTTGCGTTCACGCGAGAGCAACAGTGCGAAGGGCAGCGCAAAGTGGAAGACCACAATCGCCAGAATGATATAGCCCCAGCCGGCGCGAATGCGCTGCAGGAACCAGCTGATCTCCTCCGGCAGATTTCCCGACCAGATGATCAGCCACTGCGAGAAGGAGAAATAGGCAAACAGCATCACAAAAGCCAAGGTCAGTTTGCCAAGGTCGTGAAACTGCGTGGGCTTGATGATCTCGCGGTATGGGCTGTAGCGCGTCAGTATCGAGAGAACGATGATGCCGAAGCAGAGCGCTGAGAGTCCCTGCCCTGCCAGGAAGATGAGACCGTAGATCGTAGAGCCCCAGTGCGGATCGAGCGACATCACCCAATCCACCGCCGCAAAAGACGTGGTGAGGGAGTAGAGAACCAGCCCAATGCCACTGAGTCCAGCGAACCGGGGATATGGCCCTGTCATTGGGGAGTCTTGCCGGTTTCCACGCTGGCACAGCCCGACAGTCAGAAGTCCCCAGATCACGAAATACAGAACCCAGCGGAGGATCCACTTCCCCTGCGTCAGATACCAGTAGTTCTCGTGGGTCAGCGATGGATTGTTCATCCAGGCGTAAAGATGGTGCCGCAGCACGAGAATCGGAATAAAGAGGATGAACATCAGCGGCCAGGTCTTGGCTGCTGCTTCCAGAATTCTTCGAATGCTCAAGGCCCAGAAGCCGCCGGTGAGGTATTGCACCATGAGCAACGCCAGACAGCCGACCGTCAGCCCAACCCAGAACATGTAGGCAATCAGATAGCCGCGCAGGAAGTCCTGCATGTCGAAGATCGCGGCGATCACGCACAAGACAACGCCGGCCAGACCGATGACGAATGAGCGGGTCTGCCAGCGCGGCGTATCAGGAGGCACCGCGAAATCGGCCGCATTAAGGCGCACGGTATGGCTGCTCATTGCTTCTGCTCGCCTCCTCCAGCCGGTGGTTGCGGCGGAACCGTTGCGATGGCGCTGGTCGCACCTTGCGTGTCGTAAGCAGGCGCAACGAACACTCCCGGCGGCGGCGTACTGGCTACTGTCTGGCCGGGAGGAACATCCGCCTGGATGGCGTGCTGGCTTAACTGCAGCGCGCGGATGTAGGCGGCAATTGCCCAGCGATCAGCCGCTGAAACCTGTTCCGAGTAGTCCGGCATAGCGCCGAAGCCGTTGGTCATCACGTCGAAGAAGTATCCGATGGGCGCGCGCCGCAGGCGCTCGATGTGATACGAGGGGGGATGCTTGAAGCCGCGCTGCACGATCATTCCGTTGCCGTCGCCAACCTCGGAGTGGCAGGGCGCGCAGTAGATATTGAAGCGCTGCTGGCCGCGAGCCATGACCTCCGAGGTGACGGGAAATGGCATGTAGTCGCCATCGTTGCTGCCGATCTTGCCGGTATAGAAATAGGTGTCGGCCTCGAGATGCCCGCGCGCGACCGTGCCGCTTATGATCGGTCGCTCAGAACGATGGTCGGGGTAGAACTGGCTCTCCACCAGCGGACGCTGATACGGTTGCACCTGCATGTCTTCGCGGCAACCGGCTAGCAGCACCGTCAGTGCCGCCAGTGCGCAAGCCGCTACCCGACGCGGCAATTTCGCGGAAATAGGCCGCTCGCAAGTGAACGCCGCAATGCTGGATTGCTCTCGGCGGTTAATGAGGCACCTCCGAAAGCGACAGCGGCTTCAGGCTTTGCATAAACTCATTCGTTCTCACCAGATCAAATTCCGGATCCGCAGCCTCGACACACAGGAAGAAGCGATCGCGGGTAACACGCGAGAAACGGTCATCGTTAAACACCGGATGATGCGGCATAGGCAATCCGTTCAGCGCGAACATGCCGAAGACGCCCGCCAAGCCGCCAAACAACACCGTCATTTCGAAAGTTGGGACGATAAACGCCGGCCACGAATGCCAGGGGCGTCCGCCAATATTCAGCGGATAGGAGATGCAGTTGATCCAATACTGCAACGCATAGGCTCCGGACCCGCCGAGCAGTCCGCCGACCAGCACGATCAGCGGCACACGCGTCTTGTGAAAGCCCAGCGCCTCGCTGGCCTCCTCGACCGGGAAGGGGCTATAGGCGTCCATCTTGCGATAACCGGCGGCATAAGCTGCTTTCGTCGCTATCACCAACTCGGTGGCGTTCTCGAATTCCGCCATCAGGCCGTAAATCGCAGGTAGCTTAGGCTGCTTCATCAGCTTTCACCTCCGATTCCGGTAGCAGGGTGCGCATTTCAAAGATCGAGATCGACGGCATGATGCGTATGAACAGATACATGCAAAGACTGAAGAAGCCGAGGGTGCCGAGGAGCACTAAATAGTCCCAGCGTGTGGGAACGTAAATTCCCCAGGAGGACGGCAGGAAGTCGCGGCTCAGGCTGGTGATGATAATAACGAAACGCTCCAGCCACATACCGATCAGAATGTCGAGCGAAATCAGGAACAGGAAAGTAATATTGGAGCGCAGCTTGGGAATCCACAGCAACTGCGGCAAGGCGATGTTGCACAGAATCAGCAGCCAGTACAACGGAGCATAGGTGCCATACCAGCGGTTCTGCAGCATGAATCGCTCGTAGGTGGAACCGCTATACATCCCGATGAAGGTCTCGAAGAAGTATCCGTAAGCCACGATCAGACCGGTCGCCAGCATGATCTTCGCCGAATTCTGCAGGTGACGCATGGTGATCAGCGATTCCAGGTGATAGTACTTACGAATCGGAATGG
>Ga0335074_10004794_pt1 | contig 18661 bp, 17 predicted proteins | sample Lox_Sample_23_FD_206715 | JGI IMG/M metagenome (GOLD analysis project Ga0335074, IMG submission 206715) | Soil microbial communities from Loxahatchee National Wildlife Refuge, Florida, United States - Lox_Sample_2.3 | ecosystem: Environmental > Terrestrial > Soil > Wetlands | place: USA... | reverse complement strand
CGCATAACTTCGATCCACGTTTCCCGGATGCTGGATCATGACGGGCGCGCCGTCTTATAGTTGCGCGATGCGGGGATGACCAATCACTGGAGAAACTCCATGACTACGGTGAGTAATCCGATGGTCGCGACAAAGGTGCTGATTATTGAAGACGATCCGAACATCGTCGATCTGATCCGCTCCAACCTGGTCGTGCGGGGCTTCGACACCGTCGTCTCGGCCGGGACCAAGGTGATCGACCTGTTTGACCTCGAGCAGCCGGACATGGTGCTGCTCGACCTCATGCTGCCCGGGGCCGACGGGTTCGAGCTGTGCCGCGAGCTCCGGGAGCGGTCGTCGGTCGGGATCATCGTGGTGTCGGCCAGGGGCGGGGAGCAGGACAAGGTCACCGCGCTGAACATGGGCGCCGACGACTACATGACCAAGCCGTTCGGCATCGAGGAGCTGCTCGCCAGGATCCGCGCCACGCTGCGCCGGACCCGGCCCGCGGCCGAGGCCGCGGCCGAGCCGGCGCCGGCCAGGATCGCGGTCGGCGGCCTGTCGATCAACCTGGCGAGCAAGCAGGTACAGCTCGCGGGCGCGGAGGTGCGCCTCACTCCGACCGAGTTCGCGCTGCTGCGCGAGCTCGCGATCAACCGGGGGAAGCTGCTGTCGCGCGCGCACCTGCTGCGCCAGGTCTGGGGACAGGGGTACGAGGCGGAGACGGAATACGTCCGCACGTACATCAGCCGGCTGCGAGCCAAGCTCGAGCCGCCCGGCAGCCAGCCGCTGATTGTCACCCGGCAGCGAGCGGGCTATCTCATTCCCGCCGAGGGACGGCACGAGTAGCGGCCTGGCCTCCGGCGATGCCGCCGGGCAGACATCGGATCATTGACAAAATATTTCCATGACACGCCATTGACTCATCCCTAAACCTGGGGGAATCTCACTGTCAGGAAGCCGAAACATCCGATGAACAACGCCGGCCGGAGGCTGACCCATGTTCTCGCTAACCCTCACCCGCCGGTGGGTGGCGCTGGCCGTGGCCGTTGTGCTGGCGGCAGCGCTCGCCGTCTCCGCGTTCGGCGCCACGCCCGCGCGCGCGGCCACGCCCGAGCCGTGCGACATCTACGCTTCCGGCGGCACCCCGTGCGAGGCGGCCTACAGCACCACCCGGGCGTTGTTCGAGGGCTATGACGGGCCGCTCTACCAGGTCCAGCGGGCCTCCGACTCGAGCTACCTCAACGTCGGCCTGGAATCGGCCGGCGGGGTCGTCAACGTGGCGCCAGAGAACTCGTTCTGCGCCGGCACGACGTGCACGGTCACCGAGCTGTACGACCAGACGTCGAACGGCAACAACATGCCGATCTCGCCGGGCACGTCCTGCTCGGGTTGCGGTGGCGGGAACGCGGGCCCCGGCCCCGGCGGGGCGGACATCGGCGCCCCGGCCGAGGCGCTGCCGGTGTACGTCGGCGGCCAGCCGGCCTACGGGCTTGAATTCGACACGTTCGGCACCGGCTACCGCGACGACTCCGCTCGCAACCTGCCCACCGGATCTCAGCCCGACGGGCTGTACGCGGTCATGTCGTCGAACATCACCAGCAACCAGTGCTGCTTCGACTTCGGACAGGGCGAGACCAACGACTCCGACGACGGCGACGCCACGATGAACGCGATCTACTACGGCACCGACTGCTGGACCGGCAACTGCACCGGCCCCGGTCCGTGGGTGGGGGCCGACATCGAGAACGGCATGTACTTCAGCAACACCGGGAACAATCCCCCGGCCTACCCGAGCGAGAACGGCACGTTCCTCTCCGCCTGGGAGGAGAACAACGGCGGGACCACCATGACCCTGCAGTACGGCAACGCCCAGTCAGGCGGACTGATCCAGACCTATTCTGGCGCGCTGCCGAGCGGCGGCTATGACCCGATGAAGATCCAGAGCTCCATCGAGCTTGGCACCGGCGGGGACAACACGAGCCTGGGCGACGGTGAGTTCTACGAAGCCGCCGACGTTTCCGGTTTCCCGTCCGAGGCCACCCAGAGCGCGGTGCAGGCGAACATCGTCGCGGCCGGGTACAGCCAGGCCCCCGCGGGCGAGGCCGCCTTCGGCGGCGCCGCGGCCGAGGTGCCCGGCACCGTGCAGGCCGCCAACTACGACACCGGCGGCCAGGGCGTGGGCTACCACGTCAGCTCGGTCAACGGCACCGCCGACGGCTACCGCAGCGACGGGGTTGACCTGGAGACGACCGGCGACACCACCGACACGACCGGCGCCGGCGCCGGCTACGACCTCGGCTGGACGGGCAGCGGGCAGTGGACCCGGTACACGGTCAACGCGGCCGGCGCCGGCACCTACACGGTGAGCTTGCGCGTGGCCTCTCCCAGCGGCGTAACCGACGCCCTGCACATCGCCAGCCTCGCGGGCGCCAGCCTGTCGGGCAGTATCAGTATCCCGGCCACCGGCGGCTGGCAGGACTGGACGACGGTGACCGCCACCGTCACGCTGCCCGCGGGCACCCAGACGCTGGTCGTCGACCAGGACAACGGCGGATGGAACCTGCACGCCATGAGCTTCGCCCCCTCCGGCGTCTCCTCGTCGTGGTTCGAGGTGGTCAACCAGAGCTCCGGCCTGTGCGCGACCGCGGCCGGCGGCTCGACCGCCAACGGCACCGCCGTGGTCCAGCAGGCCTGCGCCAGTGCGGCCAGCCAGCTGTGGAAGTTCGTGCCGACCTCGGTCAGCGGGTACTACGACGTGGTCAATGACAACGCCCAGTCCGAGGGCGAGACCTGGAACATCACCGGCGGGGTGGGCGCCACCGCCCCGGGCACCCCGCTGCAGATATGGAACTACGGCGGGACCGGGAACACCAACGCGCTGTTCTCGGCCAAGCTCGGGTCGTCGGGCTACTACACGTTCGCGGCCGACAACTCGGGCCTGTGCATCGACGCCCCCGCTAACGGCAGCGGAGTCCAGCTCGAGCAGTCCGCCTGCAACGGCGGCGCGGCCCAGGCGTTCAGCCTGGTGCCCAACTCGGGCATCAACACCGCGTCGTGGTACGAGGTGGTGAACGAGGGCTCCGGCCTGTGCGCGACCGCGGCCGGGAGCTCGACCGCCAACGGCACCGCCGTGCAGGACTCGGCCTGCACGGGGGCCGCCAGCCAGCTGTGGCAGTTCGTGGCGACGTCGGTCAGCGGCTACTACGACGTGGTCAACGAGAACGCCCAGTCCGAGGGCGAGAGCTGGAACATCACCGGCGGGGTGGGCGCCACCGCCCCGGGCACCCCGCTGCAGATATGGAACTACGGCGGGGTCGGGAACACGAACGCCTTGTTTGCCGCGGATCTGGAGTACTCCGGCTACTACTCCTTCGTCGTCGGCAACTCGGGGTTGTGCGTTGAAGCGCCTTCCGCCGGCGGCGGAGTTCAGCTCGAGCAGTACACCTGCAACGGCACGCCGTCTGAGGCGTTCAGCCTGCTGCCATGAGAGCGGAGCAGACCCGCCTCGGCGGGTTCGGCTGACCGGTCCGCCCCTGCGCGGGGCGGACCGGTCAGCGCTGGTTTCTCTGGGCTCCGTCGCGGCGTCGCCGGGCGGAGCGCGGGTCGAGGTCAGCTGGTCAGCTGTAGGTGACCACGTTGCTGGGTCCCGCGTTGGCCGGGCTGACGGCGGCGCCGGTCCCGTTGATCACCGATTCGATGCCTCCGTAGTTGTTGAGCCAGATGGTGAAGACGTCGTGGAAGACGACGCCCGAGGTGGCAGGCGCCTGGAAGCCCATCGCGTTCTCGATAGCCGGCCCGACGTCGAAGTTGGAGTAGCTTCCCATGCCGTAGCCCTGGAACGTGGTGACGCCGGCGGGGATGTAGAACGCCGGGTAGCCGTCCTGGGTCGCGCTGGACATCCAGGCCGACTGGCTCGGCACGTCGTAGGGGTTCTCGTTCTGGAAGAAGATGACCGTGCCGCCCTGGCCGTTCCAGACGGTCTCGTACTGCTGGTAGTGCTCGACGGCGAGGCCGTAGGCGGTCACGTCGTTGCCGTTGACGGTCAGGCCGGTCGCGGCCGTGTCGGAGGTCCAGGAACCGCCGCCCGCGCCGTGGTCCGCGCGCCAGGACCAGATGTCGTCGAGGATCGAGTTGTTGCTGTTGTCGATGAAGGCGTCCGTTACCGATCCGACCTCGGCCCCGCCGACCCGGAAGAAGACGTCATCGATGCTGACCGGGTCGGCGGCGTGGCTCACGGTCGAGCCCGGCGTTCCGACGGTGAGCAGGGTCGGCGAGTTCTCCGGCCCGGCGTCGAGGATCAGGCCGGAGATGTTGACGCCGCCGACGTCGGCCACGCTGATCGTGGTCTGGCCCGCGGTCGGGATGATGGTCGCGAACCCGAGCCCGATGATCTTCGTGTCCGGATTGGTCACGTTGATCGTCGAGGCGTAGCTGTAGACGCCGGGCGTGAACAGCAGGTTCTCCCCCGCGGCGAGGGCCGCGTTGATGGTGGTGATCGTGCTGGAGGAGTTCACCACGTAAAACGAGTTGCTGACCGAGAGCGAGGTGCCCGGGGTGTTGCCATTGGCCCAGGTCGGTCCGCTGGAGTTGGTCTGCACCGAGGGGACGAACACGTCGTAGTTGCCGGAGGAGTCGGTGTACAGGTAGGGCTCTTCCTGGGTCGTCGGGCAGGTTGAGAGGGTCGTGTACGGCTCGGGGCCGCCATCGGCGACCGGGGTCGGGCCGAAGCTCTGCGCCGGGGCGCCGGGGTCGCCGCAGAACACCTGGTTCCACACCCCGTTGGTCCACGAGCCGATATCGGTGTTCCTGGTGATGTACTGCTGCTGCGAGCCGTTCTCCACGGTGCCGTTGAGCTCGGAGTCGGCGATGAAGCCGCCGCTGGCCCAGTCCGGCGAGCCGTCGCAGTAGTCCATCAGGGTCGTGTTGCCGTTGATGTCCACCCGGCGCATCGGCGAGGCCTGCGAGGCGGCCCACACCTCCTCGCCGGCGAAGCAGCCGGTCAGGCCGGCGACGTTGATGGTGAGGTTGGAGACCGAGCGCCAGAAGTTGTCGGTCGCGTAGCACTCGGTCTGGACGCCGTCGGTGCACTGGTTGTAGGAGTCGATCGTGCCGTTGATCACGACCTGGCTCGGGTTCTGGCCCAGGCCCTCGACGCTCTCGTAGTAGCCGACCTGGAAATCGAGCGGGTCGCTGGCGGTGCCGTAGGTTCCGGGCTGGAAGAGGATCTCGTAGCGCTGGGTGCCGAACTGGTTCGGGTTCTGCTGGGTGCCGATCGCGTTGAGGGTGCTCGAGATCGTGGCGACCGATTCGCTCGGGCTGATCACGATCACGTTCGAGCCGAGGCTGCCGCCGGTGGGGGGCGCGCCGCCGCTGCCGCCGCCGCCGCTTGTGGTGAAGCTGAGGTAGTTGATGTTCCAGCCGGCGTTGTCCTGGTCGACGGTCAGGGTCTGGGTGCCGGCCGGCAGGGTGACGGTCGCGGTGGCGGTGGCCCAGGTCTGCCAGCCGCCGGTGGCCGGGACGTTCACGTCGCCGGTGAGGTTGGCGCCGGCGCTGTTGTCGATGTGCAGGCCGTCGGTGACGCCACCGGGCGACGCCAGTCGCAGGCCGACCGTGTAGGTGCCGGCGGTGGCGACGTTGACGGTGTAGTTGAACCACTGGCCGGCCGCGGTCCAGCCCAGGTCGTTGGCGCCGCCGCCGGTGTCGATGGTGGTCTCCAGGTCGACCCCGTCGGAGCGGTAGGCGTTGTCGGTGCCGTTGACCGAGGTGACGTTGTAGGCCACGCCCTGGCCGCCGGTGTCGTAGTTCTCCGCCAGCACGTTGCCGGGGATCGCGGCGGCGGCGCCGCCGTAGGGGGCGTCCGTTCCGCCGGTGCCGGTGCCGCCGCCGGAGCTGTTCAGGCCGAAGGCGAGGAAGTTGATGTTCCAGCCGGCGTTGTCCTGGTCGACGGTGAGGGTCTGGGTGCCGGCCGGCAGGGTGACGGTCGCGGTGATGGTGGTCCAGGTCTGGTAGCCGCCGGTGGCCGGGATGTTCACGTCGCCGCTGAGATTGGCGCCGGCGCTGTTGTCGATGTGCAGGGCGTCGGTGACCGCGCTGGGCGCGGCGATCCGCAGGCCGACCGTGTAGGTGCCGGCGGTGGCGACGTTGACGGTGTAGTTGAACCACTGGCCGGCCGAGGTCCAGCCCAGGTCGTTGGCGGGGCCGCCGGTGTCGGTGGTGGTCTCCAGGTCGACCCCGTCGGAGCGGTAGCTGTTATCGGTGCCGTTGACCGAGGTGACGTTGTAGGCGACGCCCTGGCCGCCGGTGTCGTAGTTCTCCGCGTACACGGCGCCGGGCACCGCGGCCGCGGTCCCGCCGTAGGGGGCGCCGGTGGCGGCGCGGGCCGAGGAGCCTGCGGCGCTCAGGCCCGTCAGCGCGAGGGCGGACAACGCCGCCACGGCGATGGCCGCGCGGACTTTGGCCCGGGGACGGGACCGGGATCTGGACCTGGACGGCCAGTCGCGCGCGGGCGCGGGCAGCCGCAGACCGGGGAGGTGTCTCATCATGGTCGCCTTTGACTCCTGTTCTTTCCGATAATCCAAGGCTTGAATTAACTTGAATGTGAGCTGGCCTTGGGCCTCTGGCAACCATGCGAAGTCGGAATAAACTGTTAATGTCCGTTAATATTTGTTGCTGTTCCTCCTTATCAGTTTTGACAGCTTCTTCGTCTCCTTATCATTTCTGACTGCCTTCGTGCCCGAATTGTCCGAATCGAGTGGTCAAAAGTGATAGGAAGATGCATGAGAGTGGTCAGAACCGATAAGAAGATGACCGCCGGGGTTTGACGGGGGCGGCTGAAGGTGGCCAGTGGGACGGAAGGCGCGGCGGTGGTCGCCGATTCAGCCCAGGGCGCGGGCGCGCGCCTGGACTTCGGGTGACGCCTTGGCCATCGAGCCGCTGTCGAACGGGGGCTGCGGGTCGTACTCGGTGTAGAGCTGGATGGCCTGCGCGGTGGTCTCGTCGGCCAGCAGGGCGGCGAGGTGCAGCGCCATGTCGATACCCGAGGAGACGCCGGCCGACGTGATGATGCGGCCGTGGCGGACGACTCGCTCCGGAATGTAGGTGGCGCCGTAGCCTTCGATTTCGCCGGCGGTGCCCCAGTGGGTGGCCGCGGTCAGCCCGTTGAGCAGGCCCGCCGCCGCCAGCAGCAGCGAGCCGGTGCACACCGAGGTGGTGAACCGGGTGGTTGCGTGCACGCGACCCAGCCACCCGAGGAAGTCCTGGTCGTCCAGCAGCGTCCAGACTCCGCCGCCGCCCGGGAGCAGCAGTACGTCACAGGCCTCGACGTCCGAGTACCGGGTCGGAACGTCGACCGGCAGCGAGCCGAGCACGTCGGTGACCCGCCCGGCTTCGGGGGCGGCGAAGCGGACCTTCGCGCCCGGGACATGGGCCAGGATCTCGTACGGCCCTATCGCGTCGAGCGGCTCGAAGCGATCGAAGAGCAAGATCACGATGTCCATTCGCCGCACCCTAGCCCGGCGGCAACCAGGCCGGCAAGGCCGTCGCCGCCAGGCGCGGTGCCGCCCGGCCCGTGATGGAGCGCCGGTGCTGATCGGACCGAAAACCTGGTGACGGGGGCGTGATCTGGTCGCTACGGTGCTGGACCGTGACTGACGCGACCGCAACCGAGCCGGTGGCCCTGGCGGGCGAGGCTTACCACCAGGATCCGTGGGGGTTCTTCGCCCGGCTGCGGGAGTCCCGGCCCGTCACTGAGGTGCGGATGCCCGGTTACGGGCGCGCCTGGGTCGTCACGCGCCACGCGGACGTGCGGGCCGCCCTGGCCGATCCCCGGCTGTCCAGGGACATGAGCCGGTGGCCGGGCGGCGCCCGGTCCCGGCCGAGCGAGGAGCGCGGGGTGGCGACGCACATGCTGCACGCCGACCCGCCGGACCACACGCGGCTCCGCCGTCCGGTGCAGAAGGCGTTCACCCCGCGCCGGATTGCGCGGCTGCGGCCGCGCGCTGCGCGGATCGCGGCCGTCCTGGCGGACGGGCTGGCGGCGGCCGACGGGGTCACCGACCTGCTCGCCGCCTACGCCCGCCCGCTGCCGGCCACCGTGCTGTGCGAGCTGCTCGGCGTGCCGGAGGCGGACCGCGCCGGGGTGGCGGCGACGGTGCTCCGCTACGACGCGGCCGGGGAGATGGCGCGGGTGGAGGAGGACCTGGCCGCCTATTTCGCGGGGCTGATCGCGGCCAGGCGGGCCGAACCGGGCGACGACCTGCTGTCGGCGCTGATCAGCGGCAACGACCAGGCGGACGAGACCGCCGGCCGGCTGACGGTCACCGAGCTCGTGTCCACCGCCTTCCTGCTGGTCATGGCGGGCTTCGACACCACCGTCAACCTGATCTCCTCCGGCGTCCTGGCGCTGCTGACCCACCCCGGCGAAATGGCCCGGCTGCGCGCTGACCGGTCCTTGCTCCCGGCCGCGGTCGAGGAGCTGCTGCGGTTCACCAGCCCGGTCAACCACGCCAACGATCGGTTCACCACCGAGGAGTTGGCGATCGGCGGCGTGACGATCCCGGCGGGCGCGTGGGTGATGATCGCGCTCCCGTCCGCTAACCGCGACCCCGCCCGGTTCCCCGCCCCGGACCGCCTCGACCTCGGCCGTGACACCAGCGGGCACCTCGCCTTCGGGCACGGCATCCACTACTGCCTGGGCGCTCCCCTCGCCCGGATGGAGGCCGAGGTCGCGCTCGGCACCCTGCTCGACCGGTTCCCGGGGGTGTCGCTGGCGGCCGCGCCGGAGGAGCTCCGCTGGCGTCCCGTCAGCCTGATGAACGGCCTGGAGTCCCTTCCCGTGCGGCTGGGCTGAGCGGCGGGCTCACGGCGGCCGGAGGTTCCGGGGCGTCTGGCCGTTGTCGGGCGTCATGGGGCGGGGTTGTCGGGCGTCATGGGGCGGGGTTGTCGGGCGTCATGGGGCTGGGTTGTCGGGCGTCATGGGGCCGGGTTGTCGGGTGTCAGGGGGCGGGTGGGTGGAACCCGCCCGGAGAGGCGGCGGTGATGTCGAGCGCGGCGACGAAGACGGCAAGGTCGCGGCGTCGTGAGTCGTCCGGCCAGACCGCCCAGGTGCGGCGGATGAGCGGGTTGCCGACCAGCGGGCACCAGGTGACGGCGTCCGGGATCGTTCCTGCCCAGCCCGGCGGTGCGAGCGCGAACGCCTGGCCGGTGCCGACGGCGGCGAGCTTGACCTCGGCGATCAGTCCCTGGCCGCCCTGCCCGGCCCGGTCGCGAACGTCGATGCCATGGCTGCGCAGCGTGCCGGCGACCTGGTCATGCCAGGCGGGAGACTCGGCCGGGGAGAAGCCGGCCCATTCCAGGTCCGCCAGCTGATGCAGCCACACGCCGCCGCGGCCAGCCCGTTCGGCGGCCAGGCCGGCCGACAGCAGGACGCCGAGCGGCTCCTCGGCCACCAGCAGGGCGTCGTAGCCGGGACCGGGCGGGCACTCCCGGGCCAGGGCCAGGTCGAGATCGCCGGCCTCAAGCGCGGCGAGCTGGGCGGCGCTTGAGGCATGGCTGATCTCCGCCCGGGTCTGCGGGAAGGCCGCGGCCAGGTCCGTCAGCGCCCGCGGCAGCACTCCCCCCGGCAGCTCGAGCGGCACGCCCACCCGCAAGGTGGCGGGGCCCGCCACCGCCTGGCCGGTGACGGCGGCGAGGATCCGATCGTGCTGGGCGAGCAGCGCGCGGCCCTCCCGGAGCAGCACCTCGCCCGGATCGGTGACGGTTACCCCGGCCGAGTGCCGTTCCAGCAGCCGGACGCCGAGCTGGCGTTCCAGCGACCGGATGGTCTGCGACAGCGCGGACTGGCTGACGTGCAGCCTGCGGGCGGCGGCGGAGAAGCTGCCGTCCTCCGCGACCGCGGTGAACGCCCGCAGCTCGCGTATTTCCATCGTCCTATCGTGCCCGCCGGCGGAGTCGGCTCAGACGGCGACCCGGCCGCCGTCGACCGGCAGCAGCGCGCCCTGGACGAAGCTCGCCTCGTCCCCCGCCAGGTACACGATGGCCGAGGCGATCTCCTCCGGCAGCGCCGGCCGCCCGGCCGGGGCGGCGGACGCCAGCTGGTCCAGGGCCTCCCCCATGCTGGCGGTGCCCTCGGTGCGGGTCGGTCCCGGGCTGACCGCGTTTACCCGGACCCCCGACGGCCCGTACTCCGCCGCCCAGGACTTGGTCAGCAGCACCAGCGCGGCCTTGCTTGAGCCGTAGAGCGCCATCTGCGGCGCCCCGAACTCCGCCACCATCGTCGTGACGTTCACGATCGAGCCGTAGCCGCGCGCGGCCATTGTCGGGGCCAGCTCCGCTACCAGGAAGAACGGCACCTTGACGTTGACGTCGTACACCCCGTCGAAGTCCTCCCCGGTCGCCTCGTGGGTCGGGCCGAACGGGAAGACCCCCGCGCTGTTCACCAGGATGTCCACGTGGCCGTCGCCGAGCTGCTCGGCCTCGCGGGCCAGGGAGCGGGCGCTGGCCTCGTCCCCGAGCTCGGCCTTGACGAAGTCCGCGGTCCCGCCGGCCGCCCGGATCGCGTCCACTGCCCGCTCACCGCGGACCGCGTCCCGGCCGGACAGGACGACGTGCGCGCCCTGCTTCGCCAGCGCCGTCGCGGTCGCCCGGCCGATGCCGCTGTTCCCGCCGGTCACCAGCGCTGTCTTGCCCCTCAGGTCACTCATCTCAGCCGCTTCCTCGCCGTTGGTCTCTGATGTCGCCGACCGCTCACGCGGCCCTGCGCATGACCACAACCTGGGGAGCGACCAGGGCATTGCCTTCCGGATCGCCGGGTTGCCGCTAGCGGCTATAAGCGGCGTCGATAGCCCATGGGCGGACGGGTTCTTACCAGGCTGGGGCGGGCCCGCTGACATTGCGCACCTGCCGTTCGTGCGCGGCTGGGCGCTGGCCGACATCGTCGACGCGGCCGTCTACGCCGAGCGTGACCTCGGTGACGTGCGCCGATTCGTCGCCGAATGGGAATCGATCGCGGCCCGGACCGGGGCCGGGCACCTGCTCGCCCAGCTCAGCTACGCCCGGGCGATGGCGGCCGACGAAGCCGCCGCCCCGCGGCGGTTCGCCGCCGCCGTCACCGAGACGCCCGGCTGGCCGTCTTGTCGGGCGCGGACCCAGCTCGCCCACGGCACCTGGCTGCGACGGCGCCGGCGCACCGCCCAGGAACTGCAGATCGCGCGGAGCATGGCGCCTTGCCGACAGGGCTCCATTGCATCCCGACGGCAACGGTCCTGCGACGGAGAGGAACCCGGCCGCCGATAGGTTGGCCTGAGTGAACCCGGGCCGGAGCCGACCTGCCCCCGACAGGAGGGTGCCATGCGGGCAGTGACCGTCAACAAGGCCGACGGCGCGGACGCGATCACGGTCGAGGACCGGACCGTGCGCAAGCCGCGCCCTGGCGAGGTCCGGCTGCGCGTGGCCGCCGCCGCGGTCAACCCGATCGACGTGTTCATGTGGCGCCGGGCGGTCGAGCCGCCGTTCACGCCGGGGATGGACGCGGCCGGGACCGTCGAGTCGCTCGGCCACGCCGGGCAGCGGCTGACCGTCGGCGAACCGGTCATGGCCGTCGTCAGCCCGTGGCTGCCCGAGGGCGGCGCCCAGGCGGAGCTGGTGATCGTCCCGACGGCGTCCGTCGTCCGGATGCCGCCCGGGGTGAGCGTGCCGGAGGCCGCCACCCTGCCGATGAACGGCCTGACCGCGCTCGAGGGCCTGCGCATGCTCGGGCTCGCGGCCGGCTCCACGCTCGCCGTCACCGGCGGCGCCGGGCTGCTCGCCTCCTACGTCATCGGCCTGGCCCGCCAGCGCGGCATCCTGGTGATCGCCGACGCCGGGCCGGGCGACGAGGCCCTCGTCGCCGGATTCGGGGCCGACCGCGTGCTCCCCCGCGGCGACGGGTTCGCCGACGCAGTCCGCGGACTGCTGCCCGCAGGGGTCGACGCGGTCTTCGACACCACCGCCGCGCTCAGCCGGGCGATGCTGCCGGCCATCCGCGACGGCGGCGCGATCGCGGTCGTGCGCGGCTGGGACGGCGGCGGGGAACCCGGCCGGGGCATCGCCGTCCACCCGGTCAGCATCGGCAACGCCATGCACAACACCGCCTGGCTGCGGGAATTGGCCGACGAGGCCGCGGCCGGGCATATCCAGCTGCGGGTGGCCGGCCTCTACCCGCCCGAGCGCGCCGTCGAGGCCTACCGCCTGATGGAGGCCGGGGGTCTCCGCGGCCGCGCCGTCATCACCTTCTGACCCCGGCGGGCCGCGGCTCGCCGCGCCGCCATCGCCTTGGTCATCCGAGGTCCTTCGCGTCTCCGGCGAGGAGGGGGAAGTAGTGGCCGGCCAGGTCCCGGAGAGCGCCCGCGATCCGGCTGGGCGGCAGATCCGCCCCGGGGTCGGTGAGCTCGGCCGGGAGGTCCACCTCCAGCTGCCTGGCCCGGTTGATGAGGGCCGACGCCAGGCCCTTGCCGAGGGTGCTCAGGCCCTTGCCGAGCGCCTCGTGGTCGAGCGTCCAGGCGGGGACGGGATGCGCCTGCGGGACCGCCCAGCTGCCGGGGTCGCGCGGCGTGGCCCGCGAGAAGACGTGGTCGAAGGTGCGGGCGGCCGCGTCTCGCCGGGTGAACGGGTCGCCGAGGTCCCAGGTCTTCCGTAGCGTGGCGATGAGCGAGGTGTGGCGGTACTCCTCGTTGTAGACCGACCCTGGCTCGACCCAGGGCGACACGATGAGCGCGGGCACCCGGTAGCCGGAGCGGTCGAAGGCGAAGCCGAACTCCCCGGGCGGCGCGGCCGGGTCGGGCGGCGGGACCGGCCCCGGCGGGACGTGGTCGTACGTGCCGCCGGGCTCGTCCCAGCCGACCAGCAGCGCCGTGTTCCACAGGTTCGCGCCCGTCTCCGCGGTGGCGGACCGGTAGGCGGCGTACACCCGGCTCAGGAACGCCTCGCCCGACAGCATCGAGGACGGGCTGTCGAGCGCCAGGTCCACCTTGTCGGAGAACGACCGGCCCATCGCCGGGTGATAGTCGCCGTGGCCGGCCGCCATGTTCGGCTCGATCAGCGAGAAGTCCGGCAGGGTGCCCGCGGCGGCGTCCCGCTCGAAATCGGCGAACGGCACGAAGTGGGTGGCGAACCGATGCTTGAGCCGCGGGAAATGGATCATGCCGGTGAACGAGACCGGCATCGGCTCCATGACGTAGACCTTCCAGGTCCGGCCGCAGGCCTCCAGCCGGTCGAAGATCGTCTCGGCGTCGTTCCTCTCCAGCCACTTCCTGATGGGGCTGTTCACCACGAGACCGGACGAGGTGGCCGCCGTCCAGAACGACCGGTTCATGAACGTCTGGGAGGGCACCTCGGAGAACCAGTGGTCAAAGACGCCGAAGTCGCGGGCGAGGCCGTTGAGCACCGGCAGCTGGTCGGGGGTGCAGCCGGTCATGATGTGGGCGTACTCGTCATAGGTCGGCTGACGGCCGGTCTCGCCGGTGAAGGTGGAGATGTAGTCGGCGACGAACCCGTCCATCGTCGGCGCCGCCCCCGGCGCGGGCGCGTTCCACGGCGCCGTCGCGTCGCCGCCGATCTTGAACCGGTTCTGGTCGTCGAGGACGCCGAACAGCTGGGTGTTGGTGTGGTAGTACTCCTCGCCCGAGTCCGGGTTGGGCGAATCCATGTCGGTGGCGACGGTGTACGGGACGACCTGGCGGTCGGCGCCGTTCTCGGCCCAGGCGGGAATGGGGTTGCTGAGGTTCTTGCCGATGACCCCGTCGAAGGTCTTGCCGTCCTGCGGGCCGTAGAGACGCCCGAGCACATTGTCCAGGGAACGGTTCTCGAACAGCACCACCACGACGTGGTCGAGGGCGCGGGACCTATCCGGTGCGGGCATCAGCCACCCCTCCTCATCTGCGGACTCCTGCATGGTAGCGCTGGGCTGCCGGCCAGGCCGGCCGAGACGCGCGGGTGTTGCAGCGTCTCATCATGCGAGACGCCCGTCTCGCATGATGGAGACCGGTGGTAGGGTCGGCGATATGCCTGACTCCGCCATTTACACCCACGGGCACGCCGAGAGCGTGCTGCGCTCGCACCGGACCCGGACGGCGGAGAACTCCGCCGCCTACCTGCTCCCCCACCTGCGGGCAGGCCAGTCGCTGCTCGACATCGGCAGCGGCCCGGGCACGATCACGGCCGACCTGGCCCGACGGGTGGCACCGGGCCCGGTCACGGCGGTGGAGGTGACCGAGGCGGCGCTGGCGGTGACCCGGGCGGAGCTCGAGCGCCGCGGGTGCACGTCGGCCCGGCTGGTCACGGGCGACATCCACGACCTGCCGTTCCCCTCGGGATCGTTCGACGTGGTCCACGCGCACCAGGTGCTGCAGCACGTGGCGGACCCGGTGACGGCGCTGCGGGAGACGGTGCGGGTGTGCCGCCCCGGTGGCGTGGTGGCGGTCCGGGACGGCGACTACAGCGGCTTCACCTGGTACCCGGAGCTGCCCGGTCTGGATCGGTGGCTGGAGCTGTACCAGGCGGCGGCCCGGGCGAACGGCGGCGAGCCGAACGCCGGACGGCGGCTGCTGGCCTGGGCGCACGCCGCCGGGATCACGGACGTGTCGGCGACGGCGTCGACGTGGTGCTACGCCGACCCGGCCGCGCGGGAGGCCTGGGGCGGCATGTGGGCCGACCGCATCGCCGGCTCGGCGATCACCGGGCAGCTCCTGACCAGCGGACTGGGGACGCAGGAGGACATCGACGCGATCGCCGCGGCGTGGCGCGCGTGGGCGGCCGACCCGGACGGCTGGATCAGCGTCCTGCACGGCGAGCTGCTCATCCGGGTGCCGTAGCCGCCGCGCGGGCAGTCGCCGCAGTTGAGTGCGCGCCTTGACCGACAACACGGTCTGTTAGATATCCCTAACGCGGCGTCTGTGTGAAAGGCTGGCCGCAGCGGCCCGGGGCGGGCCGCACACGGCCGGAGGAGAGCGCTATGAGCGTGTACAGAGTGACCGAGATCATCGGGACAAGCACCACCTCCTGGGAGGACGCGGCGACGGAGGCGATCAGGACGGCCGCCGGGACGCTCCGCGACCTGCGGGTGGCCGAGGTCGTGAAGCAGGACATCCACCTGGACGAGGGCGGGGCGATCACCTACCGCACCAAGCTCCAGCTCTCCTTCAAGTACGAACCCGAGCGCTGACCCGCGGCCGGCGGGTCGCCCCGCGACCGTGATGCAAGATTCTCTACCGGCTGCTCTTAGAGCCACGCTTCGTCCGGCTTCTACCGCGAGATCGCCCGGCTGGGCGAGGCCGGCAAGCTGGACGCGCTCTTCCTCGCCGAGCAGATGACCAACACCGACACCGGCACCGAGCGGCCCTGCGGCGCGATGGACACGGGGATCGTGCTGTCGCACATGGCGGCGGAGCGGGGGCCGGACCGGCTGGAACGCCGTCACCACGGCCAACCCGGCCACCGCCGAGATGTTCGGCGGCTCCGGGCTCGACCCCCACCCCGACGCGGCCGAGCGGTACCCCCGCAGCCACGAGTTCATCGACGTGGTCGGAGAGCTGTGGCACAGCTGGGGCGAGGGCGCCATCGTCGGCGACAAGGAGTCCGGGCTGTCCGCGCGGCCGGAACTGGTCTGCCCGATCGACTTCGTCGAATATTGCCGCATTGGGGCGCCCGGCGATAAAAACAGTCTCGCTCGCGTTTCGGTCGCCGGTTTGCGGTCGCCGGGGAAATATGCTGCTCCGCGCGTCTAAGTCATCGGGATGAGCCGCGGGAGGGATGACGAACGCCTTTAAGGGCGCGTATAAGCGGATCGCGGCGCTATCGGGGAGGGTGAAAGCCGTCATGGCCGGCGTCCTTGCGGCAGGTGTTGCCGCGCTGAGTTTCTTTTCCGCGGGCGGCTTCAACAGCCCGGCGCTGACCGCGCCGCCATTCCCCGATTCCGTCAGCGCGCCCGCGGGGTACCGGGTGACCTATGCCCATGACTTCACCAGGCAGGGCATGGGCGACTGGGTAACCCAGCCCGGGGCGGGTGCCACGGTGTCGGTCAGCTCCAGCTACGGGCTCGGGGTTGAGGTCACCGGCGAGGACCAGTGGGCCGAGGTCATCTCCTCGGATGCGGTGGTCGGGCCGAACTCGTTCGTGCAAGCGCTGGTGTACATCCCGCCGGGCCCTGGCGGCGCCACCGCTAACTGGCCCGCGTTCTGGTCGACGGGCTCGCCGTGGCCGAACAGCGGCGAGATCGACATGCTGGAGGGGCAGCAGGGCCGCTCGTGCGCGCAGACGCACTACGGGGAGCTGCAGCCGAACGGGCACGCCAGCGGTAATTCGGCCAGCCGCTGCGGGCCGCTCGGCCCCGGTTCCACCGGCTGGGTCACGGTCTCGATGTTGCGGACCGGCGGTCAGGTCGAGGTCTGGTACGACAAGGCGCTCATCGGCAAGGTCCCGCTGCCGACCACGGCCAGCGAGGAGCTGATCTTCCAGAACCAGGACGGCCCCGACGACAGCTGCCCCTCGTGCAACGGGCCGCTGGTCGTCCCGTCTACCGCGTGGCTCTCGCGGGTCGCCGTCTGGAGCGCGGGATAGCGGCTGGCCGACGGGTCAGAAGCGGAAGCGGGTGAGGCCGCCCGGCTCCGCGTTCAACGTCACGATCGCCGATCGCGGGCGGATGCGGTACACGTTCCACGGCGGGGGTCCCTGTGACGGCGCGTTGAACGGGGCGGTGATGCCCGTCCCGCTGGCGTCGGGCTCCGCGGGCCACCCGTTGTCCGACCACGCCTGCGCGATCCGCGCGAGCGCGGCCGACTCGGTCACCCGCGCGGCGTCGCCTTCGATGACGACGTCCGCGTCGCGGACGGACAGCGCGATCGAGCAGCGCGGGTCACGGGCGACGTTGCGCCCCTTCCGCGTGCCCGCGCCGGTCTGGAACCAGAACGCGCCGTCCAGCCAGCGGGCGCCGACCGCGGTCACGTGCGCGCTGCCGTCCTCGTTGACCGTGGCCAGCCACGTCGTGCGGGAGTTGCGCGCGTCCGGGGCGGGCGCCGACCCCGCGTCGAGCGCGGCCGCTATCGCGGCCCAGTCCACCGGCGGCAGCCCGTCCGCCTCGCCTAGATTGGTGATCTCCATAAGGCATCCTTTCTTACCGGGCCGGCATCCTGGCTGTCGGCGTCCGGGAGATAAGACGCGCGGCGGCCGTCTTGTTCATCGGGCGCGCGCAGGTCGCGAGCCGGCCCCGACGCGTAACGGGAGAGTCATGGCGAACGAGCAGCAGGTCGGGCCGCTCGGCCCGGACGTGGCGGTCACGCACATCCTGGTGGTCGCCAACCCGGCCCGGTCACGGGACTTCTGGATCGACGTCCTCGGCGCCGAACTGTACCGGGAGTACGGCGGCACCAGCGTCGTGCTGCGATTCGCCGGCACCTGGCTGTTGCTGGTCAGCGGGGGCGGCCCGACCGCGGATAAGCCCGCCGTGGTCTTCCAGCCGCCCGCCGACGCGGGCCTGGTCAGTCACGCGATGACGCTGCGGGTGGCCGACTGCCACGCGGCTTACGAGGCGCTGCGGTCGCGTGGCGCCGCGTTCCTCACCCCGCCGTACGACTGGGGCGCTGAAATCCGCTGCTTCCTGCACGACCCGGACGGCCACCTGGTGGAGATCAGCGAGTCAAAGACCGGCTGACAGCCGGCTGCCGAGGGCCGCCTGGTCACACGCGATGGGTAAGGGTGCCGAAGCTGACGGTGTCCCCCGCCCAGGAGAAGTTCTGCCAGACGGCCCGCCGGTGACTGGTCGACTCGACGACCATGTTGTCCTTGCCCTCGTAAACGCCGACGTGGTAGACGTGGCTGGACAAATTGGATGTCTCGTGGAAAAAAACCAGGTCGCCCGGCTTCGCCGCCGAATGCGTTTCGCGATGGAATTCATGGAACTGTTCATCGGCCGTGCGCCTAATCCCGAGTCCGTCGCCGTGCCGGTAGGCATACTGGGTGAGCCCGGAGCAGTCCATGCCGCGCCGCGTGGTACCGCCCCACACGTACGGCACGCCCTCCAGGGTAATGGCATAACGGGCGATACGGACATTCGCGGTTGTCGGGTGCGCAGGTAGCGGAGTGAATATCATGTGCGCTGTTATATCGACGCTAAGTGGCAGAATAGGTGCAAGTCACTAGCAGAACGGGTGGGCCGACGGTTACCGTGAGCCCATGAGACAGACCACTGGCTTTGTGCGCCTGCCGGGCGGGGGGCGGGTCGCCTTCGCCGTGGCCGGGGACGGCCCGCCGGTGGTGCTGCCCGCGTGGTGGGTCTCCAATATCGTCGAGGACTGGCATTTCGCTCCGCTGCGACGCTTCATCGAGGGCCTGGCCGCTAACCGCATGGTCGTGCGCTATGACCGGCTCGGGACCGGCCTGTCTGACCGAAACCGGCCGGCGGACACGTTCACCCCCGAATTCGAGCAGGCGACCCTCTGCGCCGTCCTGGAGGAGCTCGGACTTGGGCGGATGGCCCTGATGGGCATCTCGTGCGGGAGCTGTATCGCCGTGAGCTTCGCCGCGAGCTGCCCCGAGCGCGTCGACCGGCTCGTCCTCTACGGCAGCTACGCGGACGGGCATTCGCTCGGGCCGCCGAAGGCGCGGGCGGGGATGGTCGACCTGGTGCGCGCGCACTGGGGGCTGGGCAGCC
>Ga0335074_10004793_pt1 | contig 18665 bp, 14 predicted proteins | sample Lox_Sample_23_FD_206715 | JGI IMG/M metagenome (GOLD analysis project Ga0335074, IMG submission 206715) | Soil microbial communities from Loxahatchee National Wildlife Refuge, Florida, United States - Lox_Sample_2.3 | ecosystem: Environmental > Terrestrial > Soil > Wetlands | place: USA... | reverse complement strand
AAAGATGCGGATGATGCTCGCGCGCCGCCCGCTTGGCCATGACCACCGTGGCCACCGTGGAGGAATACGCGCCGCCCAGCAGCGCCGCCAGCACGATGCCGCCCTGCCCTTTGGTGAGCTTTTGCAACACGTAGCTGCCGTAGGAGACGGCGCTGATGGCCACCACCACCATCCAGGTGTTGAAGGGATTGATGTGAAACGGCCCAAATTGTTGATTGGGCAGCGCCGGCAGAATCACTCCCGACAAGAGCAGGAATTTGGCGAAGGTGAAAATCTCCTGCTGAGGGATGCGCGTGGCCAGTCTTTCCAGAGCCGCCTTCAGGTCCAGCAGGATGAGGCTGGCCACGGCCAGCGTGGTGGCAATCCAGAAATGGTCGTAGCAGATGAGAGCGCCCACCAGAAACGTGGCCAGGCCCGACATTTCCGTGGTGACGCCCGGGGATTGCGCGCCCGGGGCTTCGGTGCAGGTGAGCTTGTGCCAGTACGACAGCAGCAGGAATCCACTGATGACCAGAAAGCCGATGGTCAGCGGCAACAACTGCGTGCCCGCGACCATAGCCAGCGAGTAGCCGATGAGGCCGATGAGCGGGAAGGTTCGCACCCCGCCAAACGAATAGGAGATGCCCGCCGCCTTGTGCTCCTCGCGCTCCAGCCCGATGAGGAACGAGAGAAACAGCACCAGCGCAATCTGCGCTGCCTGCGGGGGCAACTGGTCAAAAAGCTGCATTCGATTCGAGCCTCCCAATTTTTCGGGGGGTTGGCCTGCAACACAGCATACACTTCGCGCGCTGCAATCCGAGCCCGAAAATCGTGCCTTTGCTGCTGACAACCGTTTTCTGTTCCCTTGTTTTTCTGTTCCCTTGTTTTTCTGTTCCCTTGTTTTTCTGTTCCCTTGTTTTTCTGTTCCCTTGTTTTTCTGTTCCCTGTTCCCTATTGCCTGTTCCCTGCCCTTCCCGCCGCTGTCATCACCGCGCACACCGCCAGAATCAGCCCAATCACTGCCAGCGAGAGCGTGACCGGCACTGCAATCCATCGCTCACAAAGCATCTTGAGCGCGGCAAAAGCCAGAATGGCGCTCAGCGCGTAGTGCAGGTTGCGGAAGCGGCCCAGCATCGACTGCAGCGCAAAATAAAGCGAGCGCAAGCCCACAATCGCCGCTACATTCGACGTATACGCGACAAATGGATTGTGCGTCACCGACAGCACGGCGGGAATGGAATCGGTGGCAAACAGGAGATCGGTAATCTCAACAGCGAAAATTACCGGCAGCAAAGAGCCCTTCGCCGGCTGAAGGCGTACGATCCACGCGGGAACTGCCGCGCGGGGTGAGCCCGCTCGCACCACCCGCCATGCTGCGTAAAGCAGGAACGCGCCGAAGATCCATGTGATCCACTCGAAACGCCGCAGCAGCGTGATCCCCGCCGCAATGAATATCGCCCGCAACACGAACGCGCTCCACACTCCCCACAGCAAAGCCTTGTGCTCACGCACAGCGCCGATCTGGACCGTCCGGAACAGAAGCATGAGAACGAAGAGATTGTCCACGCTGAGCGAAGCTTCAATGGTATAGCCGGTCACGAACTCGAGCGCCGTCTGCCGGCCCATGGCAACAGCGATCCAGCAGGCAAAACCGGCCGCAGCCAGCGCCAGGCCCGCGGTTCCCACCCATGCGAAGATTTGCGAGTGGCGCGATTCGCGCCTGTGGCCGGGCAGAAACGAGTCAGCCAGCAGCACCGCCGCCACAACGGCGTGAAACCCCGCCCACCAGGCCCACGAAACGCCCGCAATCATAGCTGGATGCTATCGCACCGCGAAGCAATTCTGCGATTCAGCGAGCGGACAGATAGGACAAGTCCGAGGGCGATGGCTGGCACCTTCGAGCCAGCTTCGCGCATCTCTTAAGTAGGAAGCACGACACCGGGATCTTTGCGCCGGAGGAGCATGTCGTGAGCGAGTGGACCGGACAACCTCAAATGAAGGCCGGGGCTGACAGGGGCGTAGACTTCTCCCGCCGCCCTCGCGTCGTTATCGTCGGCGCGGGCTTTGCCGGCCTTCAGGCGGCTAAAGGCCTCGCACATCTGCCGGTGGACGTGACCATCGTCGATCGCAGCAACCATCACACCTTTCAGCCGCTGCTCTATCAGGTTGCGCTGGCGGTGCTGTCGCCGGCAGACATCGCACAGCCCATACGCAGCATTTTGCGCAGCCAGGCGAACACTGAAGTGCTCATGGATGAGGTGGTCGGCATCGACGTTGCCGCGCGCAAAGCGACGCTCGCCAGCGGGGTGCGCCTCGCCTGGGATTACCTGGCGCTCGCTCCGGGCTCCTCCGATTCCTACTTCGGCAACGACCAGTGGGAGCCGCTCGCACCAGGGCTCAAGACTATTGAAGACGCCATTGAGATTCGCCGCCGCGTGCTGCTGGCCTTCGAGCTGGCCGAGCGGCAAATGATCGAGCACGGCTGGCACCCTCCACTGAACTTCGTCGTGATCGGCGCGGGCCCCACCGGCGTGGAGCTTGCCGGCGCCATCAGCGATATCGCGCAGCTTTACATGCGAAAGGACTTCCGGCACATCGACCCCGCCAAAAGCCGGGTGTTTCTCCTCGACGGCGGTCATCGCGTGCTTGCCGCTTCTCCTGAGGATCTTTCCGCCAAGGCAGAAGCCACACTGCGCCGGCTGGGAGTTGAGGTGCACACAGGAACGCAGGTCACAGGCGTTGGTCCGGGCTGGGTCGAAGCCAAGGGTCCGGACGGCCAAATCCGGATCGAGGCAGTCGTCACGCTTTGGGCTGCAGGCGTGCAGGCCTCACCGCTGGGCAAGCTGCTCGGCGCACCCACTGACAAGCGCGGCTGCGTCATCGTCGATGACCGACTCAACCCTCCCGGTCTGCCGGAAGTCTTTATTCTCGGCGACCTCGCCCATTTCGAGCAGGATGGCCACCAGATTCCGGGCATGGCTCAGCCCGCTCTGCAAATGGGCAGTCATGTACCCAAAATCATCGCCGCGGATCTAAATGGCAAGCCGCGCCCCGCCTTCCGCTACTTTGACAAGGGCGATATGGCCACCATAGGCCGCATGGATGCCGTAGCCAATGTGAAGTGGCCGTTCAAGGCACACATGAGCGGCTTTCCAGCGTGGATCGTCTGGGTCGTCGTGCACATTTTCTTCCTCATCGGCTTTCGCAACCGGCTCTCGGTTATGGCGGCCTGGGCGTGGACCTACTTCACGTTCACGCGCGGCGCACGTCTGATCGTGGGCGACCAACGCCTGCCCGGATGGCCGGACGAGATCAAAGCCGGCCCCGGCGGCAATGACGCGGCCAAAGCGGCGGATTAAACCGCCGCTCGTTCTCCACATATCCGCGCCGACAATTCCCGCCTTTTGACGTTGACATTTGGTAACCTTTCGGTTACATTTATCGGTAACCATATGGTTTCCACTCGGCGCCAGCATCGCGACCAGGTTTTCCGGGCCATCGCCGACCCCACGAGGCGGCAGATTCTCAGTCTGCTTCGCAAGCGCCAGCAAACGGTGGGCGAAATTGCCGGGAGCTTTTCCATGAGCCGGCCGGCGATCTCAAAGCACCTTCGCCTGCTGCGTTCCGCCGGGTTGGTGGCCACGCGCCGGCAAGGCACAACAACCCGCTGCAGGCTTAATGCCAGGCCTTTGCGAGCGGTCGGCGATTGGTTGCGCGAATACGAAACTTTCTGGGCTCACACCTTGCACAACCTCAAATCCTACGTGGAGAAAAACCAATGAATCCGGCCACCACAAGCGACACGATCGTCCAGGAAATCACTATCAAAGGCTCCGCGGAACGAATCTTTGCGGCGCTCACCGATCCGCAGGAGCGCATGAAATGGTGGGGCGGTCCGGAAGGGCGATTCAAACTCACCAGCTTCGAATCGGACCTGCGCTGCGGCGGCAATTGGATTATGCGCTTTGACGCATACGGCAAGGTCGTCACGATCCGCGGCGCCTACCGCGAAATCGATCCACCACGTCTGCTCGTCTTCACGTGGCTTCCCGATTGGTACGAAAACGCGACGGAATCCCTCGTGCGTTGGGATCTCGAGGAATGCGCAGGAGTCGCCACCGTCCGTCTTACACATTCGGGCCTTGCTACTGAGGCTGCACGCGAAAACCACCGCGGCTGGCCGCAAATCCTCGGCTGGTTGCAGGCTTACGTCGAGTAAAATAGTAGAAGCATGCTCGATCTATCTTTTGTTCGCGCCAACCTGGAGCTGGTGGAAGCAAAGCTGCGTGCGCGCGGGGCGGACCCGGACGCCTTGCTGGGTGATTTTCGCGCTCACGACAAGAGCCGGCGCGAGGCTATTACCGCGGCCGAACAGTGCCAGGCGCGGCGCAACGAGCTCAGCCAGCAGGTTGGAGCCCTGAAAAAGGCCGGCAAGAATGACGAAGCCGCGGCCGTGATGGAGGAAACTCGCGCCCTCAAAGAAAAGTTCGACCAGCTCGACAAGTCAGCGGCCAATCTCGATGAGTTGCTGCGCCAATCTCTCGCCCGTGTCCCTAACCTCACCCGCGACGACGTGCCGGTCGGCACCTCCGAAGCCGACAACAAAACTATCAAGACGTGGGGCGAGCAGAAGAAATTCGATTTCGCTCCCATGCCGCACTGGGAAGTCGGCGAAGCTCTCGGCATTCTCGACCTCGAACGCGCAGCCAAGCTGAGCGGGGCGCGCTTCGCGGTCTATATGGGCGCAGGAGCGCGCCTCGAACGCGCGCTCATCAGCTTCATGCTCGATATGCACACGCAGAAGCACGGTTACAAAGAAGTGCTGCCGCCCTTCATGGTCAACTCCAAATCTCTCTTCGGCACCGGCCAGTTGCCCAAGTTTGCCGAAGACCTGTTCCGCTGCTCCGATGCCGACGCAGGTGCGGCCACTCGCGGCGAATATAAAGACAGCGACCACTGGCTCATCCCAACCGCCGAGGTCCCTGTCACCAATCTCTTTCGCGACGAGATTCTGGACGAATCACGCTTGCCGATCTCGTTCACGGCTTACACGCCGTGCTTTCGCGCCGAGGCGGGCGCGGCCGGAAAAGACACGCGCGGCATCATTCGCCAGCACCAGTTCCAAAAGGTCGAGCTGGTCAAGTTCACGCGGCCTGAGGAATCCGACGCCGCTCACGAACGCCTCACTCGCGACGCTGAAGAAATTCTGGAAGCGCTGAACCTGCCCTATCGGCGCGTGCTGCTCTGCACTGGCGACACCGGCTTCTCATCTGCCAAAACCTACGATCTCGAGGTCTGGCTACCTGGCCAGAATCTTTACCGCGAAATCTCCTCCTGCTCCAACTTCGATGCCTTTCAGGCGCGGAGAGCCAACATCCGGTTCCGGCCTTCAGGTCAAAAGGCCAAGCCGGAGTTTGTGCACACGCTCAACGGCAGCGGACTGGCGGTGGGCCGCACCTGGCTGGCAATCCTCGAAAACTATCAGCAGGCCGACAGGTCGGTGCTGATTCCCGAGACACTTCGACCTTATATGGGCGGGCTCGATAGAATTGTCAAGGAGTCCTAATGGCATCTTCACCCGCAAGTGGCGCGGCTGTGCCGCCGAAACGCGGCATCAAGCAGGTTCTGAGCAGCTACTTTTACTGGACCTACGCGCGCGGAACCTTTCACTACGACATCATGGTGACGCTGATTCTGCTGTTCATCTTCGTCACTCCGCATCTGTGGGATTACGGCGCCAAGCCGCCGCTGGTTGCGGGTCCAGAGCACCCTCTTCAGGTGGTCGGTGCCGGGCGCGGCGTCATGGTCACGGTGGAGGCTTCGGATGTGAACATTCCCGCGGGCGCTTCGGATTCGCAGGTCAAAAAGGCGCTACGCAAGGCCATCGAACCTGTCATGGGCGACTCCGTTGTCGTGGAGCGATGGGAGACAGTCATTGATGCCCAGGGAAATGTCGCCTGGAAGGTCTGGGCGCACCGGTAGAGCATTTTCGCGCATCTTCGCAGCGCCAACGCGCGTCAAACATAGTAGGAAATCGAATGCAACCGAGAAGAAATCTGACTTTTTTCGCGATTTTGGCAGCGGCAATTTTGATAGCGGGACAAGCCCGTGCCCAGGACCTGAATAGCGTGCTCACAAAGCTCGACGCTGCGGCGCAGAATTTTCATTCCACCTCTGCCCATGTCGAGTGGGACACAGTCCAGACGGATCCGATCCCCGATAAGGACGTGATGACCGGGATGGCCTACTACGAGCGGACCAGCAAGGGCTTTGAGATGTCCGCGCACCTTACCCAGCACGACGGTCAGCCAGCTGCGAATACCTACATCATTTCAAACGGAATCTGCGAGCTTTCGGAGACGGGCAAAGAAAAAGACGCCAAACCTTATCCCCAGGCAAGCAAATATGAGGACTATCTAAGGCTGGGATTCGGCGCCAGCGGCCATGACCTCCAGGAAAAATGGAACATTAAATACCTGGGTACGGAGATGATTGACGGCAAATCCACTGACAAGCTTGAGCTGGTTGCCAAGGATCCGAACGTTCGCAAGAACCTTCTCAAGGTTACCGTCTGGCTGGACACGGCGCGTGCCGTGAGCCTTCAGCAGAAGTTTGACGAAGCCGACGGGACCTACCGTCTCTGCCATTACACCGATCTCGTGATCAATGAACCGCTGCCTAAGAACGCATTCCGGTTCTCAAAGTAACGGCAACCATGGCGCGGTCGAGCGCAACGCCGGCCGCCGCAAAGAGCATGGGAAAGCACTCCAGCGTGTAGCGTGCTTCGGGCGCCTCCACTGTGAGCAGTAACGCACTGCGCAGCAGCATGTACGCCAAGAGCGCGCGCCAGAACCGCGGACGCAAATAAAGGCCTGCAAACCCCAGCAGCAAATAGAGCGCATTCAGCCCCGCGTAAGCCCAACTGAATTCCGTATCTTTGTGGTGGTGCGCATAGACCCACCAGTCCAGATCGATGTTAAGGTTCTCCACGCGCGGCCGCAGCCACATATCCGCCACGCGGCCGAGCGGCAGCCACACGTAGTAGCGCATGGGATGCGCGGCGATGCGCGCCCTAGCCAGCTCTTCAAAGCCTGCGTCGATTTCCGCAGTCAGCGCCATGCCGTGGCTGTTGTAGTCATCGGCCAGTGCGACGGTCTGGGCATATTGCGCCGGCGAGTCGAAGGCGCGGCTGGGCAGCTCGCTCACCTCCAGCTTGTCTCCAGGCACACTCCAATAAATCTCGTAGGTGGAGACAAAGTCGAGGCACCAGCTCTTTACCCAGCGCTCCCATCCGGGGTTGGAGCTCTCGTCGGGATCGGTGGCCAAGCGCGGCGCCAGCGGCTCAAAAACGTGAAAGACATGCCAATTGCGGGCCGTCCAAACGGCAAACGGCGCCAGCGCCAGCAATACGCATACCACCGCCATGCGGACTAACTTCCGCGCCGAAATCCAGTCCTCTTTCCGAATTCGTCCGAAATCAGGAAAAAGCGCCGGCACAAAGGCTACGGCGGCCAACGCGCCATCGGGCCGCAACAGTGCGGCGAAAGTGACCGCAAAGGTAAACCAGAGCGCATTGGCCCAGCCCGGGGTTTCGCGGAACCGCGCCATCGCCCACATGGCCAGCGCCAGAACGAAAAGTGTCGGCGTCTCAGTGAGCGGGGCCGCAGCGTACGAGGCTGTGAAAGGGCAAAGGCAGGCCAGCCAAAGCGTCGCCAGCGCTGCTCCGCGGCTTGCATTGGCGGGCACGATCCGGCGCACAAAATCGGCCACAAGCACGCAGCCAGCCAGTTCCAGAGCAATCTGCACGCAGGCCGCGGCGAAGTAGTTCTCCATGCCGAAGATCCTGAAGCAGATGGCGAGAAAGAGCGGATAACCGGGCAGCCGGATGAGCGTGGGATACATTTCGCCGCTGGGCAGCGTAAGCGAATATTCGCCGTGCAGCAGCAGATTCTTTGCCAGGCCCCCATAAACCATCGTGTCGCCGTTGACTTCAAAGAGGTTGCGCAGCATCCCCAGGCGCAAGGCGAGTCCCGCAGCCAGCGGCAGTGCTACCGGCAGCGCGGCTCGCGCATGTTTTAGGACGCGCCGCAACCAATCCTTGAATTGACTCTCACGGGCAGCTTCCATACGATTCGTACTGTACAGCTTAGCCCGCCGAAGCGGAGTTTGCTCACAACGCCATCCGCCCCAGCAGTGTTAAAAGACCCTAGATGCCGGACAGACAAATCTTTTTCGACCCCGAACGCAAGCGCTGGAAGCGCCTGCGCCGCATTTTCGACGCGACGGCCGTGCTCTCCACGCTGGTTTTCGCGGGATTCATCTTCAACGTGCTGCGTGGCCAGCACTTGCCCGAGCTGCTGCTGCCGATTCCCAAGCACAATTACAAGGCTTTACCGGATCAATCGGCCCTGCAGCGCAGCCTGAAGGGCCAGCGCCCCACGCGCCGCAAAACCGCGCGCAGGCCGTCTGAGATTCCGCTCAACACCGGCGAAGGATTACGCGCCGCCTACTACGTGCAGGACGACGAGGCCAGCTACTCCTCGCTCAAGGAGCACGTCCACCAGATCGACATGCTGTTTCCGCAGTGGCTGCACATTGATTCGCCCCAAGGCACGCTGATGATGATGAGCAGCGACAACCTGAGCGAGTATCCGGTGATCTCTGGCGCAACGGTCCACGACCCCGATGACATGAACCGTGTGAAGCGGGTCATTCAGGCGGCGCACACCGACACTGAAATCTTTCCCCACCTCAACAACTACGACCCACATACGCAGCAATGGGACAAAGGCGTAGGCGGCGTGCTTCAAGATCCTCAAAAGAGCGCCCTGCTGGTCCGCCAGGTCATGCGATTCCTGATCGCATATCCGGTCTATCGCGGCCTCTCGCTCGACATCGAAAGCATTCCCGACGACGCCGACTCTGCTTACCTGAGCTTTATCCAGGCGCTCTATGCCGAAATGCGCGCGCGCAATTTGCGCCTCTATGTCAACGTGGCCGTAGCCACCAGCGACAGTGACCTGAAGACGATCGCGGCCAACTCCGACGGCATTGTGCTGATGAACTACGACGAGCACCAGGACACAAGCGATCCCGGGCCGATAGCGAGCCAGCCGTGGTTCGTCGCCAATCTCGTCCGTGTGCTTAAAATCGTGCCCAAGAACAAGCTCATCTGCGCGCTGGGCAACTACGGCTACGACTGGGCGCTTTCCATTCCCAACCCCAAAGACAGGCATCCACGCAAGCCAGAGGTGCTGAATACAGATGACCTCTCGGTTTCCGATGCGTGGGAGCGCGCCTCCGATGCCGACGCCGATCTCGATCTCGATTACGACACGCTCAATCCTCACTATGAGTACATCGACGAGGACAGTAATCAGCGCCACGTGGTGTGGTTTCTCGATGGCGTAACCATCCTGAACGAAATGCGCGCCGCGCGCCAGCTCGGCCTGGAGACATTCGCGCTCTGGCGTCTCGGCGAAGAAGACAGCTCGCTGTGGAATGTCTGGGACCACCCCAGCGATCCATCGGCGTTGCAGGCTCTAAAAAAAGTGCAGCCTGGCCACGACGTCGACACCGAGGGGGATGGCGACATCCTGCGCATCACCGGCCTGCCCCAGTGGGGCTCGCGCACCGTTCAGATCGACACCGACGACGAAACCGATCCGCACAAGCAGCTGATCAACGACGAACACATGGACGTGTACCCGCATACCTTTACCATCGAACAATACGGTTACCATCCCAAAGAGCTTGCGCTCACCTTCGACGACGGTCCCGACCCCAAGTGGACTCCGAAAATCCTCGACATCCTGAAGCAGAAGAACGTGAAAGGGACCTTCTTCATCATCGGCGCCGAGGCCGCAGACGACGTGGGCCTCTTGCAGCGCGTGGCCCGCGAAGGAAACGAAATCGGGAACCACACCTACACGCATCCCGATATTGCCGAAATCTCGAACCGGCAACTGGATTTGGAAATCAATCTCACCGAGCGTCTGTTCGAGAGCAAGCTAGGCGTGCAGCCGCTCTACTTCCGTCCGCCCTACGATAACGACGAGGAGCCCGAAACCGACGACGAATCCTGGCCGGTGTGGCGCATCCAGCAGGACGGGCTCACCATCATCGGCAGCAAGATCGACACCAGCGACTGGAACGAGCGCCCCCGCAAGTCGACTAAGGAGATCATCGACTCAGTCCTGGCGCAGCTGAAGACCATGCAAGCCAAGCCGCAATTCCGCGGTTCGATCATTCTCATGCACGACGGCGGCGGCGACCGCTCGGTGACCGTGGCGGCATTGGGGCCGCTGATCGATTCGCTGCGCGCGCACGGCTACACCCTGGTTCCCGTCTCCGCCCTCATGAACAAGACCACCGCGCAGGTCATGCCCCCGCTCACTTTCTGGCAGCGCGTGCGGACCATCCCCGATTCCATCGCTTTCTCCGCGGTCGACATTATCGCCAACTTCATCATTATGGTCTTCTTCGTGGGCGACGTGCTCATGAGCGCGCGCCTCATCATCGTCGGCGTCTTTGCCATCATCGACCGCATCGTCAAGCCGCATCGCCACGCCGCGCCGGGCTACAATCCGCGCGTGGCCGTGCTCATTCCCGCCTACAACGAAGAAACCGTCATTGTCCGCACCATTCGCTCTGTGCTCAACTCCGACTACAAGAATCTGCATGTGATCGTGATTGACGACGGCTCCAAAGACCGCACCGCGGAGGTTGCGGCGGCGGCTTATGCACAGGAGATCGCCGCCGGGCACGTTCAGATCCTCACCAAGCGCAACGAAGGCAAGGCCGCGGCGCTTAACTACGCCCTCGCCCGCATGAGCGAGGAAATCTACGTAGGCATTGATGCCGACACCGTGGTTGCGGCCGACGCCATCTCCATGCTGATTCCGCATTTTCAGGATCCCGCTATCGGCGCCATCGCCGGTAACGCCAAGGTGGGCAACCGCGTGAACCTATGGACGCGCTGGCAGGCCCTGGAATACGTGACCAGCCAGAACTTCGAGCGCCGCGCAATGGATCTGTTTCACGTCATCACCGTGGTGCCGGGCGCCATCGGCGCATGGCGCGCCGCGCCGGTGAAGGAGTCGGGCGGCTATCCGCTGAACACCGTGGCCGAAGACGCCGACATGACCATGAGCCTGCTCGAGCAGGGATTCAAAGTCGACTACGAGGACCGCGCGCTGGCTTACACTGAAGCGCCCATCGGCCCCCGGGGCCTTATGCGTCAGCGCTTCCGCTGGTCGTTCGGCACTCTGCAGGCGGTATGGAAACATCGCGCAGCATTCGTCCGCAACAAGGCCATGGGCCTGTTCGCGCTGCCCAACATTCTCATCTTCCAGATGCTCCTGCCCCTGGTTTCGCCCTTCATCGACATTATGTTCCTGGCTGGCGTCGTGAACTATCTGGTCGACCGTCATTACCACCCGGAAGCGGCCTCAGCAGCCAGCTTTGAAAAGCTGGTGGTCTATTTTGTTGGCTTCCTGCTCATCGATTTCGTGACATCCACGGTGGCCTTCAGCCTGGAGCCGCGCCATCCCGCCAACAAGGGCGATGGCTGGCTGCTCTTCCATATCTGGCTGCAGCGGTTCGCATATCGCCAGCTTTTCTCCCTGGTGCTGTTCAAGACTCTCAAGCGCGCCATCGACGGCAAGCCCTTCAACTGGGACAAGATCCAGCGCACCGCGCGCATGAGCCGCAGCACCGAAGTGCTTACCCAGGCCGCCCGCTAGGACCGGGGCAGCGGCCCTGCGTGCCACGCCTGTTACATGCGCTGCTTCGGCTGGAACAGTGCGATGGTTGCGCCCGTGGGATCGGCAATGATGCTGAACCAACCGATATTCGGTATCTCCTGCGGGCCCTTGTGGATTTTTGCTCCCAGCGACTTCGCTTTTTCGGTGGCCGCGTTGATATCGTCGACGCCGACGTAGGCCATCCAGAAAGTGGGCATGTTGGGCATCGAGAAGAGGCCGCCGCCTGGACCCGTGTCGGGCTTGAAGGTGCTGTAAACCATGCCTCCGCCCATGTCGCTGTCTGTAAAACTCCAGCCGAAGAGTTTGGAGTAGAACTCCTTGGCCCTGGCCGTGTCTGAGGTGCAGAGTTCAAGATGTACGAAAGGGTTTGCCATGGGATGTTCCTCGCGGGTGAAAATTTTGCTCATCGAGCAACGTTGATTATGGTAGCTGAACAAGCCCGATTCTCAACGGGCTTGGGCATTTATTTCTGGTGAATGAAAGTCCGTCCGTGGTCAGGTGGAATGATGCCAAGTGAAAGAAACGCAGCAGGATCAACAGTAACCTTGCACTTGGTTTCAAGTCTTGACGGGTTCATTGCCCGGAAGGACAACAGCGTCTCCTGGCTCGACGCAGATGGAACCGTCTACGAAGCCGGGGCTTCCATTTCGGAAGAAGAAGCCGCGAGCTTCGTCAATTCGATCGACTGTTATGTACTCGGTTCCCGCACCTATGAACACGCGCTTGAGCTGGGCTGGCCATATGGCGATACTCCGGCTGTAGTGGTGACCAGCAGAAAATGGCCGCCGGCAAGGCAGAGCGTCGAATTCTACGCTGGCGATCTCAGAATGCTCGTTGATGTGAAACTTGCGCCGCGATTTCGAAACATCTGGCTCGTGGGTGGGGCCATGTTATGCCAGCGTTTTCTCAAGCTCGGCCTGGCGGATGAAATCAGTTTGACCATCGCTCCTGTCCTGCTGGGTGACGGACTCCGGCTCTTCGGCGATTCGCAGGCTGAACAGAGGTGGGATTTGAAGAACGTTGTCGCTTACAAGAATGGTTTTGTTGAGTTATCCTACGCAGCATCCGCCGCGTAAACGCATCCCAAATACGCCTCGAATATGCCGAAAGCTGAGAGCTGAAAGCTAGTCGTTGAAAGCTGCGTTTCTACGGCCCCAGATACAACTTCACTCCGGGCGGCGCGAAGCTCAGTTGGCTGCTGTGGGGATCGTACTCCAAATCGAGCGCATCGCTCTTACGGCCGTTGAACAGGATGGCCACCAGCACGCCGTTGCCGTACCGACCCGCAAGCACAATCTTGTGGCTCTTGATGGCGCCGTATTCGTTATCCGGGCTGGTTGAACTCCAGTCATCCTGGAAGCGCGTGAATGGATATGTGGTGTGCTGCTGCGGATGCTCCTGCCAGTTTTTGTCGTGGGTCCAGATGCCGTAGGCCTTGGCCAGGTCGTTGGCTTCCACCGCGGTCAGGAAATTATTGACCGCCATGCGCCCAAACAGATAGCCGTTCCAGTTCCAAGGCCAGTCGATAGGACGGCCGGCCACCAGCCACCACACGATGAACAGCACAAACAGCACGCCTGCGCCCGACCGCAGAATGATCGCCTTGCGCCGGTCGCGCGCCTCATCGAATTTTGGAGCATCCAGCAGGGTCATGTGAAGAGTCCCTCGAAACCAGAATAAATGCAGGTAGTAAGCTTCGGGTGTTGCGTGTCAGGCGTCAGGTTTCAGGTTTCAGTTCTCCCAGCATCCAGCCCGCATCTTTGGAGCCCTTTTTGTTTAGACACCGGCAAGAGCTCGACGGTTTCCTCGATCTCACTCACTAACCGTTGATTTCTGACCCCTGACACGCGAAACCTTGCCTCATTCCCTGCTGTACGTCGTCCTGTTCTTCTCCGCCTGCCGCTCCAGCGCCAGTTCGATCAGCCGCGTGATCAGCTCTTTGTAGCTCAGCCCCGACGCCTCCCACAGCTTGGGGTACATGCTGATCTGCGTGAATCCGGGCATGGTATTCACTTCGTTTACAAAGATGCGGCGCTTGCCATCGGGCTCCATCAGGAAATCCACGCGCGCCAGCCCCGAGAGATCGCACGCCTTGAATGCCGCAACCGCCATTTCGCGTATCTTTTTGGTTTCGGAGCTGCTTATCGGGGCCGGAATGACAGGCACGCTTCCCTCCGAAAGATATTTCGCTTCGTAGTCGTAAAACTCCTTGCCGGGAATGATCTCGCCCACCACGCTGGCCTGGGGCGCATCGTTGCCCAGCACGGCAACTTCGAACTCTCGTGCGCGAGCTTGCGCGCCGCGGCGGGATTTGCCTGGGCCCCCAGCGACGGATCCAGGTCGCTGGGGTGACTTGCCGCCCACCCCCTGCTCCACGATCAGCTTACGGTCGTATTTCGCGGCCAGCGTCAGCGCCGGGCCGAGTTCCTTGCGGTTGTGAGCCTTAGTAATCCCCACCGACGATCCGAGATTCGCCGGCTTCACAAACAGCGGATACTTGAGCGCCCGCTCCACCAGTGCGATGGCCCTGCGCGGAGATTTCTCCCAATCGGCGCGCAGCAGCGTCACGTGCTTCACGATGGGCAGCCCGGCCTCGACGAACAGCCGTTTCATCACGTCCTTGTCCATGCCCGCGGCCGAGCCCAGCACGCCCGAGCCCACATAAGCGATGCCAGCCAGCTCGAAGAGTCCCTGAATCGTTCCGTCCTCGCCAAAGGTGCCGTGCAGCACCGGGAAAACCACGTCCAGCGCAGCCGCGCTTGCGGCGCTGCCGGACCGGGTTTGGCTGAGGGTTGTGGAGCCCGGCTCCGGCGCCAGCAGCGTGGGAATGCCCTCGTGGAGCAGTTTTGCGCCCGGCGTCGCTTCAGGATCGCCGGCCCTCAATTTTTCTATTGGCTTTGGATTGGCGTCGTGGGAGTGCGCGTTTTTCGCGGCGGGGCCCTGATCTCCGCCCGCAAGCAGCCCACGCGCGTCCGCGGCCGCCAGCCAGCGGCCCTCTTTGGTAATACCAATGGGCGTTACGTCGAACTTGTCGCGGTCGATCGCCCTCAGAACCGACGCCGCCGACAGCAGCGAAACCTCATGCTCGCCGCTGCGCCCGCCAAATAGAATCCCGACTCGAAGTTTTCTTGCCATTTTCTCTTGGATCGCCGCCTGTAGCACTCAAAACGGTCTTCACCAGTGTAGAACCGCTGACGGCATCTTCTTCCCAAATACCGGGCGGTCCGACCAGCGCGGCATACGATTCTCGAACAGACCAGCGGACGCCGTATGCTATTGTCGCCAAAGACGTTCCAGAGTACCGCAGGCTGGCACAAAATGGCGCATCGCGAACCAAAAGTGTTATATCCAAACTCCGTTAGCTCGCTAACATAAATAAAAGGTAATTCCCCGCTCTGTTTCCACGCGCAGATCACTCACGCCTTCCCCTCGCATCATTCTCTGGGGCGGCGGAACATGGCGTGAGCATCCCGCGAGCCCGGAGAGATCGCTACGTGGGCGCGAAGTTCAAAGTGACGAGAACACTGGTTTCAGCAGCTGCCATCCTCCTTTTCGGCGTGACGGCTGGCGCAGGGGCCCAGCCGGCGCCTCTGACCACTCTGCGCGCCGTCTCACAGCTCACCAACGATCAAGCCAGCCAGCATCCGCGCGTAGCATTCGAGGCTACGGTGATCTATTTTTTCGGGCCGGGAAGAGATCTGAACGTGCAGGATGGCGACGCGGCCATCTACGTCGAGGCTCCGGAAAACGTCGATTTGGCTCCGGGCGATCGCGTCCTGGTGCAGGGATCGGCTGAGCCCAGCTTTCTTCCTTACGTCGTGGGCGACAGCATTGCCGTTTTGAGTCACGGCCCCCTGCCCAAGCCGTTGCCGGCAACATTCGACGATCTGGTGAGTACCCGCGTCAATTGCAGGCTGGTGAGCGTGCGCGGCGTCGTAAGGACAGCCGATCTCGCTTCCACCACGCATACCCCTGACGGCCGCCTGCAATTGCTGATGGACGGCGGTTACGTCGACTTGCACGTCAACAGCCGAGACAGCGCCGCGCTCGCCCAGCTCATGGATTCCGAGGTCGAGGTCACCGGCGCCGCCGGAAGAATCTTCGACGGCAAGATGCAGCAGGTCGGCGTGAAGATCAAGGTGCAATCGCTTGGCGACATCAAGGTTTTCAAGCGTGCGGGCGCCAGTCCGTGGTCCCTCCCGGTGACGCCTCTGGCCGGAATCATCAGCGCCTTTTACGTACGCGATCTCACTTCGAGGCTGCGCGTTCACGGCACCATCACCTATTACCAGCCGGGCTCGGCAGTGGTGCTCGAGAGCGGCGCCGGAAGCCTTTGGGTATCCACCCAAACCATCGCCCCGATGCAAGTTGGCGATGTGGCCGATGCCACCGGCTTTCCCGAAGTCCACGACGGCCAGCTCGTGCTTGCCCACGCGGAGATTCAGGACAGCGGCGTGCGGTCTCCCATCAGCCCGCTGCGGGCAACCTGGAGCCAGCTTGCCACCTGGGGCAGGAACACCCGTGCAGGACATGAATACGATCTGGTTTCGATCGAGGGGCGCGTGGTGACCGAGGTCCGGGAAGCAGTGCGGGACGAATATGTCCTGGTTTCTTCCGATGGACGGTTGTTCAACGCGGTTTACCGCCATCCACCTTCTCCCAGCGCGCTTCCGCCCATGCTGGCGGCCGGGCAGGACGCCACCATCCGTGTGACCGGCATCTGCCTGATGGCCGTGGCTGCCACGCCCAGCAACGGAGAGGCGCCGTTCGACATCCTTCTGCGCTCGTTCGACGATGTCACGGTAGTATCGCAGGCGCCATGGTTGAACGTTCGCCATCTGATGGAGCTCGCCGCGTCGCTGCTCTTTATAGTTCTCATGGTGGGCATTCGGGGATGGTACCTGGATTACAAGAATCACCGTCAGGTGGTTTCTTTGGCCTATCTGGAGCAGCGGCGCAGCAGAATCCTGGAAGACATCAACCACTCCAAACCGCTGGCCGGAATTCTGGAACGCATCACGGAGTTGGTTTCAATGCGGCTGGACGGGGCGGCCTGCTGGTGCCAGGTCGCCGATGGAGCCACGCTGGGCAACTGCCCACAGCGGCTCGCGGCCACTGCGTTACGAACCGTTGAGCATCCTATCGAGGCCCGCTCCGGACCGCCGCTGGGCACGATCTTCGCCAGTTTCGCCGCCAACACCGTGGCCCGCGCCGAGGAAACCGAGGCCCTTTCGATGGGCGCGGGGTTGGCCACACTGGCCATCGAAACTTCGCGCCTCCATTCCGATCTCGTACACCGCTCGGAGTTCGACCTGCTCACCGACGTGCAGAACCGGTTTGCAATGGAGAAGGCGCTCGATGCCATGATTCGCACCGCCCGCAATTCGGCCGGGATCTTCGCTCTGATCTATATCGATCTGAACGAATTCAAGCAGGTAAACGACGAGTACGGGCACCGGGCCGGCGACCTTTACCTGCAGGCAGTAACGCAGCGCATGAAGCGGCAACTACGCCCCAGCGACACGCTGGCGCGGTTGGGTGGAGACGAATTTGCCGTGCTCGTTCCAGAGGTGCGCAATCGCGCCGAAGTGGAAGAGATTGCCGCGCGCCTGGAATCCTGCTTCGAGGAGCCTTTCATCGGAGAAGGATATGCGGTGCACGGCTCGGCCAGCGTGGGCCTTGCGATTTATCCCGAAGATGCGAATAGCGCCGACACCCTGCTGAGCGCGGCGGATGCGGCCATGTACGTCTCCAAGTACACGCGCTCCGGTAGAACCCGCTCCAGCGAGTCCCGCCTGCACAGCGAGATGGCAGCCGGAAAGATTCAGATCGGGAGATGACGGCCCGACTTTCCCATTTGCCCCCAGTTACCTTAGTCATTTAAATAGCCTGCTGTGCCGCATTGAATCTGACTCTGGAATAAACTGGAACTAACTTTATGAACAGGCGGATCCCCGCTTTCGCGGTGGCTCTTGCCTGCGCGTCGAGCGCGTGGGCCGCGGATCCCTCGCCTCTGACCACGCTCCAGGCCGTTTCTGCGCTCAGCAACGATCAGGCAAGCCACCATTTTCCCGTCTCCTTCGAAGCGACGGTAACCTATTACCGCAATTACGACCGAAATCTTTTTGTCCAGGATGCTGACGCGGCCATTTATGTGCACGCGCCCAAGACATTGACGCTCGTTCCAGGAGACCGCGTCCTGGTGCGCGGCACGATTCATGAAAGCTTCCATCCATACGTGGAGAGCCAGGACATCGTTCGCGTGGGCCATGGCGCCTTGCCCAAGCCCGCACGGGTCACCTTCGCGCAGATGATCGCCGGGGAGGCCGACTGCAGGCTGGTTACAGTGCATGCGGTCATCCGCTCCGCCAATATTGTGCCCAACTCCCAGTCGCTGATTCCGGCCATGTATCTGCAGATGCTGGTTGACGGCGGCCCGGCGGACGCCGATATCGATAGCACCGATGAGGCCGCCCTCAAAGATCTGCTGGACTCCGAGGTTGAGATTACCGGCGTGGCTTCCGGCCATTTCGACAACAAGATGCAGCAGACCGGAGTTCTCATTCACGTTCCTTCGCTGGACTGGGTGCACCTATTGAAGCGCGCGGATTCCGACCCCTGGGCGTTGCCGGCTACGCCGATGGACCGAATCGTCGCCGGCTACAGGTCTGTCGACCTAGCGTCTCGGATGCGCGTTCAGGGAACCATAACCTACTATGAACCGGGCGTTGCGCTGGTGCTCCAGAACGGCTCAAAAAGCCTATGGATATCGACCGTCAGCTGGAGCCCATTGCGCGTGGGTGACGTGGCCGATGCAATTGGATTCCCCGAAGTCCAAAACGGCTTTCTGATTCTCTCTCGCAGCGAAATACGCGACAGCCTGACTCAGGCGCCGGTCACCCCAACCTTGTTCACATGGCG
>Ga0335074_10004792_pt1 | contig 18668 bp, 14 predicted proteins | sample Lox_Sample_23_FD_206715 | JGI IMG/M metagenome (GOLD analysis project Ga0335074, IMG submission 206715) | Soil microbial communities from Loxahatchee National Wildlife Refuge, Florida, United States - Lox_Sample_2.3 | ecosystem: Environmental > Terrestrial > Soil > Wetlands | place: USA... | reverse complement strand
GCGGCAAGAACGCGCAGGCTACTCATCTCGTTCAGGATATTCGGGCTACCTCGCCGCCCGGCGGGCGCGCTCCACGACTTCGCCGATCACGCTGCCAAGAGCGTCTACCTCGGCCTGCTCGGAGGAATGGCCGAGCGAGAACCGCAGCGAGCCGCGGGCGCGGGCATCATCCGCGCCCATGGCCAGCAGCACATGGCTCGGCTGCGCAACGCCCGCCGTGCAGGCAGAGCCAGTCGAGCAGGCGATGCCGCGGGCGTCAAGCAGCATCAGCAGTGCGTCACCCTCACAGCCGGGGAACGAGAAGTGAGCATTGCCGGGAAGCCGGCCAGGTCCGGGCGCCGCCCCGTTCAGAATCGCGTCCGGCACCGCCGCCTTCACCTGGGCGATGAGGTCGTCCCGCAACGACGCCAGCCGCTTTGCCTCATCAGCCCTGCGCTCGGTGGCCAGTTGTACCGCCACCGCAAACGCGCGGATGGCCGGGACGTCCAGCGTCCCCGACCTGACGTCGCGCTCCTGGCCTCCGCCGTGGAGGACAGGCACCGGCTGAGCGCCTTTGGCCAGCAGTAGCGCGCCTACTCCCACCGGACCGCCGATCTTGTGCGCGGTGATCGTGAGCGCGGCAGCGCCAGTCGCCGCCAGGCTGACTGGAAGCTGACCGGCCGCTTGCACTGCGTCGCTATGGAACGGGATCTGATGCTCGGCGGCCACCTCGGCCAGCTCCGCGATCGGCTGCACGCTGCCGACCTCGTTGTTCGCCCACATAACGCTGATTACCGCGACACTGGCCGGATCCCGCTCGACGGCCGCTGCCAGCGTGGCCGGGCTGACCGCGCCGTCCTGCCCGACAGCGAGCCAGCCCGCCTCAGCATCCTCATGCTCGGCCAGCCACCGCACGCTGTCGAGCACGGCGTGGTGCTCGGTCGGTGTGGCTAGCACGCGCCGCCGCCGGGGGTCTGCTGCCCTCCCGGCCCAGTACAGTCCCTTGACTGCCAGGTTGTCGGCCTCCGTGCCGCCGCTGGTGAAGATCACCTCGCTCGGCCTGGCTCCGTAGGCTTCGGCGATCATCTCCCTGGACTCCTCCACCACACGGCGGGCCCGGCGGCCGGCATTGTGCAGCGAGGAGGGGTTGCCGAGCTGGGCTAGTTCCTCCGTCATCGCTGCCAGGGCAGCAGGCAGCATCGGTGTCGTGGCCGCGTGGTCGAGGTACGCCGAAACCGCGGAGACCGGCCTGGCCTCCGCCGTCGGCACGGGACCGGGCCCGGCGGCGCTGGTGTTTGACATTATGTGCTCAGCCTAATGGCCTGAGAGCTCGCATGCTGGCCACGGGCGCGCGGCCGGGCGGCCAGGCCAGCGGCCGCTTCCCATCAGCCCTCGGATCGCTTGGCGATCTCCTCGATGAGCTGCGGGACGACCTTGAACAGGTCGCCCACTACGCCGAAGTCGGCCAGTTCGAAGATCGGCGCTTCGGGATCCTTGTTGACGACCATGATTGTCTTAGATGTCTGCATTCCGGCCCGGTGCTGGATAGCGCCGGAGATGCCAATGGCCATGTAGAGCTGCGGCGAGACGGTCTTGCCGGTCTGGCCGACCTGGAACTGGTGCGGGTACCAGCCAGCGTCGGTAGCGGCTCTGGAGGCACCCACTGCGGCGCCGAGAGAGTCCGCGAGCTGCTCGATCAGGGCGAAGTGCTCGCCCGAGCCGAGCCCGCGACCACCGGAAACGACGATCGACGCCTCGGTCAGCTCCGGGCGCTCGCCGCGCTCGGCAACTACCATGCCGGTCACTCGCGCGGTCTTGGCGTCCTCAGATATCTCCGCCTGCACCGCCTCGATCTCGGCCGCGCCCGGCGCCGGCTCAGGCGTCACGGCGTTAGGGCGGACCGCGATGACCGGCGTACCCGTCCGCACCCGCGACTGGACCGTGATCGCACCGCCGAAGATCGACTGCTCCGCTACCAGCCCATCAGCCAGGCCTGTGACGTCGGTGAGCACCCCGGACCCGGTCTTCACCGCCAGGCGCCCGGCTATCTCACGGCCTTCAGAGGTCGCCGCGACAAGCACCGCGGCCGGCGTCTTCTGCGCGACGAGCTGCGCAAGCAGCTCGGCCTTCGGCGCGACCACGTAGTCGGCGTAATCAGGGCTATCGGCCACATACACCTTGGCCGCGCCGAACTCGGCCAGTCTGGCCCGGCCGCCCTCGGCACCATCGCCGGTCCACACCACCGACGGCTCGCCGTGTGCGCGGGCGAGCGTGAGCAACTCGGTCGTGACCTTCTTGACGGTCTCGCCATCGTGCTCAGCAAGTACCAGGATCTCAGCCATTCTCGGATAGCCTTCCGCGTCAGCCAGTGGGGTTCAGGGGTTGGGCCGCGTGCTCAGATGAACTTGCGCGATGCCAGGAACTCGGCGGCCTTCTCGCCGCCGTCTCCCTCGTCGGTCACGATGGTGCCGGCCGCGCGCGGCGGCCGGTTGGCGAAGCTGACGACCTCGGTGGCGCTCGCGGTCAGGCCCGCCTGGCTAGCATCCATCCCGAGATCGGAAAGGCTCAGCGTCTCGACCGGCTTCTTCTTCGCGGCCATGATCCCCTTGAACGACGGGTACCGCGGCTCGTTGATCTTCTCTACCACGCTGACGACCGCTGGCAGAGTTGCCTCGACCGTGTCGTAGCCGTAGTCGGCCTGACGGTGGATGCTGATCTTGGATCCGTCGGTTTCCACTTTGCTAGCGAACGACATCTGCGGCACGCCGAGCCGTTCGGCCAGCATCGCGGCCAGCGTGCCCATCCGCGCGTCAGTCGACTCCGACCCGAGAATGACGAGGTCAAAGCCGATACGCCCGAGCACGTTCGCCAGCACCGCTGAGGTCACCAGGCCGTCGGACCCGCGCAGCGCCTCATCGGTGACGTGCACGGCCTTGTCCGCGCCCATCGACAGGGCCTTGCGGATCGCGTCCGCCGCCTTGTCAGGGCCCATGGACACGATCGTGACCTCGCCGCCGTGTGCCTCCTGCAGCCTGAGCCCTTCCTCGATGGCGTAGTCGTCGAGCTCGTTGATCACTGCATCCGCCGCGTCGCGGTCCAGGGTGCTGTCATCGGCCCGCAGCTTGCGCTCCGACCAGGTGTCGGGCACCTGCTTTACCAAGACCACGATGTTCATGACCGGCTGCCGACCTTCCGTATACGTCCTGCTTTGAGCTTATGTTACTGGCGAGTTAAGCAAACTTACCGGCCTGGCCGGCTGATGCCTGCCACTCAGCGGCCTCGACTACGTTAGCCAGCAGCATGGCCCGCGTCATCGGGCCGACGCCGCCGGGCATCGGCGCGAGGTAGCCCGCCACCTCGGCAACACCGGGAGCCACGTCGCCCACCAGTCCTGCCTCGGTCCTGGTGATGCCGACATCCAGCACCGCGGCGCCGGGCTTGACCATCTCTGCGGTGAGGAGCCCGGGCCTGCCTGCGGCCACCACGACGACGTCGGCGGCGCGGGTGTGGGCTGCAAGGTCCCTCGTGCCGGTGTGGCATTGCGTCACCGTTGCGTTCTCGCTTCGGCGGGTGAGGAGCAGCCCGAGGGCGCGCCCCACCGTGATGCCGCGGCCGATCACGGTCACGTCGGCGCCGGCGATCGGGACGTCATAGCGGCGGAGCAGTTGAACGATGCCTTTGGGGGTGCACGGCAGCGGACCTCGCTCGCCCAGCACGAGCTTGCCCAGGTTAACCGGCTGCAGGCCGTCAGCGTCCTTGGCCGGATCGATCATGCCAAGCACGCGCTGGGTGTCCAGCCCGGCCGGCAGCGGCAGCTGCACGATATAGCCCGTGCACTCCGGATCAGCGTTCAGCTCGGCAATGACGTCCTCGACCTGCTGCTGGCTCGCATCGGCGGGCAGGTCCCGGCGGATGCTGACGATACCGACTTGTGCGCAATCACGGTGCTTCCCGGCCACGTAGGAGTGACTGCCGGGATCATCGCCTACCAGTACAGTGCCGAGGCCAGGTGTCCGGCCGGTCGCGGCCAGCTTTGCCACTCGCCCGGCCAGCTCTTCGCGGATTGCCGCGGCAGTGGCCTTGCCGTCCAGGATGGTCGCAGTCATCGCGCGCTTATTCTGCCCGATGCGCGGCGCCGGGGCGTACCCGAGGCCGGTCAACCAGTCTCCCGGTCCGGCACCAGCAGGCAACCGGAAGGTCAGTGGTAGAAGTGCCGCACGCCGGTGAAGTACAGTGCCACGCCGGCGGCCTCTGCAGCAGCGATCACCTCGTCGTCCCTGACCGAGCCGCCCGGCTCGGCGATCGCCTGCACGCCGGCCTCGGTCAGGATCTCCAGGCCATCGGCAAACGGGAAGAACGCGTCGCTGGCGGCGACTGAGCCGACCGCCCGGTCCCCGGCTCTGGTGACCGCGAGGCGGCATGAGTCGACCCGGTTGACCTGGCCCATGCCGATGCCGACGCTGGCCAGACCTGAGGCGAGCAAGATCGCGTTGGACTTAACGGCCCGGCACGCCCGCCAGGCGAACTCCAGATCCGCAAGCACAGGCGCGTCGACCGGGCTGCCCGCGACGAGTTTCCAGCTGGCCGCCGAATCGCCCGGCTCGGTGCCGGTGTCGCGGGTCTGCATCAGCATGCCGCCGCTCACCTGCCGCCAGTCCAGCCCGGCCGCGCCGCTAACGCTGTCCCGCACGCCTGCGGCCTCCAAGGCGGGAGCGGCGCAGCGCAGCAGCCGCTGGTTCTTCTTCGTGGTGAGAATCTTCAGCGCACCGGGCTCGAAGTCCGGCGCGATGATGACCTCGGTGAAGACCTCCGCGACCTGAGCGGCCATCTCCTCGGTCACGGTGCCGTTCGTCGCGATAACCCCGCCGAACGCAGACACCGGATCGCACGCGTTCGCCTTGCGATGCGCCTCCGCCAGGTCCGCGCCCAGCGCCATGCCGCAGGGGTTGGCGTGCTTCATGATTGCGACGCAGGGCTCCGCGAAGCCGAACGCCGCCCGCCGGGCGGCGTCGGCGTCCACGTAGTTGTTGTACGACATCGCCTTGCCGTGCAGCACTTCGGCATTGGCGATGCCGGCCTCGCCGCCAGCCGAACTCAGGTAGAGCGCCGCGCGCTGATGCGGGTTCTCGCCGTACCGAAGGACGTCCTTACGGGTCCACACGGCGCTGACCACATCCGGCCAGCCCGTCTGCTCGGCGACCGGATCGGGCGCGTAGGCCGCCGCGAACCACGACGAAACGGCAGCGTCGTAGGCGGCTGTGTGCGCATAGGCCTGCGCTGCCAGCCGCCGGCGCTGCTCCAGCGTGAACCCGCCCGCCGCGATCGCTTCAATCACGTCCGGGTAGCTAGCCGGGCTGGTTATCACCGCGACCGTGGCATGATTCTTCGCGGCCGCCCTGACCATCGCGGGACCGCCGATGTCGATCTGCTCAACGCACTCGGCAGGGCTAGCACCGCTGGCGACAGTCTGCTCGAACGGGTAGAGGTTCGAGACCAGCAGCTCGAACCGCGCGACGCCGAGCCCGGCCAGTTGCTCACGGTGACTGCTGTTGGCCATGTCGGCAAGCAGCCCGGCGTGCACTGCGGGGTGGAGCGTCTTGACCCTGCCGTCCAGGCACTCGGGGAAGCCGGTGAGGTCCTCAACCGGTGTCACCGGCACGCCCGCGGAAGCAATGACGGACGCCGTCGAGCCCGTCGACACGATCTGCACGCCTGCCGCGTGCAGCGCCTCGGCCAGCGCGGCAATCCCGTCCTTGTCATAGACGCTGAGCAGCGCCCGCTTAATCGGCACCCTGGTCAATTGCCAATCCTCACTCTCCGGCCGTCGACCGACCAGCCCTCGCGGACCATCCGGCCCACGGCTGCTACCACGAGCGAGCGCTCGGCCACCTTGATGCGCTCGTGCAGCGACTCTTCATCGTCGTCGTCAAGCACCGGCACGGCCGCCTGCGCCACGATGGGACCGCTGTCGATCCCCGGGTCGACCAGTATCAGGCTGCAGCCGGTCATCTTGACCCCGTGCTCCAATGCGTCCCTGACACTGTGAATGCCGGGGAACGACGGCAGCAGGGCCGGATGTGTGTTGAGCATGCGGCCGCCGAACCTGCCAAGGAACTCGGTGCCTACCAGCTTCAGGAAGCCCGCTGCGATGATCAGGTCGGGGTCGAACGCCGCGCAGTCCGCTGTCAGCGCCTTGTCCCAGGCGAAGCGGTCCGGCGAGTCTTGCACCCGCCGGACGAAGGTGGGCACTCCCGCTGCAGCCGCCCTGGCGGCGCCACCGGTTCCATCCCTGTCAGCGCCTACGGCGACGACTTGCGCGCCGAAGCCCGGATCGGCACAGGCGTCGAGCAGCGCCTGCAGGATGGTGCCCGTGCCCGAGACGAGCACGAGCAATCGTGACTGTGACGGCGGCCGACTGACAGCGAACTCCTGGTCGTTAAACGGGCAGATGTCCGGTTTCCGGCGTTGCCCTACGTAACGGGTCGCCTGCATGACCGGGCGGCCCAACCTTGGGGCTTCAGCGTACAAGCCCAGGTGTGCCGCCTTTTGCGCCGGAGCCCTGAGTTGGCGCGCTGCGCAAAAGCGGCGGGGCTCCGCAACCGGTGTCCCGGTCGCAGAGCCCCGCCAGTAGCTTGGCTAGGCAGTCAAGCCGTGTACTGCATCAGCCAGTCGTGCCGCAGTGCGGGTCCGACTCGAACCCGTAGTCCTTGATGACTGCGGTCTGCTTGCAGAAGTAGCCCTTCTTGCCGAAGAACTTCTCCAGGTTGGACGGGATGTGGTCCTTCGTGCTGGCAAAGGGCACCACGACGTACAGCTCACGCTCGAACACGGTGCTCTCCCACCTGGGGTTGGTCACCGGGATCTTGGAGCCCGTCACCGAGGCGGTCGGCTTGATGCCGCTGATGCCGTTCAGGCCCAGCACGCCGGTCTCGTCGCAACCGAACTTGTTCTTGCCCTTGTGACTTGCGTGCTTGGCGCAGCTAGCGGAGTGGAACTCCTCTGAGAGGTACGCGCCGATCGAGAACGGGTAGATAACGTTCGGGTTGGGCTTGCCGCTAACCTTGAACACCGGGCTGATGCCCTCGTTCTCCTCAGGCTGCTGCGCGACGGACAGGGTCGCGGCCGTGCCGCAGGTCGGCTCGGTGTCCGTGGACAGGCCCAGCGCGGTCTCCATCCAGAAGGACAGTGTTCCCGACCCAGCCTGCGGGACGATCGGGTCGATCGCGTCGCTCGCGCCCTTCGCGCTACTCCCGAGCAGCGCACCCCAGGTGTTGGCGGCGAAACCGTTGGCTGCCGGCACGCTGCAGCTGAAGATCTCGACGAGCTGGCTCTTGCTCAGGTTATCGGGCACATTGGTCGACTCGCCCTTGAGGTTCGTCGAGGCGTAGGTCACAGCGTCAGCCCACAGCGTGTCGAACGCGATGCCGCCCTTGGCGTAGGGGGAGTCGGTCGACTTGCGCGGACGTGAGGACCGGGCGAAGTCGGCGCAGGGCACCGTGTGCTTCTTGCCCTTGTAGGTGTAGCTGGTGTTGCCCAGGCCGTCGGTCTCGAGGTCGGTGATACCCGCCGACGAGCCGTCCGGCCGCAGGTTCTTCTTGCAGCCAACCTTCGGCTTGATAATGCTGGTGGTGTCGTTCAGGTTGCTCGGCGGCACAGCGTCCCAGCTGTAGATGTAGGGGTTGGCCGGGGAGTCCTTCTTGGTCGTGCACTTCCCCGACTGCTTTTTCGCGGTGCCGTAGCAGTCGTAGTTGTAGGTCAGCTGGTCCGTGATGTACGAGATCGACTCCGACCCGATGCCGACGATGTCCCACGCATTAGGCGTCACGGTCTTGCCGTTGTGCGGGTTGATCGGCTCGGCCATAGCCGGAGCCGACATCACCGCCGCCGCGAGGGCGCCAATAGCGCCCGCCGCGACCAGAGTTTTCAGAAAGCGCACGCGTCCTCCCACAGACGATTGAGCGCGAACTACCGTGCGAGCACAGCCGCACGGACAGCCAGTTGGCCGTCGCGCCTAAATATGCAGGATCCTCAATAGGGCAACAAGAAACGTCTATGAATGCCTGTCTGATGACTTGGTGAACGGCTTAGGGCTAGTGAGTGAATGGGCAAGCGCGCCCGGGCGCTCCTGCGCTCCGCGTTGACACGCGACGCAACGGGTCCAGGTAGCCCCCGTCTGCTCAGCTCACCTCGGCATCTTGAGCCAGCCGAACGACTACTGGGCGGCAATGTCGCCAATGTCGCCAACCCTGGCGTGCGCTTATGGTCAGGAGCGAGACCGAGATTTTCGTTTTAGTGAACGGGAAATGTATCTGACGTGTCGCGGCAACAACGTAAGAAATAACAGCAGAGCCGCGAGCGGACAGGGCAGGATTAGGGCAGGTTAGGCAGGCCGCAATATGGCAAGGCGGGATTAGGGCAGGGCCGACGGGCCGGCCGGAGTGCGGCGGCGGGTGTTCGGCGGGTCACCGGCCCACGGATCCAGATAGATCATGTGCCCGTCGCCGGCCTGATCGGCAGTCTGCACCGGCTCCATTAGGCGGCGCCCAGCCGCCGCTCCGGGCGTGCCCGCTGCTCCGGACCTGCGCAATGCTCGATAGTTAGCCAGACCCGCGGTCAGCGCTGCGGCAACGCCGATCTCCAGAGCCGACACGAGGCCGACCTGCCAGGCAGATGGCCCGACAGCCGCCAGCCGCCCGTCGCCAAGCGCGCCGCCGGAGACCGCCGCCAGCAGCCCGAGCAGGACACCGGACGCTGCGCCGCACGCCAGGCCCAGCAGCGGCGCAGTGTCCAGCCCCAGGGCCGGCGCGGCCCGGACTAGCAGCACACCGCCGAGCCCCCCGGCCAGGTACGGGACCGCCAGCACCGTCGGCTCGATCCAGCCGGGCATCGCCCCGTGCAGCCCGGGCGGCAGCGCAGCCAGCATCGGGAATGCTGGCAGCTGTGCCAGCGCCGAGCCGGTGGGTGCGACCACCGTGCCGGAACCGAACGCGAAACCCGGCCCGAGCGCGAAGGCGACGGCCCAGATCACCGCGTTTGGCAAATAGGCCAGCTCCAGCAAGCACAGCAGCACTGTGCCGATGACGCCCGGAGCGAGATCCCGCTCCAGCGTCGCCGCTTCGTGGATGTGCACGGCCAGGCAGACGCCGGCGATCAGCGCGCCCGCTCCCGCCAGCGCGGTGAGCGCGCCCGCTACGCCGACCACGACTGATCTCGGCCGGGCCGGCAGCAGCCGGACCAGCTGCGGCCACGGGGCCAGCGCCCGAGCGCCGCCCAGTCCGCCAGCTGCGAGCGCCAGCAGCAGTCCCCAGGCCACCGACTGCAAGAGCGACGACGCCTCAAGCGCTGACCTGCTGGCCACCGCGAGTACCCCGGTGAGCAACGCGTACGGCACGGCGAGCGCCACGGCCGCGTAGCCGACATGGCGCAGCCGCCGCACCTGCGCCGCCCTGACTACCCACCGCCCCGCACGCCAGAGCAACGCACCGGGCAGCAGCACAAGGCCGAGCGGCAGCAAGCCGATCCTGCCCGCGCCGCGAAAGGTGAAGCCGACATGCTGGCCCACCAGCCACAGCGCGGCCGAGATGCGCAGCACGTCAGGCAGACCCACGCCCTCGTGCGGCGCGGCAATCCAGCCGATCAGCGCCAGCACGGCCAGGACCGCCACACCGGAGGCTGTGACAGCGCCCGCAGCCAATGCACCCGCCACGAGCAGCGAGCGCTCGCCGGTGCCGGGGCCGGCCCCGTTCCCTGCCGGGCCCCCACCTCTGGGAGCACTGCCTCCGGGCGTGCCCCTTCCTGATGCACGGCCCCGCTGGCCGCCACCCGCCGGACCGCGCTGCCGCGCAACGGGTTGAGAGGGCCTGGCAGCCTTGCTGGCACCGACGGCGAAAGCAGTCACAAGACTCAAGCCTGGCAATCCAGGAAGGCCTCGCGGCGGAGGCGCGCCGGAGTGCCGCGCACTGAGCAGCGCGCAGTGGTGCGAGCGGACGTGCGGTGCGGCTTTACCCGGCCTGCATGACCTCGCGAACCAGCCGGGCAGTCTCGCTCGGCGTCCGGCCAACGCGCACGCCGACCTTTTCGAGCGCTTCCTTCTTAGCCTGCGCGGTGCCGGCCGAGCCGGAGATGATCGCGCCGGCGTGGCCCATCGTCTTGCCCTCCGGTGCCGTAAATCCGGCTACGTAAGCGACGACGGGCTTGGTCACGTTCTTCTCGATGAACGCGGCGGCCCGCTCCTCGGCGTCACCGCCGATCTCGCCGATCATGACGATGGCGTCGGTCTCCTGGTCCTCCTGGAAGGCCTCCAGGCAGTCGATGTGAGTCGTGCCGATGATCGGGTCGCCGCCGATGCCCACTGCGGTGGAGAAACCAATGTCCCGCAGCTCGTACATCATCTGGTAGGTCAGCGTGCCGGACTTCGAGACAAGTCCGATCCGGCCTTCCGAGGTGATGTCGGCGGGGATGATGCCCGCGTTGGACTTGCCAGGGGAGGCAACGCCAGGGCAGTTCGGGCCCACGATCCTGGTGACGTTGCCGTTCGCGACCGCATAGGCCCAGAAATCGGCAGTGTCGTGCACGGGAACGCCCTCAGTGATCACGATCACTAGCGGCATGCGAGCGTCGATAGCCTCGATGACGGCGTCCTTGGTGCCGGTCTCCGGCACGAACACCACTGATACGTCGGCGCCGGTCGCCGCCATCGCGTCGCCTACGGTTCCGAAGACGGGCACCTGATGGCCTGACAACTCGACTGTCTGGCCAGCCTTCCGCGGGTTAGTGCCGCCCACGACCTTGGTGCCGGCCGCGATCATCCGGGCGCCGTGCTTGCGGCCCTCAGACCCGGTGATGCCCTGCACGATGATGCGGCTGTCGGCGTTCAGGAAGATCGCCATGTCATGCTCCGTTCACGGCCGCGGCGGCCAGCTCGGCGGCGCGGCGCGCCGCATCGTCCATGGTGGCGACCTGCTCGACCACCGGCAGCGCGGCCTCCGCCAGGATCCGGCGGCCCTCGGCGGCGTTGTTGCCGTCCAGGCGGACCACGATGGGATGCCTGACGGGCTCGCCACGCTCGGCCAGCAGGGCCATCGCCGACACGATCCCCTTAGCTACCTCGTCGCAGGAGGTGATGCCGCCGAACACGTTGACCAGGACGCTGCGCACGTCCGGGTCGGACAGCACGATGTCAAGCCCGTTCGCCATAACCTCGGCTGAGGCGCCACCGCCGATGTCCAGGAAATTGGCCGGCCGCACGCCGCCGAATTCCTCACCTGCGTAGGCGACCACGTCCAGGGTGGACATCACCAGGCCGGCGCCGTTCCCGATGATCCCGACGGATCCTTCGAGCTTCACGTAGTTCAGGTGCTTGGCCTTCGCGCGCGCCTCGATCGGGTCGACCGCCGTCGGGTCAGCGAAGGCTGCCCAGTCCTGCCTGAAGGCGGCGTTGTCGTCAAGGCTGACCTTGGCGTCGAGCGCGATGACCCGGCCGTCGCCGGTGTAGACGAGCGGATTGACCTCGACCAGCGTGGCGTCCTCGTCAGTGAAGACAGCCCACAGTCGCTCGGCGAGCTGCGCGGCGCCTTCTTGCGCCTTCTCCGGCAGGCCCCCGGCCCGGACGATCTCCAGGGCCTTGGCGTGGTCAACGCCGGTCAGCGGGCTGACCGGGATCTTGGCAAGTGCCTCTGGGTGTGTTCTGGCGACTTCCTCGATCTCGACGCCGCCCTCGACCGAGCACATCGACAAGAACGTGCGCTCGGCGCGGTCGATGAGGAAGGACAGGTAGTACTCCTCGGCGATGTCAGTGTCCCTGGCCACCAGCACGGTGTGCACGGTGTGACCCTTGATGTCCATGCCGAGGATGGCCCCGGCCTTGTCCCTGGCCTCGTCTGGGGTGTCGGCCAGCTTCACGCCGCCGGCCTTTCCCCTGCCGCCGGTCTTCACCTGGGCCTTGATCACGACCAGGGGCTTAGCATCGCCGTTCCCGGCGGCCGCGAACTCCTCGGCAATCTGCTTAGCCTCATCCGCGGTCCTGGCCACCTTGCCCTGCGGAATCGGGACACCGTATTCGGCGAATAGCTCCTTCGCCTGATACTCGAACAGGTCCACTCGGGTCCGTCCTTCGTGCTCGGGGAATCAGTGCGGCACCTTCGCCGCCCCGCGGCTCGAAGCCTAGTGCCGGCTCAGCCCGCACTGGGCAACTGGGTGGCGGGCACAGCGCCGGGGAAGCGGCTGGCTGGACACTAACCGACGGGTTCGGCGCTACCGAGTTCCGACCGGACCCAGTCCACGATCTCGGTCGTCGTCGCACCGGGAGTGAAGATCTTCGCCACGCCCATCTGCTCAAGCTCGGCGATGTCGGCATCCGGGATAATGCCGCCGCCGAATACTGTGATATCGGTCGCATCCTTCTCGGCCAGCAGTTCGAGGACGCGGCGGAACTGCGTCATGTGGGCTCCGGACAAGACCGACAAGCCGATCGCGTCGGCGTCCTCCTGGAGGGCCGCGGACACAATCTGCTCAGGAGTCTGATGCAGTCCGGTGTAGATGACCTCCACCCCAGCGTCGCGCAGTGCCCGCGCCACCACCTTCGCCCCGCGATCATGACCGTCCAGGCCGGGCTTGGCGATGATCACCCGGATACTGCTCATGGAACCCTCCGACCAGCCTTAGCGCGCTGCCGAGATGACGGCAGACGATTTAGCGTAACCGGCCTGAGGGATGCGGGCCGACCAGCCGGGACGGCTGGGGCGGGGCTAGAGCTTCTCTATCGGCGCGTAGCGCAGCACCAAGTGCTTGATGCCGTAGTCGCCGCCAAAATCGATCTTGGCCTCCGGGTCGTCGCCGCGACCCTCGACAGACAGCACCGTGCCAAGGCCGTAGGAGTCATGGTTGACCCGGTCGCCTGGCTGCAGCGACGGGACCGGACGGTTGCCGACCGCGCGGACGCCTGGCCGCCGGGCGAGCCGCTCCGACGCCGGCTGGGTGGCGGCCGACTCGTCCCGGCGCCACTCGATCAGCCCCTCGGGGATCTCGGTCAGGAACCGGGACTGCCGGTGGTAGCCGGGTCGGCCGAACCAGGTGCGCGTCGCCGCCCTGGTCACATAGAGCCGCTGCATCGCTCTTGTGATGCCGACGTACGCCAGTCGGCGTTCCTCTGCCAGCTCCCGCTCGTCGCCCATGGACCGCTCGTGCGGGAAGACGTTCTCCTCAAGGCCGGTCAGGAAAACGACCGGGAACTCCAGGCCCTTGGCGGTGTGCAGAGTCATCAGCGTGACCATGCCGCCGTGCTGCGCACCCTCCGGGATCTCGTCCGCGTCAGCGACCAGCGAGACCTGCTCGAGGAACTCGGCCAGCGTGCCGCCCGGATTGCGGGCGTCGAACTCGCGCGCCACCGAGACCAGCTCAGTGAGGTTCTCGATGCGGCTCGCGTCCTGCAAATCCGACGATGCCTGCAGTTCGGCCACGTAACCGGTCCGGTCGAGCACCGCCTCGGTCAGGTCGCCGACGGGGGTTCCCGCCGCGGCAAGCTCCCGCAGCCCCGCCATCAGGTTGTTGAAACCCTCGATCGCGCGGGCGGACCTGGTCGCCAGCCCTGGCACGTCGTCCGGCCGCGCGAGAGCGGCCGCGAAACTGATCTTGTCCCGGCTGGCCAGCGCGGCCACGTATTCCTCCGCCCGGTCGCCGATCCCGCGCCGGGGCGTGTTGAGCACCCGCCGCAGCGACACCTCATCGCCGGCGTTCGCGATCAGGCGCAGGTAGGCAAGCAAGTCGCGGACTTCCCTGCGCTCGTAGAACCGGACGCCGCCAACGACCTTGTACGGCAGCCCCGACCGGATGAAGACTTCTTCGAAGACGCGGGACTGCGCGTTCGTCCGGTAGAAGACGGCGACCTCCCCAGGTGCCGCCTCGCCGGCGTCAGACAGCCTGTCGACTTCCTCGGCGACAAACGCCGCCTCGTCGTGCTCGCTGTCGGCGACGTACCCGGTGATCGGCGGCCCGTCGCCGGCCTCAGACCAGAGGTTCTTGGGTATCCGGCCCGGATTGCGGGAGACGACGGCGTTAGCTGCGGCCAGGATGTTTTGCGTCGAGCGGTAGTTCTGCTCGAGGAGGATCACCCGCGCGCCGGCGAAGTCTCGCTCGAACTCCTCGATGTTCCTGATCGTGGCCCCGCGGAAGGCGTAGATCGACTGGTCGGCGTCGCCGACCACGACCAGCTCGGCCGGGGACTCACCGCCCGACCCGGCGAGCTCACGGACCAGGACGTACTGCGCGTGGTTGGTGTCCTGGTACTCGTCGACCAGAACGTGGCGGAACCTGTCCTGATACTCGGCCGCCAGGTCAGGAAAGGCCTGGAGCAGGTTGACGGTCACCATGATCAGGTCATCGAAGTCCATCGCGCCCGCCGCGACCAGCCGCCGCTGGTACTCCGCGTACGCCTCACCGAGGGCCTTCTCGCGGTACCCGCTGGCGCGCGCCAGCACCGTTTCGTAGTCAATCAGCTCGTTCTTCAGGTTCGAGACCTGGTTGATCATCCCTTTCGGCGGGAAAAACTTCGTGTCCAGGTCGAGCTCACGGCAGACCATGGCCATCAGCCGCTGGGAGTCGGCCTGGTCATAGATGGAGAAGCTCGACGGGTAGCCGAATCGCCTGGCCTCCCGGCGCAGGATCCGCACGCACGCCGAGTGAAAGGTCATCAGCCACATCGCCCGTGCCCGCGCGCCGGTTAGCGAAGCCGCTCGGGCAGCCATCTCCCCGGCTGCCTTGTTCGTGAACGTAATGGCGAGGATTTGGCTCGGTGCCACGTCGCGCTCGGCCAGCAGGTAGGCAATCCTGTGGGTGAGCACCCGGGTCTTGCCCGAACCCGCCCCGGCCACGATCAGCAGGGGGCTGCCCTCATGCAGGACAGCGGCGCGCTGCTGCGGGTTCAGCCCGTCCAGCAGGGAGTCGACAACCATCGCGGTCACGTGCCTAAGCCTAGGCGGAACCGCCGACAGCCGCGCGGACCCGCGCTGGGCACGATTCGGCAGCCGCTGCGAGTCAGCGCCGCCAGCGTGCGGTTACCAGCGCAGAGGGCACGATCTCGACCGGGAACGGGGTAGCCACAGCGAACCGTTGCTCGCCGGCTGCGCGGCCGACTTCGGCGTATGCGTCCCTCGTCAGGCCCTATGCGGTCATCGATGGCTGGTCCGGGTCTGGCACGACGATCCAGTAGGCCGGAATGCCGAATTGGGCATAACCAGTCTTCTTTTCGGGCGGCCGGGCAAAGCGAAGGCCCGCCATCGGACCGGGATACCGGAACGCTGACGGGCCTGCCGCAAGCCGCGCTTGGGTCCTTACTCGTCCGGCACCAGCGTCGGTGTCGACCTGGTCAGCGTCTGCCGCCTGAAGTAGGCGGGCTGGACGATCCGGAGGTATGCCCAGAGGATGACACCGACCAGCGTCGAGAAGAACACGATCACGAACACGCCGCCGATCTGCCAGTGCAAGCCGGGCACAGTGAACGTCGTGTAGCTGTTGTCGGTCTTGACGTCGTAGTCCTGCCACATGCTGAACCCGCCGAGCACCCAGAGGATCAGCCAGCCAGCGGCCGGGATGATGCCGCGCATCCACAGGTTGCGCGCACTGCTGGTCAGCGTCCGACGGTAGTACCACACGCAGGACAGGGCGGTCAGCCCGTAGTAGAAGGCGATCCAGACACCGCATGCCGTCACTGCGTCATAGATCACATTTCCGCCGGACATATAGTTCATGCCCGCATACAGCACGATCGAGATCCCGCCCATGACGAGTGTCGACACGGTCGGCGTGAGGTGCTTGCGGTGCATCTTGGCGAACGACGGGGGCAGCGCCCCGTATGTCGCCATCGACAGTGTCGTTCTCGCCGTCGGAAGGATGGTGGTCTGCGTAGAGGCCGCCGCGGAGGACAGCACCATGAGGATCAGCAGGTGGCTCAGCACGCTGCCGTACCACGAGGTACCGAATACAGAGGTGCCGAGAATCGAGATAACGTCGCCTACGTGATTCGGGTTCGCCAGCCCGATGCCCTTAGTCCCTATCCCGGCGAACGACTGCGCCGCGAAAATCACGACCGCATAGGTGACGAGAAGAATCAGCGTGGACAGGATCGCTGCCCGGCCGGGGATCTTGCTGGGATCTTTGGTCTCCTCGTTGACTGACAGCGCGGTGTCCCAGCCCCAGTAGATGAACACCATCAGGATCAGGCCGGAGGCAAAGGCGCTGAACGGCATGCCGAACGGGCTGAGCCAGGACGCGGTCGGGTGCAGCGAGACTGCCGGGTGGTGCCCAGTCCCGACCTTGACTAGCGCCACCACAGAGAAGACGAGCAGCATACCGACCTCGATCGACAGCAGCGCCTTCTGGAAGTTCGCCGAGACTTCGATGCCGCGGTAGCAGATGTACGTCATAGAGACGATCCACAGCACGCCGACCAGCAGCACCCAGCCGCTCGCCGGGTTGCCCCCGATGCCCTTGGCGTTGAACAGTTCGAAGACGTACTGGCCGGCCACCTGAGCGAGGCTGGCCATGACCAGGATGTCTGCCGCAACGATCGCCCAGCCGCCCGCCCAGCCCCAGCCCGGATTGAACGCCCTTGTCGCCCAGGTGAACGTGGTGCCGCAATCCGGATCGGCCTTGTTCATCTCGTTGTAGCCGATCGAGCAGAAGATCATCGGGATGAAAGCGACTACCGCGATCGCTGGCGACTTCAGCGCGACCGCGACGACGATGAGGCCAAGAGTCGCGGCGAGGCTATAGGCGGGCGCGACGGAAGCCGTCGCGATGACCGTGCTCGAGATCAGGCCCAAGGCACCGGACTTCAGGCCTTTGTCCCTGGATTCCTCGAGGGGCTGCAGTTCAGAGGCTGTAGTGGCCATAAACCAGATCATCCCTCCCAAAGCGGCCCGAACCAGGTCAGCTCGGCCGAAGTTAACGGCAACGCCTGGCCACTGAGAGTAGCCGTATGTTAAGCGTATGCGTTGGAACTTGCCACGGTTCTAGCACGCTTCGTGCCAGGAGGCAACGGTTTCAGTTGTATCGTGTGCAAATCGCGACTGGTACCGTCGCCACGACCGTGGACTACGAAGCTAGGATCACTGCATGCGCATACTGCTCGTCGGGGCCGGCGGAGTCGGCACCGCTTTCGCCCGGATCGCCGCCCGCCGCCCGTTCGCTGAGCTTGTCATCGGCGACTACGACCTGGCAAGGGCACAACGCGCCGCTGCTGCCAAAGACAGCTACACGGCAGTTCAGCTCGACGCAAGGGACGAGGCAGCGACTGCGGCCCTGCTCGCCGAGCACCACTGCGACGTGCTGATGAACGCGACCGACCCGCGCTTCGTCATGCCGTTGTTCCGCGCCGCGCTGGCCGCCAAGGTGCACTACCTGGACATGGCGATGTCGCTGTCGCACCCCGACCCCGCGCAGCCGTACGCCAAGACCGGCGTCAAGCTCGGCGACGAGCAGTTCGCCATGTCGGCGCAGTGGGAGGAGGCGGGCAAACTTGCCCTCGCCGGGATCGGGGTTGAGCCCGGCCTGTCGGACGTGTTCGCCAGGTACGCGGCCGACGAGCTCTTCAGCGAGATACGCGAGCTCGGTGTCAGGGACGGAGCCAACCTGGCGGTGGCCGGCTATGACTTCGCGCCCACTTTCTCCATCTGGACGACCATCGAGGAATGCCTCAACCCGCCGGTGATCTGGGAGGCGGACCGGGGCTGGTTCACCACTCCTCCGTTCAGCGAGCCAGAGACCTTTAACTTCCCGGCTGGCATCGGCCCGGTCGAGTGCGTGAACGTGGAGCACGAGGAAGTCCTCCTGATGCCCCGCTGGGTCAAGGCGAAGCGGGTCACGTTCAAGTACGGACTCGGCGATGAATTCATCGGCGTCCTTCAGACCCTTCACAAGCTCGGGCTGGACCGGACCGATCCGGTCAGCGTCGGCGGCGCTCAGGTCTCGCCTCGCGATGTCGTCGCCGCCTGCCTGCCTGACCCCGCCACGCTTGGCGACAAGATGACCGGTCTCACCTGCGCCGGCACCTGGGTCACCGGCACTGGAAAGGACGGAGCGCCGCGCGAGGTGTACCTCTACCACGTGGCCGACAATGCGCAGACAATGGCCGACTACGGCTCGCAGGCGGTGGTCTGGCAGACCGCTGTGAATCCTGTCATCGCGCTCGAGCTCATGGACTCCGGCGCCTGGTCGGGCGCCGGCGTGCTTGGCCCCGAAGCACTGCCGCCACGGCCGTTCCTTGACCTGCTGACCGAGTACGGCTCACCGTGGGCGTGCGAGGAACGCACGCCGGCAGGCGGCTGACCACGCGAGAAGATAAAGCCCATTCGTAACCGGAACGGAGTTAACCGTGGCTTATGACCTCCAGAATTTTGTCGGTGGGCAATGGACAGACTTGTCCTTTGACAATCGGGCCGACTTGATTGACCCGAGCACTGGCGAGGTATTCGCGACCGCCCCGGTCTCCGGCGAGGCTGAAGTGAGCGCCGCGGTCGCCTCTGCCGCTGAGGCCTTCCCTGCTTGGCGCGACTCGACGCCGGCCGAGCGCAGCCTGGCGCTGCTGCGGATCGCTGATGCGATCGAGGCGCGGGCAGATGAGTTCGTCAAGGCCGAGTCGCAGAACACTGGCAAGCCGCTCGGCCTCACCGCCTCGGAGGAGATCCCGCCGATGG